>JACCDY010339991.1_pt1 | contig 39845 bp, 55 predicted proteins | sample 7446391 | NCBI WGS metagenome assembly JACCDY01 (sample SAMN15323451, study PRJNA562643) | freshwater metagenome | isolation source: river surface water | place: USA:Blue River Watershed | collected 2017-08-18
CAGATCCATTACGTAAGTACATTGAGTTAACATCTTCACCATCTGGCATCTGCATAATAATAACACTATTAAACTCTTTACTTAGTGACTTTGCAAAATCAGAGCCAGGCTGATCGCCATCAGCAAACACATAGATAGTTTCAAAGTCTGCCAGTAAGCGTCCGTAGTGGGGCTTCCAAGCATTAGCTCCAGGAACACCCACAGCAGGAATACCGCAAGAATAACTAAGAGTGATAGCATCTATTTCTCCTTCACATACAGCAATAAAGTTACCTGCCATATGCAGGGCATTAACGTTGTACAGTCTTGTAGAAGTTCCTGGCATACCCATGTACTTAGGTTCTTCTGGTCCCATTGATCTGAATCTTATATCTACTACACCTGTTGGTGTCAAGTATGGAATAGCTAATCTATTTATAAATTGTTCTTGTCCTGCTAGTGGATCAACGACGACTCCTAATCGAATTGCTTGAGCTACTGCTAGACTTATTCCTCTTCGTGTTAGATACTCTTCTGCCAATGGCAGATGTTGTTCGTAATGACTGGTAGCTTTCTCCAGTAATACTTTCTGCGATCTTGATAGCTTCACCGTACTTAACTCCTTCGTGTATTTTAATTACGTTAAATGCATTTCCTTTTACTCCACAACCATGACATACAAATATGTTATCTGCAACTGATATACCTGCTGACGCATGGCTATCACTATGAAATGGGCATTTAATTTTTTGCCAACTTCTGTAGTCTTTACGCACTCTGCCACCATAGTGCTCTATGATTGCAGCAATAGGTGGCACTTCCATTTATTTACCTTCTCGTAGTAAGTTTTGTAATTCCATTTCTTGAACCATAGCTTTAAGTTCTGGTGGAAGATTTAACATAATCATTGGTGCTTTATCTGCATCATACATATCCCAACTAGTTTCAATAGTTAAGAATGGAATCTTAATTCCAAACCATGCTGATTGATAGCGTTCAAATCCCCAGAATAAACCAAGAGAAATTTCTCTTAGATCTAGTTCTGTGTGTACTTGTAGTTTTCCAATTGAAACTACTAACCTATTGCTATACTTTTTTATTTCCATTTTAGTATCCTGCTTCTTCAATTAGTTTGTACCATACCTGGACTGGCATAGTTGCGTACCATAACCCAACATCTTGGGTTCCCTTTTTTTTATGAATCACTACACCTGTATCGGCTTTATCATTAATCATTTCAACTTCTAGTTCTTTTAACCATGCAGACAATTCCATTTTTGCACAGTTTTTTATTTCGAGTACAACTCCAGGCACACCTGCAATATCACCTCGATCATTGACACCGTTAAGTGATCTTCGCTCAACATGTTTACGTCCCTTACTTAGTAGCCAATTAACTACAGCTGTCTCAGCTGCCGTACCTTTTTGTTTACTTTTGCTCATGGCATTCACAATCACATTTCAATGTATAGTCGTTTACGTTATTAACAAATTCTTTTGGGCATTTATCATGTTGTTGTTCTACTTCGTGTCCAGTACACCAACCAAATTTACTCATCGTCGTCATCATATTCTGGTGTGTTATTAGTATCCCAGTTAATACGTTCCATTATCTCGCCTCCTCCATGTCTGCTATAAACATATACTCTGGATTAAACTGTAACCACACTGGTGATTTACCAGACTGGTCTGCTTTACCGTATCTATTTTTAACTGCAGCTACACCTAGTAAACCATTGCTCTGTCCAACGGTAAGGATAAGCGCAGGTAACTGTGCTACCTTGCCTTGCAAGGATGATCTTGGTTGACATGGTTCTCCGACATAGCCTTCTTGAGTATGGTGTAATACCAAGATAGCGGCGTTAGTATCTCTTGCTAAGTACTTAAGTTCTTTAAGTGCACTACGCATGTTACTGAATTCTTCTCCGCCATCCATGCTGATATCCATCAAGTTATCAATAACAATTAAGGCAGGTGCTTCTCCAAGTAATTCTTCAATCGCGGTAACTTCGTCGTCGATATCACTAAGACTAGGGGCAGAATCAAAGCTCCAATAAATATGGCTGGCAAGAGCAAGATTATTCCTAGAATTGATTGGGTCTTCCGATATGATTTTTTCTGCTTCACTTTGACTTACTCCTGTAATCATGGAGTATAAACGCATAGCCATAGTATGGGCATTAGTATCTGCTGATAGGTATAGTGTTGGTGCTTGCATACGCAAGGCTAGTGCTAGCGCAAGGGTAGATTTACCAGCACCAGGTGTACCAGCAATCATGCTTACTTCTGCTCTACGCAATACAATCTGGTTGTTGTCGAATGTCCTGAATACTGTAGGCATTGGCTCACCACCAATGTCAGGACGACCTACTGCTCTACTTAATGTTTTCATTTATCTCCCAATAAATAATTGACTGGGTAGGTAGCCTTCCCCACTACACTACCCAGTCAAACCTATGCGACTAGAACGTTGCGTAGTCTGGGTCATTAGCCTTCAAGTAGATAGCTTTACACTGATCTGGTGTACCCTTTGGTGTTGGACACATGAATGCTTTGTAAGGACCGTAAGGACCTACACCTTCACGCTTAGTCATACTACCATGAATACAAGTTCTGCTAGCTGTACCTGTTGCTACTCCACCACTTGTTGGTGGTGCTACTGGTGCAAATGCTGGTTGTGCTGGAATTGGTGTTTCGCTAATTACTGTACCACCTAGCGCAGCAACCACTGTACCGATTCCTCCGTTATTGGATTGACTGGGTTGCGTTCCAAGAAACAACTCTTCCATTGCAGCAATGCTGTTGTTAACACCATTACTAATAAGAGCATTAATATTATTTTCAAATTCAGTAGCATCATTACCACGAACAGTAATGATAGTACCTACCTTTGTCTTTACGTTTACTACGTAGTTACTTTCCACTTGGTTTTATCCTTTTCTTTTGTACTTGCATTGGTCTTTTACATTACACATTATACAATGATTGAGGTTAGGTATGAATAACTCTGCCTTTCGAGCTTGATCAAACTTAGTAACAATCTCAATGATATCATCTTTACTAAAATAGTCTAGGTCAATTAGCTCACTAGTTTGACCAGATCTAGCCATCCAGTAAGCACCATAGCGCGGACGGATGCCTAACATTTCTTCCATACCTGCAGCATAAAATGCTAACTGCAAGTCTGATGATGGAGTACGCATACCTGTTTTAATATCTAATACTATCAGTTCACCATCAGGATTAATCATAACTCTATCAATGTGCATCTGCACTGGTATGTCATTCCAAATAGGTGTAAGTCCTAGTTCAATAGCTGGTACTCCAGGTTGCACTTCCCAAATAGTTAATGGATGTGTACCGTTACGCCAAGTAATCCAAGAGTCAACCATCTTAGATCCTTCTGCTGTCCACCAATCACCATCTTCTTTGTTGGGATTAGCTTTAGTTGCACGACCAGATGCTTTCCATTTGCCCTGATCAATGCCTGTTTTTTCTAGTTGTTCAGCTTTCTGTGCAGCCCATGCTACTTCCCAATACTTATTCATCATCTACCTTCTGTTGCGAATAGTTCTTTATCATACATCTCGGTCGCTGTGTGAACTGCACTACCACCTGCAAGATACCAGGTTGGTTCTTCAATTAACTTTTCCACTCGTGTAAGATAATACTTCCAACCACAATCAAGGTACGTTGTTAGTGCTGAATAAGATACATGTGCTGGTAGTTCGTATCCATTTATTTTAATCATACTTTCTGTTCCTGTCATAGAAATCTTCTTTGGCTCTACTAAGCATCATGTCTTCTATGTGTGCTTCAATACGATCATAGCATGACTCGCAGACATCTTCGTCTTCTTGCTTATATAGTTCTTCTATGTCCATGTTGCAACATTCCATTAGTATTTTATTCCTTTCAAGTAATCAGCTGCCCAAGGTTGTTGTACTTTGATTTTATATTTCTTTCTGAATTGACGGCGTTCATAGACTGACATACCGCCCCAGAATCCCCACTCTTCGTGCTTGATAGCCCAGTCTCTGCACTTATCAAGGACATCGCAGTTTCCACAGACTTTCCTTAGCTGTGGATAAACATTATCCTTTGCCCATTTGTTGTCTTCGTTAGCTTCTCCTACTGGATAAAAGAAGTTTACATCCATGCCTTCACATGCTGGTGTTTCGTTTTCACCTATCCAAAACATCAAACTCATCTCCTGTATATGGATCATACCTACATGTAACTAAACTTTTGAACCACATGCACTCACCTTCCATGACTACTTCATTAATCTTTTGTAAATACTCTAATGTATCTGGACTTATTAAGACTTCAGCTTTGTATCCATCAATAGCAAAGTGATCTTCTGCTAGCTCTACCATGATGCTTGGTACTCAATGTCATAGTTCCATTCATTTTCTTTTGTGATCTCATCAAGTAACTCAGTCAGTTGCTTGTGTGTTTCTTCCACATCAGACCAATACCACTCATCAATATCGGTAGATCCAAAAAAGAATCCTGATGTTGGTGGTAGTAACTCCATAGCCAACTCAGTTGATCGTGTGTCAATTAACTGACCGCAGATGCGATGCAAGTTAATTAAGTCACCTCTACTTACTGATATACGTTGGCATTCATCTACACCATCAGCTAAATATGTTACAAACCAGTTATGAATCTGATTAGCTTTACGCCAGTAAATAGCAGTCCATTCTACTGATACTGATGATGCTGTGTTATCTTTTACTTTGATACCTGCTGCTTCAATAACATTAGTGTATCTAGGATTATCTGAATAACTTACTACATTATCAACTCTATTAAAATCATGACTACTAATTCTTTCACTTACATTTAGGTACATATCAAGACCCATTGCTTACTCCTAATAGTTGTAGTGCTCGTGATTTAACAGGGATGTCTGTTCCAAGGATCATCTTTCCTGCTTGCTTGCTATAGTCTTTACTAAAGTGATCGGTTGCTTCTACGATAGCTTGAAACGCACCGAACTTTGTGTTCTTAATGTTGTGTTGCGTGTCTGTCTCACCAATCCATACGTTCCATGCACTAAGTCTGTTACGTTCTACTCTTGTCTTAGATGTACGTTCACCTGCACTGAGCATCTCATATGGTGAGAACTCAATCTTGCTAGGTAGTGGATACACTCGCTTGATAAAGTTCTTGAACTCTTCGTTACTGAATTCAATTGAACGTAAGAATGATGATACTGTTGCATACTTCTGAACATCCTCGTTCATAATTCTAAATGCTTTTCGGATATCATCTGGGTTGATGCTACTGTTAGGGCTGTGCTTAACACGGTAGTAAATACCTTTAGCTTTACCACTCATCATGGCAGCATTGATCTGATTGGTACATCCAATACGATTAACAACTGGTGTCATTTGGAATGGCATACTGCCATCGTGTGATGTACGTGCAATTACATATGCATTGTGTGGATCATCGCCTACTGTAATGTTAGCTGGTAGTTCAATGGTTGCCCATACTACGTTACCATTCTTGAGTTCACCTGCTGCACCGTAACGTGCATCGCTATTGTTAACGATGTCGTCAAGGCACGAGAAGATCTCATCATTTTGTAGTACCTTGTATCGTGAACCTACTACTGCTAGTGGTTCAACTCCTGTATCAGTCCACTTAACTGTTGCATATCTATCTGGTACTTCAAGTGGATCGGTTGGATTAATAAATACATTTTCTAATGTAACCTTCCAATCAAGTCCAGCTTGTTTTATTAGATCGTGAGCTGAATTAACTTCATACTCACAGTGCGTACCAATTACTGTATACGGATTACGTCTAGTCATTTTGTTCCTCTACCATCTCTGCGAATGCAGCATCTATATCTGTATCTGCTACTTCTTGTATAATTAATTCATCTATTGCTTCTTCAGCATAATCAAATGCACTAGCTAGTAAGAGTATTGCTAACTGCTTAGCATCTTCCATTGCTTTCTTATTATCATTATGTTCTAATCGTTTATAGATTTGGTATAGTGCTTGAAGAAAATCAAGTGCAACATTATCTGTTACTTTTATACCTACAATTTCTGGATGTCCTTGATTTTCGTACCAAGTAAACGGGTCGCTAAACCACGGCTCGTCTTTAATGCTCACTTATATCTCCTGTGCTTCTACTTTTTCAATCTCTTCGTTTTTGGTTATCCATTCATCATCATCTGCTTTTTCAATTAATTCACTTAAACAATATGCTTCATCTGCTTGATCTTCTGCATCATCTTCATTACGTGCTGTTACTTGTACTGTTACTTCTACTTCTTGATAGCGTGTTAGTGTATATGTAACTGCGTATTCTCTACGCATTAATGGGATTTCAAAGAACTTAAGATCTTTATTAGTATCTTCAGCCCAGTCATCATACTCACTACACCAATCCATTTCTTTTGCTTTCTCATAAATAGCATTGGTAATTTTGTAGCCATCTTCCATGACTTCATTGATCTTGTTGTTAACTTCTTGCTGTGTGTAGTACTGTGTACCACTACTAGTCTTGATCATTCCATACCTCTAACTTGCACTCGAACTTATATAGATCTTCATCGTGATGTGGGCACCAAGCAAAGTAACCTGGTGTTACTAACTGAAACTCAACAGGTGTGTTGCACCTATTACATACAGCTTCAGCTTTAATCATTTTGTCTGCCTTAATTTAAGAGCTTGTTTTTTCTCTCGCTTTATTTCTTTAGGACCTTTTGTAATTACTTGTATTCTTTTACTCATTCTCCATGTCCTACTGGATCTGTTGCACTGTGGAATGACACTGCTTGTAATGATGAGTAGAAGATACGTGGTGGTACATCGTGGTCACGTGCCATCTTTAGTAGTGTTAGTAGACTAGCTGTGCAGCCTAGAATCTCTGCTTCATGTAGCAAATCATCTACTAACTTTAGTTCGTACTCAACATCACGATCTTCATCAAAGTCTTCTAACATACCTGCATGACATAGCATGAATGCAGCTAAAAGCATTGATGTATAACCAATTGTTTCTGCTTCCATTTCTTCATTGTCAACCATGGCTTGGCTAATAACTGTAAATGATTTCATAATGTCTACGCGAATGTTAAATGGTGCATCACTAAAGTATTTAAGTACACCGTCACGTACCTTGATATTGCTTGTTGCTAGGTGAATTAGCTCAAGTTCTTCAGTACTTAGCTGATCATACTTAGCATCTTCATCTAGTAAGAAAGCCATAATTTTATATACATCTTGAACAATGTTCAAATGTTTTGGACTTAGTGCGCCTAAGTCAATCTCTTGTGTTGTACTCACTTGCTTCTCTTTTCTGTTAGTGTCTCTATTTCACCGCATTTAATGCAAGCAAAATCGGGACAGTCTTTTTTGTACCTTGCACATACAATCCATCTGTAAGTGTTGTCTTCTCCACAACTGTCACACTCAGGACTGTAAACATGATTACACTTAGTAATCACTTGTCTACCTACCATCTCTAACATAAAGAAAGAGCCAGAGTAATTTACTCTGACTCTTCCTTTAGTTTGTATTTAGATATCTGCTAGTTCTACTGACTTGATTAAGATCCGAGTTAAAGGAGCACGACGATCTGTATTCTCTACTCCAAAGCGAGTATCAAACTTGGTGTCTAATTCACCTACGATATTCACTACTGGTGTAAAGCCTTGTCCGTCTTGCATTTCACGTAATCCTCGTAGTGTTGCTGCGATGCTTTCATCAAAGCAAGCTACTGGAATAGTGAACTTTGCTCGTTCGTTGCCAACCTTTTGAGTTAACTGACCTACAATCATCAAGCCGTACTGATCGAACTCCTTGATGTTCTTCAACTTGCCTGTCACTGTCAATGTATTTTCCATTGTCATCCTTTACCTTGTTGGGAGCCAACGCCCCCCGCGAAGCAGGGGCGTGGCGATTTCATACAGATACCAATACTCTGTCGCAGTTCTGGCATTCAGTCATTCTGCTTGGAGTATAGATAAAGCAATGAGGACATACCGAATTAAGACGAGTGTAGTATGTCTGATCATCTTCTACATATCTAAGACCAGGTAATCCCATAAAGAAATTCTCTGATGGTCGGTCAGCAATAGAGTTCCAATCTTGCTTGAACTCATAGCGTTCTTGAGGTAACCATTCGGCTGACTTAACAAAGCTAGTGTGCTTACAATTAAAGTCAGTGCAATTGTTCAATGGCTTACCACATTCTGACATACCATCTAGAGTTATCATTAACGCATGTGCATGTAGCTGCACTGAGGATACCCAGTCATGTCCTGATACTGGCTCAGTTTCTAGAGAGATAGTAGATGCTACTGGTGTAATCGTCCAGCCATCTACATTCTGTGCGATATGATCCCATACATAGTCTTCGGTATCATGTCCATACTTGGTCTGAACATCTACCCAATCATCTTCAATTACATCTACTATCTCTTCGTCAATCATAGGTCGGACACTGATCAACTCACCAAATAGTTCAGTTGCTTTTAACACATCGAGAATACTAGCTAACTTCTCATCATCATCGTACACTGCATCAGTCATTGTTTACTCCTGTTCTGTGACTGGCTGGCTTCTGTCTAGAAACCATAGCAACGACCACCCCGCGGAGCAGGTGGTCGTCACCAAAGCATCTAGAGTGAAGCACAGTAACACTCTTCCCCTGTTACCATTTCTTCTATACCCAAGCAGTACATACATTCTGATGGTGCTGGATATCTAAGGTCGTGGACTTGTTGGGATAACCTATAGTTATCTTGAGATACTTCTACTATTTGTTGTACATATGAATTACATTCATCATTAAGGTTGATTGCTTTGAATACTAAAGCTACAATTACAATTACTAGCAATAGGTCAAAGCCATTGATGGTTTCTAACATTGTTTCTCCTGATTGTTTGATTGCTATACTTAGTAGGCTGATGTCGCCTACCTGACCCCGAGCGAAAGGAGAGCCGAGGCTGTTACCAGCCCCGACCCTCCCGATTCGTCTACTACCAGGCACTCACGATTTCTGGTTCGTAGGATGCGCGTTCCTCATCGGTCAACTGGCGGTCGAATGAGACAACGGTTACGAAGCCTAGCTCTGGGTTGCTCTCCTTCTGCTGGATGGCGTTCCAACGAGCCTGCTTTTCGGTTAGGTAAGAGACCTTGCTCAAACCGACCAATGATTCATATAGATAGAAATGCATAACTACCTCCTCAGGTAACCAACCCACAAGCGAGTCAAGTGGGAAAAAAATGCAAAAAAAGAAGATAAGTAAAAGCCAACACAGGGGGGAAAGTATGTCACCAGACAGTCAACCAAACAAACAAGTGATTTAAAACGATGTAATAGTTTATTTAATAAGGTAGGGGCAGTCAGTCAGGTAGTAGGGGGACTATCTCTGCTCCAATCTGTACTGCTCTAGACTAGAGAACTCTAAGACTGTGCTGGTACTGTACGGCTTCGACTTGACCCACGGTTGTTAACTGCGTAGTGCTGTAGTACTGTAGACTCTCTAATAATTTATAGTTAGTTGTTTCCCCGTAGTATTATCTATTTGTTTTGTTTATAACAATCTGTGTGATTTAGATAACAATTTGGTAACAGAGCGTTACAAGTCTTCTGTAACAGGGTTAGTAATAGTGTAGGTTATTATATTAGCAAGCCTGCCTTATGGCTTGCCAGTTAATTGCAACCCCCTTTGGAGGGGTTGCTTACTATTACTATTATTAATACTAATAGTACTATTAGGATAATTAGGTTTATTATGGCTGCTAAAGCTGGAGATCAACACCATACCAGACTTCGGCAAATTGAAGATCAAAGAAAGTTTATTTCATTTCTCAAGCAGGGCATTGATATGGATTCCGCCCTTGCTGCTGTGGGAAAGAAAAAGACTGCTCTTAGGTCTTGGCTCCAAGATGGGGAATTCGCGGCACAGGTCGAGGAAGCCTCTGCCTTTGGGTCAGATGCCATTGCTGCCTCACTAGGTGAGAATAAACATAATATTGATTTTGCCACGTTCTCGCGAGAGTTCTTGAACACCGAGGTATTCCCTCATCAGCAAAACTGGATTGACGTTCTTGAGGGTCGTGACCCGACGTGGCAACACCCTTCCATGACGTATGAGCAGGGCAACCGCCGTAGGCTATTGATTAACGTGCCACCTGAACACGCCAAATCAACCACCATGACGGTTAACTACGCCATGTACAAAATTGCCTTAAATCCAAATATTCGGATTGTTCTTATCTCTCAGACTCAAACGCGCGCAAAAGAGTTCTTGTACTCTCTGAAGCAGCGTATGACTGAAGAGCCGTGGCTTAAGATGCAACAGGTCTATGGTCCTCCAGGGGGCTATAAGGAGACGGCAGATCAATGGACTGCAGACAGAATTTATCTCGAAAGAGAGTCAGGGGAGAAGGACCCGACGGTTCAAGCTCTTGGTATTGGACAACAGATCTACGGTACTCGTGCGGATCTAATCATCATGGACGATATTGTCTCAACGACAAACGCGCACGAATGGGAGAAACAACTCAACTGGTTGCAGAAGATGGTTGTTACCCGTGTGGGTTCGACTGGGACCTTGCTGATTGCAGGGACTAGAGTTTCCTCAATAGATCTATATAAAGAAATTAGAAATCCCGAACACTGGACTGGTGGTAAGTCGCCCTTCACTTACCTAGCCATGCCAGCTGTTCTTGAGTTTGACGATAAGCCTGAAAAGTGGAAGACACTTTGGGCTAGGTCTGATAGACCGCTGGATGGGGCTGACGAGTTTGATGATCCAGAATTACTTACCCCCGATGAAAACGGGCACTTTGTAAAGTGGGATGGTAAGCGACTGTTTGAGCGTCGTAGCGAAGTCAGTCCCTCCACGTGGGCACTTGTCTACCAGCAACAAGATGTTGAGGAAGATGCGATATTCCCACTTCCAGTTGTGAACGGTTCAATTAACCGAATGAGAAAAGCTGGTAGACTTAACTTTAATGCTCCTGGACATCCAAGTTCTCAAGGTTCTTGGTTTGTTATTATGGGGCTGGATCCTGCCATGTCTGGCAAAACTGCAATGGTTGTTTATGCAGTTAACCGAGAGACTAATAAACGATACGTCCTTGATGTGTATAACATGGCTGATTCTACGCCACAAAAGATTGATAGCTTAATCAAGGAGTGGGTGGAAATATACCAGCCACAAGAGCTACGCATTGAAATCAATGCTTATCAGAAAGCTTTCTCGCTTGATGATCAGCTACGAATGTGGCTTGCCAGCCGTGGTACTGCGCTTCGCGAACACTTTACTAGCAAGAATAAGTGGGATGTAAACTTTGGTGTGGCTGCCATGTCCTCATTGTTTGGCAGTATGCGAGATGGTAAGTTCAATAGAGATAACCTTATTGAGCTTCCTGATAATTCTAATGAGCACGTTAAGGCTTTGGTCAACCAGTTAATTACCTGGAAGGCTGATACCAAAGGACCAACCGACTGTGTTATGGCACTGTGGTTCTGTGAAATTAGAGCAAAAGAATTAATTCAGCAAAGTAACTTTAGAACGGCTCACGCTAACAACAAGTGGGCAACAAGAAGAAACGTTGCCATGCAAGGTGTAGTAAACCTTGATGAGATGGCAATGGAAACATTGTCAGGTCTATACTAGGAAACTAAATGGCATTATCAACTGAGCAAGTTACCAATAAGGTATTGGCTCTTACGCGCAGGTACGCCGAGCGTGACTACCGAATGGCAGACATTACTGCTGTTCGTCGTGGAAACATGGAATCCGTGTACCCAGATATGTTCCCAGAGGGCATGTCACGTCCAATGATTGCCAACTTTGTTGATGTTGCTGCCCGCGACATTGCCGAAGTTCTTGCCCCACTTCCATCTTTTAATTGCTCAACCCCAAGTATTAACTCTGACAAAGCTAAGAAGTTTGCTGATAAGCGAACCATTATTGCAAATAACTACATTGAGTTTTCTAATCTTCAAACCCAAATGTACACTGGTGCTGACTGGTATTTAACCTATGGTTTCTTGCCAATCTTCGTTGATGCAAACTTTGATGCAATGATGCCGCACATCCGCATTGAAAATCCAATGGGTTCTTATCCAGAGTTTGATCGCTTTGGTCGCTGTGTATCATTTACAAAGAAGTACATTAAGACCATGCGTGAGTTAATTGTTGACTTCCCAGAATACGAACGTGCAATTATTGGTGATCTTGGTCGCGATATGGCTGACCTTGATAACAATATAGAACTAATGCGTTATGAAGACGCTGACCAAGTGCTTTTGTTTTTGCCACAACGTGGTAATTTAATTCTTCGTAAAGCTAAAAATCCAATTGGCAAACTATCTGTTGTAGTTGCTCGTCGCCCAGGACTTGACCTAGATGACCCACGTGGTCAGTTTGATGACGTTCTATGGGCACAGATTGCTCGTGCTCGCTTTAGCATGTTGGCTATGGAAGCTGCAGAAAAATCTGTACAAGCTCCATTGGTTCTACCTAATGACGTATCTGAATTTGCTTTTGGTCCTGATTCAGTTATTCGTACAAACAACCCTGCTGGTGTACGTCGTGTAGCTCTTGAACTACCTACTGGTGCGTTTACAGAACAACAACTTCTTGAACAAGAAATGCGTATGGGTGCTCGTTACCCAGAGGGAAGATCAGGTAACATTGATGCGTCTATTATTACAGGTTCTGGAGTTCAAGCACTTCTTGGTGGCTTTGATTCGCAAGTAAAAGCTGGACAGCAAATTCTTGCTGAAACATTCCAGAAGGTTATGGAACTTTGTTTCCACATTGATCAAACTTTGTTTGATGAAGAAAAGACTATGGCTGGTGTCTATCAAGGTGCACCTTACGAAGTTAGCTACAAGCCATCTAAAGATATTAAGAGTGACTACAGCATTCAGGTTCGCTACGGAGTTATGGCTGGACTTGATCCATCACGTGCGCTTATCTTCTCGTTGCAAGCTTTGCAAGCTGGATTGCTATCTCGTGAATTTGTAATGAGTGAACTTCCTTGGAGTATGAACGTTGGGTTGGAAAAAGATCGTATTGATGTTGAGCGAATGCGTGATGCTCTTGCTGGTTCTATAGGAGCATTAACACAAGCCATTCCACAGATGGCAGCTAATGGTGCTGATCCTTCAGAAATCATTGAAAAGATTGCTACGGTAATTGACATGAAGAAGAAGGGTACTGCAATTGAAGATGCAGTAATGGAGATCTTTAAGAAAGAAGAAGGCGAAGTAGAAGAAGCTGAAGGAATGCCAGAACAACCTGAGGCTCCTGAGGGAATGCAACAGGGTGCTCCAGCACCTGCAGCGGGACCAGAGGGTCAGCCAGCAGGACCACCACCAGATGTTGCTAGTATCCTAGCTCGTCTCGGTGGCGGAGCATGACAGACGAAGAACGCTTAGTTTTATTTAGAAACAAATTAAAAGATCTACTTGATGAGTATGGTAGAACATTTCATCAAGATGGTGCATTTTGTACAACTTATTTTGTTACCGCAGAATTTTTTGACGGTGATGGTCAATGGTGGGCAAGTACAATATTTGACGATAAAGCACCAGTATGGCATGTAACTGGATTAATTCAACATGCACTGGAAAATGATTTTAATTACGAAGAAGAAGAAGAGGATTAGTTATGGCACAGCAAGGTGGTAAGCGACCAGTTCGCACTAAGACTCAAGCCAAGCCAGTATCTGGACCAGGTGCTTTGTCACAGCGTACTGATATGGTTAATAGCGATCCAAATGTTTATGGAGATCGTAAAGCTACTCAAGAAATAATGTCTGGTGCTCCTATGGCTAAGGCTCAACCAGTTCCAGCTCCTGCTCCTATTACTTCTTTATTTGCTCCTACTGAACGACCTAACGAACCAGTTACTACTGGTAATCCACTAGGTCCTGGTGCTGGACCAGAAATTCTTAATCTTCCTGCACGTACTTTTAGTGCTACACAGATATTAAGTCGTCTTGCAGAAAATGATCCAACTGGCGAAGTTGAAATGATTTTACAGGATCTTAGTTCTAGAGGCATTGTATAGTGACTATTGGACCATCAGACCAAGATAATGCTTTTGCTTTATCAAATAATTTTAATATTCCAAATGCTTTTGGTGAGCAAGTTTCAGATCCTAGTACTGCAATTAAACGATCTTTAAGTCCAGTTGTTGCTGAAGCTAGTCCTGGACTTTATGCTGCTGGAGCGCGTACAAATCTCACTCGTGAAGAACGTAATTTAATTGAGGGTTGGGCAGCAATTAAATCAACCCACGAAAAATTAATGAGAATGGATAACAAAAAAGCTGCTGCAGAGTTTGCTAAGTTAGATCCAGATTGGCAAGCAACTTTACAGTCATACTACAAAGTTGATTATGGTCAAAAAGTATCTAAGGACATGCTTGTTGAAGATCCAGTAAAAAGAAAACTTCTTGGCATTGATAATGGTTTAAGTGTTGGAGATGTATTTAAATCTCCATTTAGGTTTTTGTTCGCTGCTACGGAACAATACACAAGACTTTACAATGCTCCTTTTACGATGGCTCAAGAAGCTCAAATTAACCGAGAAAATTTTTGGACTCGTACAAATTTTGAAGCTTCTTTTGATGGCGACTTTGCTTACGATAATAAAGAACTAGATAAATTAGTAAATAAGTATGGCAAAGAACTAAGTTTTGCTACTATGCATTTACTTGCTGGAAAAACTCCTGGTCAAATTATTGATGCTTGGGGTCCAAATGATGGAGCTATTCTTGAAGCAGTTAATCAAGTATTTAATGATCCAGATAAAATTGCAAGCCTTATGGATGAATTTGATCGCGCACGTTTATCTCCTGGTCGTAACGTTGCGCGTTGGGTAAATAAGAAATTTGATATTAGTGCTGAAGAACATCCAGACTGGTTTAATATAGGTTCTGGTTCTATTGACTTTGCATTTCAAATTTTTGCTGATCCACTAACATACTTAACCGCTGGTGCAAGCAATTTAGGTAAAGCTAACAAGTTAACTAAAGCACTTATTTCAAGTAGAGATGCTGTTGAATATTTTGCTAATCCTGCTGTTGTTCGTTACTTTGCAGGTTACGGTGAAAAAATTGGTGAGTATGCCAAAGCTATGGAAGCTAAAGATGCAGTTACTGCTGGCAAACTTAAGCAAGAAATTTCTAATAAATATAAAGATCATGGAACGGATCAAGATATTGATCTTTGGGCTAGTCTTGGTGTTACAGATTATGATTCATTTAAAGCTCAGTTTACAAATCCAGACTCACAAAACTTTTCAAAGTTAATTCAAGGCAGAGTATCTGGCGTTGCATTTTCAAGAGAAACTGCTTCAGTTGCTCGTCCAGGTAGAGAGCTTAGTTTACGAGCAAAAGAAAAAATTAAAAATACTTTTCTTGGAAAACCTCGTTGGGACGAACTTGACGAACTTGAAACTTCAAAATTGCTTAGAGATTTAGATGAAGGCAATCTTTCAAATGTTGAAAAAGTAATTCAAGAAACTGCTGCTAAAGGTGGCACTCTTGATAGAGTAAGAAGAAAACTAGAGTATCAATTTTCTTTACATCCAGGATTTAAGGGTGTATTTGTTGATGATGACAATGTAGTTAAAACTCTTGAAACAGTTCGTCAGCAAGCTAACTTAGCTTTTAAAGATAAAACGCTTGCTCACTTGTTTACTGAACACTTTAGAACTGCTACGCAAGAACAAAGAATTTTTTTAAAAAGAAATCTTGATGAATTAATTATACGAAGCACTGGCATTCTTGGTTTGCCAGGTGGCAAAGAGTATATGAAAAAACAACTTGATTTTCATTACGGTACTGATAACACATATACCGCTGGTAGGGATGCAAGTCGTCCTGCTCACTTTGGTGACTCACCTGTGTCCCCAGATGTCATGGGTCCACTAGGTCCTAGTCAAATGAAAAATCAAATTGGTGGTCTTGATTACCGTAAGATTTCTGAATTTGTTGCAGCAGGTCAACTTAAACAAGTTAAAGCAAGTGGAAAGTTAGATGTTAACACTGCTTCAAAATTAATTGGTGGAATTTACAATAGTAAAGCTGTTGGAGATTTTGTTGATCTTTGGAGTCTAGGAACTTTGTTTCCTCAGCTTGGTGTTAGAACTGCAATTGACGAAAGCTTCTTTTTTGGTTTAACTGCAAAGTTTCCAATTCTAAGAGAATTTTTTAAAGCACAAAGATATGGAAAAGTTCTTGATGCTTACACTGGCAGCAAAGCTGGAACTGGTGCAGTAAAAAATGTTTTAGAGTCTTCTGTTGGTACATTAATTAGCAAAGATATTGGTGCTGTACGTGCCATTACACAAACTCAACGTGATGAAATTTTTGACGATGTTAATGTTAACCTTAATCAGTTTGACTCTGCTTATGAAGCCAATCGTTTTGCTAATAAAAAAATAGCTGGTTTAGCACTTGCAACTAAGTATGGAAAAAAACTTTCAGAAAAAGAAAAAGAATATCTGGAAGACTTAATGCTATACAATCCAAATGCAATGGCTGATGCTAGTGCAATTAGAATTATTGATGCAACATTAAATCAACAGGGCATCCGTGGCGATACTCGAATCATATCAAAAAGTAATGCCGATAAATCTCTAGAAGAAGCTGCAATGGTTTCTACTGGAAATTACAATATCCGTAGATTAAAAGATATGGATGAAGCAGAACTTGATACTTTAATGTTCCATAATTTTATTACTGGTTTTGCTCAAGATGGATTTAAGTTTGGTGCCGATCCAGCTGCTATTTTTATTGCTAACAATGGTTTAGAAACTGCAGCAGATGTTAATAATGCAGTTAATCAATTCTTAAAAGCAACTGGTTTTGTATTTAATGGCAAGATTTGGCAAGTCAACAATAAAAAAGTTGGAGACGTAAAAAGATTTATTGAACAAACAACTCATATGAAAAAATATGATGGTTTGTCAGATGCAGAAAAAGTAGCAGAATTTGCCAAAGACTTATTTGCTGACCTTTACGTCAGATTCCACGGCGATATAAATAATTACAATGCTGATCTTGTTAGAATTTTTCAGCCATTTATTAATGGATGGGTTAAGGATCACAGACAAATTCTTAATCAAATAGATAAGTTAAATGACTTTGCTCATCCAAATGGAAAAATTAAAATTCCAAGTTATGCAAGTTTGGTAAAAAACCATCGACCTAAAGAAGAAATTGTTTCTGATTTAGATTTTGAATATGGTTTACCAGCTAACTATCGCAAATACGGTGATCGTTTATTTGAATATATGAGCCGAGCAACTGATGATATTTATCGCAATGCTTCCGTGCAAGCTCATTACATGATTTACCGTGAAGCCGAATCAGTTGCTGAAGCTGCAATGAAAAAAGACGTAGCAAAAATACTGATGGATCAGGGCATGGAACCAGGCAGGGCTATGCAAATAGCCACTGAGCAGTCTAAAGAGTTTTTTATTAATCGTGCAATGACAAGAGCTACCAATCAAGTTCTTAAGTATGCTGATAATCCAGACATTAGAACTGTTTTTGCGTACAATGTAAGAACTGTTGGTCGTTTTTATCGTGCAGTTGAAGACTTCCATCGTCGTATGTATCGTTTAGTTAAAGATAATAAACTAAGCACTGTTTATCGTATGCGATTAATGACAACTGGACTTGATTCTTTTGGGGATATTCACGAAGATCAAGATGGTGAGAAGTATGCAATCTTGCCAATGGATGATGTTATTTATGGTGCAGTAAATGGCACACTACAAATGCTAACTAATGGAAAAGTTGGCGTTAATCAACCATTGTTTAATGATATTACATTTAAGATTACAGCACTTAATCCATCTTTCCAGACTGATGCTGGTGTTCCATACCTATCTGGTCCTGCTGGTTCATTATCTGTACTAGCCGTAAAGTCTTTGCTTGGAAAGTTTGACCCAACTGCAAATATTGGTGAAGATTTGGATCAATGGACTCTTGGTAGCATGGGAGATAATGTAACTTTCCGCAATGCAGTTGTTCCTAAGTTTGTTAATAACATTTGGAAAATGCTTTCTCCAGATGAAAGAGATCAACAAGAAGTTTCTGCTTATGTTCAAGCAATTGCTTACAATCAAGCAAACGGTTTAGGTATTGATCCAGCTGATTATGCTGACGATCCTGCTGGACTTGATAAAGCTAAGCGTGAATATCTACACAATTTAAAAATTTCTGCACATAACATTATTGTTACTCGTGCATTGCTTGGAATGATTCTTCCTGTATCTGTACAAACTAAAGATACAAAAGACTTGCCAACATACTTAAAAGAAAATGGCGTAGTAAGTATGAAGGCAAGTTTTTACGAAGTACTTGATCAAATTAAATTAAAGTATCCAGATGTAGAAAGTCCTTACGAACTTGCTTTAGCAACTTGGATTGGTGAAAACCCAGGCAAGGTTGTTTATCTTGTTTCTACTAATCAAGAAGGCATAAAGCCTATTATTGATTACTCTAATCAAATGCAAGACTGGGCTATTTCTAATCGTGATGCTATTGAAAAGTATGGCGTAGGTGCTTTAGTATTTGCTCCAAACAGTGGTGAGTTTTCTCCTGGAGTTTACAAGTGGGCAGAATCTGCTGGCATTGTAAATCGTATTCCAGAAGATAAAACACTTTCGCAATATATTTCTGATTATTTTGATGGTGTCACACTGCAGGCATATGCCAATGCTTACTATGACCTAGCTGATAAAGAAGCAGAAGATCTCCGCACCATTCCATTTACTGATGTTACTTTACGTAGATCAGCACTTAATGCATATCAAAGAAAACGTGAAGAGTTTATGCTTAAAGTTCCTGGTTTAGATCAATACATTAGAAGTGGCGTAGATAACACCGATGCTGCTGAATTTGTTCAGTCTGCATACAACTATGTTAACTCACCAGGTGCTGCAGTTAAGCCAGATGTTAGAGAAAAAATTAATGAAGCTTATAATATTTACAATAGTTTTATAAATTATGCAAATCAAATTGATGCTATGGATCCGTCTGGTGCAGCTGATATGAAACGTGCACAAAAGGAAAGAGCTATTGAACAGATTCAAAAAATTATTGATTCTGATCCAAGCAAAACTGTTGAACAATATTTTAAGTATGGATTATTAAAATTAATGACTGCTAAATCTCGCGATGCACAACCAGGAATTAGCAGAAATATTATTAAAGGAGTAGAAAACTAATGGCTGGTGGAGGTACAGGTGGAGCTGGACAAATCAAACCACAATCTGGTTTTCCTACTTGGGGTCAAGGTGTAATACCAGTACCTGGAGCAAAAAAGCCTGAAATAACTTTTAAATATAGCACTGGTTTAGGTAATCCTTTTGGTCCTGGATTTGTTTTACCAAGTCAAGCTGTTCAAGGTTACGAATGGAAAGTAAATGCTGAACAAGAAAAAGCATTTGCTATTGCTCTTATTGGAGATAAAACTGGAAGATATATTCCAAGTGGTTATAGTGGTGAAGGTGCAGCTGGTGGTTCACCCCTATCAAGAGATGAAGCAATTGCTAAAATTATAACTGATGCATCTGCAAAGCCTGGTGGAATTCTTGCGCTTAAAAAGCAACTAGATGAAAAGCAAATGTATAACACTCCAAGAGATGGAAAAGCATCAATAACATCTGGAGATGCATTAGACGGTAATTTTTATGCAGCACTGGCTACTGCATTAGATGCAGCAACTGGTTTTAATGCTTCACTTGCAGCACAACAGGGCAATGTAAGTAATCCTAAAATTTACAGTTTTGAACAGTTTCTAGTAGAAGCTCCTAAAACTGGTGTTTACAACTCAACCTCGTTTGGTGGCGGTGGTGGTGGAAGAACAACTAGAATCACCCACCAAAAATTTAGTCCAGAAGATTTTGATATTGCAATTGACCAATTATTTCAGCAAACAGTTGGTCGTGGAGCAACAGAAGAAGAGTTAAATGAATTTGTAACTAAGTTGCAAGCTTACGAAAAGAATAATCCACAAAAAATTGTAAGCACAACTTCTGGTGATACTACAAAAGTTGTTCAAAGTGGTGGTGTAAGTGGAGACATTATTGCATCAAAGATGCGCGAAGAAGCATTAGCTGCTCCTGAAGCCGAAAGCTACAACAAAGGAACAAAGTACCTTAGTTACTTTATGGAAGCTTTAAATAATCCGATTGAATTAGGTTAACATGGCAGACAGAATTAGTATTTATGAAACAATAACCACTACTACAGATGGTAAAAAATCAAAGACCAGATCTCCTCGACCTGCTCCTGGTAAAGCTTGGAAAAAAGAAGGTAAGTATTGGGTAAAGCCTGCTAAGCCTTCCAATAACGTAGCATGGGACGACAATAAAGGTTGGATTACTGCTGCTGCACAGGCAACTGCATGGGATATTCCACTTGCAATTATTAATTCTAATCCAGAACTTAAAACATTATTTGATTCAGCTTGGGCTGCTCAAAAAGCTGGTGAAGAATGGACGCAAGAAACATTCATAACAAAGCTTAAAGCACTTGATTGGTATAAAACCAAAAGTGAAGCACAGCGAAAGTACTACACATTATCAAAAGATCCTGCTCAAGCAGCAGAGTTTGCTGCACAAATAGCAGCTAATAAAGCTACTGTTCAAGACATAGCTGGAATGCTTGGTGCTACACTAACTGATGCGCAAGCAGATCAAGTTGCTCGAACTAATCTTCAAAATGGTTTTAATGAAGCAGAGTTAAAAAACTTTCTTGCTGATTACATTACATTTTCTGGTCAAACTGATGCTGAAAAAATTGGTTCTTTATATGGCGTTGCTGGTGAAACCGAAGATGCTATTCGTTTATGGGGAAGAAAAAATAACGTAAAGTTAGCTGAAGACTGGATATTAAATCAAGTTCGTGGCGTAGCTGCTGGAGATTTTACAGTAGATAAAGCTAAAGATTACATAGCAGGTATTGCAAAGCAACAGTATTCTGCATGGGCAGACAAAATAGATAACAAAAATAGTGTTGAAGATCTTGCTGCTGGTTACCGTCAACTTGTTGCTACTGAATTAGGTGAAGACGTAGATAATGTCACACTTGATAATGAGTTTGTAAACAATGCAATGCTTGCTATGGATGATAAAGGTCGACCAATTACTAATCAAACCTTAATTAAAACTGTTCGCAAGAGCGATGATTGGGCTAAAGTTCCTAAGAATAAAGAAAAAATCTTAAGTGTTGGGCAAGATATTTTAACTAGGTTTGGAATGAGATAATGGCAGAAGAATTATCTGGATGGCAAATACTTCGAGATCTTTTTATTGAAAATGGATTAAGCGAACTTGCGGACACTATTGTTGAAATTGCACAGGATGCAGGTGCAGATGCAGGTAGTGCTACTATTACTGAAGCACTTCGCAAAACTCAAGTTTATAAAGATAGATTTGCTGGAAACTTTGCTCGTTTAGCTGCTGGTAAAACAGTTCTTTCTGAAGGTCAATACCTTCGTCAAGAAATGCAATACGAAGAAGTAATGAAATCTTATCAAGCTGGTGGTTTAGCTAGACGAGAAAACTATGCAAGCTTAATTGCTGGAGATGTTTCAGTTGATGAGGTTAGTGAACGTTTTGCTGGTGCTTACACAAGAGTTCAAAAAGCTGTTAATTCAGATGATAAAGCACTTGTTGCTGAATTACGCAAAATGTATCCAGGTATTACTGATAATGAAATTGCTAATAGTCTTTTGCTTGGTTCCGAAGGTGCTAAGTATCTAAAGAGTAAACTTGATGTTGCAGACATTAGAGCAGCTGAAACTGAAACTGGCATAAAGTCTACACTTGGTGCAGAAAGACTTGCTGCTGAAGGTCTGTCTAGATCAGATGCTCGTCTTGGTTTATCTAAGATTGGTCAAATGCAAAGTGGTCTTGAACGAGCTTCTGCAGCATACGGAGAAACTAGTACTGAAGGTTTGCAGCAAGAACTTGAGCAAGAAAATCTTCTTGGAATACAAAGCAAGCGCACAAAGCGTTTAGCTTCACAAGCACGTGCAGAATTTGGTGGATCTTCAGGTATTAGAACTGGATCACTAAGCAAGAAAAAGACACAAGTATAAACTCTCGTTGGACCGACCAGCCCCAACGACGTAACAGACTGGTAGTGGAAGCCAAGTTATATTCCCCGTATAACTTTGTGGTCTGCGCTCAACTAATGAATAAGGGAGATAGTTACGATGAGTAACAATAACGAATGGTACGAAGACGACGATGACTTCTTTGAAGAAGAAGATCAAACCAGTGGATTGCAAAATCTACGAAAGGCAGATCGCGCTAAGTCTAAGCGTATCAAGGAACTAGAAACTGAACTAGAAAGTTTACGTAGCTTTCAGCGTCAGTCTGTCGTCAGTTCCGTTCTAAATGAAAGAGGAGTTAATCCTAAGATTGCTACATTTATTCCAGCAGATATTGCTACTGATCAAGAATCAATTGCTAAGTGGTTGGATGAACATGGTGAGATCTTTGGTGTTCAGCCTCAAGTAAAGCAGCCTATGGTAGACCAAGAAAATCTATCTATGTTGCAACAGATTGATGCTGTCACAAGCTCAGCTCTTTCTCCTGACGATGTTAATGACCTGTTTTCACGAGTTAACAACGCTCAGAGTGCTGAAGAATTATTGGAAATGATTTATGGCACAGATTCGTAATCAATCACACAAACCCTAAGGAATAATCATGGCTGTAACAGGCTTATCGGGTGGTACCGCTGCAACTAATGGCGGTCTCGGTGGTGGTGCGTACTCAGGTGCGTCCAACACTGGAACATTCACCCCATCCAATGGTGCTGGTTTGGTTCAGAAGGCGTATGACCGTCTTGTTGAATTTGAACTACGCTCCACCCCATTGCTACGTTCAGTAGCAGACAAGAAGCCTGCTCGTCAGGCTATGCCAGGTTCATCTGTAGCTCTACAGATCTACAACGACCTAGCAAAAGCTACTTCAGTTCTTTCTGAAGAAGTTGATCCAGCAGCAGTAGCTCTTGGTACTCCAGATATTGTTACCATTACTCTAAACGAATACGGTAACTCTACTCTAGTAAGCAAGAAGCTTGGTCTTATGTCACTTGCTGATGTAGATCCAGCAGTTGCTAACATCATTGCATTCAACATGGCTGATAGCATTGATGATCTAGCACAAAATGCACTGCTAACTGGTACTAACGTACTATATGCAACTGGTGGAACAACCACTGCAACTACAACCTCAGGTATCACTGTAGACGACACAATTTCTGCTGCTGACATCCGCAAGGCTGTAGCTAAGTTGCGTAGCAACAAGGCTAATGGACGTAAGGGTTCACTATACTGGTGTGGTATTCACCCAGAAGTATCCCACGACCTTCGTGCCGAAACTGGTGCTGCTTCATGGCGTAACCCACATGAGTACCAGAGCAACGATGCAATCTGGGCTGGCGAAATTGGTCAGTTTGAAGGTGCATACTTTATTGAGTCTCCACGTCTGTACTCTGCTACAGATGGTGATACCTCAACCAAGGTATACCGTACCTTCCTATGCGGACAGCAAGCACTTGCTGAAGCCGTTGCTGAAGAACCACACGTAGTCATTGGTCCAGTTGTGGACCGCTTGATGCGTCAGCGTCCAATCGGTTGGTACGGTGTTCTAGGACACGCTATCTACCGTCAGGAAGCATTGTACCGTATCGAGTCTGCTTCTAGCATTGCCTAGTTAGTGACTAGCTTCATCCCCACCCAAAAGGTGGGGGTGTTGCTAGGTACTGAAAGGGATTAAATGTCTTACCTATTTGTACCACCAGTGGTTGATGAAGGACCAATGGGGGGTAACTGGCTATTCGCTCGCTATACACGTAAGCAAGGTGTAAGTGTTTACCGTGTTGATGGTGAGTGGTATGAAGATAGATTTCCATCGCAAGACGATCTTGCTTTTGCTGACCCTATTTATTTGGGAGGACATGAGTATGTTGTTACTGAAGATGAAAAAGATGCTTTGGAATCAGTTGGTTATGAGGTGTTTGTCTTATGACACTGATAGAATGGTTGACAGTTGTATCGTTAAGTATAGGTATCCTGACCGTACTAATTAAAGTTTTTGTAGTAAGTCCATTAAAGAATTTTATTAAAGAACAAACATATCCTATTCAGCCTACTGCCAATGGTGGTAGGAGTCTTCCAGATATTGCTCGAACTGTAGATCGAATTGAAAAACGTTTAGATGAACATATTAATTTACATCTTAAGGATGAAGTATGAGTGGTAAGTATAACATTGTAGCTGAACAAGGTGCTACCTTTAATCTAAACTTTCGTGTTGAGACCGATGGTACTCCATGGAATCTAACTGGTTACACATTTGCTATGCAAGTTCGTCGTTCTACTAACAATGCAAATACTTTACTTAATATTACTACTGCAACCATGACTTCTGTCGGTCATGTATCTGCAACTGTTAATGCAACTACTATGTCTAATGTACCTGCTGGTCGTTGGGTTTATGACATTGAATTAACATCTTCTGGTGGACAAGTAACACGTATTCTGGAGGGTCGCTTTATTGTCACAGCAGAGGTGACACAGTAATGCCAGACTACACAGTTATTATTGAAGAAGAAGTTACAGCTACTACAGTTACTATTGAAGAAACAATTACTGATGTTATCCTTGGCGAAGAAGTTTTACAAGAAACTTTAGTTATTGTTGACAACGCTCAGGGTCCTCAAGGTATCCAGGGTATTACTGGTCCTACAGGACCAATTGGACCGACTGGTCCTACTGGACCGACTGGTACAGCAGCAACCATTGCAGTTGGAAATGTTTCTTCAACTGGTCCTAATGGAACTGCAATTATAACAAACGTTGGTACTACTAGTGCTGCAACATTTGATTTTACATTAAAACAAGGTATAACAGGTCCAACAGGTGCTCAAGGTATTCAGGGCGTTCAAGGCATACAAGGTATCACTGGTCCTACTGGCAGTACTGGTGCTACTGGTTCAACTGGACCAACAGGTCCACAAGGAGCAACAGGCAATACTGGTTCCACAGGGGCTACGGGTAGTACGGGATCAACGGGACCAACGGGTGCGACAGGTCCTACGGGACCGCAAGGTGACCAGGGTATTCAAGGTATCCAAGGTGTAACTGGACCACAGGGAAATCAGGGCATACAAGGTGTTACAGGTCCAATCGGACCTACTGGTGCTACAGGTAGCACTGGTGATACAGGACCTACAGGTCCCACAGGACCAACAGGTTCAACTGGTTCTGCTGGTTTAAACGGTGACAAGTATGCAACCACCTCAACATCTACTTTAACTATTGCCGCTAGTGGTACTTTAACTTTAACCATTGGTACTGGATTATCTTACTCCACCAATCAGACGGTTCTAGTTTCTTACGACATCTCAAACCACATGCATGCTGAAGTTGATACCTACAACCCAAGCACTGGTGTCATGGTTGCTCAGATTACTGACTCCGATGGCTCTGGAACTTACTCGGTATGGGAAGTAAATCTTTCTGGTGCTGTAGGTATCGCAGGTCCGACTGGTCCGACAGGACCTACTGGTGCTGACTCAACTGTTCCAGGACCGACTGGACCTACAGGAGCTACAGGAAGTACAGGACCAACTGGACCTATTGGTGATACTGGTCCGCAAGGAATTCAAGGCATACAAGGTATACAAGGAATACAGGGCGTTACAGGACCTACGGGTCCTCAAGGGCCAACAGGTCCTACAGGTCCTACAGGAGCCGATAGCACGGTTCCAGGACCTACGGGTCCTACTGGACCTACGGGAGCAACTGGACCAACTGGAGCAGATTCAACCGTACCTGGTCCTACTGGACCTGAAGGTCCTGCAGGTGCAACTGGTGCTACTGGAGCGACAGGGGCAACAGGAGCTACTGGAGCTACTGGTCCGACAGGACCTATTGCTCCTGCTGGTTCTATTGTTATGTGGACAACAAATACTGCACCAACGGACTGGTTACTTTGTGACGGAACAGCAGTATCAAGAACTACTTACTCAGGTCTATTTGGAATCGTAGGAACAACTTACGGAACTGGAGATGGTTCAACCACCTTTAATCTTCCAGACTTAAAGGGAAAAGTTCCAGTAGGAAGGGACCTTGCACAAACCGAGTTTGACACACTAGGTGAAACTGGCGGTGCTAAGAGTGTAACTCTTACTGCTGCTCAGTCTGGTGTACCTGCTCACGCACACACTGCTAGTTCTGGAACTGAAAGTGCTGACCACTCTCACTCTGGTAATACTGGTAACGTATCCTCAGATCACTCTCACGGTTGGTCATTTACTGAAACCGCTGACTCTACTGGTGATGGTGCTGCACGTTACGACTCCTCTGGTGCTGCATCTCAGGGTGCTCAGAACTATGGTACTGGTGGTATTTCCGCAAACCACTACCACGGATTTTCAACTGGTGGACGTAGTGCTGCACACACTCACGCAATTACGGTTGCAAATAGTACTGCTGCTGCTGCTGCGGAATCACATACAAATCTACAACCATATATTGTTCTAAACTACATCATCAAAACATAAGGAAAAATAATGGCTCAAAATTTTAGATTAGATTCTTTAAATATGCTTCTTGTTACAGAGAAGTCTAACCTTGCTACAGCAAATGTTCATCTAGACTTTTATGCATCCAAAGAGGCTAAGGGAGTTGAATTAGATTTCCAAGAGCGTTCAGACAAAGAGTTCTGGGTACAAAATGTAGATAAAATTAATGAGCGAATGGCTTTCATCGAGGCAGAAATTGTAATCGAAAAAGCTAACGAAGAGACCCATACTCATTAATTTGTGATATGATTGGATTATGAAAAAACCAACCATTGAATTTAATATCTCTAAAGATTATGAAGGGATATTTGATAAGCCAGAACCTGCTCGCAATAACACACCAGAATGGTGGAAGCGACAATCACGTTACCAACGTGAAGGTGTACACACATACAACGCTAAAGGCGAAGTATCTCATACAATCAAAAGATGTATGCCAGTAATGGATGCAATGATAACGGGTTACGTTATTAAACTTCCATCTGATTTAGTGGTACAACAAGTTCATGGTGAACCAGTGTTCATTTGGGGATTTACGGAGTGGGGATTAATTGCTCCGCACAATCCAGAGCAAGTATCTGAATATCCAAAAGATGATCGCTGGCATCCACAGCCATTAAAGTTTATTAATCCTTGGGCAGTAAGAACACCTAAGGGATACTCGTGTTTGTTTACTGCACCATTCCATGGTGACAGTTTACCATTCCACGTACTTACTGGAGTTGTAGATACAGATGTATTTAATGTTCCAGTTAACTTTCCATTTTTTATTGAAGATGGATTTGAAGGAACTATACCTGCTGGTACTCCTATTGTTCAAGTAATTCCATTTAAGAGAGAAGAATGGAATTCAGAGTACAAGTACATAACAAAAGATGATCATAATAAATTACGAGCATCAAGTAGATTTGTAAAAGATCGTTATATGAAATTTTTTAGACAACCAAAAAACTTTAGCTAGGAGATATAATGGCTTGCCGTACTGGTTGCCCAACTCAAGACTGTGAATCATATGCAGATTGCTGCAAGAGTGTAGCAATTAATAGGTCTTCGCTACGTCCCTAGTATGGTAAAGATTGCAGTTTATGCTATAGCTAAAAATGAAGCTAAGCATGTTAAACAATGGGTAGATGCTACTGCTGGAGCAGATGTTCGAATTGTCCTAGATACTGGGTCAGAAGATAACACCTATGATTTACTCCAGAAGTACCCTATAGAAGCCCACAGAGCCACGCTAAGCGACTTTAGGTTTGATTTAGCACGAAATATGGCTCTAAATTTAGTGCCATCTGACGTTGATATTTGTGTGTCTTTAGATATGGACGAAGTTCCTGATCTTGATTTCTTTGATAAATTACGACAGGCTTGGCAACCTGATACTGGTAGAGCTTGGGTCATGTGGGACACAGGTAATATCTGGGCAAACAATAATCGCGTTCATGCCAGGCATGGTTACAAATGGCGTTATCCTTGTCACGAAGTTATAGAATCAGAAGGTCCAGAAAAACTAATAGTTGTTGAAACTTTAGTAACTCATAAACCTGATAATGATAAGTCACGAAATAGTTATTTATCATTACTAGAACTAGGTCACGCTGAAGATCCAACCAATCATAGAATGATTGTTTACTTAGCCCGTGAATATTACTTTAAGGGTATGTGGCAAGAACTTATTAATGTTGGTAAAAAACTAGAACATATACCTGGTTGGAATGTTGAACGTGCTCAGACTTGGCGAGGTATGGGCGAAGCTTATTGTAAGTTAGGCAATGATCGCGAAGGTCTTTATTGGTATCAACGTAATGTTGAAGAAGCACCATTAGATCTAGAAGCTTGGATGCCACTAGCATTTTATTATTACGAACGTAAGATGTGGAATCATTGTTATCAAGCAGCAATTAAAGTAACTGAACTTAAGCAAGAAGCTTACAATCATTACGTAGCTGATCAGTCAATGCCTTGGCGTATGTATGATTTGCTTGCTCTTGCTTGTTGGAACTTAAATAAAAAAGGTTCTGCTAAACGATATGCACGTAAAGCAGTTGAACTTAATCCAGATGATGAACGTTTAATTAAAAACTATGAGTTTATTATGACTCAAACTGTAAAGGATTATAAGAATGGCTTGTAGAACTGGTTGTCCTACACAAGACCATGACTCTTGGGGAGACTGTTTAAGGGCATCAAATATACAGATGTCAACAGGAGATGCCAACGGTGATTTAATTAATAATGGTTGGACCAAAAAGAAATGGGACAACGAACTTAAATCATATCGTGAAGCTCGCGCTCAAGGTATACAACCAGATGGAACTTCTACTGCTCAAATTCAAAAAGCAATAGATGTAAGCAATAAGACAGGACACGCATATGGCTCGAAACTCTAAGAAACATCCAGGTTTTAAAGCAGTACAAAAAAAGATTGCTGGTAAACAAGGTGTAAGCATGAAGGCAGCTGGAGCTATTTTAGCTTCTAGTTCACGCAATGCTTCTGCTGCTGCAAAGAAAAAAAATCCAATGCTAAAAAAGGTAAAAGGTAAAAAATAATGGCTGCAAATATGGGAAAAAAAACTCCTAAAGTAAATGCTAAAGCATTAACTGCAACACGTAATTCAGATAAGAAAGCCAATCCTAAATCTCCACGTAATCTTCGCGATATTAAAATGACAAAAGATCGCATGAAGATGGAAGCGGGAGTCAAAAAAACTCAAGCAAAGAACGCTAAGAAAAAAGTACTAGGTGGAGATACTTACTAATGTGTGCTAACTGCGGATGTAATCACATCAACTACCAACATGAAATGCCAACAATGCCAGGTTCTTACAAAGGTATTGACAAAGTAAACTACAACATGCCTAAGGTACCAGCAGTTCCTGCTATGCCTAAATCAACGAAAAAGAAGTAATTATGGCAGTCAAGAAGGATCCACGATTAACACGTGCAGGTGTTTCTGGCTACAACAAACCAAAGCGTACACCTAGCCATCCAACTAAATCACATGTTGTTGTAGCTAAAGAAGGTTCACAAGTAAAACTAATTCGTTTTGGTCAACAAGGTGTAACTGGTGATAGGCAACCTACTAAAAGACAAGCTTCATTTAAAGCTCGTCATGCTAAGAATATAGCTAAAGGAAAAATGTCTGCAGCATACTGGGCGGATAAAGTTAAATGGTAAAGAAAAAAGTTTGGGATACACCAAATCCTAAGAAAAAATCTAAAGCATTAACACCAGCACAAAAGGCTGCAGCTAAAGCTCGTGCTAAAAAAGCTGGAAGACCTTATCCAAATTTAATTGATAATATGGCAGCTACTCGAAAGAAAAAATAATGGCAACCAACACAATGACAGCTAAACCTGAAGACAGAAGTTACTTAGCTGAAGTTGGCGATTTTCTTTTTGCAACAGATACAATTGCAAAGATTGCTAGAGGCGAAGGAACTTGGAGTGATGCTGCACTTGTAGGTGTAACCGCTGCCTCTTTCTTTATTCCTCCAGCTAAACTTGCAATGTTAAGTAGCAAAGCACTGGGTGCTGTAATTAAAGCTTCAGGTAAAGTTGCTACTAGTGAAACTGCTTCTGTTGCAGCTAAACGAGCAGCAGCTAAAACATTAGATGATGCTCTTACTATGAAGCGTCAAGGTTACATTCCTACTGGTAAAGAACCAGTTGAACGTGTAGGTCGTGCTGGTTTAGGAGAACCTACTCCTGCTTATCAAGTAGGTCAAAGCATACTTAAGCGTGGACCAAAAGAATCAGATGCTGCTTATGCTAAAAGAGTTAAAGATTATGAAGAAGGTGTTCCTACTCCAGCTGCTCTTGCTGAAAGAGGAAAGGTTGTTAAAAAGTATACCCGTACACCAGATGAAGAATATGATGTATTTAAGCGCGATTTAACTCCTGAACAAGAAGCTGAAGATATTATTGCTTCTAGTCGTACTGCTTATCGAGAAAGAGGTACGGGAAAATATGTTTCTAATCCAAAGAAAACATTTGAACAAAAATCAAGAGCTGATTTAGAAGAAGCTGCTAAGTCAGAAAAATACGATAAAGTTAAATTTACTCAAGATGAAATTGATGATCGTATTGCAGGATTAAGTAAAAAAGAATTAAATTCACCTGGACTTAAGCGTCAAGAGGGTGAATCACTTGCAGCCCATAGGCAAAGACTAGAGGAATACGTACGTGGTGGAGACATTGAAGATCTAACTCCAGTTCCTTTTGCTAGTACAACAGCCATAAGAAAAACTGGTGAATATACTCAAGATGAAATTGACAGAGCTGTTGAAACTTTTCGCAGATATGTTAGAGAGCCAGCTATTGAAAGAGATATTAAAGAAGTAACTAGTCTTTATGCTGCAGCTAGAAGAATGGTAAAAACTGTAAAAGTAAATAGTCAACGTGTACCTGAAGATAGAAGAATTTCTCGTCAAGATCTAAAAGTTATTAAAGAAAGTTTCATAAAACTTAAAAAAGAATTTAAAGAAAAGGTTCTTGAAACAGAAGATGGCAAAGCATTACTTAGAGAGATTGAAAAAGAAACGCCTTTAAATCCTAAATCTAGAGATGTCTTACTTAGGTTTGAAGAAAACATTGCAGATAATGCTAAGCCTGGTGAACTAAAAGCTATTATAAGTGAAGCAATAGATGATACACCTATTACACCTACAATTAAGGGAACTACTCGTACTGGTAAAGCACCAGTAAGAATAAAAGAAACTGTGCCTGATGATCTTAAAGCTGGCATTAGTTCAGATGTAGAAAGAGCTGCAAGTCTTTTAGCAGAAAAAGAAAAGTTAACTACTTTTAATAAAGCAAATACTAATAAGTTAAAGACAGCAAACCCACAAGAAGTTTCAAAAATTAAGCAATCAAGTGCAAGAAACAATAAAATTATACAAAGAATTAATGATGAACTTAGAGAGATAAGATCAAACATTTCTTCTGAAGATAAAATGAAAGCACAAGAAATTGCTGATGAAATTACAAAACGCAATCTTGCAAAGCGATCAGAAAAGTATGGTCCGTTTGAGGGTCCAATTAATCCACCTAGACCAGTTGGTAAGGGTGGAGAAACTGCAAAGCTTACAAAGCGAGGAAGAATAGAAAAAGCTAAAGCTGAAGTAGAAAGACTGAGAGAAGAATGGAGAAATACTCCAGCCTCAGATACTGAAGCAAGAAGCAGATTGGCTAGAGAAGCTAAAAAGTTTGCAGATTATATTAAAAAACTGGAAGGTAATTAATGGCTACGTTTGGTCAAATGACTGATGAAGTATCGCGCAAGTTGGCAGGTTTTACACTGCGTCAAGATCGTCAAACGCATTTAGTATCTGGAATTAATTCAACAGATACAAACATTGTTGTTTCTTCTGCAAGTAATCTTTCTGCTGGTGTTATTCAAATTGATGATGAACTTATTTACATAGACGCTTACGATAGAGCAACTGGTATATTAAGTGTTCCTCCTTATGGTCGTGGATATAATGGCACATCTGCTGCAAGCCATCAATCTGGTGCACGTGTAATTATTTCACCTACATTTCCATCTGTGGATATTAAGGGTGCAATTAATGAAACAATTGAAGCGGTATTCCCAGATCTTTATACTACTGCGTCACACACGTTCTCTTATTCACCAGCAAAAACTACTTATCCTCTTCCAAATGAAGTAGAAACTGTATTAGGGGTAGCCTATGAAAGTACTGGTCCTTCTAAAGAATGGGTTCCTATTCGTAGTTGGCGCGTTGATCCTATGGCTAACACTGATGCTTTTGATTCTAGGAATTCTATTAGTCTCTATTCTGCTGTTGAGCCTGGAAGAACCGTACAAATATTTTACACTGCTGCTCCAGCGGTAATGGATAGCAATGATGATGATTTTGAAATTGTTACAGGTCTACCTGCATCTTGCAAAGATGTAATTGTTCTTGGTGCAGCTGCTCGTTTAGCATCATTTATTGATCCAGGTCGCTTAACCTTTGGTTCTGCTGAAGCAGATCAACAGTCACAGATTGCTGGTCGTGCTTATGGTGCTGGTACTAATGCATCTAAATATCTTCTTGCCCTTTATGACAAGCGACTTGCTGAAGAAAGCCGTAAGTTAACTGATCGCAACCCAACTAGAATCCACTTCACTAGATAAGGCATACAATGACAGCTCGTAATTATAGTTCAACTGCTGAAGGTAAGACTTTAAGCACAAGTATTAACAACGTTGAAACTACTATTGTTCTTAATAGTATTAGTACGTTGCCATCAGCTTACCCATACACACTTGTAGTTGATGCTGATTCTCCTTCTGAAGAAATTGTAACTGTTGTTGGTTCTGCAGGTGGAACTTCTTTAACTGTAGTTAGAGGTCAAGATACTACTACTGCAATTGCTCACGATCCTGGTGCAGTCGTAAAACATATGATTACTCCACGCGATTTGCGTGAAGCACAAAGTCATATTGAAGCAAATAGTTCTTATGAAATTAAAAACAATGGTGAAGATCCAGGTGTTACAACTGCAAATATTGTTAAGTCTGTACACGGTATTGGAAATACAGAAGGTAGTGTAGTAGGTACAGCTAAGTCGCAGACACTTACAAACAAAACAATTTCTTTAACTAACAATACTATAAGTGGTACTACCGCTGAATTTAATACTGCATTAAATGATAACAACTTTGCAACTCAAGCTGGTACAGAAACTTTAACTAACAAAACCTTAGCAAGTCCAACATTTACTGGAACTTTAACTTTACCTACTAGTGGTCCAGGACTTGTTCCTGTTGGAACTGTTATAAGTACAGCACTATCTGCAACTGTAAGTGGTTGGTTATTGTGTGATGGCTCTAATGTTTCAAGAACAACTTATGCTGGTTTGTTTGCAGCCATTGGAACTACTTATGGTTCTGGTGATGGTTCTACTACATTTGCAGTTCCTGATCTTAGAGGAAGAATTCCTGTAGGAAGAGATGCTTCTCAAATTGAATTTGATACACTTGGTGAAACGGGTGGAAGTTTAACTCACGTTCACACAAATTCAAATACAAGTACAACTGGAAGTCACCTTCACTCTATTGATCCTCCAGTAACAACATCATCAAGTGATAGCCACTCTCACACAGCACCAAGCCATACACATACTGGTCCTAGCCATACGCACACTGGTCCAAGTCACAGTCACACGGGTCCTTCTCACACGCACGTTGTAAACCCACCGACTACAACTACAAGTTCTAATGGTTCTCATACTCACGGTACAGCAAATGTTCCTTCTGGTACAGGTGCTGCGTTTGGTGTAATGAACGATGTTAATGCTGGTTCACACACTCACACTGTATCTATTGGTGACATTACATCTACTGCTGCTGGAACTGGTGCTACTGGCGATGCTGGCACAGGTGCAACTGGAGCAGCAGGTACTGGAGCTACTGGAAGTGCTGGTAATACTGCTACAACTAGTGAGGCTCATTCACATACTACTGATATTGCTGCATTTAACTCAGCAAGCGAAGGTGACCATGCACACACTCTAAGTAATACTGGATCAACATCAAACCTACAACCATACATTGTATTAAATTACTTAATCAAGCACTAAGGAATAGTTAATGGCAAAAGACATTACCGAAGAGTTTCAGTATGATCTTTCATACCAATCCGAGGGTTCAAGTTTTCAATTAACAGATGTTGGTTATGATGTATCTCTTGCTGATATTCCTTTTATTTTAAAGATTGATAATCAAAATCCTTATCGTCGTGAAACTGCACCATATAAAAAGGATCAGTTTGATAACAGCCCAGAACCTGGTGAACAGTCACTTACTGGTTGGTGGGTACGTTCACAAACATCTTGGCACAATGGTGCTGGTATTGAGTTCTATGAACCAGGTACCGATTACGAACATGTAAGTCATAGGTTTTATGATTCTCGTGGTGTAGATATTTGGACTGTTGGTGAGCTTCGTTTACTTAAAGATGTAGTTGCAATATACGAAGATGCTCCTAGCATCAATGCAGCTTCTGGTTATGACGTAACAAATGGTAAAGAGGTTTTAGTATCTGGTGATGCTAATGGCAATTTAAAAAGAATAACTTTAAATGGAAACTCAGCAGCAACTACTGCTAATTTTTACAATGGATCAACATATCCAGAAGGTCACAATGGAACTAATTATGACTTTCTTTCTGTTACAACTGATGGTTCAAACTACTATGCTGCTTGCAATAGAGCTATTCATACTGGATTAATTGAAACGTTATCATCTGATGAAGTTGCATTTAACTTTAGCACAGCAGATAAAACAAGATTATTTATTAAATATGTTAAAGGATACGTATTATTTGGATTAGATAATGGTATCTATAATATGAGTAACTCGTCCACTTCTTTGGTTGCAAGAGGAACAAGAACAACTTCTTCGCATAATCATACTGGTGGAACAGATACTCTTCCAACTGGAAATAATGTTAAACTTCATCTTAATCCTTTGTTTACTTGGAACGATGCATGTGGTTCGCCAAGTGCAATTTATGTTTCTGGTAATGGTGGAAACAATGGTGAAATTTGGAAGATATTATTTGACGATACAACAAACTTGCCAGATATGGCTGGTGCTGTTATGTCTTTATCTTTACCTGAGGGTGAACTAGTTACATCAATGCATTACTATCTTGGATATGTTGCAGTTGGAACAAGCAAGGGTGTAAGAATTTGTTCTATTGATGGTAATGATAACTTAGTTATGGGTCCACTTCTTGTTGAAAGTAGTTATGCAATTAATGGATTTACTGAACGTGGTAGTTACATTTATGCAGCTACAACAGTTGCTTCTGGTGGAAATACTAACGCTATTTTAATTCGCATTGATTTATCTCAACAATTTAGTGATGGAACATTTGCTTATGCATATGATCTTGAATACCAATCATCATTAGATGGTGATAGTTCTCAATGTACTGAAGTTTATAACATAGAAGATCGTCTTGTTATGGTTATCCAAGAAGATGGTATTGCTGGCGAATTACAAGCAGAACACACTACTAACTACCGTTCTTCTGGTTACTTGCAAACTGGTAAAATTCGTTATGGAACCGTTGAACCTAAGTTTTTTAAATACTTACAAACTCGTGGCTTGATACCAAGTGGAGACTCTGTATCTGTTAAAACAATTGATAACGCAGGAAATGAGTATGATATTATTACTCTTGACTCTGTATCAATGGGGCAAAACGTTGTGCTTGGACAACCAAATGGAAGTCAAGAATTTATATCATTAAAGTTTGTATTAAATAATAGTAATCCAATTACAAATTATCCAGTAATGCAGTCTTATCAATTAAAATCTATTCCAGGTGTTGTTCGACAGCGACTTTATCAGTATCCACTATCTTGTTATGATATTGAAATGGATAGATTTAATTCAGAGTTTGGCTATAAAGGCAGAGCTTTTGATGTTATTCAAACTCTTGAAGAACTTGAAGGTCTTGGTAATTTTATTACAGTTAGAGATTTTAGAACTGATGAAAACTATCAAGGTATTATAGAAGAGGTTCGTTTTATTAATGAATCCTCACCAGATAAAGATAACAATGGCTATGGTGGTTTATTGTTAGTACTAGTTAGGAGACTAGCATGAGAAATTTTTATACTTGGTTGGCTAATAGCCCAGTTGCTTCTGCATTAAAGGTTGGTGTAGCTGCTGCTCTTGGTTGGTTTGTAGCAAATCCAAATGTACTTAACGTACATCCTGCACTTGCAATTGCTATCACTGCTGCTCTACCAGTTTTAATTAACTGGATGAACCCAGATGATCTACGCTATGGAAACATGGGAGAATTGGATTAATGTATCCAGTAAAAGATGTTAAGATTTCTGTACCCTATGGTCAAAAGGGAAAGATCTGGAAACGTGGTTGGCATGATGGTGTTGACTTTGTATGCAAAACTGGTACGCCAGTGTATGCAGCACGTCGTGGTGTAGTAACTCCAATTAGTTGGGGTGCTGACTATGGCAAGCACATTGTACAACGCAGAACATTTCCCGTTGGTACAAAGAATCATTTGGTGTATGCACACCTATCTAAGATCTTTGTAAAACCAGGTGAAAAAATTAAAAAGGGACAAATCATTGGGTTGTCTGGTAACACAGGTAAAAGCACAGCCCCTCATCTCCACTTTGGTGAACGCAATGGTGCTCGTTGGAGCACTAGCGAACCAGTTAATCCTCAACAAACATTGTGGGCATAATGATTGACAAAGTAGAATCAAACAAAGACAAGCAATCTATTATTTCAGGTAAAGCCGTTGCCGTTCGTATAAATGGTAAGACATCTTGGAAGGGTTCTACCCGTCAAAGACGATTGATGTGGGAAACTACTGTTCAAATAGAACTAGCAGGTGGTGGATTACCAAGCGTTATTCGTTTCCGTTTCTGTCGCTATCCAGGAACTGACAAAGCAGACTACACTGGTCACTTTTCCTATCCTGTCCATCCAGGGATGGCAGGTAAGACCATCTGGGTAACTCTAGCTCATGGGTTTATTTCAGGTGGTAAGATGCCAGTAGGTTTGTTTATAGACCACGATGGATCTGCTCCAATAACACTGGATGGTCGCCAGATAAAGGCTAATTAAAGACTCTCACAGCTACGTAGAGCCACGTAACCCCCCTAAGGGTAGGTAAAGTACAACTTAGTACATACCACTCTTAGAGGGGTTATTTTTTATTTATTACTGGAGTCTTTTTTTGTGATCATTTGCTCCATTAAATGTGCAGCAGCATAAGCTTCTGAGCATAGACCTGCTTGACGTAGATTAAAGTCTTTAGGGTCTTTAGGATTTAAAGCTTTATTAATGTGTTCTTCTTCTGCTGCTTTAAAAGCATCTAAGAATTTTATAAATACATCTACATTCCTAGCTTTCTTTACTGCTTCAGCACACTTATCTAGTTCTTTTTCTTTACTCATGTGTAATATAATCCTCATCTTTTACTGGTGGATTACCACCTAGTATTTTAACCATTTTGTTGACTGCTCTGTTAGCTTCCATCATCACTGCTTTTTGTGACTTGTCAGCATCCATACGATCTCTTAATTCTGCTCCATCTATCTGCTCTCCATAAAATAAATGAACTAATGATTTCTCTCTGTCACTTAACTTATCGAAAGCAACCTTGACATCAGAACTAAATGCCATAAAGTCACCTGACTCTGCTAGTGCTTTACTAGTTCGACCCATGTTACTTAGTGTGTTATTAAACTTAGTCCAGTCGTCACTAAGCACAGCAGGAATCATAAGCTTAATGAACTGCTTGTTGTACCAGAAGTTATCTTCAGGATTATAACCAGATTTATGTGCTTTTTCTTTGATGCAATAGTCTAGTGCTGAGTTACGTAGTGATCTAGCAAATAGTTTATCTCTATCTTTTTGATCAGGTAAAGCTAACCATTCTTCTATCTTGTTAGGATGTTCAGCAAACCATAGCCATAACTCTTGTTCAATGTCTTCACGTTCAACCATCTGGTACTTACGCTTAAACTCTGAACCAATCTGCTTTACCATAGCATGATACATCTCATACACAACACCATCAGAACTCATACGTCTTACCCTCGACTACAAAAGATCGTCCATTGATAGGAACTACAACAGGAGTTACGTTACCTCTACGTATGTAGAGCATAGTAAATGCTTGCTGCCAGTTAGCACTACCTGTATTTAAATAAGACGCTTGGCTAAGATCCATAAGGTGTCCGACTTCAACTCCGTAGAGACGACTTTGAATTTTGCCGTTGTAACCTTGGTGCTCATGTTGAATTCCCGCTCTATGTGTATGCCCACAGACAACTGAAGACCCAATTTTGCGAGCAAGAGCCAGAGCCGTGCCACCAGCTTGCCTTGAGAGGTTGCCTTCATCTCCATGTGCCAGTACCCATCCTGGCGCAAACTCCCATAGTTTATCGTGATAGGTAATTTCGTTTTCGCTGTAATGTAAAAGCTTGGAGTATTCCAATTCCCGCAGACTTGCCAGGGCTGGTGCATATCTCTTGACATAGTTCTCAACTCGGTCACCGTGGTTACTCCTCATAGTATGGAAAGGCTTATCGCCTAGTTTGTTTTTAAACTCTTTCATAATGGCAGCAGTACGATCTAGACCTGCTTGTAATGTACCTTCGTACTCACCAACTAATCCTTTATTCCATCGTGATGGTTCAGGACTATCTGCTTCATCACCAACACAGTAGAGTTCGTCTGGCTGGTAATCACCCACAAAGTTTTGTACTGCACGTACTGCACGTGGATCATGGTAAGGGATTTGCATATCTGGAATCACTATAACTGTTTTCATATTTACCTACTTACTAGTGTCCCACTTGTTATCAATTACTAATAAAGCAATGATAGCATAGTTGAGAATATCAATAAATGTATCTTGTATACTTTCGTTCTCTGGTTCTTTGTTGTTAGATAATAGATTGTTTAATCTTGCTACCTTGTCGTGCAGTCTTACACTTAGTCCGTTCAATGGACCACCTGGTGCATCTGAAATATTGCTAGGTCCATAGTCGTTATGTTTTTGAACTAACAGATCAATAGCTTTGCGAGCTATGATTGCTGCTTCAAACTCTAATGGTGGTGCTATTTTAGCGTTGGTCTTTTTAATGTTAGAGTAAGTCCGTTCGCATATTTGACATCCACAACTGTTAAACCCATGTTGATTAGGGCTTGGAAGATGTGATTGATTTCTTGTTCGCTGAAGTCCTGCATTGTAATCCTTTAGTTTAGCTTCGTGTTCTTCTAGTTCTTTTAAGTCTTGCTTAGTTGTCATTGTTAGCCTTTGGTAGTGGTTGCTTGCAGTGCATACAAGTTATTATATTCATATCATGTGATTCAAGTATACTAAAGATAAGATTAATTGCTTCTTCCATTGCATCAAACTTGGCATTAGCTAACTTTACATGTGAGATTAATTCTCCTCTAGATACTGTTTCATTTTCTTTGTATTTTTCTACTGCTAGTTTTTTGTTAATAACATCTATAGATATATTTATAGCTCGTCTAAACTTATCAAACTCTTCTTGCTTAACTGACTTGTTCATGCTGCAATCTTTTCTGTGAAATAACCAGATCCATTACGTAAGTACATTGAGTTAACATCTTCACCATCTGGCATCTGCATAATAATAACACTATTAAACTCTTTACTTAGTGACTTTGCAAAATCAGAGCCAGGCTGATCGCCATCAGCAAA
>JACCDY011263464.1_pt1 | contig 39819 bp, 36 predicted proteins | sample 7446391 | NCBI WGS metagenome assembly JACCDY01 (sample SAMN15323451, study PRJNA562643) | freshwater metagenome | isolation source: river surface water | place: USA:Blue River Watershed | collected 2017-08-18
CTTGTCGTGGACACTGCTGGCGCAATTTTGCATAGGCATTGCGACCGTGCTGCTCGACTGGCCGCTGACGCTTGCCGTGCTGCATAACGCCGGTGCTGCGCTGCTATTGCTGCTGCTCGCCATGCTAAACTACCGCCTCACTTTGGCAGCTGCGAGCACAGCCGCTGATGCCCATCCCGGCCTCTCGCCCGCCTGACACTCCATCCTCATGACGACTCTCACCGTCCAGCCCAATCGCATTGCCCAGTATTGGGCACTGACCAAGCCGCGTGTCACGCAGCTGGCGGTGTTCTGCGCCGTGATTGGCATGTTTCTCGCCACGCCCGGTCTGCCCGACTGGCGCCTGCTGATCGCCGCGACCGTGGGGATCTGGCTGCTGGCCGGCGCCGCCTTTGCCGTGAATTGCCTCGTTGAGCGAGAGATCGATTCCCGCATGGCACGCACGGCGCGCCGGCCGCTGGCGCGCGGCGAGATCACCGTGCCGCAGACGCTGCTGTTCTCCGGAGTGATCGGTGGCGCGGGCATGTGGGTGCTGTACAACCTCGTCAATCCGCTGACCATGTGGCTGACCTTCGCCACCTTCGTTGGTTATGCGGTGATCTACACCATCATTCTGAAACCGGCGACGCCGCAGAACATCGTGATCGGTGGGCTGTCGGGCGCAATGCCGCCCGCGCTCGGCTGGGCCGCCATTGCCAATGATGTGCCGATGCAGGCGTGGATCCTGGTGCTGATCATCTTCGTCTGGACGCCGCCGCATTTCTGGGCGCTTGCGCTGTATCGTCGTGATGATTACGCAAAATCCGGCTTGCCCATGCTGCCGATCACGCATGGCATGGAGTTCACGCGCTTTCATATCTGGCTGTACACCATCGTGCTGTTCGCCACCTCGATGCTGCCTTTCGCGGTGCGCATGAGCGGCCTGCTGTATCTGGTCAGCGCGGTCATTCTGGGCGCGATTTTCCTGTGGTATGCGTGGCGTATCTGGAAGCATTACAACGATCTGGTGGCCCGCAAAGCCTTTGCTTATTCGATCATCTACCTGTCGCTGCTGTTTGCTGCGCTGCTGATCGATCATTACCTCCCGTATTGAATTCCATGTGCCGACTGCTGACCTTGCTGGCCTGCGTGCTGGCCAGTGTGCTGACACTGAGCGGCTGCGACCAGCCGCAACAACCCAAGGTATCGTTCAATAACACCGATGTCACCGGGCTGGATTATGCGAAAGGCTTTTCGCTGACAGACCAGAACGGTCAGCAGCGCTCGCTGGAAGATTTTCGCGGCAAGGTAGTGTTCGTCTTCTTCGGTTACACGCACTGCCCGGATGTCTGCCCGACCACGCTGGCCGAGATGGCGGGCATCATGCAGGCGCTGGGCCCGGACGCAGATCGCCTGCAGGTGCTGTTCATCACGCTGGATCCCGAGCGCGACACAACCGAGTTGCTGGCCAGCTTTGTGCCCGCGTTTCATCCTTCTTTTCTTGGGCTGACCGGGGATCAGGCGAGCATCGACAAGGTCGCGAAAGACTTCAAAGTGTTCGCGCAAAAAGTGCCGGGCAAGGATGGCAAGAGCTACACTATCGATCACACGGCAGGCAGCTATGTGTTCGATGCGAAGGGCCACATTCGTTTGTTCGTTCGGCATGGGCAGCCGGACGATGCGTTACTCAAAGACCTGAAGCAATTGCTGGCCGGTGCATGATGGCCGGCAGCGCCAACGTATAAAAACACAAGGGCCCGAAAGGGCCCTTGTCGTTGATGCTATTGCGTGTGGCTATGCTTATGCGTACTCGGCCAGCGCTGCTTTCATTTTCTTCATCGCCGCCACTTCGATCTGGCGGATACGCTCGGCTGACACGCCGAATTCGGCCGCGAGTTCATGCAGCGTGGCGCCGGAACCATCATCATTCGCCAGCCAGCGTGCCTCGACGATGCGGCGCGAGCGATCGTCCAGCTTTGCCAGTGCGGCTTCGAGTCCTTCGGACTGCAGCCGGTCGTAGTCGCGCGCTTCCAGCATCTTCACCGGCTCGGAGTGCTCAGAGGACAGATAGGCGATCGGCGCGTAGTGATCTTCATCATCATCCACCGGCGCTTCGAGCGCGATGTCGCGTCCGGCCATCCGGGTTTCCATCTCGATCACTTCTTCGCGCTTGACGTTCAGGGTCTGCGCCAGCGAGTCGACCTGATCCGGCGTCATCGCGTCGAGACCAGTCTTGTGGCTGCGCAGATTGAAGAACAGCTTGCGCTGCGCCTTGGTCGTGGCCAGCTTCACCATGCGCCAGTTGCGCAGGATGTATTCATGAATCTCGGCCTTGATCCAGTGGATCGCGTAAGAGACGAGGCGCACGCCTTGCTCCGGGTCGAAGCGTTTCACGGCTTTCATGAGGCCGATATTGCCTTCCTGGATGAGGTCGGCATGCGGCAGGCCATAGCCGAGATAGCCGCGCGCGATCGATACCACCAGACGCAGGTGAGACATCACCAGCGACTGCGCGGCAGCGAGATCATTATCATTGCGCAGCTTGCGCGCGAGCGACGTCTCTTCCTCCTGCGAGAGCATCGGAAGGCGATTGACTGCAGAAATGTAGGCGTCGATGTTGCCGAGGCTTACCGGGAAACCGAGCGCCAGCGACTGAGGCCCGGTCGGCACGAGGGCAGACGATGCGGACATAGCGGTCATGGATTCTCCTGGGTTGGACAGTCCGGGCGCGGCGCACCAAGGCTGGCCTTGCCCGTATGAGAATAATATTAGCACTCTCTGTGGCCGAGTGCTAATAGCTCAGGGCTGACGCACTATCAGGATTTGGCGAAGCGTTCCGTGTCTGCCGTTGCCGCGAAGATGTCGGTTTGAAAACGTTCTCTTCTATCTCAATCGGCCCGCCGAAGCGCCTGCCAGACCGACAGCATCGCGCCGATCACGCCCAGTCCGGTACTGGCCACCAGCAGCAGCGCGACGGACAGCAGATCGAGCGGCGAGAGCTGGAAGCTGGAGCCGTACAGGCGGGCCAGCTCGCCGACGGGCGCATTCAGCAAGGCCAGCGCGCCCAGCACGCCTGCCAGCGCCAGCGCACCGGCGCTCAGGCCCAGCAGCCCGCCCATGTAGTAAAACGGCCGGGAGACAAAGGCATCGGTCGCACCCAGCAGCCGGGCAACGGAGATTTCCTCGGACTGCGTGATCACCTGCAGCCGGATCGTGTTGAATACCACCGCCAGCACCACGCCGGCCAGCGCGCCGGCCAGCAGCCCCAGCGCAATCTCGGCCAGCTGCAGCAGCGCGGCGAGGCGCCGAACCCAGGCCGCGTCCAACTGTACGGTCTCAACCGCCTGCAGCCGGCGGTAGCTCTCTGCCAGCTGTTCGATGACTTTGCCTCCGGCCGGGTCACCGCCGACGGCCAGTCGCACTACGTAGGCATCCGGCAAGGGATTACTGCCGAGCGTGGCGACGACGTCGTTCAGACCGGCACGCTCTTTCAGTGCTTCGAGCGCTTTTTCGCGAGGGATGAACTCCACCTTCACGGCGAGGCCGGCGGATTTTGCCGCGTCACGCAGCTCGCTGCCCAGCGCTTGCGCGCGTTCGCGACTGGCTTCGGTCGACAGGAAAAGGCTGATCTCGGGTTCGACCGCCAGCTCCCGAGACACCGGCCGAAGATTTTCCAGCAGGGTCAGCCCGGCCAGCGGCAGTATCAGCGCCAGCGCAATGACCAATACATTGAAGGCGAAGCTGCCCGGCGCAGCGCGCAGGCGCGCCAGCGATGCACGCCATGCAAAGCGATGTTCACGCAGCCAGTTCATGCGCCCACCTCGCTGTCGGCGGACTGCATGGCAATGATGCGCCCGTGCGAGAGCTGCACCACGCGATCCGCGCCCTGCAGCAGCCGCTCATCGTGGGTGGAAATCACGCAGGTGACACCGGCGGCGTTAAAAGCTTCCAGCATGTCGGTCACCAGCCTGCCACTGTCGCGATCAAGATTGGCAGTGGGTTCATCGGCCAGGATGATGCGGGGCTTGTGCACGATAGCGCGTGCGATCGACACGCGCTGCTGCTCGCCGCCCGAGAGCATCATCGGCAGCACGCTGGCCTTGTCGGCCAGGCCGACGCGTTCCAGCGCGACCTGCGCGCGTTGCGCGGCTTCGCGCGGATCAGCGCCGCTGACGATCAGCGGCATCATCACATTGGCGAGCACGTGGCGGTCATTCAGCAGCCGATGCTGCTGCAATATCAGCCCCAGCTTGCGGCGCAGGAAGGGCAGCGTGGTGCGGTTGACCTTGCGCATGTCTTGTCCGCTCACTTGCAGCGTGCCGCCGCTGGGCCGCTCCATGCCGGCGATCAGCTTCAACAGCGTTGATTTGCCAGCCCCGGACGGGCCCGCGAGGAAGATCAGCTCACCTTCGCGAATATCGAGCGACAGATCGGACAGCGCGGTGATATCACCGGGATATTTTTTGGTGACGTGAGAAAAAGAAATAATGGCCATCGGGCGTCTTTCAGATAATTAGTCTCAGCCCAGCAGCGCATCGACGAATTCACTGGCGATGAAAGGCTGCAGATCATCGATGCCTTCGCCCACCCCAATGAAATACACCGGCACCGGACACTGGCGCGCGATCGCCGCGAGCACGCCGCCTTTGGCGGTGCCGTCGAGTTTGGTGACGATCAGGCCGGTCAGCAGAAGCGCCTCATTGAACGCCTTGACCTGCGCGAGCGCGTTCTGGCCGGTATTGCCATCAATGACCAGCAGCACTTCGTGCGGCGCGGATTCCATGCCCTTGCCGATCACCCGACGGATTTTTTTCAGTTCATCCATCAGGTGCAGCTGGGTCGGCAAGCGTCCGGCGGTATCGACCATCACCACATCCATGCCACGCGCCTTGCCGGCCTGCACGGCATCGAAAGCCACTGCGGCTGGATCACCGGACTCTTGCGCGATCACGGCGACGTCATTGCGTTCGCCCCAGACGGTCAGTTGTTCGCGCGCGGCCGCACGGAAGGTATCGCCGGCCGCCAGCAGCACTTTTTGCTGATGCGCCTGCATGTGCTTGGCGAGCTTGCCGATGGTCGTGGTCTTGCCGGCGCCATTGACGCCGGCGATCATCATCACCAGCGGCTGCTCGCGCCCCAGCACCAAGGGTTTTTCCAGCGGCGCGAGCAAGCTGATCATCAGCTCGCGCAAGGCCAGCTTTACTTGCGGCGCCTCGGTGAGCTTGTCGGCGCGGACTTTTTTCTTCAGTGCGTCCAGCAGCTCTTGCGTGGCGTCCACTCCCGCATCGGCCATCAGCAAGGCGGACTCCAGTTCTTCATACAGCGCCTCGTCGATGCGTGTGCCGGTGAAGAGCGTTGCGATGCCGGAAGAGGTGCGAGACAGTCCGGTCTTGAGCTTGTCCAGCCAGGACTTTTTCTGCGCTGCAGGCGGCGCGGGGACTGCTGGGGAAGCAGCCAAGGGTGCTGCGGCGTGCGTGACTGCCAGCGCAGTATCGGAGGTCGTTGCTGTGGGAGCAGTGTCCTGCGGCTTTTTCTTAAAAAAACTAAACATCAGGCCTAGAAGAGATGCACTGCGGAGAAAAATAGGAAAGGCTACAATCGGCGCTCGCCGTCGGAGGGGCAAGCAGGTCAGACATCGCCGACGCCAGTGAACTCCTATTCTAGCAGAGCAAAGACCATGAATTTCCGCTTCGGATGGCTGGTGCTTGCCAGCTTTTTCAGCATTGCATTCGCTCCCGCTTCGGCGAGCGCCGCCGCGGTCGCGCAGGAATTCAGACTGGGCAATGGCATGCGCATCATCGTGCAGGAAGATCACCGGGCGCCGACCGTCGCCCATATGGTCTGGTACCGGGCCGGTGCAATGGACGAGCAGAATGGCACGACGGGTGTCGCGCATGTGCTGGAGCACATGATGTTCAAAGGAACCAAGACACTCAAACCCGGCGAATTCAGCGCGAAAGTCGCCGCGCTCGGCGGCCGCGAGAATGCGTTCACCGGCAAGGACTATACGGCCTACTATCAGCAGGTCGAGAAATCGCGTCTGGAGCAGGTGATGGCGCTGGAAGCCGACCGGATGCAGAACCTGACGATGGACAAGGAAGAGTTCGCCAAAGAGATCCGCGTCGTGATGGAAGAGCGTCGTCTGCGCACCGAAGATCAGCCGCTGTCGCTTTTGTATGAAGCCCTGTATGCCACCGCGTTTGTCGCCAGTCCCTACCGTAACCCGGTGGTCGGCTGGATGAACGACCTGCAGAACATGACGGCGGCAGATGCGCTGGACTGGTACCGTCGCTGGTATGCGCCCAACAATGCAACGATGGTCGTCACCGGCGATGTCGATGCGCGGCGCGTGCGAGATCTGGCGGAAAAATACTTCGGCAAGATACCTCCCAAGACACTGCCCAAGACCAAGCCGCAGGCTGAGCCGCCGCAAGCCGGCATGAAGCGCGTGGTTGTGAAGGCGCCTGCGGAAAATCCCTATCTGGTGATGGCCTGGAAGATGCCAAACCTGCGTGACGTCGAAAAAGATGACGATGTGCATGCGCTCGATGTGCTCGCCGCCGTGCTCGACGGCTATGACAATGCGCGTTTGCCAGCGAAGCTGGTGCGCACCGATCGCGTGGCCAATTCGGTGGATGCAAGCTTCGAGCCCGTGGCGCGCGGCCCGGTGATGTTCACGCTCTCCGGCGTGCCGGCCAAGGACACCAGTGTCGAGCAGCTCGAGCAAGCCCTGCGCAATGAGCTCTCGCGGGTGGCCAGTGAGGGCGTCTCCGCCGGGGAATTGAAGCGCGTGAAATCCCAGCTGATTGCCAGTCAGGTCTACAAGCGCGATTCCGTGTTCGGGCAGGCGATGGAGATAGGCTCGATGGAGATGGCCGGCATCTCTTTCCGTCAGATCGACCGCATCATCGAGAAGTTGTCCGCGGTGACCCCTGAGCAGGTGAAGGCCGTCGCGCAAAAATACTTTTCGGATGAGCAGCTGACCATCGCCACGCTGCAGCCGCTGCCGGTCTCTGCGCAGGCAGAGCGCAAGCCGGCAGCCAGCGGTCTGCGTCATTGATCATAGCCTTGGAGCGGAGTGCTTTCATGCTGAAAAAATTATGGCTGATCGGTTTTTTCCTGATCGCTGGCAGCGCCCACGCAGCGCTCAATATCCAGCACTGGACCTTGTCCAATGGCGCGCGCGTGTATTTCGTCGAGAACCACACCATTCCCATCCTCGATGTGAACGTCGATTTTGATGCCGGCAGCCGGCGCGATCCGGCCGGTAAGGCGGGTACGGCGTCGCTGACCAATGGCATGCTGGCACGGGGCATACGTGCGGCCACGCTGCCAGACGGCAGCCATGAACCGGAGTTATCGGAAGCGGAAATTTCGGATGCCCTGGCGGATGTCGCCGCGCAGCGCGGCGGCGGCCCCGGCATTGATCGCTCGGGCATGGGCGTGCGCACCCTGTCTTCTGCGGCCGAGCGCGATCAGTCGATCCGGCTGCTTGCCCGTCTGCTCGCACACCCCAGCATGCCCGAGACCTTGCTGGCACGCGACAAGGCGCGCACGATTGCATCGATCAAGGAATCCCTGACCAAGCCGGAATACATCGCCGACAAATCGTTCTGGCGTCTGGCCTATGGCAGCCATCCTTACGGAACCGAGACGACAGTCGAAACGGTGGAATCCATCAACCGCGACGACTTGCTGGCGTTTCACCGCCGCCACTATGTCGCCAATCGCGCCGTTGTTTCCATCATTGGCGATATCAACCGCGATCAGGCGCAGGCGATCGCGACCGAGCTTACGCGTCGCTTGCCGCAGGGCGAGCCTTTGAGCCCCTTGCCCGATGTCGCGCCTGCCTCCGGGACTGAACAGCGGATACCGCATCCGGCGTCACAGGCGCATATTCTGATCGGCACGCCGGCGCTGTCGCGCGGTGATCCGGATTTCTTTGCGCTGACCGTTGGCAATTACATCCTCGGTGGCGGCGGTTTTGTCTCGCGCATCTCGCGCGAGGTACGCGAGCAGCGCGGACTGGCCTACAGCTCTTACAGCTATTTCAGCCCGATGGCACAGTCAGGCCCGTATCAGGCCGGACTGCAGACGCGCAAGGATCAGACCGATGAAGCCTTGCAGGTCGTGCGCGACACGATTGCACAATTTCTTCGTAATGGCCCTACCGACGCCGAGCTGAAAGCTGCCAAGGACAATCTGATCGGCGGCTTCCCGCTGCGCATCGACAATAACCGCAAGATCCTCGATAACCTCGCCATGATCGGGTATCACCAGTTGCCGCTCGATTATCTGGATACCTGGACTGCACAGGTGAACAAGGTCACGATCGCCGATATCCGTGCCGCATTCGCGCGCAAGCTGTCCATGGATCGACTGGTGACCGTGGTGGTGGGGCCGGACAAATAAGCGTGTCCGATAAAGCCGCAGAGGAAAAATTCATGAACCGCCGCGCAGCGCCGCCCCGGCAGGTCCGCATTATCGGCGGCCAGTGGAAACGCACGCCTTTGCGCGTGGTCGATGCCGACGGTTTGCGCCCCACGCCCGACCGCGTGCGCGAGACCTTGTTCAACTGGCTCGATCATCTGCTGGCCAGAGACTGGCATGGGCAGCGCTGCCTCGACCTCTTCGCGGGAAGCGGCGCACTGGGGTTTGAGGCGGCCAGCCGGGGCGCCGCCAGCGTGCTGATGGTGGAGGCGCAGCCCGCCGCCTGCGCGGCGCTGCAGGCCACCCGGGACAAGCTCGATGCCAAGCAAGTAGACATTCGTCGCGCGGACGCCTTGTCGCTCGCGGGCACGCTGAACGGGCCCTATGAACTGATTTTCCTCGACCCGCCATATGGCCTGCAGCTGCTGCCCAGAGTGCTGCCTGCCTGCCAGCGCTTGCTGGCACCGGCGGGACTGGTCTATGCTGAATCTGATCAGCCTTTTGCCGAGGGGAGCGCCGACTGGATGGCGGGCTGGCAGCCGGTCAGAGAGGGCAGGGCGGGCGCGGTGCATTTTGCATTGCTTGCACGCGTGTAGCCGCTTCCTTTTAGTGCATAATTCGCGTTCTTTATATTCTGAGTGGCAATAAGTTTGCCTTCAGAAACAACGCAGAGGAAACCTGATGGTCGCAGCCGTGTACCCCGGAACTTTCGATCCGCTCACCCGTGGTCATGAAGACCTGGTGAGGCGTGCATCGGGCCTGTTTGACCGGCTGATCGTGGGTGTCGCCGACAGCAAGGCCAAGCGCCCGTTTTTTTCACTGGAAGAGCGCCTCGATATTGCGCGCGAAGTGCTGGGTCACTATCCGAATGTCGAGGTCGAGGGTTTTTCAGGGCTGTTGAAAGATTTTGTGCGGCGTCATGATGCGCGTGTGATCGTGCGCGGCCTGCGCGCTGTGTCGGACTTTGAATATGAATTTCAAATGGCGGGCATGAACCGTTATTTGCTGCCTGATGTTGAAACCTTGTTCCTGACGCCTTCCGATCAGTATCAGTTCATCTCTGGCACCATTGTGCGCGAGATCGCGCTGTTGGGCGGGGACGTATCGAAATTCGTGTTCCCTTCGGTCGAGCAGTGGCTGCAAAAAAAAATGGCAGCCGGTCAGTCCTGATTCAACGTCGTCGCAAGGAATTTGCAGGGTATCGATATGGCACTGATGATCACTGATGATTGCATCAATTGTGATGTCTGTGAACCCGAATGCCCGAACGATGCCATCTTCATGGGGCCGCTGATTTATCAGATCGACCCCGACAAATGCACCGAATGCGTTGGGCATTTCAATGAGCCGCAATGCCAGCAGGTCTGCCCGGTGGCCTGTATTCCGCTCGATCCTGCACGACAGGAAACCCGCGAACAATTGCAGCTGAAATACGAAAGCTTGCAGGCGGCCAGCGCAGGATAAACCGCTGTCTGCTTCAGCAGCGCCCATCAAGGCATCTCGTCCTCTCCGGCATAACAGTCCTGAACCTTCACTGACGATGCTTGTCAGTCTGTAGGCAAATTTCGCATTCAACAAGCGGGTTCATGGTGACTGTCCGCGTGGCCGGATCGGGGGGGGCCGATGACGCAGAAAGCGTCAGCTTTGTCCTGCCGGAATCAGAAAATGAACTGCGGCAGATGATTGCAGCGTTGCCCGGCATGCTGTGGACGGCGAATCCCCTGGGCCTGTATGACTTCGTGTCCCCACAGTGGCTGGCGGCCACCGGACGTCGACTGTTCGAATTGCTGGGCTCAGGCTGGTTGCAGGCGGTGCACGCTGATGACCGTCAACGGGTGAGCGAGCAATGGCAGTACGCAGTGCGTCATCCCAGTCCGGTCACCATCGATCTGCGGCTGTGCGCGCAGGATGGCCAGTCCCGCTGGTTCACCCTGCGCGGAACACCGATAGTCGATCCGCAGGGCCGGGTCGAACGCTGGTTCGGCCTGTGTCTGGATACGGACGACTTCCGGCGTACTCAGCAGGCTTTGCAGGAGAGCCAGCTTCGCTATCAGGTGCTGTTCGAGAACCGCATCAATGGCGTCGTGCAGCTGCAGATGCTGTATGACGAACAGGGTATGCCTCACGATATGCGCATCGTGAAGGTGAATCAGGCCTATAACCGAATCCTCGGACTGGAGAATGAAGAGGTCGAAGGCCGGCTTGCCAGCGAACTGTTTCCCGGCATCCGGGGATCAGAGCCGGATTATGTCGCGCTCTACGGCAAGATCGCGCGCGAGTCTGGCGAGGCCAGTTTCGAGACCGAATTCACCTTTGCCAGCAAATGGCTGCGCGTGTATGCCTACAGCGCAATTCCTGATGAATGTATCGCGATCTTCAGTGATATCACCGCGCAAAAGCAGATGGAGTTCGCGCTGCGCCAGAGTGAGGAGAGGCTGAGGCTGATTATCGACAATCTGGCCGAAGGCTTGATCGTTGTCTCGCCGGACGGGAAAACCATGCACTGGAACAAGACCGCGCTGGAGTTGCATGGCTATGCGCAATCCGAAGAACGGTTGACCCTGCTAGATGAGATCGCCAAGGACTATGAAATCCTGACGCCCGAAGGCCAGACGATTCCTTTCGACCAATGGCCAGTGCCGCGCCTTTTGCGCGGCGAGAGTCTGCGCAATGTGGAAGCGATCCTGCGCAATGTGCGGGATCACTGGGCCAAAGAGGTGAGTTTCGGAGGCACCCTGGTCAAAGATGATGAGGGCCGGCCCCTGATGGGTCTGCTGACCATCCGCGACATCACCGTGTGGCGTCGCGCAGAGCGTGCGCGTGGCAGAGCAGAGCGCCGCTTGCAGCTGGCCATCGACATCGCCCATCTCGGTTCATGGGAGTGGAGCATGGCCGATGGATCCGTGTATTTTTCGCCGCAATGGAAACGCCTGATTGGCTGTGGCGAGGATGAACTGCCGAACCACCTCGAAGCATGGGAAAGCCGGCTTCATCCTGCCGACAGGGCGCGCGCATTGTCGGCACTGCACGACTATGCGCGTCATCCGGAAGGCACCTTTCAATCGGAATACCGGATGCAGCATCGTGACGGAGATTATCGCTGGATGACATCACGCGCGATCGCTGAATTCGATGACAACGGCGAGGTGCAGTGCCTGGTCGGCACGATGCTCGATGTCACCCGGCAGAAGCTTGAAGAGCAACGCGTGCGCGAAGCGGCGCAGCATTGTCCGCTCACAGGATTGCCCAACCGCGCGCTCATTTTCGAATACGCGAATCATTTGCTGGCGGCGGCCAGCCGCAAGCATAGCCGGGGCGCTTTGCTGTTCATCGATCTTGACCGTTTCAAGCCGGTCAATGATCTGCATGGGCATGACATCGGTGATCGTCTGCTGAAGGATGTGGCGCAGCGCATGGCTGGCTGCGTGCGCCAGGAAGATCTGGTCGGTCGGCTGGGCGGCGACGAGTTCGTGATTGTGCTGCCTTACCTCGGCAAGGGACACACGGCACCCACGGTCGCACGACATGTGATCGATGCATTGTCACAGCCCTTTCATATCAGCGGACTGGAACTGTCGATCTCGGCATCGGTGGGCATCAGCTTTTATCCGACCCATGGTACGGACGTGGATTCCCTGCTGCATCGCGCTGATCTGGCGATGTACCGGGCCAAGCAGAGCGGACGCGGCCATTATCAGGTCTATACCCCAGAACTTCGGCAACGGGGGGATGCATCGGCCTCCGTCGAGGCGCAGATACGCCGGGGGCTGGCCGAGAATTTGTTCACCCTGTATTACCAGCCAGTGGTGAATGTCGGCGACGGCAGCGTCGCCGGTGTGGAGGCCCTGCTGCGGCTGCCGGCCGTGAAGGGCGACATGATCGCGCCGGCGACCTTCATCCCGGTCGCTGAATCGTCGGGCATGATCGCGCAACTGGGCGATTGGGTCACGGAAGAAGTCTGTCGCCAGTGGATCGACTGGCGCGACAAAGGCATGCCGCCGATCCGGATTGCGATGAACATATCCACACTGCAGTTTCGCCAGCGGGGTTTTGCGGCCCGGTTGCTGAACATCGTTCGCCATCATGGAGTGGATCCCGCGTGCCTCCAGATCGAGTTGACTGAAAGCTCGCTGGCAGAGCGGGTCAGTGACGCGATGGAGACACTGACCGAACTGCACGCTGCCGGCATGCAGATCGCACTGGATGACCTGGGCACCGGCTGGTCCAGCCTGAATCTGATCAGTCACCTGCCCCTGGACAAACTGAAGGTCGACCGGATTTTCGTGAGCAGGCTGCAGCACGACAACGCCAGCAAGGCGGTCGCCGAAGTCATCATCGCGATGGGCAAGGCCATGGATTTGGAGATCGTCGGCGAGGGCGTCGATTCGCAGCAAACCCTCGACTACCTGCGCAGCCATGGCTGCCAGCAGGTACAGGGCAATTTGCTGGGCGAACCGATGCCGCCGGCCGACTTCGTTCGTTGGTACGCGCAGCATTCACCCTCGATGCCAGCACATTGGCTGCATTGATGAAGATGCGCTCGTTCAGCTTTCTTTCGGCATGACCGTGCGTATTGCACGACTTCCTATCTTTGCTCCGGTCACTTCGTCGATCGCCACTGCCTTGATTTCAGTTCCCGTCTCGGCATCGACGAAACGGACTAATTTGTCACCGCCCCGGTATTGGCGCCCCCAAGCGCCAATCATGAAAAGCACCGGCAGAAAATCCCGGCCGGCCGCGGTCAGCAGATATTCCTCTCGTGGCGGATGCTCCGAATAGCGTCGTTTCTCTAGTAATCCCTCCTCCGTGAGCATCGCCAGACGCCGGGTCAGGATCGTCGGCGCGATGCCCAGGCTTTTGCGGAATTGATCGAAGCGTGCAAGCCCTGCATGGGCGTCGCGCAGGATTAGCAGGCTCCAGGCATCACCCGCAAAAGCCAGGCTGCGCGCGATCGGGCAGCGGTCATTGTCATCATTTTCAATGTCCATACTTTTTCGATAGTGACTTACTTTCGAATTGATAGTATAGTCCATTTCGATTTGATAGTAACTCCTCGACGACAAGCAATGCACTCCCGCGGAGAATTCAGCGATGAGCCCTATGAAATGGAAAGTACCGACCCAAATCTGTCGATATGCCTTGCCGCCAGCCGAACGCCCGGCTCTCGATCTCTCCCGATTCCGGGCATGGTGACCTCTTTCAGCATGAGCGGGCTTTTGTGCCTGAGGTGCCGGACTTCATCGCTGCATGACTGATCGGATAACGGAGAGGCTGAAAATGAAAAACCAAACCATGAAAGCACTGACTTTCAAACGCTATGGCAAGGCGCCCGGTATCGGGCTAGACAATGTTCCCTGCCCAACGCTGAAGGCCAACGACATACGGGTCAAAGTCCACGCAGCCAGCGTGAACCCGATCGACAATGCGATCCCGACGGGGCTGTTCAAACCGATCCTCCATTTCCAGCTTCCGGCCATCATGGGCAGTGATCTGGCGGGTGTGGTGACCGAGGTCGGCAGCAACGTGACGCGTTTCAAGCCAGGCGATGCGGTCTTCGCCAGCCTCTTCGATCTCGGCACCGGCTCGATTGCCGAATTCGCGGTGGTGCCGGAGAGTGCGGCAGCGCTGAAGCCGGCCAATCTGGATTTCGTGCAGGCGGCCTCGATCCCGATGGTCGCGCTAACCTCCTGGCAGGCCCTGAAGGAACGTGCCAATCTTCAAGCCGGTCAGAAAGTGTTCATTCCAGCAGGGTCGGGTGGCATTGGTACATTCGCGATCCAGCTGGCAAAACATCTTGGTGCACAGGTGGGAACGATTACCAGTACGGGTAACCTCGAACGGGTCCGTCAATTGGGCGCTGACGAGGTGGTCGACTACAAGAAGCAAGCATTTGAGGAAGTGCTGAGCGACTACGACACCGTGCTTGGCACCATTCGGGGCGATGCGATTGAAAAATCCCTCAGCATCCTTAAACCGGGAGGCAACATCGTCTCGCTGGTCGGTCCTCTGGACGTGGCATTTGCTCGCGCCAGACGATTGAATGTCGTTTTGAGGTTCGTATTCTGGCTGATGAGCCGCAAGGTCATCCGTCTGGCCAGAAAGCGGGAAGTCACCTACTCATTTCTTTTCGTGCGTCCCGATGGCGCTCAGCTCGGTGAGATTGCAAAACTCCTCGAAACTGAGCGTATCCAGCCAGTGATCGACAAGGTGTTTCCGTTCGAGCAGGCAAAAGAGGCGCTCGACTACCTTGCCCGAGGCCATGCCAGAGGAAAAGTCGTCATTCAGATAGCATGACTACCCGTCAGCCTACGTCATAACGCTACGCACTCTGAGCAAACACAGACGAAGCTGCCTTCCTTCAAGTCGACTTGTCTTGTATCCGACACATCAACAATCTGACATCCCACTACCCAGGAGATTTTTATGAGCAGCACGCTATTCACCCCCATCCAACTCGGCGGGTTGTTGCTGAAAAACCGAATTGTGATGGCGCCAATGACGCGCAGCCGCGCGATCGGGAATCTGCCCAATGCGCTGATGGCGCAGTATTACCGTCTGCGTGCCGATGCCGGACTGATTATTACCGAAGGCACCTCGCCGTCCCCCAACGGTCTGGGGTATGCACGCATTCCCGGACTGTTCAACGAAGAGCAGGTGCAGGGCTGGCGACACGTGACCGATGGCGTCCATCAGGCAGGTGGCAAAATCTTTGTGCAACTGATGCATACCGGACGGGTCAGCCATCCCGCAAATCTGCCGCCTGGTGCGAGCGTCATTGGCCCCTCGCCAGTCGCCGTTCCCGGCGACATGTGGACTGATGCTGACGGCATGCAGCCACATCCAGTGCCGCGTGAAATGAGCGAGGCAGACATTGCACACAGCATCGCCGAATATGCGGCCTCAGCCAAACTGGCCTTACTGGCAGGCTTCGATGGTGTTGAACTGCATGCGGCGAACGGATATTTGATCGATCAATTTCTCAATGTGGCTGCCAATCACCGCACTGACCAATGGGGCGGAAACGTCGAAAATCGCATCCGCTTTGCTGTCGAAGTGGCCAGGGCAACCGTCACCGCCATCGGTGCCGAGCGCGTGGGCATGCGCATCTCGCCGTATGGGGTATTCAATGCGCAGGCGCCAGATGCCGAGATGGATGCGCTGTACTTGCAGCTGATCGACGAGTTGAACGCGCTCGGTCTGGTCTATATTCACATCGTCGATCACAGCGCCATGGGGGCGCCTGAAGTCAGCCCGGCATTGAAAGCGGACATCCGAGCCGCATTTAAGGGAAAGTACATTCTGTCCGGAGGCTATGATGTCGCCCGGGCCAACGCCGATCTTGACGAACAGCGCGGCGATCTGGTGGCTTTCGGGCGTCCGTTTATCTCGAATCCGGATCTGGTCGCGAAGCTGAAGTCGGGGCAGGAATGGCTGGTGCCTGATTCTTCTACCTTCTATACGCCGGGGGAAAAAGGCTACACCGACTATTGATGAGAGCCTGAATCGGCTCAGCCGGGAACAAAAAACCCCGTATGCACTGGGTCATACGGGGTGGTGTCTGTGCTGCAGGATACGTCGAAATCCAGAGTCGGTTTAGACGTTGAATAAAAAATTCAGCACGTCGCCATCCTTGACGACATACTCCTTGCCTTCGGCGCGCATCTTGCCCGCCTCTTTCGCGCCTTGCTCTCCTTTGTGCGCGATATAGTCGTCAAAGCTGATCGTCTGCGCGCGAATGAAGCCGCGCTCAAAATCCGTGTGAATCACGCCTGCCGCCTGCGGTGCGGTATCGCCCTGGTGAATGGTCCATGCGCGGACTTCTTTCACACCGGCAGTGAAGTAGGTCTGCAGTCCCAGCAGGCTGAATGCCGCGCGAATCAGGCGGTTCAGGCCGGGCTCTTCCATACCCATGTCGGCGAGAAAGGCTTGTTTGTCGGCGTCATCCATATCGGCAATCTCGGCCTCGATGGCCGCGCAGATGGCGACGATGGGCGCATGCTGCGATTGCGCATAGTCGGTCAGCTGATCGAGCAGCGGATTGTTGGTGAAGCCGGTATCCGAGACATTCGCGACATACATTGCAGGTTTGGCGGTGATCAGGCACAGCGGCTTTAACAATGCCTGCTGCTCCTTGTCGAGGCCCATCGCTCGCACCGGCTTCGCCTCATTCAGCTGCACCTGCACTTTTTCCAGCAGCGCGACCAGTGCAGCCGCTTCCTTGTCGCCGGAGCGGGCTTTCTTGGTCTCGCGTTGTATCGTCTTCTCGACCGTGCCCAGATCGGCCAGCGCCAGCTCCGTCTGAATCACGGCGATATCGTCCAGCGGACTGACCTTGCCCGCGACATGCACGACGTTCGGGTCTTCAAAGCAGCGCACGACATTCACGATCGCATCCGTCTCGCGAATGTGAGCAAGAAACTGATTGCCCAGACCTTCGCCTTTCGACGCACCGGCGACCAGACCCGCAATATCGACGAACTCGACAGTGGCCGCGAGAATACGCTCAGGCTTGACGATGTCCGCCAGCTGCGCGAGCCGAGGGTCGGGCACTTCGACGATGCCGACATTAGGCTCGATGGTGCAGAAGGGATAATTTTCAGCCGGGATGCCGGCCTTGGTCAGTGCATTGAAAAGGGTCGACTTGCCGACGTTCGGCAGGCCGACGATGCCACATTTGAGGCTCATGGGAATCCTTGCTGGTGCCTTGCTGTAAACCAGCGATTATAGCGCTCGACCCTGTGCGCCCGGCCCTCTGCGCGACACTCAGCCTGCAGGTCCGAGGTCGGTGTGCGGGCCGTTGTCGGCGGTACCCACAATCTTCACTTCGGGAGCGCTGAGGCTCTTGGTGCGGAACCAGACATCCGCCATCAGGGCACTGCTCCCGTCGGCGGCGGTGTAACTGCTCACCAGCGCCACCTTGTTGCCGTTCTCCACGGCGGAGGAGGCTTTGGGGTTGAGCTTGAGTGACGTGACCCCCACCTCTGCCAGTGACAACAGTTCGCCGGCATCGGTACGGCCATCGCCATTCTGGTCCATCCAGACCTTGAGCTTGCTCCAGGCCGCATCTTTTGCACTGATCATGCCATCGCGGTTACTGTCGAGTGCGGCAAGGGCGACATAGCCATTGGCAGCGGCCTTGCCGTTCGCGAGCCTGGTGCTGTTGCCGAATAGTTCAGCGCCGTCATTGATGATGCCATCGCCATTGCGATCCATCGCCAACAGGCCGTCGCCGGATTCCACCCATCCGGTCTTGAGGAGTGAGCCCGACGCTTTGAGGTCGAAGCGTGTGCCATTGTCGACGGAGACACTCAGGGTTCCGCTCTTGTTCAGATCGAGCACAATCGGGCTGAAGAACAGATTGTCTGCCTTCGCGCCCAGCGCGAGCACTTGTTCATCGACCAGTGAATCGGCTTGCTCCATGGTGAGATTGGCGACCTGACTACCGCTGAGGCTGGCAATCTGTTTGACGGACATATTGGCCAGTGCTTCGACACTGAGCGCGCGAATCAGCTTGACGCCCAGATTAAAAATCTGGGCTGTGGTCAGCACGGCTGCCTGCGCCGGCGTCATGGCAGCGATCTGGTCGGCCGTCATTGCACGAATATCGGTGGCGTCAATCGCGACGATCTGGGTTGGTGTCAGGGCGGCGATTTGATCCGGTGTGAAAGCGCTCATTTGCGCGGCGCTGAACTTGGTGATGGTGGATTTGTCCACGCTGCCCATGGTGATCGCATCGATGGCAGCGACTTGTGACTTGGACAGCAATCCCAGTTTCTGCGCGTAGGCAAGTGAATCGAGCTGCTGGTAATTCATCACCGACAACTGATCGGCGGTCAGAGATCCCAGCTGTTTCGGTGTCAGCAGAGCGATCACGCTGCCAGACATTTGTTGCAGGTTCTCTTTGGGCAGCCATGCCAGCTGCGAGGGCGTCAGCGCCTGTATCTGCGCCTGCGTCAGAGCATTGAGCTTGTCTGCGCCGAGCGCGCCGATCTGGCTCTCTGTCAGGCTCGGGATGGCCGCCGCTGCGAGACCTTTGATCTGCGTCGACGTCAACGCGGCCATCTGATCATTCGACAGCAGCTTCAGCTGCGCTCCGGTGAGCGAGGCGAGCTGCACGGGCTTCATCGCGGCGAGCTGATCCGCGGTCAGTTGCGCGAGCTGATCGCCGGTCAGTGCGCTGATCTGGCGCTGCTCCAGTCCGGTGATGCTCTCCACAGAAATCGCCGCGATATCGCTGGGGTCCATCGCCTGCATTTGCGCTTTGGTCAGCTTGCTGAGCTGCGCTGCGGTCATGCCCGCCACTTGCAGCGTGCTGAGGCCGCCAATGCGGTCTGCCGACAGCCCGGCGAGGGCAGCGGGTTTGATGGCAGCGATTTGCTCGGGAGAGAGGCTGTCGAGCTGAGCGGCCGTCATGCCCGCGAGCTGCTGCAGGTTCATCGCATTGATCTGGGTCGTGCTGAAGCCGCTCACATCCAGATCCATCGCCTGCACCTGAGCGGCGCTCAGTCTGGGGATCTGCGAGGTCGTCAGTCCTGCCAGTTGCGTCGCGTCGAACTGGGCAATGGCAGCGGGCGTCAGTCCGCCCAGGCTGGTCGCGCGGATGCCACCGATCTGTTCGGGCGTCAGCTTCTCGATCTGGGTCGGCAGTAGCATCCGGATCTGATCGGCCGTCCATCCCTGTATCGCTGCCGGGGTGATTTTGGCCAGTGCCTCTGCCGACAGGGCCTGGATCTGCGGCGCGCGCAGCGCACCGATCTGTGTTGCGCCCAGCTTCTCCAAGGCGATCGCGTTCAGCTCGTCAGTCGTGATCAGAGTCATCTGCCGTGGCGTCAGCAGGCTCATCTGGGTGTCGGAGAGGGTGTTGAGCTGATCGGCGTTCAGTGCCGCGAAGCTGGCATCGGTCAGCGAGAGAATTTTTCTCCCCAGCCCTTGGAGTGCATTCCCGGTCAGCGCGGAGACTTGCGCTGTCGTCATGGCCTTGACCTGATCAGCCTTGAGCGCGCTGGTCAGGACGTCGCTGTCGAGCGCGGCAAGGGATTCGGTGCTGATGGCTGCCACCTGAGCATTGCTCATGGCGGCGATCTGTGCGGTGGTAAGGCCAGAGAGCTGGTCTGCAGTCAGACCGCCGATGGTCGCCGGCGGCACGCCGATGATCGGGGTGGTGCTCAGATAGGCGGCCAGTTCATCGCCGCTCAGCTGTTTTATTTCATCAGCGCTCAGCTCGGCGAGCGCCTTGATCTGGGCATTCGACAGTACCGCCAGATTCGCTGCCGGAATGCTTTTCAGTTGTTCGACGGTGAAGGCGCGCAACTGGTCGCCCGACATCGCCTTGATCTGCGCTGTCGTGATCGCCGCGACTTGTTTGGTCGTCATGGCAGCGATTTCGTCGCGTGTCAGTGCCGCGATCTGGCCATTGGTCATCTTGGCCAGCACGGTCGGATCGATACCCTTGATCTGATCCGGGCTCATTTTGGCGATCTGCGCAGTCGTCAGCGCGGGCAGCTGCGTTGACGTCATTTTCGCGATCTGATCGGCGGTGAGGCCGTTGAGCTGGCCTTCCTCGCCGGTCGTCAGCAGCTTCAGTTGCGCAGGCGTCAGGCCCTTGATGGCGTCGGCCGTGATGTTGCCGAGCTGACCGGCGGAGATCTTTGCCAGCTGGGCCGGTGTCAGCGCGGCCAGCTGTTCCGATTTCAGTTCAGCGAACAGCGAGCTGTCGAGCTGCTCCAGAACCGCTGGCTTGAGCGCGGGAATCTGTGCGGTGGTGAACTTGCTGATCAGCGCCTTCATCGCGGCCAGTTGCTCGGCCGAGAGTGCTGCCGCTGCTTCCTTCGTCATGGCCGGCAGATCGGCCGCTTCGATCGCGCCAGCCTGCTCCGGGCTTAATGCCTTGATCTGGTTGGCGGTCAGTGCGCCGATCTGGGTCGACGCCATCTTCGCGATCTGCGTCGGCGTGAATGCCCGCAGTTGACCGTCTTCGCCGACCGTGAGCGCTGCGATCTGCTGGTTGGTGAGGCCTGGGATGGCGCCGGTCGCCAGTGCGGCGATCTGCTCCGTGGTCAGCGCCGCCAGCTGCGCGAGCTTCAGCGCGGCCAGCTGCTCGGATTTAAGCGCAGGAACCTGTCCGCTGGCCGTGAGCTGCGCGATCGCTGCAGGCTTGAAGGCAGGAATCTGCGCGGTGGTCAGCTTGGTCAGTTGGGCGGTGGTAAAGGCGGCGGCCTGTTCGGGCGACAGCGCCGCGATCTGCGCGGTGGTCAGCCCAACGAGCTCGGCATCCTTGAACGTGGCGATCTGCTCAGGGCTGAGCTTGGCGATCTGGGCCGTGGTGAAGCCGCTGATCTGGCCCGATTTCAGCGCATTGAGCTGCGTGCTCGTGAACTTGGCCAGCTGCGCATCGGTGAATGCCGAGAGCTGGCGCGCCGACAGACCAGCGACGTTCTTCGAGCTGAACTGTGCGGGATCGTCGATCGCGCGGATTTGCGTAGGCGTGAGTGCGGAGACCTGCAGCGAGGTCAGGCGGCCGAGGTCGGCACCAAGCACCGCGATCTGCGCTGTTGACAGCGCGGCGATCTGGGCCGTGGTGAATGCCTCTACCTGTTTATCCGTTAAATCCGCAAAGACGCTCATGGGATCCGCCAGCTGGGTTCGATTGATCTGCGGGCAGGGTGAGGGCGCAAACCGGCCTCACCATTGCTCCCTCGGTTAATCGACCCGGGGCAGGCTTTCTTTACATCGTTTACTTACAGTAATAGAAAGAGCCTGATGTGTGCTGCGGCGCCGGCGGGCTGAGCATCGGAGTGCCATGACTTGAAGAGGTGTGTGCGCACACTAACATGGCGGCCAGTCAGGGCGGCCTCGGGTGCGTGACTGTCGGGGAGAGGGGTCAATCCCCGCCGAACAGATCCCGGCTGTAGACCTTGTCCAGCACATCGGCCAGCTCCTCGGTCACCCGATTGGCCACAATGACGTCGGCTTGCTGCTTGAACGAAGTGAGGTCGTGCGTGACCCGGGAGCGGTAAAACTCCGGCTCTGCGAGGGCCGGTTCGTAGACGATGACTTCGACACCCTTGGCCTTGATGCGCTTCATGATCCCCTGGATGCTGGAGGATCGGAAGTTGTCCGACCCGGCCTTCATCGCCAGCCGGAAGATGCCGACCGTCTTCGGGTTGCGGGAGAGGATGCTCTCGGCCACAAAGTCCTTGCGCGTGCTGTTCGAATCGACGATGGCGCGGATCAGGTTCTGCGGCACATCCTGATAATTGGCCAGCATTTGCTTGGTGTCCTTGGGCAGGCAATAACCGCCATAGCCGAACGAGGGATTGTTGTAGTAATTGCCGATGCGCGGATCGAGGCTGACGCCTTCGATGATGGGGCGCGTATCCAGTCCGTGGCTGGCCGCATAGGTGTCCAGCTCATTGAAGAAGGCGACGCGCATCGCCAGAAAGGTGTTGGCAAAGAGCTTGACGGCCTCGGCCTCGGTCGGGCCCATGAACAGCACCGGCACGTCTTTTTTCAGCGCGGCTTCTTTCAGCAGGCCGGCAAAGGTCTTGCCTGCTTCGCTGGTGCTGCCGATCACGATGCGCGACGGATACAGGTTGTCATACAGCGCGCGTCCCTCGCGCAGGAATTCCGGCGAGAAGAGAATATTCAGCGGTCGGTACTTCTCCAGCATGCGCGCTGTAAAGCCCACGGGAATGGTGGACTTGATGACGATATGCGCATCGGGGTTGATCGCCCTGACTTGCTCGATCACGGCTTCGACCGAACGGGTGTTGAAATAATTCGTCTTCGGGTCGTAATCCGTGGGCGTGCCGACGACGACGAAATCGGCATTCGCAAAGGCTTCCTGAGCATCTGTGGTGGCACTGAGCTTGAGCGCGACCGTGCTGAGGTAATGCTCGATATCGGGATCCTTGATTGGTGACTGCTTGCGGTTGATCTGATCAACCCGGGCCTCGCTCAGATCATAGGCAACGACCTGATGCCGCTGGGCCAGCAGCACGGCCATTGACAGACCCACGTAACCGCAACCGGCTATGGCTATTTTCAATTTCAACCCCGACAAAGAGAAGCAAGCAGGCGCGTTGCGCCTGGTAAAGCCGCTATTGTATCGGGATGCCGCGCATCTATTCCCAAGGATAACTACCGCAGTGGGAGGAAATGTTAAGGTGACGGGCTGTCCCGGTCAGACTTGTCCGGACGTGATCGCTGTTCCTGCCGATGAAGACCCACCTGCTCAACACATGAAACGATTTTTTGATATCAGCGCCAGCCTGATGGCGCTACTGCTGCTAGCGCCACTTTCCCTGATCGTTCTGGTCATGCTTCGTCTGGAGTCTCCTGCGCCGATCCTTCGGCGCTCGCATCGCGTCGGGCGCAACGGGCGCATGGTCAAGGTCTGGGAGTTTCGAACGGCGATTGCCGACCCCGAGGCGATGGAGACTGTTGGCGGTTGTCAGGGGGAGCAGCTCACTCGCCTGGGGGCGGTGCTGCGCCGCACGGGCATTGCGCAATGGCCATTGCTGGTGAATGTGCTGCGCGGTGATTTTTCTCTGGTCGGCCCCCGGGTGGAATTGCCGCGCTATGTCGGCTGCTATCCGGGTGACATCAGAAAACGGCTATTGTCGATTAAGCCGGGTTTGTTCGACCTCGCCACCATTCAATTTGATGAAGAGCCGCAATTGCTGGCGAATCTGACGGGTGATGATTTGGAGCAGGCGTATGTGGAGAAGGTCTTGCCGCGACGTTTGGAGTACGCGCAAATGTATCTGGATCAGAGCAATTTCTGGCTGGATTTGCGTATTTTGTTCTTGTCCATCACCAAAGTGCTGCACCGATAATTTATCGAGAGCAGTTATTTATCAGCAGAACGAAAAAATATGCCGCCCGTAGGCGGCCAGATCAGTTCTGAGAAATCTGCTGAATCGCTCAAACGTCAACGGCTGACATTTGATCCGTGTAATTTTTGGTCAATGAGAATGAAGAGGGCTGGCTGAAATATCGGTCAGGCGCGGATAAGGAACTGAGCCTTGTCACGTCCGGCCATCCATTTTGGCGGTTTTCCCCGGCCGCTCCAGGTTTCGCCGGTATCGTCATTTCTGTATTTCGGCGCAACGGGTTTGCGGACTGTCTTTTGAGGGCGCTTGCCGCGTACCCCAAACCCCAGATCTTCCGGTGAGATACCGAATTCACGCATTTTCGATTGAATGTCTGCAATAGCATTGGACAGTTCAGTTTTGCGGGCCTGCTCGGCCTCTTTTTGCAGTCTTTCAATCTGGTTTTGAAGTTCCTTGTAAGAGCTCATGTTAATCCCCATCGATGGTTTCCTTGCTTCAACAGTCGCGCAGCGATACGCGTTCGTCCGGCTGGGCAGTATAAATCAACAGTTATCGAAATAGAATCTCTCTTTAACAATTTTTTAAGAAAATAATCGGCATTGCTGGCCTGATTCTTGTTCGCTGATTAAGCGCTTTATCTGAGGCAATGAAATGATCGGAATCCGGGCAAATCGTTGAAATACGAGAAGCGACGACCGGGGGATAACGACAAAATTCAAACCAGCAATTGCCCAATTTTTTCATTTTGGACGATGGCTGAATTTGATATTGCTTAGACAGAGGCGAAATAATCCGGCTGATTCGGCTTTTTCATCATCGCGCATAGCAGATGACCCATCGCGGTGAATCACGTGCGCGGAAGAGGATTAAATTTGCCCTGAGGAATTAATCTGTGCGCTGAATGACGATGGCACCGGAGGGCCGCCGTTTTTCATGCAGCGTCAGAGCGGGCTGGGCCATGGCGGCAGCCCCTGCAGCGTTTCCGGGGTCAAGCGGAAGAGGCCGGGCGGGCGGGTGAAGGATCGGTGTGCAGTGTTTTCATCGCTTGCTCGAAGCGCCCCTCGCACAAGAGCGGGATGATGCTCAGGCTTCGCTCCAGCGCATGGTCTATCCGTGCCTGTTCATCGGCTCTGGGACGATGCAGCACAAAATCCACGACGGCTTGTTGCAGGCCTAATGTGCGCGGATGACCAATGCCCAGTCGCAGCCGCCAGTAGTCGCGACTGCCCAGCGCGCTGTCGATGTCTTTAAGCCCGTTGTGGCCCCCCGGCGAGCCGCCTTTTTTCAGTTTGGCCACGCCGGGCTCAAGGTCGAGTTCATCATGCACCACGAGGATTTCTTCCGGAGCGATCTTGTAAAACCGCGCCAGCGCTGCGACCGATTGTCCTGAGCGGTTCATGTAGGTTTGCGGCTCCAGCAGCCAGATCTCTTCTCCGCCTATCCTGCATTTGCAGGCAAGGCCGGAAAAACGCGTCTCGCGGCGCAGTTGCCCGCGCGCGAGCTGGTCGACCAGCCAGAAACCGGCATTGTGGCGGGTGAGTTCGTATTCGGTTCCCGGGTTGCCGAGACCGGCGATCAGGCGTACGGACATGATGAGGTGCTTAAATGAATGCCGTCATTATCCGGCAGGAAGCCATCTGGGCTGATCAAACGCCCAGAAAAAAGCCCGTCGTCTGACGGGCTTCGTTCTGGTCTGGGAAGGATTACTTCGCTTCCGCAGCAGGTGCCTCATCGCCTTTGGAGCCACCCGGTACGGTGGCCGTGGCGACCGTGGGGTTTTCTTTTGCCTGGATGGCTGTTACGCCGGCAGGCAGTTTCAGGTCAGAGACGTGCAGCGAGGTGCCGGCCTGCATGGTCGACAGATCGACCTCGATAAACTCGGGCAGGTCTTTCGGCAGGCAGCTGATATCCAGCTCATTGAGCACATGGCTGACGATGCCGCCAGACAGCTTCACGGCAGGTGCGACGTCGGCGTTCACGAAATGCAGAGGCACTTTCATGTGAATTTTCTGGTTCGGATCGACGCGCTGGAAATCAGCGTGCAGCACGAGCGGTTTGAACGCATGCATCTGGAAATCGCGCAGCAGCACTTTTTCTGACTTGCCATCGACTTCCATGTCCAGAATGGACGAGTGGAACGCTTCTTTTTTCAGCGCATGGAACAGTGCATTGTGATCCAGTGCGATATTGACCGGTGCAGCGGTACCGCCATAAATAATGCCGGGGGTATGGCCAGCCTTGCGCAGGCGGCGGCTCGCTCCGGACCCCTGCTCATTGCGTGGAAATGCAACAACTTTCATGTTTCACTCCTGATCGGGCTTGTGCCCTTGGGTTTCGATCCCCCGCGACCAGGGGATCTTGAATGGAGTCATGCGTACGCATGACCCCGCATGCTGTGCGTCTTTATTGTTCCTGCTGGCTGCCGGCTTCATCCTCGGCAAACAGTGACATCACGGAATCACCCTTGCTGATGCGGCGGATCGTCTCTGCCAGCAGTGGCGCGCAGGACAGCTGACGAATCTTTGACGTCTTTTTCGCTTCGGCCGACAGCGGAATGGTATCGGTGACGACCAGTTCATCCAGCGGCGATTTCGCGATTCGATCAACTGCCGGACCGGACAGCACCGGGTGCGTGCAGTAGGCCACCACTTTCTTCGCGCCGCGCTCTTTCAGCACTTCCGCCGCCTTGGTCAGTGTGCCAGCGGTATCGACCATGTCATCCATGATCACGCAATTGCGTCCTTCGACTTCGCCGATCACGTTCATGACTTCCGACACATTCGCCTTGGGGCGACGCTTGTCGATGATGGCCAGATCGCAGTTCAGTCGCTTGGCCAGCGCTCTGGCGCGAACCACGCCGCCGACGTCGGGCGAAACCACCAGCAGATCGTCGTAGCTCTTGCTGACGAGATCGGACAGCAGGATGGGCGATGCATAGATATTGTCGACCGGGATATCAAAGAACCCCTGAATCTGGTCAGCGTGCAGATCCATGATGAGCACACGCTCAACACCGGCTTCCTGCAGCATGTTGGCGACGACCTTGGCCGAGATCGCCACGCGTGCCGAGCGCGGCCGGCGATCCTGACGCGAGTAACCGAAATAGGGCACCACGGCCGTGATGCGACCGGCTGACGCGCGCTTCAATGCGTCGACCATCAGCATGACTTCCATCAGGTGATCATTGGTCGGTGCGCAGGTCGATTGCAGGACAAACACATCCTTGCCGCGCACGTTCTCGTTGATCTCGACCATGATCTCGCCATCGGAGAAGCGAGTCACCACCGCCTTGCCTACCGGGATGCCCAGCTGGGCGGCGACGCCTGCAGCAAGTTCCGGATTGGCGTTACCGGTAAAAACCATCAGGTTCTCGTGGACCATGGATTCCCTGACTACAGTGCGTTAAAAGTTTTAAAAGCCGCCAAGGCCGGGGGGTACCCGCGATGGCGGCTTCGTCAATGGCGTTGCGTTTTTTGTATCATCGCGCACCGGCTGTGGCCGATGGTCGCGGAATCAAATGGCAGGGGAACAAGGAGTCGAACCTTGGAATGCTGGAATCAAAATCCAGTGCCTTTACCAACTTGGCGATTCCCCTACACAACCGTTTGTCCGGCGGAGATCTCCGCGAGGACGAATTCCTGTTTTACGACTGCAATGTCAGCGGGTGCCGTGGCAGCGCCCTGACCAGCCAACCACGCCAGCCCGACGGTACAGCTTGGAGCACCGCTCTGGCCTCGGGTTCGGAGCCGAACCGGCAGAACACGCAGGCCCCGGAGCCCGTCATCCGCACTTCACCTTGCCGGGCCAGCCATTCGAGGGCTTCCGCGACTGCGGGAAAGGCGTGCGCAGCGACTGTTTGCAAATCGTTTTTTCCAAAGCCCAGGGGGCTCGCGGAAAAGTCCGCTATTCTGACGGCTTTGGTGTCGCGTGTCAATTCGGCCGCACCGAAGATCGCCGGCGTCGGGACGGCGACTCCGGGGTGGATCACCACGAACCATCCCTCCGGCGTCCTGATGGGCGTCATCCGCTCGCCAATGCCTTCGACGAAGGCATTCCCCCCGAGCAGAAAGAACGGCACATCCGCGCCCAGCGTCACGCCCAGCGACATCAGCTCGGCGCGCGACATGCGCAGTTCCCACAAATGATTCAGCGCCAGCAGCGTCGTCGCGGCATCCGAAGATCCGCCGCCCAGCCCGCCGCCCATCGGTATCTGCTTGTCGATGCGGATGTCGACGCCACGCACTGTCCTGCCACGGGCCGCGGCCACCTGCTGCAAACGCCGTGCGGCGCGAATGATCAGGTCGGTCTCTGGCGGCACACCCTCGACCTCGGTCACGCGGACAATTCGCTCATCGTCGCGCAGATCAAAATGCAGCGTGTCGCACAGGCTGATCAGCTGGAACACGGATTGCAGCAAGTGATAGCCATCCTCGCGACGGCCGACCACATGCAGAAAAAGATTCAGCTTCGCCGGTGCAGGGCAATCATGCAGACGTTCAGCAGCGGCCATCAGTGCGGCTCCCAGCCATCGATCACCAGGCGCAGCGCCAGTTCGCCGCTGGTCTGAGACAGGCGCGAGAGATCGATGCGTCGGGGATAGCTGCCGCCCGATCCCGGCTGCCAGCTGACATACTGCACCTGCCAGCCGCCGGCATCGACACGCACGCCTTCTGCAGGCAATGCCGTTTGACGGGCGCCTGCCTCAGCATAGGAAAATCCCTGCAGCCAGTAGCGCAGTCCGTCCGCCGGCATCGCCCAGCCCAGCATCTGCTCGGTGAGTTCACTGGCCTTGGGGGCTGACCGGGTCGGTTGTCCGGGACGTTCGAGCATGGCGATGAACGGTGTCACGCGAATTCTGGCCAGCGTCTGCCCGAGCGGAGAGAGCAGGCTGATATCCACTTCGTCACCTCGCTGCTGCCACTGAAAACGCCCCTGCGCATGGTGCGGCTTGCCTTCCTGCTGGTAGCTGACCGAGAAGCGTCCACTGATCCCAATGTGCTCGTGATAGCGCTGTCGTTCGGGCGTCGCGCTGCCAAGCGCGGGCTCCGTCGTGCTGCAGCCCGGCAGCGAGAGCAGGCTGACCAGCGCCGCCAGCGGCAATATGGTCAGCCGGATCAGCATGTTCATGGACTGCTCAGAGCTTGACCTGAAGGCGCTTCAGGGTGTTCTTCAGGGTATCGTTCTTCGAGTCTTCGCCGCCTGCCTTGCGCCAGAGCCGCTTGGCTTCATCCTCGCGGCCCCGTGCCCAGAGCACCTCGCCCAGATGGGCGGCGATCTCAGGGTCGGCCTTGATCGCGAACGCTCGCCGCAGTAGCTCTTCGGCACGCTCCAGTCGTCCCAGCCGGAATTCGACCCAGCCCATGCTGTCCATGATGTAAGGATCTTCCGGCGCCAGCGCCAGTGCTTTTTTGATCAGGTCATGCGCTTCCTGCAGACGCAGGTTGCGATCCGCCAGCGAATAACCGAGCGCGTTGTAGGCGTGCTGGCTGTCCGGCGCCAGCTGAATGACCTTGCGCAGCGAGCTTTCCATCAGGTCGAACTGCTGGTTTTTTTCCGCCAGCATCGCCAGCTCGTACAGCAGATCGAAATTGTCCTTGTAGAGTTCGAGCGCATCTTCGATCAGTTGCAGGGCCTCGGCCAGTTTGCCGGCATCGCGCAGCAGCTGCGCCTCGCCGATGATCAGCCTCACGCGCTCGTCGTCATTGTTCACATCGGCCTGGTTCAGCAGCTTGCGCGCTTCGTCCAGCTTTCCGGCTTTTGACTGAAGCTGCGCGCGCTTGATGATCGCATTCACGGCGCCACTTTGCCCCAGCGTGGGGACCATCTCCAGCCATTGGTTGATGCCGGCATCGTCATTGCGGTCTTCGGCAATCTGCGCCAACACCATCAGCGCCTGCGTCGCATCGCGTTCGCGGTCCGGTTGTCCCTTCAGGTTGGTGATGTAGGCGGACAGATATTTTTCGGCATCGGCCAGCTCATTCGCCTGCGCCGACAGCAGGCCCAGCGCGTACAGCGCGGTCTGGTCGTTCGGTGCCTGCTGCAGCAGTACCTGGAATTCCTTCTTCGCGTCGGCGATCTTGCCCTGTTCGAAGAGCATGCGCGAATACGCGAGCCGCACCTCGCGTGCCGTGGGATTCTTTTTCAAAAAATCCGACAGCGTTTTCGACGCTTCTGCCTTGTCTTCGGTGATCTGCGCCAGCATCAGCGCCGCGATCTCGGACGACGGGAATTTGGTCAGCGCATCGCGAACTTCTTTTTTTGCCGCTGCACGGTCGCCGCCCACCATCGCCATCTGCGCCAGTGCGAGCCGCGCATCCAGCACATCACGGTAAGGGTCCAGCAACTCCTTCAGCAGCGCGGCTGCGCGGGCACGGTCGGGTATGCGTGACAACAGCCGCTGCACATTGCCGATGGCCAGCGGCAGCGTCGCTGGAGTACTGCTGGAGAGCATTTTCGCCAGCGACTGCTTTGCTTCGTCGATGCGGCTGTTCTGCAGTTGCAGGCTGAGCAGCACCTGCGCAGCTTCTTCCGAGTGCGGGGCGACCTCGTGCCAGACACGCGCCGCTTTCAATGCCTCGGTCGGCAGCGATCCGCTGATGGCCATCTCGGTGGCGCGTCTTGCAAGCCGGGGATCGTTCGTGCTTCGCGCAATCGACAGCATCGTCGCATAGGCAGCGAACGCATTGCCGCGCTGCAGGGCAATCTCGGCCGAGAGATAACGGAACATCACCTCTTCCGACAGACCGACGGCGGGCAGGACATCGACAGGCTCGTTGTCGGACTGGCTCTCCGCCGCGCGAAGCGGGCCGGCGAGGGCAATCAATGCAGAGAGCGTTAGAATGGCTGGGAGATTTTTCAAGAGATTATCCTGTGCAGGCGATCCGGTTTTGCTTCGTCGGCCGAACGAGAAACGATTTTACGACGAAAGCCGGCAGGCCCGCGTGCCGCCGCCAAGATCTCCCCTTTTTCCCATCCGAGCATGCCAGAACTGCCAGAAGTTGAAGTCACGCGCCGGGGCATCGCGCCTCACCTCGAAGGACAGGTCGTGACTGACGTGATTCTGCGCCGCGACGGCTTGCGCTGGCCATTTCCCGCCGGGCTTGCACAGAGGCTGAGGCAGCAGCGCATCCTGTCGACCGGAAGGCGCGGCAAATACCTGCTGCTGCATTTCGAGCACGGGTCTCTGATCATTCATCTCGGCATGTCCGGACATCTGCGCATGCTGACCGGTGATCCTCCGCCGGGCAAACATGATCATGTCGATCTCGTGCTCGGCGGATCGCGCATGCGATTCACTGATCCCCGCCGCTTTGGCGCCGTGCTGTGGCATGCGAGCGAGGAGGGCGATATCGAGTCGCACTTGTTGTTGCGCGTACTCGGCGTGGAGCCACTCAGCTGCCCGGATCTGGCGCAGCGTCTGTTCCGAGGCACGCGCACACGCAGCGCGCCCATCAAGCAGGTGCTGCTGGCGGGCGATATCGTCGTCGGTGTCGGCAACATCTATGCGTGCGAGAGCCTGTTTCATGCAGGGATACACCCGGCCACCGCCGCGAAGCGCATCTCGCTCGCGCGTTATGAGAAGCTGGCCATGCAGATCCAGCGAGTGCTGGCCGCGGCGATCGCGCAGGGGGGCAGCAGTCTGCGCGATTTCATCGGCGCCGACGGACAGACCGGTTATTTTCAGCAGACGTACTTCGTTTATGACCGCGAGGGCGAGAACTGCCGGCAGTGCGGCGCGGTGGTGAAGCGCATCGTGCAGGGGCAGCGCTCGACGTTTTACTGCGGTCGTTGTCAGCGATGAAGCGCATCGTCGAACCGGGCAGCGCCACGGGTGCAGACCGTGAGTTTTCCAAAACCGTCATTCGCTGGCAGAAGCAGCATGGGCGCCACTCGCTGCCCTGGCAGCGCACGCGTGACGCGTACCGCATCTGGCTGTCGGAGATCATGCTGCAGCAGACGCAAGTGGCGACGGTCATTCCCTACTACGCGCGCTTTCTGGAACGTTTTCCGGACGTCGGCGCACTGGCCGCTGCGCCGGTCGAGGACGTCATGGCGCTCTGGAGCGGGCTCGGTTATTACACGCGTGCGCGCAACCTGCATCGCTGCGCGCAGCAGGTCGTCGCCGAGCATGGCGGCCGCTTCCCGGCAGACGTTGACGCACTGGCTAGCCTGCCGGGCATCGGCCGCTCGACCGCTGCCGCGATCTCGGCGTTTGCCTATGGCACGCGCGCTGCCATCCTCGATGGCAATGTGAAGCGCGTGTTCTGCCGGGTGTTCGGTGTCGAAGGCTTTCCGGGCTCAGTGCCGGTAGAGCGGCACCTGTGGGAGAGGGCCGTCGCGCTGCTGCCCGATTCGGAGATCGAGCGCTACACCCAGGGCCTGATGGATCTGGGCGCGACGCTGTGCACGCGCAGCCGCCCGCGCTGCGCCGATTGCCCGCTGCAATCGCGCTGTGTCGCTCATGCGAGCGACCGCATTGCCGAGCTGCCCGCACGCAAACCGAAAAAAGCTGTGCCGGAAAAATCCACCGTGATGCTGGTGATCGAGCACCGTGACAGGGTTCTTCTGGAACAGCGGCCGCCGTCTGGCATCTGGGGTGGTTTGCTGTCCCTGCCGGAGCTCAACAGGCTGCTGCCCTCGGTGCCTGCCAGGCTGGGCAAGAAGGCGCTGGGGACGGCGCTCACATCGGCACTCGCGGAATTCGGCGAGATCGACTCCTTCGAAGCGCTGACCGAGTTTGTCCATGCGTTCACGCACTACCGGCTGAAGGTGACGCCCCTGCGCGTGAGCTTGTCGCGCAGCGCCCCGCAGGCGGCATCGTCTCCCTATCAGTGGCGGTCGAAGAAAACGCTGGCATCGGCCGGCTTGCCCGCGCCGGTCAGGAAATTGCTGGACGGCGTTTGAAGCGGGAACGGGCTAGCTGAACCTGATCAGATCACCCGGTTCTCGCGCAGGTACTGCTCGACCTTCAGCAGCCTCGCGCCTTCATCATCGATTTCCAGCAGCGCCTGCTTCTGTTCGAGCGGGATCGGCAGCATTTCGCTCCAGCGGTTTGCGACCCAGCCTGCGGAATCCAGCCGGTGAGGTTCGGGGAAAGGATTGATGAAGTGCTCGCCGGCTTCCTGACGCGCCTGATCAAGCAGGTCGTCGATCACGATGCTGAGTACCTGTGAGCAGACCTGCAGCGCATCGGGTACTTCCGTGGCTGGCGGTTCGGGCATTCTCTCGATGCGCGCCTCGACCAGCTGGCTGGGCTGCACGCGCGTCTCCAGCACCCGAAAGCGCTCGCCACCCCGCGTCTGCAGCTGCAGGACGCCCAGCTCGGGCATGTCCCATTCGACAATGTGCGCGAGCGTACCCGCCTGATAATGTTCAGCGGCCTTGCCGACCTCACTGCCGGAGAGGATCGCGACCACGCCGAAAGGAGCATCCCGCTTCATGCGCTCGCGCACCATGTCGACATAGCGAGTCTCGAAGACGCGCAGCGGCAGCACCCCGCCGGGAAACAGCACCGTGCGCAGCGGGAAGAGCGGCAGCCAGTCGGCGGTGTCCATCACGGGCATCAGTCCAGTTCGCGGTGACGGATCAGCACCCGCGCCTGATCTTTGAAGTGTGCGGCGAGCTGTTCGACCATGAACACCGAGCGGTGCTGTCCGCCGGTACAGCCAATCGCCACGGTCAGATAGCTGCGGTTGTCGCGCTGATAGGCGGGCAGCCAGCGCTCTATGAAGCCGCGAATGTCCGACAGCAGATTCGTCGCATCTGGCTGGGCGTTAAGGAAATCGATCACGGGCTGGTCACGGCCGGTCAGTGGCCGCAGCGCTTTGTCATAAAAGGGATTGGGCACGACTCGCACATCGAACACGAGGTCTGCATCCAGCGGCACGCCAAACTTGAACGCGAAGGATTCGAACAGCAGCGACAGCGCACGCCCTTCCTTTTGCACCAGTTCCTTGATCCAGGCCCGCAGCTGGTTGGCCGACAGCCCCGAGGTATCGATCAGATGACCGAGACCTTCGATGGGCGAGAGCATCTCGCGTTCCTGCCAGATGCATTCGACCAGCGTGGGAATATCCGAGGGTTGCGCGTCAGGCGCGATGCGGTGCGACAGCGGATGGCTGCGGCGGGTCTCGGAAAAACGATTGATCAGCGATTCGGTCTTCGCCGTCAGGAATACCACTTCGACATGATGGCCCTGTTCGCGCAGCCAGCTGATGTCTGCCGGCAGTTCGGCCAGCGACGAGGCGCTGCGTGCATCGACGGCTACCGCCAGCGTTTGCTGACCTTCCGACAGCCGGGTGTCGACCAGCTCGCGCAGGAGCGCCGGGGGCAGGTTGTCGACGCAACAGTAGCCCGCATCTTCAAGTGCGTTCAGCCCGACGGATTTGCCCGAGCCGGAAATGCCGGTGAGGAGAATGATGCGCATGGGCAGGATGATAGCAAGCGCCGGAGCGCCGCACTTATTCCTCTCCCATCGCGCGCTGCTGGCGCTCCATGAAATCGGCCAGCGTGTCGATGCCGCGCAGCTGCAGGATAGTATTGCGCACGGCGGCTTCGAGCAGCACCGCAATGTTGCGGCCGGCTTCGACCGGAATGATCACCTTACGTATCGGCAGGCCCAGCACTTCTTCATGCTGCTGGTTCAGCGGCAGGCGCTCGTAATTCTCTTCGAGCGTCTTGCGACGCACGAGGTGCACGATCAGTTTCAGCCGCATCTTGCGTCGTACAGCCGTCTCGCCGAAGATGGCGCGAATGTCCAGCAGACCGAGGCCGCGCACTTCGAGCAGGTTTTGCAGCAGGGGCGGGCAGCGTCCTTCGATCATGTTGGGCGCGATGCGCGAGAACTCGACAGCATCATCGGCCACCAGCCCGTGATTGCGAGAGATCAGTTCAAGGCCCAGTTCGCTCTTGCCCAAGCCGGATTCGCCGGTAATCAGCACACCCACGCCGAGCACATCCATGAACACGCCATGCATCGTCACCCGCGTGGCGAGTTTTTTCGACAGATACACCCGCAGATAGTCGATCACCTGCGCCGAAGGCTGTGGTGTGGCAATCAGCGGAATTCCATGCTCGTTGCAGACATCGACAATGAAGGGCGGCGGCGTGAGCGAGTGCGCGATGATGAAGGCAGGCGGCTTGCCGGCGACCAGTTCGCGGGTTTGTGCAATCCGGGAGTGTTCCGAGATGCGGGCCATGTAGGCCATTTCCTGCGGGCCGAAGACCTGAATGCGCCCGGGGTGGATCAGATTCAGATGACCAATCTGGTCAGCGGCAGATACCGCATCGCCGACGATCAGTTGTTCAGCGCCATTTTGTCCGGCGAGCCAGGCCAGCCGCAGCGCCTCCAGGTTGTCATCAAACAGTTCCCGGATCGACAGCGGTGTGGTCAGTGGCATGGAAGAAGACGGTGTGCGGCCCTCAGGCCATATTGCGCTCGGCGGGATGCCAGTTCACCAGCCTCGCATAGAGCGAGCTGGCGTCCGCATCTTCGCTCAGTTCTGCCCGGAAGCTTTTGTCGGAGAACATTTCCGCGATCTCGGAGAGAATTTCCAGATGCTGCTGGGTGACGTTATCCGGAATGAGCAGGAAGATCAGCAATTTGACCGGTTCGCCGTCCGGGGATTCAAACGGTATGGGCTCGGAGAGCCTGACAAACGCCGCCAGCGGCGCCTTGAGCCCGCGGATGCGGCCATGCGGCACGGCGACACCGTGACCGAGGCCGGTCGATCCCAGCCGTTCGCGCGCAAACAGGTTGTCCGACACGGTGGAGCGGGCAATCCCGCAGTTATTCTCGAAGATCAGACCGGCCTGCTCGAAAGCGCGCTTCTTGCTTGAACATTCAAGGTCGAGGACGATATTTTTTTGCGGAAGAATCTGGCTCAGGTGTGTCATGGTGCTATGCGCATTGGAAGCGTCAGGCCGCGATTATAGGTGAGTTCCGGCGGGGCGCCCCCGGAGCCTCCGGCATCGGTATCCGGGCACGGGGCTGCGCGGGCAATCAGGAACCAGTCGGGCTGATGTGTTTACTTGAGGCACTAAATCTACCCCCGACACGTCAGTCTGGCAATTGATGTCGGAAAAATTCGTGGTATTCCCTCATTGCCTTGCATTTCGTGCATTGGATGGCATTTTTGACAGCGAGAAATTACTGCGCCACGGGTTGATGTCGATGCCGCCGCGACGTGTGTAACGGGCCAGCACCATGAGTTTAGTGGGAGTGCACTGGCGCAGCACATCCATGAAAATCCGCTCCACGCACTGCTCGTGGAATTCCTGATGTTCGCGAAAACCGATCAGGTAGCGCAGCAGACCCTCCTGATTGATCGCCGGGCCCACGTAATGAATCTGCACGCTGGCCCAGTCGGGCTGGTTGGTCACCAGACAATTTGATTTCAGCAAGTGTGACACCAGTTTTTCTTCGACCGCAGCCTCGCCGTGATGGATGGTGAGCAGCGACGGATCCGGGCGGTAATGATCGACCTCGATATCCAGCCGGTCCAGCAGCAAGCCTTCCAGCTCGCCCATGCCCACTTTGCCAAATTCCTCAGGTCCCGTCAGCCTTACCTGCACGCTGGCCCCTACGGCCGCCGAGATATCGGCGCGCAGCAGATCCGCCAGCGCCTCGATCCCGGCCACACGGGTCTGGTTGAGCGAATTCAGATATAGCTTCAGGGATTTTGATTCGACGATATTCGGGGAATCGGCCGGCACCTGCAGCGTGGCAATGGCCACTTGCGGCTTACCTCGCAGGTTCAGCCATGACACCTCATAGGCGTTCCAGACATCCATCCCGAAAAAAGGCAGCGAGCCGGCGATGCCCAGTTCGGCGCGCTTGTCGGCACGCGGAATGGGAAACAGCAGCCCGGGGTCGTAGCTGTTGATATAGCCGGTGCTCTTGCCGAGCGGCGATTCCGACGGTGGGGAGGCGGGGGTCATGAAGATCGTGCAGGGCTGCGGGGTCAGAAAATCGAGTCTGGCGCCGCACGCTTTCGTGCCAGAGCCAGTGAAGCCTCTCAGCTTACAGGAAGAGCCGGTAAGCCGGGTTATTGCTCTCGTCCCAGTGGCGATAGCCGATGTGGGAGAGGAAATCCCGGAAGGCCTTCATCTCGGTTTTCGGCACCTGCAAGCCGACCAGCACGCGGCCGACATCGCCGCCCTGACTCCGGTAGTGGAACAGGCTGATGTTCCAGCCCGGCGCGAGACTGTCCAGAAAGCGCATCAGCGCCCCCGGCCGCTCGGGGAACTCGAAGCGGTACAGCAGCTCGCCCCTGGCCAGTGGGCTCTTGCCGCCCACCAGATGACGAATATGCAGCTTCGCCAGTTCGTCATGCGTGAGATCGATGGTCGGAAAGCCCTGCTTCTGGAAAGCCTTGCTGATCTTGCCGGGCTCGTCGCGATTGGCCACTTGCAGGCCGACGAACACATGCGCCTGCTGTTCATCGCTGATCCGGTAGTTGAACTCCGTGACAGCACGCGAGCCCACCAGATGACAGAAGCGGCGGAAGCTGCCGCGCTCTTCGGGGATCGTCACTGCAAATACCGCCTCATGCGCCTCGCCGACTTCGGCGCGCTCGGCGACAAAGCGCAGGCGATCGAAGTTCATGTTCGCGCCGCAGGCAATCGCCACCAGGGTTTCATCGCGCAGCGGCTTTTTCTGTTTGGCCGCGCGCTCGGCATAGGCTTTCGCACCAGCGACCGCCAGCGCGCCGGCGGGTTCCAGAATGCTGCGCGTATCGGTGAAGACATCCTTGATCGCCGCGCATACCGCATCGGTGTCGACAAGGATCATTTCATCGACCACCTGCTTCGCCAGCCGGAAAGTCTCTTCACCCACCTGCTTGACGGCCGTGCCATCCGAGAACAGGCCGACATCATTGAGCATCACGCGACGCCCCGTCTGCAGCGAGCGCGTCATCGCATCCGAGTCGGTGGTCTGCACGCCAATGATTTTTATTTCAGGACGCACTGCCTTGATGTAGGCGCCCACGCCAGCGATCAGCCCGCCGCCGCCTACGGCGACGAACACGGCATGGATCGGTCCGGGATGCTGGCGCAGGATCTCCATGCCTATCGTGCCCTGACCGGCGATCACGTCCGGGTCATCGAAGGGATGAACGAAGGACAGCTTGTGTTTTTTTTCCAGTGCCAGCGCATGCTGGTAAGCATCCGAATACGAGTCACCGCTCAGCACCACTTCGCCGCCGCGTGCGCGCACGGCATCGATCTTCACGGCTGGCGTGGTGGTTGGCATCACGATCACCGCGCGGCAGCCGAGCCGGCTGGCGGACAGCGCCACGCCCTGCGCATGATTGCCGGCTGATGCGCAGATGACGCCGCGCTTGAGCTGCGCCGGCGACAGTTGCGCCATCTTGTTGTACGCACCGCGCAGCTTGAAGCTGAATACGCTCTGCATGTCCTCGCGCTTGAAATAAATACGATTGCCCATCCGCTGCGACAGGGTGGTCGCCAGCTCGAGCGGCGTTTCCTCGGCAATGTCATAGACACGCGAGGTGAGGATTTTTTTCAGGTAGTCGATGCTCATGATGCGAACATTATAATTGAGCGCATACGCTGCCCGTCGGTATTACCTCCGCCCGCTGACTGCTGTTTCCTCTCGTCGCTGACCTCTTGCATGATCGATGCTGCTGTCGCTTATCTGCTGAATCTGTTCTCGCTCCCCGAGGTCAGCCTGCCGGCACTGTTCGTCATCAGCCTGGTGTCGTCCACGCTGCTGCCGATGGGCTCCGAGCCCGCGGTGTTTGCCGTGGTGAAGATGAATGAGACCTTGTTCTGGCCGGCGGTGCTTGTCGCCACAGCAGGCAATACCCTCGGTGGCGTGATCACGTATGCGATGGGCTATGGCGCACGACATGCATTCCACCGCGAGCGACAGACACGATGGTTCGGCTGGCTGCAGCGTTTCGGCCCGAAAACCTTGCTGTTGTCCTGGCTGCCTGTCATTGGTGATCCGCTGTGCGCACTGGCCGGGTGGCTGGAAATGCCTTTCCTGCAGAGCGTGCTGTACATGGCACTGGGCAAACTGCTGCGCTACCTGACGATGACCAGCCTGCTGATCGCGGTGCCGGACAGTGTCTGGCATCGGATGCTGAGCTGGATGTAGTCCTCGGTCATTCTTCGTCGCATCGCCTCCGTCGTCGCGCAGTGAGCATCGTCTTCATGAAAACCCTTGCGGTTTCAAGGTCACATTCGCTGCGCATTGTGCAGTGCACTACGTTAGAATGCATGTTTACTATCTCAGGCACCTGGTTTCCCTGAATGAACGCCCCAGCGCACCTTCCTTCCCTGCTGACTGACGCGCCTGAAGGCACCCAGCCCCCGCGTCTGCGCGAGATTCCCTACAACTACACCTCGTTCTCCGACCGCGAGATCGTGATCCGTTTGCTTGGCGAGAGCGCATGGGACCTGTTGTCCAGCCTGCGCGCCGCGCGGCAGACTGGTCGTTCCGCGCGCATGCTGTACGAAGTTCTGGGCGACATCTGGGTCGTTCGACGCAATCCCTATCTTCAGGATGATCTGCTCGACAACCCCGGCCGTCGTGATTCGCTGATCGATGCGCTGTATCACCGGCTCGGCGAGGTCGAGCGTCGCCGTCAGAGCGCCGATGAAGACAGGCGCGCTGATCCGCTGACCCGCGAGCGCAACGCAAAGGTCGGCACACTGCTCGAAGCCGCGCGCAAGGCCGTCGAAGAATTCGCCAAAGAATTCGTGCAGATGCAGGACTTGCGGCGCCGTGCGCTGCGCGTGCTGGGTCGTCATACCGAGCGCGACAACATCAAGTTCGATGGCTTGTCCCGCGTCTCGCACGTCACCGACGCCACCGACTGGCGTGTCGAGTATCCGTTCGTCGTGATCACGCCGGACACCGAAGAAGAGATCGCCGGTCTGGTCAAGGCCTGCATCGAGCTCGGGCTGACCATCATTCCGCGTGGAGGCGGCACCGGCTACACCGGCGGCGCGATACCACTGACGCCGCTGTCGGCCGTCATCAATACCGAAAAACTCGAAACCCTGGGCGACGTCGATATGCGTTTGCTCCCCGGCGCCGAGCGCTAGTGCGCAACCATTTACTCAGGCGCGGGTGTCGTCACCAAACGCGTTGCGGATGCTGCAGAGCGCGCGGGTTTCGTCTTTGCCGTCGATCCCACCTCGGCAGAAGCGTCCTGCATCGGCGGCAACATCGCGATGAATGCCGGCGGCAAAAAAGCCGTGCTCTGGGGTACGGCGCTCGATAACCTTGCCAGCTGGCGCATGGTCGATCCGAACGCCGACTGGCTGGAAGTCACGCGACTCGATCACAATCTGGGCAAGATCCATGATGTCGAGGTGGCACGCTTCAAACTCGAATGGACGCATCCTAACGAGCGTGGACGCGGCCGCCCGAATGCGCCTTTCAAGACTGAGATACTGTCCATCGAAGGCCGCCGCTTCCGCAAGGCCGGTCTCGGCAAGGACGTGACCGACAAATTCCTCGCCGGTCTTCCCGGCGTGCAGAAAGAAGGCTGCGACGGCCTGATCACCTCGGCGCGCTGGATACTACATAAGATGCCAAAGC
>JACCDY011004684.1_pt1 | contig 39786 bp, 38 predicted proteins | sample 7446391 | NCBI WGS metagenome assembly JACCDY01 (sample SAMN15323451, study PRJNA562643) | freshwater metagenome | isolation source: river surface water | place: USA:Blue River Watershed | collected 2017-08-18
GAATCGGCGGTCAGCACTTCATCCATCAGGTGCAGCGTGCCCTGCTCATCGAGGCCGAACTCGAACTTGGTGTCGGCGATGATGATGCCGCGCGTGGCCGCATAGTCGGCCGCGGTCCGGTACAGCGCAATGCTGACGGTGCGGATTTTGTCGGCCAGTTCCTTGCCGATGCGCTGTTCCATGTCGGCGAAGCTGATGTTTTCGTCATGCTCGCCGATGTCGGCCTTGGCGGCCGGCGTGAAGATAGGCTCGGGCAGCTTGGCAGCCAGCTTGAGGCCGGCCGGCAGCGCGATGCCGCATACGGCACCGGTGGTCTGGTAATCCTTCCAGCCGGAGCCGATCAAGTAGCCGCGCACCACGGCTTCGACCAGGATGGGCTTCAGGCGCTTGGCGACGACGGCACGGCCGCGCACCTGCTCGACCTCGTCGGCCGCCACCACCGATTCCGGCGCGACGCCGGTCAGGTGGTTGGGCACGATATGGCCGAGCTTGTCGAACCAGAAGTCCGACATCTGGTTCAGCACCTTGCCCTTGGCGGGAATGGGCTCGTTCATCACCACATCGAAGGCCGACAGGCGGTCGGAGGTCACGATCAGGATCTTGTCGTCGCCGACGGCATAGTTGTCGCGTACCTTGCCGCGACCGAGCAGCGGCAGCGAGGTGATGGTGGACTGATAGAGACTGTTCATACTGATTCTTTACGATGCAAATTCGGAGTCACTGGGTCCCGGCATTCACCGGGACGACGGTGTTCAACGGCTGCTGCAACATCTGTCGCCCCGGTGAAAACCGGGGCCCAGTGTCTTTTGCAAGGCTGTTCAATTACTTCACGATCTGGGCCAGTTCGCCCTTCTTGTACTTCTCGGCGACCTTCTCGAGCGCGATCGGCTTGATCTTGCCAGCCTGGCCTTCGCAGCCGAACGACAGGTAACGCGCCTTGCAGACCAGCTTGGCCGCTTCACGTGCCGGCTTCAGGTAATCGCGCGGGTCGAACTTGGACGGATTCTCGATGAAGAAGCGACGGATCGCGCCCGTCATCGCGAGACGGATGTCGGTGTCGATGTTGATCTTGCGCACGCCGTGCTTGATGCCTTCTTGGATCTCTTCGACCGGCACGCCATAGGTCTCTTTCATGTCGCCGCCGAATTCGCGGATCTCGGCCAGCAGTTCCTGCGGCACCGACGACGAACCGTGCATCACCAGATGGGTGTTGGGGATGCGCTGGTGGATTTCCTTGATGCGGTCGATGGCGAGGATGTCGCCGGTCGGCTTGCGCGAGAACTTGTACGCGCCATGGCTGGTGCCGATCGCGATGGCCAGCGCGTCGCACTGGGTCAGCTTCACGAAGTCGGCCGCCTGGTCGACATCGGTCAGCAACTGTTCGCGGGTCATCTTGCCGTCGGCGCCGTGGCCGTCTTCCTTGTCGCCCATCATGGTCTCGAGCGAACCGAGCACGCCCAGCTCGGCCTCGACGGTGACGCCGATCGCGTGCGAGAACTCGACGACCTTCTTCGAGACTTCGACGTTGTACTCATAGCTGGCGACGCTCTTGCCGTCTTCCATCAGCGAGCCATCCATCATCACCGACGTGAAGCCGGACTTGATCGCAGCCATGCAGACGGCCGGCGACTGACCGTGGTCCTGGTGCATCACGACCGGGATGTGCGGATAGGCTTCGACCGCCGCTTCGATCAGGTGGCGCAGGAAGGCTTCGCCCGCGTACTTGCGCGCGCCAGCCGAGGCCTGCATGATGACCGGCGCGCCGACTTCGTCAGCCGCCTGCATGATGGCCGTCACCTGTTCCAGGTTATTGACGTTGAATGCAGGCAGGCCGTAACCGTTTTCGGCGGCGTGGTCCAGCAATTGGCGCATGGATACGAGTGGCATGTGAATCTCCGGTAAGGTTGAATTGGAATATTTGATTCAAAAATTTATCTGGCGTGCCTGATGGCGGTGAGCACGGCGATCAGTGCCCGCCGATGCGCGTGATCTTCAACGCATTGGTGCCGCCGACCTGCCCCATGGGCTCGCCCCAGGTGACGATGATCATGTCATCCTTGTGCGCCAGCCCCTTGGCCAGCAACAAGCGCTCGACCTCGCGCAACACGGCCTCGCGGTCGATGGCATTGGTCGCCAGTTCCAGCGGGTGCACGTTGCGCAGCAGCGCGGCCTTGCGGCGCGTGACCAGGCTTGGCGTCATCGCATAGATCGGCATGTCGATGTTGTGACGGCTCATCCACAGCGCGGTCGACCCCGACTCGGTCAGCGCGACGATGGCGCGCGCGCGCAAGTGGTGCGCGGTAAACAGCGCACCATAGGCGATCGACTGATCGATGCGGGTAAAGGTCACGTTCAGGAAATCGGTGTCCAGCGAGGTATGTTCGGATTTCTCGGCTTCGGCACAGACGGCCGCCATCATCTCGACGGTCTCGACCGGGTATTTGCCGGCCGCCGTTTCGGCCGAGGCCATCACCGCATCGGTGCCATCAAGCACCGCGTTGGCGACGTCGGACACTTCGGCGCGCGTGGGCACCGCGTTCTGGATCATCGACTCCATCATCTGGGTCGCGGTGATCACCAGCTTGTTGGAAGCGCGCGCGATGCGGATCATGCGCTTCTGCAGCGCCGGCACGGCGGCATTGCCGACCTCGACCGCAAGGTCGCCGCGCGCCACCATGATGCCGTCGGAGGCGTCGACGATCTCCTGCAACAGCGGAATCGCTTCGGCGCGCTCGATCTTGGCGATCATCTGCGGCTTGCGGCCCAACGGCTCGCCGGCAATGGTGGCCAGCTGGCGCGCCATCGCCATGTCGGTGGCGTTCTTCGGGAAGGACACGGCGATGTAGTCGGCGCCCAGCTGCATCGCCGTCTTGATATCCTCCATGTCCTTGGAGGTCAGGGCCGGCGCCGACAGGCCGCCGCCCTGCTTGTTAATACCCTTGTTGTTGGACAGCTCGCCACCGATCTTGACGATGGTGTGGATCTCGCTCCCGAGCACGCGCTCGACGCCGAGCACGATCAGGCCGTCATTGAGCAACAGCACGTCGCCGGCCTTCAGGTCGCGCGGCAGTTCCTTGTAGTCGAGGCCGGCGCGCCGCTGGTCGCCCAGTTCGCAATTGGCGTCGAGGATGAAGGCCGCGCCCTTGGTAAGCTCGATCTTGCCGTCGACGAATTTGCCCACGCGGATCTTCGGGCCTTGCAGGTCCGCCATGATCGCCACTTCACGCCCGCACGCGGCGGCGGCATCGCGCACCATTTGCGCGCGGGCGACATGGTCTTCCGCTTTGCCATGCGAGAAATTCAGGCGCACCACATCGACGCCGGCCGCGATCATTCGCGTCAGCACTTCCGGCGTGCTGGACGCGGGGCCTATGGTGGCGACGATCTTCGTGGCGCGTGGCTTCATGGGTAGTCCGTTCTCCGCAAGTGCCTTTCGGCGGCAATGCTTCGTTAGGTCGGGGTTGCGCCGCTTACGCGGCGCGCTGTTCCAGCACGTCGACGGCCGGCAGCACTTTACCTTCGAGGAATTCGAGGAAGGCGCCGCCACCGGTCGAGATATAGCCGACCTTGTCGGCGATGTCGTATTTGGCGATCGCGGCCAGCGTGTCGCCACCGCCGGCGATCGAGAAGCCCTTCGACGCAGCGATAGCCATCGCCAGCGTCCTGGTGCCGTTGCCGAATTGGTCGAATTCGAATACGCCGACCGGGCCGTTCCAGACGATGGTGCCGGCGTCCAGCAACTGGCCTGCCAGTACCTTCGCAGTCTCCGGACCGATATCGAGGATCATGTCATCGGCGTCGACGTCAGCAACGTTCTTGATGGTGGCCGCCGCCGTCGCGGAAAACTCCTTCGCGCACACCACGTCGGTCGGAATCGGCACCGAAGCGCCGCGCTTGGCCATGATCTCGATGATGGCCTTCGCTTCGTCGAGCAAATCCGGCTCGGCCAGCGATTTGCCGATGTTCAGGCCGGCGGCCAGCATGAAGGTATTGGCGATGCCGCCACCGACGATCAGGCGGTCGACTTTGTCGGCCAGCGACTTCAGGATGGTCAGCTTGGTCGACACTTTCGAGCCGGCGACGATGGCGGCCAGCGGGCGGGCCGGCTGGCCCAGCGCCTTGCCTAGTGCGTCGAGTTCGGCGGCCAGCAGCGGGCCGGCGCAGGCGACCGGCGCGAATTTCGCGATGCCGTGCGTGGTGGCCTCGGCACGGTGCGCGGTGCCGAAGGCATCGTTCACATAAACGTCACACAGATGGGCCATCTTTTGCGCCAGCTCGTCGTTGTTCTTTTTCTCGCCCTGGTTCACGCGGCAGTTCTCGAGCAGCACGACTTCGCCTGCAGCGACGTCGACACCGTCGACCCAGTTCGATTTCAGCGGGACCGGCTTGCCGAGCAATTCGGACAGGCGGGTGGCGATCGGCGCCAGCGTGTCTTCCGGCTTGAATTCGCCTTCGGTCGGGCGACCGAGATGGGACGTCACCATCACGGCGGCGCCGGCGTCGAGCGCCAGCCTGATGGCCGGAACGGAGGCGCGAATGCGGGTATCTTCGGTGATATGGCCTGCATCGTCCTGCGGCACGTTGAGGTCGGCACGGATGAAAACGCGCTTGCCGCGCAGCTGGCCGGCAGCGGCCAGATCACTCAGACGTTTGAATTGCATGATTTGCAGAGGCCTAACGGATTGAAAACCCGCTATTTTACCCGAGTAGCCGCCGGACAAATTGCGATTCATGCCGAGCCAGCGAAGCTGTGCGACGGGGGGAAGCACGAGAATTCGAAGCCCCGGGCCCCAGTTATCAGGCTACTACATTTAATGGTCTTGGCTTATCCGTGCCGCTTTGAGCGACCAAGCCTTGGACTATTGCCAGTCAGGCATGAAGGCGGCCTTCAGCCCAGCAAGCGAAGCAGCGTAAAGACCGTCATGCCCAAGCCCAGCGTGGCCAGCATGTGGCGCGTCCACAGGAAGAAAACGGTCGCAGCGACCGCGGCCATCAGCCGGATATTGGTCCACGGCGCGACGATGGCGCCGTCCAGCATCAGCAAATCGGGGGCGAGGATGGCCGACAGCGCGACCGCCGGCACATAGGTGAGCGCTTTTTGCAGCCAGCCGGGCATCCTGGCCGCGCCTCGGTGAACAAAGAAAAAAGCGCGCGTCAGCACATTAGCGCCTGTCATCAGCGCCATCAGCAGCACGTATTCGAGGGCGCTCATTTCCGTTCCTCCGGTTTGGCCATCAGGTTTTCGGCCAGCATGGCCGCACCGATGCCGGCGACGGTCGCGGCCAGCAGGCCGAGCCGGTACGGCAGGCTGACACCGGCAACGGCCACCACCGAGGCGACGATCACGCCGACGATCGTCGGCCGGTTGCGCACCAGCGGAATCGTGATCGCCAGCAGTGCCAGCGTGCCCGCGAAGCCGATGCCCCAGCTGGCCGGGATTTGGCTGGCCAGCAGGATGCCGGCCACCGAGCCCAGCTGCCAGCCCCACCAGTTGGGCAGGATCAGGCCCTTGAAATACCCGAGCTTGCCGGCCGGCTTGCCCACCGTGTGCGCCGGGAAGCGCTGCGGGAAAAAGGCCATCACCAGATCGACATTCAGGTAGCCGTACCAGAGCCGCTTCGGCCATTTCAAGTGCGAAAAATGCGGCCCGATCACGGCGCCGAAGATCACGAAGCGCAGGTTGACCATCAGTGCGGTGAAGACAATCACCCAGATCGGCGCGCCGGCTGCGATCAGCGGCAGTGCCGCGAGCTGCATCGAACCGGCATAGACCACCAGCGTCATCAGCAGCGCCTGCCACAGCGCGAGGCCGGACTGCACCATCGCCATGCCCGTCACCATACCCCAGGCGAATAGGCCGGGCACGGTCTGCGCGCTGATGCGCACGGCGTCCCAGAAAGCGCTCTTTTCGCGTTCGGCCAGTTCGGCAGGCGTGTGGATCATCGAATGAAAAACAGATAAAGACAGGCGTGTCCTCAGGCTTCCATAGCATTCGGACAAGCCAATATTCTACCGAGCAAGCCGCCGGGACGATTGAATCCGCTAAAATCCACCCTTTGCAACAAATAAGTACGGGAGATTCGACATGTCCATGGCCGACCGCGACGGCAAGATCTGGAAAGATGGCCAACTGGTTGATTGGCGCGAAGCCAACCTTCATATGCTCACGCACAGCCTGCATTACGGCATGGCCGTGTTCGAGGGCGTACGCGCCTACAAAACCGTCGACGGCACCGCGATCTTCCGCCTGAAGGAACACACGCAGCGCCTGTTCAACTCGGCCAAGATCTTCCAGATGGCCGTGCCGTACGACTTCGACACCCTCGTCGAAGCGCAAAAGGAAGTGGTGTGTGCCAACAACCTGGAATCCTGCTACCTGCGTCCGCTGATCTGGATCGGCTCGGAAAAGATGGGCGTCTCCGCGCGCGGCAATACCATCCATGTCGGCATCGCTGCGTGGCCTTGGGGTGCCTATCTGGGCGAGGACGGCCTGGCCAAGGGCATCCGCGTGAAGACCTCGTCGTTCACCCGCCACCACGTGAACGTATCGATGGTGCGCGCCAAGGCCAGCGGCTATTACATCAACTCCATCCTGGCCAACCAGGAAGTGACCGCTGAAGGCTACGACGAGGCACTGCTGCTGGACACCGACGGCTACGTATCCGAAGGCGCCGGCGAAAACGTCTTCATCGTCAAGAACGGCAAGATCTATACGCCGGACCTGGCCAGCTGCCTGGACGGCATCACGCGCGACTCCGTGCTGACGATGGCACGCGACCTCGGCATCGACGTGATCGAAAAGCGCATCACGCGCGACGAAATGTACTGCGCTGACGAAGCCTTCTTCACCGGCACCGCCGCTGAAGTGACCCCGATCCGCGAGCTGGACAACCGTCAGATCGGTACCGGCAGCCGCGGCCCGGTGACCGAGAAGCTGCAGTCGCTGTTCTTCGACGTCGTCGCCGGCAAGGCTGACAAGTACAAACACTGGCTGACCAAGGTCTGAGCAAGCGCATCGCCCCCGACATGCAGCAAGGAAGAAGGAACACGCCATGAGCCAGCACGCGCCCGCCATCGAGCTCGACAGCCAGGACCTGCCCGCGCATTGTCCCAACAAGGCAATGACGGCGTGGTCGTCTCATCCGCGTGTCTTCCTCGACTTTGCCGCCAATGGCGAAGCAAAATGCCCATACTGCGGCACGATCTACAAACTCAAGCCGGGCGCGTCGGTTCACGCCCACTGATTTCCTGAACGATGCCCATCGCCACCCAGACCCTGGCCAGCGCCGAGGATGTCGAACACGCGTTTTATGACGCGATCGCTCGCGGCGACCTCGAAGGCCTGATGGCGCTGTGGGCCGATGACGAGGAAATCGCCTGCATCCATCCGGGCGCGCCGCGCCTGCAGGGCCATGCGGCGATCCGTGAATCGTGGGAACTGATCTTCGAGCGTGGCCCGGTCCATATCCAGCCGCGCCACCTGCACGTCACCCACAACATGATGTGTTCGGTGCACAGCGTGGTCGAAGAAGTGAAGCGCCCCGATGATCCCGACTGGCAGGAAGCCCATATCCTGGCCACCAATGTCTTCCTGAAGACGCCGCAAGGCTGGCGCATCGTGCTGCACCACTCGTCGATCGCCCCCGGCCGCCCGGCCGAAGAGGCGCTCGCCGCGGCCGGCATCCTGCACTAAGCCCCGGCGCGCAGACGCTCGACGCATGAGTGACTACCGCGCTCCGTTCTGGCTGCCAGGCGGCCACCTGCAGACCATCTATCCGGCCAAGGCCATCAACACGCCCGACATCACGCTCGCGCGCGAGCGCTGGGACACGCCGGACGGCGATTTCATTGATGTCGATTTCGTCGAAGGCCTGCCCGGCAAGCCCATGCTGGTACTGTTCCACGGACTCGAAGGCTCGTCATCCAGCCACTATGCGCGCGCCATCCTGTCGCACATCGAAGCGCTGGGGTGGTCGGGTGCCGTGCCACACTTCCGCGGCTGCTCGGGCGAACTGAACCGCGCACCGCGCTTCTATCATTCCGGGGATGCCGATGAAGTCGGCTGGATATTGCAACGCATGGCGCTGCATCCGCTGGCAAGGAACGCGTCGAATTTCTTTGCGGCCGGCGTCTCGCTCGGCGGCAACGCGTTGCTGCGCTGGCTCGGAGCCTATGCCGAGGACAGCGGCTTCGTCGATGCGGCATGCGCGATCTCGGCACCGCTCGACCTGACTGCCGGCGGCGCTGCGCTGTCGTCGGGCGTCAACATGATCTACACGCGCGTGTTCCTGCAAACGCTCAAGCCCAAATGCCTGGCCAAGCTGGAACAGTATCCGGGCCTGTTCGACCGCGACCGCATGCTGGCCGCGCGCAACCTGCATGAATTCGACAATGTGGTGACTGCGCCTCTGCATGGCTTCCGCGATACTGATGATTACTGGCACCGTGCCAGCGCAAGGCACGTGCTGGGCGACATCGTCGTGCCGACTCTGGTGCTGAATGCACGCAACGATCCCTTCCTGCCTGGCCGGCATTTGCCGCGCAAGGCTTCTTCGTCGGTGATCCTCGAGTACCCGTCGCAAGGCGGGCATGTGGGTTTCGCGACCGGCCGTCCGCCCGGCGCGCTGCACTGGCTGCCGCGCCGGCTGGTGCGCTTCCTGTCCGAGCAGGTGCAGCTGAAACAGGACACGTCGGCCGCCGCCTGATACGCTTGCATCCATGGATGAGATGGTCCGACAGGCGATGGCCAGATGGCCGAACGTGCCGCATTGCTACGGCTGGCTCGCACTTGATGCGCGCGGTGCCTTCCGTATGCGCGACGAAGCTGCACAAGCCTCGCACGCAGCCGGCGACGTGATTCGCCATCCGACGCTGCTGTCCTTCATTTACCGCAACTACCTGCCTGACGAACGCGGCTGCTGGTATTTCCAGAACGGCCCGCAGCGCGTCTATGTTGAACTGGAAACCACGCCCTACATTGCCCGTACCGACCCGGTGCATGGCTTCGTCACGCATGACGGCGAACCGTTGAACAACTTAGAACAGGCCTGGATGACCGAAGAGGGCCGACTGGTGCTGCGTGCCGGCGAGAAGCTGGCCATGGTGGATGATCGCGACCTCGGCGCTTGCCTGTCGCTGCTGCGCATGGACGGCGGCCTGGTCGAGGACATGGTGTTGATGGACTGGCTGGCCGACCCGAAGGGGACATTGCAGTTGGCGTCAGGCGGGCAGCTGATGCCGGTGCAACCGCTGAAGTCCAGCGCGCTGCAACAGCTGGGCTTCGTTCCCCATCCTTCGCCGATGCCGGACCATGGCGCCTGAAGTCACTGGATCCCGGCATGCGCCGGGATGCAGCGTCGCCGCTTGAGCGAATCAGGCAAGCCCTAGCGCCTGCCCTGCTGCTTCATCACATCACGCCAGACGGACTGCAGTTCGCGCTCACGCGCATCGATGACAGCCTGGTCATAGAACGAGGCATCGGACGAACTGCGCGCAATGCGCAATTGCTCCAGCGCTGCCGGCAACGCCCCCGACAATGCATAGTATTCAGCCAGCGACATGTGCTGCAGCGCCTTCTTCCCCTGCTCGGCGTATGCTCGCGCCAGCGCGCGCTGCACGCCGGAATCCTGCCGGTACAGCTGCGCCTGGTCACGCAGGAACAGGACCGCGCCATCCTTGTCACCTTTGGCCAGTAGGCAATCAGCGTATTGCATCGCTAGCGCGCGCGACAACGGGAAGCGCTGGCGGGCTTCGTTGGCGATCGCATACGCGCCGACCGAATCACGTGCCGCCAGCTTCTGGTCGATCTGCAGGCTGCGGATGGTCGGCGATTCCGCCAGTGCCGGCTTGCGCTGCACCTCGGCGTCGATCTCATCGAGCAAGGTCTTCGCGCGCGCGCCGTCGGCCTGCCGCAGCGCGATCATGGCCAGCCCGTATTTCGCGCCCAGCGTTGGCATGCGCGAGCCTTGCCGTAGCTGTTCATTGAAAATCGTGGTCGCATCGCGCCAGCCCTGCGGCGTATCGTCCTGCAGCACCCTCGCCCTGGCTTTGATCAGCAGAAAATCAAGGCTGTCGGCACGCTGCCGGTAAGGCAGGTTGCGGATGCGCGCCTCGATGTCCGCAATACGCTCGGTGGTGAGCGGATGGGTGCGCAGGTAGGAGGGCACGTTGTCGCTGCGGCTGCGGCTGGCGGTTTGCAGGCGGCCGAAGAAATTCACCATGCCATTGACTTCAAACCCCGAGCTGTTCAGCAGCGTCAGGCCCAGTCGATCGGCCTCGCGCTCGGCATCGCGGCCGAAGCTCAATTGTCGGGATGCGGCCAGGCCGGTGCCCCCCATCATCGCCGCACCCGCCAGGTCGGGGCTGGTGCGCGCGGCCAGCAGGCCGACCAGCAAGCCGGCCAGCGGCAGCAGCGCATCCTGCTTCTGGTTGCCGATCATGCGCGCAATGTGGCGCTGCGACACGTGGCCGATCTCGTGCGCGAGCACGGAAGCCAGTTCCGATTCCGATTGCGCGGCCAGCACCAGGCCGGTGTGCACGCCGATGAAGCCGCCCGGCAGCGCAAACGCGTTCAACGACGGATCACGCACCGCAAAAAAGAAGAAATCGTAGCCGGCGTCACCACGCGCTTCCGGGCTGGAGGCCAGCAGGATGCCGCCGAACTGGTTCAGGTAATCGACGGTCACGCCGTCGTCGAGGTAATCGCGATCGCGCCGTATGCTGGTCATCACCTGCTCGCCGAGCTTGCGCTCCATCAGTGGCGACAATTCCTCGCCGTCCGTGCCGCCGAGGTTGGGCAAAGCCTGCGCATGCAGCACCGCCGGTGCCAGCAAAGCGGGCATGGACAGCGCCAACACGCCGGCCGCAAGCAGCCGCCGCAAGGGCGAGGCCAGGCGCGACAGAAGTGGCAAAGATTGCCGTTGGCGGACACGGAAAGTCATGGTGCTATGATACCCGCAACCTGAGGCTGCCCATGCCGCTTCACAACCATTTACAAAGCGCAATCCAAGCGCACAAGCAGAACGCAATGACCCCAAAGAAAGACACGAATGCCACGCCTTCCACCGGCGGTGACCATGGCGGCCTAACGCATTTCGACGCCGGCGGCCAGGCCCATATGGTCGACGTCGGCGCCAAGAACGATACCCATCGGGTCGCCATTGCCAAGGGCATCATCCGCATGAAGCCGGCGACGCTGGCGATCGTGATGGCGGGCACCGCAAAAAAGGGCGACGTACTCGGCATCGCGCGCATCGCCGCCATCATGGCAGCCAAGCGCACCAGCGACCTGATCCCGTTGTGCCATCCGCTGGCATTGACCCGCGTTGCGGTGGAATTCACCGTCAATGAGGACGATTCCAGCATCATGTGCAATGCGCAGGTCGAGACGCTGGGCAAGACCGGCGTCGAGATGGAAGCGCTGACCGCCGTGCAAATCGGCCTGCTGACCATCTACGACATGTGCAAGGCCGTCGACAAGACGATGGTGATGACCGACGTCCGCGTGATGGAAAAGCACGGCGGCAAGTCAGGCAGCTGGAAGGTCGAGTAGTAATCGCTAACCTGCACGGTCGCAGTCTGTTCCTGTTTTTCCCGCTTGGCCCATTTCTGTCCCACTGGAGGATCAGAAATGGCTTCAATCAGGCTTCACGGCGATCGTTGGCAGGCTCGGGTGCGCCGCAAGGGACACCCGGAAGAGAGTCGCAGCTTCGCGACTCGCATCGATGCTGAGCGCTGGGCACGAGCAATCGAATCCGAGATCGACCGTGGCAGCTACACCAGCGCAACTGAATCACAACGGCTCACGCTACGCGAACTCATCGACCGCTACGTCGATGAAGTCCTACCTTCCATGAAAGGCGCAGAGGCCGATGGCATCCGACTTCGTGCCCTGCAGCGTCGCCCTATTTGCTCGTTTTCCCTATCGGCTCTGACTCCTGCTCGGGTAGCAAAGTATCGCGACGACCGCCTGAACGAGGTCAGCGCGGGAACAGTGATCCGGGAATTAGCCTATCTGTCGTCCATCATCAACCATGCACGGCGGGAGTGGGGAGTCAACGTCGACAACCCGGTCGCCAAGGTAAGGAAGCCGTCAACGCCAAAAGGTCGCGACCGCACACTGACGAAGGATGAAGAGGAGCGACTGCTTGACGCGTTACGCCCTGTGAATCGGCGTAGCCCGTGGATGCCGCCGTTGGTGGTCTTGGCGATCGAGACAGGCATGAGGCGCAGCGAACTGCTAGCGCTTAGGTGGGCCGATGTTGATCTTTCCCGGCGAACTGCAACGCTGCACATATCGAAGAACGGCGACGGCAGGATCGTGCCTCTTTCTTCCCGGGCTGTAGCGGTGCTGCAAAGCCTGCCGAAGAGCATCAGCGGGGCTGTCATACCGATGCATTACTTCTCGGTTGCGGCGGCTTTCAGCCGTGCTGTAGCGCACTCAGGGATCGATCATCTTCGGTTCCATGACCTTCGGCATACAGCGATCACGCGCATGGCGGACAAACTACCGAACGTGATCGAACTGTCCGCTGTCACCGGACATAAAAGCTTGAAGATGTTGCAGCGCTATTACCACCCGCAAGCCGAAGAACTGGCGCGGAAGCTTGGCTAGGCAAGCGAGGCGAAAGGGCGGCAAGGGCAGGGCAACGGCTCTTGTCAGCCCCTACGCGGCAGTATCTATTTCTGTCGACTGTAGAGCGCCAGTGCGGTCTGGGTCAATCCCGATCTGGAAGATGACATGTTGCTTTTCCTCGGGCGCGGACTCGATAGCCCGACGCTTCGGGTACAGGTACTGCGCGAGCTCCGCATACATGCGCCCACGTAGTTCAGGTGCGTTGGATTCGTCCATTGCTAGCGCCGCCATGCCCGCCAGCGGATCGCAATCCAGCGCCTCCAGACGCTCCGCCACTTCTGTTGTCCGCCTGTTCGGCGTGCCCTTTTTCCGACCGCCGGTCTTGTGTCCGAAAGCCATGCATCCCCCGGGAAAAACACTGTACAATTATACAGTTCTCAGTATTGCTAGTCGAGCAACTGAGACAAGGTAGTCAGCGAGTTGGCTGTTCCCTGTGGTGGTGGCGATGCAGGGGCAAGACCATAGCATTCACGGCTCCGATTTCACCGACGAACAAGGCTCGCTAAGGCGAGACGCCACCCCTTGGTTCGACGTTTACACCCTAGTCAAGGTGCTAAATGTCGATACCAAGGTTGGGTTCATCCCTCCCCGCTATTGATCTGGCGATCAACCGCATGTCAGGGCGCATGTTCGCCGCCGACGATTACAGCAAGGGCTGCTTTCCGTACTGGCGACCCGACGCACTCGCAAAGCGACACGTCCAGTTCAATCGCAAGCACAACGTCTCAGTGTTGATTTTTGACGTAGACCGGTGCGACGCTGGACTCGCATGGGAACGGCATGGCTTGCCGCCGCCAACATGGATCGCTACCAACCGAGATAACGGGCATGCCCACCTCGCCTACGTGTTGGACACACCGGTACTGCGCACTTACGAGAAGAGCCGAAAGCCGGTGTGGCTCCTCGAGGTCGTTACCAAGGCAATGACCGCCGCGCTTGATGCCGACCGAAGCTACCAACACTTCCTGACGAAAAATCCGCTTCATCCAGACTGGAGTGTCGTTGCGATTAACAAAACCTACTCGCTCCCCGAGCTTTGCGACTGGATACCTGATCGGTTTCTTCACGCTGCTTCGAGTCAGCCCGGCTTTAGTATCGCAGGCGACGCGTCCTTGGAGGACTCATCGTTCCCTCGCGCCTTTCAGATTTGCCGGAACCTCATGTATCGAAATTGGCGCAGGGTCGCTCAAGAGATGCGTGCAACCGGTCGATCCGGCACGCTTGAAGACCTGACAATGGAGGCACTGGCTGATCCGTCCACTGGCGAGCTTCGTCTCAAAAAAGAGCATGCCCGCCAAGTCATCCAGCGAGTCAGCCAATGGGCGGAAGCAAAGTACGACGAGAAGGTCGCTGATTACTTGTTACGGGAGCGCCAAAGCAGACGCGGAAAGAAATCGGCTCGCGTCCGGCGTGATGCCAGAGGCGCGAAAATTGAAGAAGCGGTACGAACACTACGTGAGGCTGGGATGGCGGTGACGCAAAAGGCGGTTGCCGATCTCGCAGGATGCTGCCAATCGTTGATCTCCAAGCGCTACCGACACCTGCTAGTGGATCGCCCTGCTAAGCACGATGATATGAACGTACCAATATAGGAAATATTACTGGGGTTACGCCAGCTAGGCATCCGAAGTATGGATTCGGGTGAAACCACAACGAGGATCCGCAGGCAAAGTATGAACGTACCAGTATAGGAAATACTACGAGGTTACTTCGATGGTTTCGAGGCTTCGTCAGCACGAGACCAAAGATAACATCGATCAGCTTACCGACTATGTTGATGGCAATCGCGCGACACAGCCATTAGGCAGGCTTCAAAACGATCCGCCAGAACAGACAATGCGTGGTCGTGATGGCAGCAGGCTCAGTAGCCGGTACGTATCTCAGAGCCGCTCTGCCCGGCATCATGCCGAACGTACTTGAGATGCCGCCGTTAGACACAGCGCTTATCTCATCAGCACTTAGGTCTGGCGACACCCCTAACCTTGCGCCCCCATCCCCCGCAAGCGTCACACCAGTGTCACAAATTTCCATATAATTGGAAATATGAAGAATCCTGACGCAATCGCCGCATTCCTCGCGCTCGGGCAAGAGACGAGGCTGAACATCTTCCGTCTTGTCGTCCAGCGGGGCGACACCGGGCTGACCCCAACCGAATTGGTCGAGAAGCTCGGCATCCCGAACGCCACGTTGAGCTTCCACCTGAAAGAGTTGGCTCGGGCGAACCTGCTGTTGGTCGAGCGCCAGAGCCGCCACTTGATCTACCGACCGAATGCAGCGCTCATTCAAGCGCTCAGCGGCTTCCTGCTGGAAAACTGCTGCGGCGGCAAGCCCTGCCTCCCCCTGCCGAAAAAAACCAAAGGAGCGACCTCTTGAACACCTACAACATCCTTTTCCTCTGCACTCACAATTCCGCCCGATCAGTCATTGGCGAGGCGCTGGCATCGACTGACCCCAGCAAGAGGTTCGTCGGCTACTCTGCCGGATCGACCCCCGGCACCCGCGTCAATCCATTTGCTGCCGAAATCGCCGAGATGCTGGGCTATCCGACTTCGAAGCTGCGTTCGAAAAGCTGGGACGAGTTCGCCGCACCCGGCGCACCGAAGATGGACTTCATCATAACAGTCTGCGACAACGCAGCGGGCGAGATCTGCCCCATCTGGCCCGGCAACCCGGCAACCGCGCACTGGGGCTTCCCAGACCCGTCGCAGGTCGAGGGCAGCGACGAGGTCAAGCGCCAAGCATTCAAGGACGTAATGGTCGGTCTGCGCAAACGAATTGAATTGCTGGCTTCGCTGCCAATCGAGAAGCTCGACCGCATGAGCCTTCAATCGGAACTGCAAAAGCTGAGCAAGGCATGAGCTTCTTCGAACGCTTCCTGACCCTCTGGGTCTTCCTGTGCATCGTTGTCGGTATCGCACTCGGACAGTTCTTCGCGCCCGCCGTCCAAGCTATTGGCGCGATGGAGATTGCCCATGTAAACCTGCCGGTCGGGCTGCTGATCTGGGTGATGATCATTCCGATGCTCATCAAGGTCGATTTCGGCGCGCTGGGAGAGGTTCGCCGCCATTTACGAGGCATTGGCGTGACCTTGGTCGTGAACTGGTTAGTCAAACCCTTTTCGATGGCGCTGCTCGGCTGGGTCTTTGTTCGCCATCTGTTCGCGCCGCTGCTACCCGCAGAACAGATCGATAGCTACATCGCTGGTCTGATCCTCCTTGCTGCTGCCCCCTGCACGGCAATGGTGTTCGTGTGGAGCCGCCTGACCAATGGCGACCCGCTCTTCACGCTATCTCAAGTCGCGTTGAACGACACCATCATGGTCTTCGCCTTCGCCCCATTAGTCGCCTTCCTGCTGGGTGTCGCCAGCATCTCCGTACCGTGGGAGACATTGATCATCTCGGTCGTACTGTACATCGTCATTCCGGTGGTTTTGTCTCAGCTATTGCGCCGCCGCCTTCTGGCGCGCGGCGAACAGCATTTCGACCGTGTGATGGAAAAGGTTGGACAAGGATCAATCGCCGCACTGCTGGCGACGCTGGTGCTGCTGTTCGCATTCCAAGGTGCGGCGATCATCCGCCAGCCGCTAGTCATCGCGTTATTGGCGGTGCCGATCCTTATTCAGGTGTTCTTCAACGCCGGGCTGGCTTACTGGCTCAATCGCCGCGCGGGGGAAAAGCACAATGTCGCATGCCCGTCAGCACTCATCGGCGCATCGAACTTCTTTGAGCTCGCTGTGGCGGCTGCTATTGGGCTGTTTGGCTTTGAATCGGGCGCGGCGCTGGCAACGGTGGTCGGTGTTCTGATCGAGGTGCCGGTGATGCTGCTCGTCGTGAAGATCGTCAACGCCAGCAAAGACTGGTACGAACAAGGCAGCACCGCCCGCCTCCCTGCAAAACCCGAACAGAGCCGCTAAACCGTCATGCACGCCTCAGACTTGCCTAACATCGATACCGGCTGCTTCGCCCTGACTGAACAGCAGCGACTTTTCCCTGCGCAGCATTCGACCCACCCGCCCCGCATCCTGCTGCTGTATGGGTCACTGCGGCAGCGCTCGTTCAGCCGACTCCTCGCTGAGGAAGCCGCACGGCTGCTGAACGCCCTCGGCGCTGAGACGCGGTTCTTCAATCCCAGTGGTCTTCCCCTGCCGGATGATGCACTAGAGACGCATCCAAAGGTCGCAGAACTGCGTGAACTGTGCCAGTGGGCTGAGGGCATGGTCTGGAGCTCTCCCGAGCGGCATGGCGCGATGACGGGGATCATGAAGGCGCAGATCGACTGGATTCCTCTGGCGATAGGCGCAATCCGCCCGACACAGGGTAAGACGCTGGCAGTAATGCAGGTCTGTGGCGGCTCGCAGTCGTTCAACGCGGTGAACCAGATGCGCGTGCTGGGACGCTGGATGCGGATGCTGACGATCCCGAACCAGTCGTCGGTCGCGAAGGCTTACGAAGAGTTCAACCCGGACGGACGGATGAAACCATCGTCCTACTACGATCGTGTGGTCGACGTGATGGAAGAGCTAGTGAAGTTTACGCTCCTGACCCGTGACATCAGCCCGTATCTCGTTGACCGCTACAGCGAGCGGAAAGAGGCGAATGCCGCGTTGTCGACGCGGGTTCAGCAGGCGAATATCTGATCTGCCCCGGGAAAGCGCCCCGCCCGCGTGGGTGGGTAAGCACTGGAGTCCTCAAGCCCCCCTAGATGCCGAGTCGTTGTCCACGTGGGGGGGTGGCATGTATCATCGCGGTCGGGGCGCTTGTCCCACTGTTGGCCCAATCAACCCAAGAAAATGGGCGGGCGGCAAAAGCAAAGAACAGCTAAGTCATTGATTCACCGAGACCTTTCAACGAGCCTGCTGACCATCTACGACATGTGCAAGGCCGTCGACAAGACGATGGTGATGACCGACGTCCGCGTGATGGAAAAGCACGGTGGCAAGTCAGGCAGCTGGAAAGTCGAGTAAGCACGCCTTCCCGCCTGCAATGCATGCCCGCCTTGCGCGGGCATTTTCTTTTCCGGCGTCCGTTCGGGGATCCCCGGCACCCCCAGCCATCGCGCCTGCGCGCCTAGTCCGTCCGTCAGTTAGCCATTATGAAATCCTGATACCGCTTCGGTATCGCCCTCCGGGGACAAAGGTATTTGATCACCCCGACGGGCTTTCCTAGACTCGGCGAGTCCCGCAAGAACAATGACTTCCGCCGACCCATGAAATCTCACCTGCACTTCATCAACGGGCAGTTCGTGCCCAGCCAGGATGGCAAAACCTTTGAAAAACACGCACCGGTCGACAACCAGCTGATCGCCACAGTCGCCGAAGGCGGCGCCCGCGAGATTGATGCCGCCGTCGGCGCGGCGCGCACCGCCCTCAAGGGCGACTGGGGCAGACTCGGCACCGACAAGCGCGTCGCGATGCTGCATGCGGTCGCCGACGGCATCACGCGCCGCTTCGACGATTTCGTCGCGGCCGAGGCGGCCGACACCGGCCAGCCGATGCATGTGATCTCGCATGCATTCGTGCCCCGCGGCGCGGCCAACTTCAAGATCTTCGCTGACATCGTCAAGAACGTGCCGGCCGAGTCCTTCATGATGGACACTCCAGACGCAACCGGCGCGCTGAACTACGCAATCCGTAAGCCCAAGGGCGTGGTCGGCGTGATCAGCCCGTGGAACGCCCCCTTCCTGCTGATGACCTGGAAAGTCGGCCCGGCGCTCGCCTGCGGCAACACGGTGGTGGTCAAGCCCTCCGAAGAAACCCCGGCCACCGCCACCCTGCTGGGCGAAGTGATGAATGAAGTGGGCGTGCCGCCCGGCGTGTACAACGTCGTGCATGGCTTCGGCCCGAATGCGGCAGGCGAGCACCTGACCCGCCATGATGATGTCAATGCGATCACCTTCACCGGCGAGACACGCACCGGCGCGGCCATCATGAAGGCCGCAGCCGACGGCATCCGCGACGTATCGTTCGAGTTGGGCGGCAAGAATGCGGGTGTGGTGTTTGCCGATTGCGATTTCGAGGCCGCGGTCGAAGGCATCTTCCGCTCGGCTTTCATGAATACCGGGCAGGTCTGCCTCGGCACTGAACGCGTTTATGTCGAACGCTCCATCTTCGAGCGCTTCGTCGCTGCATTGAAGGCCCGTTGCGAAGCCGTGCATTACGGCCGCCCGGGCGACGCCGGCGCCAATTACGGCCCGCTGATCAGCGCCGAGCACAAGAGCAAGGTGCTGTCATATTACGAGCGCGCCGCAGCCGAAGGCGCGACCCTCGTCACCGGTGGTGGCGTACCGGCCATGCCGGTCGATCTCGCCGCCGGCCACTGGGTGCAGCCAACGATCTGGACCGGCTTGCCCGAGTCCGCCTCGGTGGTGCGCGAAGAGATCTTCGGCCCTTGCTGCCATATCCGCCCCTTCGATTCCGAAGACGAAGTGGTCGAACTGGCCAATGCGAACCGCTACGGCCTGTCGACCACAATCTGGACCGAGAACCTGCGCCGCGCGCATCGTGTCGCCGCCGCGATCGAAGTCGGCATCACCTGGGTCAACAGCTGGTTCCTGCGCGACCTGCGCACGCCATTCGGCGGTTCCAAGCAATCGGGCATCGGCCGCGAAGGCGGCGTGCATTCGCTGGAGTTCTATACCGAGCTGCGCAACATCTGCATCAAGCTGTGATCAACGAGTGAGCACGCGATGAACCCCACCCAGATCGAACAGTGCGGCGACGAGCTGTATGACGCATGGAAGGCACGGCAGGTGCTGTTGCCCTTGCTCGAGCGCTTCCCGGACATCACGACCGAACAGGCGTATGCGATACAGCTGCGCATGGTGACCCGGCGCGTCGCTGCCGGCGAAAGCATCATCGGCAAGAAAATCGGCGTGACCAGCAAGCCGGTGCAGGATTTCCTCGGCGTGTATGAACCCGATTTCGGGCAGCTGACCTCGGGCATGGTTTGCCGCGAGGCCGATGGCATAGCCCTCAACACGCTGATCCAGCCCAAGGCCGAAGCCGAACTGGCCTTCGTGCTCAAGCATGACCTGGTCGGACCCGGCATCACGGCCACCGACGTGCTGCGCGCGACCGATTACGTGTCACCCTGCTTCGAGATTGTCGATTCGCGCATCAAGGACTGGAAAATCAAGATCCAGGACACGGTCGCCGACAATGCCTCGTGCGGCGTGTTCGTGCTCGGCGAAGCCAAGGCCGACCCGCGCAAGCTTGACCTCGCACTGGCCGGCATGGTGGTCGAAAAGAATGGCGAGCTGTACTCGACCAGTGTCGGCGCGGCAGTACAGGGCTCGCCGGTGAATGCGGTGGTCTGGCTGGCCAATACGCTGGGCCGTCTGGGATTGCCGTTCCGTGCCGGTGAAGTGATCCTGTCCGGCTCGCAGTCGGCACTGATCCCGGTGGTCGGCGGCGACACGCTGAGCTGCCGTATTGGCGGGCTGGGCAGCTGCAGCATCCGCTTCCACGGAAGGAGCGCGCAATGAACCTGACACTCAATGCCACGCAGGTGGCAGAACTGACCGACCGCGTCGAACAGGCGCAGCGCGGCGCGCGTGCGATGCCCAAGCTGACCGACGACTATCCGGCGATGACGCTAGCCGACGGCTACGCGGTACAGCAAGCGCTGCGCAAACGCTGGCTGGCCGGGGGCCAGCGGCAGACCGGCTGGAAAGCTGGCCTGACCTCGAAGGCGAAAATGCAGCAGATGGGCGTCGATGTACCATCGATTGGCTTCCTGCTGGCCAGCATGGCGCGCCCGGACGGCTCGGTCGTGCGTACGGATGACATGGTCCATCCGCGCGTCGAATGCGAGGTCGCCTTCGTGACTCGCGAGAAGCTGGCCGGGCCGGGCTGCACGCGCGAGGAAATCCTCGCCGCGACCGACTTCGTGGTGCCGGCCATCGAGATCATCGATTCGCGTTATGCCGGCTTCAAGTTCGACCTGCCCAGCGTGGTGGCCGATAATGGTTCGGCGGCACGCTATGTGACGGGTGGTCGTGCACGCGACGTCGCCGAACTCGACCTGGCCACGCTGGGCGTGGTGCTCGAAAAAAATGGTGAAATGGTGGCGATGGGCGCGTCGGCGGCCGTGATGGGCCATCCGGCCGATGCGATCGCGCTGCTGATACAGGTGCTGCACCAGCTCGGCGAAGAACTGCCGGCCGGCAGCTTCGTGATGAGCGGCAGCATCACCGAAGCCATCGCCGTGGTGCCCGGCGATCATGTCAGCGCGCATTTCCAGGAACTCGGCAGCGTGAACGTGCGCTTCGCCAATCCATAGTCTTTGCACAGTCTTTGCCAAATTGGAGAGTAGTGATGAGCAAGAAAATTCGTTGCGCTTTAATCGGGTCGGGCAATATCGGCACCGACCTGATCTACAAAATCCAGCGCAGCCCGGTGCTGGAGCCGGTGTGGATGGTCGGCATCGACCCGGCATCGGAAGGCCTGGAGCGCGCCCGCAGCATGGGCCTGAAGACCACCGCCGAAGGCGTGGCAGGGCTGCTGCCGCATGTGAAGGAAGACGGCATCCAGATCGCTTTCGATGCGACCTCGGCCTATGTGCATCCGGAAAATTCCCGGCTATTGAATGAACTGGGCGTGCTGATGATTGACCTGACGCCGTCTGCCATCGGCCCGCTGTGCGTGCCGCCGGTGAACCTGCGCGAGCATGCCGAGCGCAAAGAAATGAACGTCAACATGATTTCCTGCGCAGGACAAGCGACGATCCCCATCGTGCATGCAGTCGCCCGCGTGCAGGCTGTCGATTACGCCGAGATCGTCGCCAGCCTGGCGTCGCGCTCGATCGGCCCCGGCACGCGCGCCAATCTCGATGAATTCACGTACACGACCTCGGACGCGCTGGTGCGCGTCGGTGGTGCGCGTCGCGGCAAGGCGCTGGGCATCATCAACCCGGCCGACCCGCCCATCATCATGCGCAACACCATCAACTGCCTGACCGACGACGAGCCGAAGCAGCAAGAGATCATCGCCTCGGTGCTGGACATGATCAGCGAGGTGCAGAAATACGTGCCGGGCTACAAGCTGGTCAACGGCCCCGCCTTCGACGGCAAGCGCGTCAGCGTGTTCATGGAAGTCGCCGGCCTCGGCGATTACCTGCCGAAATATGCGGGCAACCTCGACATCATGACCGCGGCTGCGTGCCGCACCGCCGAAATGTTTGCCGAAGAAATCCTGGCCGGCAAATTCCCCACCCACATCGCGAGGGCCGCATGAACGATCTCGACATGAACTACTCCCTGTCCGGCCGCAAGGTCCTGTTGCATGACATGTGCCTGCGCGACGGCATGCACGCCAAACGCGAACAGATTTCGGTCGACCAGATGGTCAAGGTCGCGACGGCACTCGACGCCGCCGGCGTGCCGCTGATCCAGGTGACGCACGGCGCGGGGCTGGGCGGGAATTCGCTGCAGCATGGCTTTGCGCTGGCCAGCAACGAGGAATACATCGAGGCGGTGGCGTCGCGGATGAAGCAGGCCAAGGTGTCGGTGCTGCTGATCCCGGGCCTGGGCACGATGCGCGAGCTCGACGCAGCCTACAAGAGCGGCGCGCGCAGCGTGCACGTGGCCACCCATTGCACCGAAGCCGACACCTCGCCGCAACACATCGCGTTTGCGCGCAAGCTGGGCATGGACACCACCGGCTTCCTGATGATGGCGCACCTGAACGATCCGCAAGGCCTCGCGCAACAGGCCAAGCTGATGGAGTCGTATGGCGCGCAAACGGTGTACATCACCGATTCGGCCGGCTACATGCTGCCGGCCGACGTCGCTGCCCGCGTGCGTGCGCTGCGCGACGTGCTCAAGCCCGAGACCGAGATCGGCTTCCATGGCCATCACAACATCGGCATGGGCATCGCCAATTCGGTGGCAGCCGTCGCCGCCGGCGCCAGCCGCATCGATGCATCAGTGGCCGGCATGGGCGCCGGTGCCGGCAATACGCCGATGGAAGCCTTCCTCGCCGTGTGCGAACGCATGGGCGTTGTCACCGGTGTCGACCTGTTCAAGCTGATGGATGCGGCAGAAGACTTGATCGTGCCGATGATGGACCATATCGTCAGGGTCGATCGCGAATCGCTGACGCTGGGCTTCGCCGGCGTCTACTCGACCTTCGTGCTGCCGGCCAAGCGCGCCGCACTGCGCTTTGGCGTGCCGGCCCGCGACATCCTGCTCGAACTCGGTCGCCGCAAGATGATCGGCGGCCAGGAAGACATGATCGAAGATACGGCGATGACGATGGCCAAGGAACGCGGCCTGCTCAAAGACGTCAAGGCAGCCTGAACGGAAGGCGGCGCATATGGCAAACGCAGAAATCCGGCGCGAACTGGCGATCGTGATCGGCGCCAGCGGCGCGATGGGGCAAGTCATTGTGGGACAGCTTGCCGCCGACGGCTATCAGGTGCTGGCGGTCGCGCGCGATCGTGCCGCACTCGAGCGACTGGCGGACAGCCATGCGGGCGTGCGTCCGGTGGCGGCCGACATCGCCGATGACGCTGCGATCGATACACTGCGCGCCGCGATCGACGGCCCGGTGCGGGCCGTGATCCATGGCCCGGGCGTAGCGACGGCCGGCGGTGTGCTGACGGCGCCGATCTCCGCGCTGACCGACGCCGTCAACATCAAAGTCGGCGGCTTGGTGCGCGCGGTACGCGCGGCCGACTCGCAGCTGCGGCAAGGTTCGCGCCTGATCGCGATCGGTGGCCATTATGGTTTCGAGCCCAGCGCCTACGCGGCGACCGCCGGTGTCGCCAACGCGGCGCTAGCCAATCTGGTGCGGCAACTGTCGTGGGCTTACGGCCCGCGCAAGATCACGACCCACCTGATCGCGCCCGGCCCAGCCGACACCGAACGCCTGCGGCGTGTCGCGACCGAACGCGCGACCCGCGACGGCGTCCAGCTCGACGATGTGCTGGAGACGATGCGCGGCGAATCCGCGATCGGTGCCTTCACCACGCCCGAGCAAATCGCCTGGGCGGTGCAGATGCTGCTGTCGCCGAATGCCGACGCGCTGGCCGGTTCGACCTTGTTCATGGATGCAGGCCGCCGGCGCGGCATCCCCTGAGGCTCCGCCTCGCCCTCAACTGCAAAGGGAAAGCCCATGCCAATACTCGAGTACCACCTGGCCGAAGGCCAGTACAGCGACGAGCAAATCGATGAATTACTGGTCGCATCCAGCGAGCTGTATGCATCGGTGCTGCAAAGCCCGGTGGACCGCGTGCGCGTGCTCGCGCACGTGCATCCGAAGCGTCGCATCGCGGTCGGCGGCAAGTTGATGAGTGATGGTGCCGTGGCGGCGCCCTTCTTCCACTGCATCGTGCTGGAAGGCCGCTCGCAGGAGTCCTGCCATGCGGTGCTGGCCGGCTTCACGGACTTGCTGGTGAAAATACTGGGCGCGGACAAGGCGACGGTGCGCGGTGGGTGCTGGCCGATATCGCCTGCCATGTGGTCCATCGCAGGCGTGCCGGCCAGCGAATTGCGTGCCGCTGAAATCCGCGCACGCCAAAAATAGGCGCTCAGTCTCTCGCCGACTCCGAACCGAACTCTTGCCAGCCCACCAGCGACGGCGGGTGCAGTTCACGGTAGCGCCTGACGACGTCGAGGAAAGAGCGCAGCAGCGCTGACTGATCGCTGGCGCGGTACAGGCAGCACAGGTCAACGATGGCATCGGGCGCATCGGCCAACGGGCGATACGCGGTGCCCTCGAAATGCAGGGTCTTGGTGATCGATTCGGGTATCAGCGTCAGGCCAAATCCCTTGGCTACCAGCGCAACGCCGGTGATCGGGTCGCCAACCTCCTGCACGACGTTCGCATCGAATCCCCGTTGCTTGCAGAGCGCGATCACGCGGTCGACGAAGTTTGGCCGGTCGACATTCGGGAACAGCACCAGCGGCTGGCTTTCCAGCGCGCGGAACGGCACCTCGCGCAGCGCCGCCAGCGGATGATCGGTGGGCATCACGACAAACAAACGCTCGGTCGTCACCAGTTCGCGGCCGATGCCCGGCTCCGGTGGGGTCATGCGGTTGAACCCCACCGTGATGCGTCGCTGCAGCAAGGCTTCCATCTGCTCGCGCTTGCTCAAGGTGTGCAGTACCACGTTTACATCCGGGAAGCGCTGGCGGAATTCCTGCAGCAGCTTGGGAATGATGTCGTAGATCGCCGAGCCATAGATGCCGATGTCGATGCGGCCCAGCCTGCCTTCGCTGGTGCGCTGCACGCGGTCGACCGCCCCCTCCACCAGCATGCGGATGTTGTTGGCTTCTTCCCTGAACAGCGCGCCGGCCTGCGTCAGCTCGACGCCTTTGGCGGTACGGACGAACAGCTCGACACCCAGCTCTTCTTCGAGTGCATGGATCTGTCGCGTCAACGGAGGCTGCGACATATGCAGCCGCGCGGCGGCGCGGCCGATGTGCAGTTCCTCGGCCACGGCGAGGAAGTATTTCAGGTGTCTCAGGTCCATGATATGTCCCGCTGGGTGCTGCCGGCATGCTCAGGGCCGGTCAGGCGGCGGACGTCATTGTTATTTTTGGTCACGGCAGTGTAGCAAGTTTGGCGCATGCAGCGTCGAACCTTCCGCGCTGCGCTCCGCCATATACCTTGCGAGTATCGGAAATTTCGCGCATCGGTATTGGACTGGCCATTTCGCCCTTGCCTACACTTTTGTGCATGCCGCGCATCGTCTAGGGCAGACAAGCGGATTACAAAACCTCACGCAACAGGAGACCAGGCATATGGCAATGACAGGAGTACTACGACCCGGGCATGCGCAACTGCGCGTGATGGATATCGATGCAGCACGCAAGTTTTATCGCGACGTACTGGGCCTGGTGGAAACCGGCGTCGATGCGCAAGGCCGCGTGTACCTGAAGGCCTGGGACGAACGCGACCACCACAGCGTCATCCTGCGCCCGGCTGATTCCGCCGGCATCGACTTCTTCGGCTTCAAGGTGCTGGACAAGGCCACGCTCGACCAGCTGGAAAAGGATGTGCAGGCCTTCGGCCTGAAGACCGAGCGCATCCCGGCCGGCGATCTGATGGAAACCGGCGAGCGAGTGCGCTTCACGGTACCCAGCGGCCATGCCATCGAACTGTATGCAGAGAAAAAACACGTCGGCAACGGCCTCGGCAATGTGAATCCTGCGCCGTGGGGACCGGACTCGGAGCGCGGCATCGCGCCGGTGCGCCTCGACCATGGCCTGTTGTACGGCCCTAACGTGGCGCAGGTGAAAAAACTGTTTACTGAAGTGCTGGGCTTCTTCCTCGTCGAACGCATCCTGGGACCGAAAGAAGCAGGCGAGCCGGAAGTCGCCATCTTCCTGTCGTGCTCGCACAAGACGCATGACATCGCTTTCGTCGAGCATCCGGAACCGGGCAAGTTGCATCACCTGTCGTTCCTGATGCCGACCTGGGAGCGCGTCCAGCGCGCCGCCGACATCATGGGCATGAACAAGGTGTCGATCGACATCGGGCCGACCCGCCATGGCGTCACGCGCGGCGAGACGATTTATGCGTGGGACCCGTCGGGCAACCGCTTCGAGACGTTCGCCGGCGGCTACCAGCCTTACCCGGATGCCGAGCCGATCACGTGGACCTTCGATCAGTTCGGCTATGGCCTCGATTACACCACCGGCAAGCTGCACGAAACCTTCCTCGGCGTGGTGACCTGACCCTGGCCGTCCAAGCTTGAAGGGCGACGATCCCGGACCCGCCAATGAAAAACGGCCCGCCATCGATGGCGGGCCGTTTTTTCTTGCCTGAGCAGTACAGCTCAGTGATTGACCAGCTTGGCGGGCAGGCGCAACACCAGGACAACAGCAACCAGCAAGATGCCGGCAAACAGGATCAGGCCATCCTGCGAATTGCCGGTGATGTCAGTGATCAGCCCCACCACCGAGGTGCTAACCATGCCGCCGACATTGCCCAGCGAATTGATCAGCGCCAGTCCTGCGGCTGCCGCTGCACCGCTGAGGAAGGTCGGTGGCACGCTCCAGAAAGCCGCCTGCGTCGTCGATGCGGCAGCGGCAGCGATGGTGAGAACCAGCATCGTGACGACAAGGCTGTCGAAATGCATCCAGCTCAAGGCCAGGCCGACGGCCGTGACGAAGCAAGGCACGGCGGTATGCCAGCGGCGCTCGCGCAGGCGATCGGCACGCGCATTGTTCCAGATCGATACGACGATGGCGGCGAAGTACGGGATCGCGGTCAGCCAGCCGATCTGTACCGGGTCGGTGATGCCGTGCTGCTTGATCAGCGTGGGCAACCAGAAGATCAGCACATACACCGAGCTGACGATACAGAAATACGCGGCGCTCAGCTGCCACACCAGCTTGCTCTTGAACGCGCTGGCAAAACCGGCGTGCGCCTGATTGCGCTCGGCCTCGGCAGCGATGTCGGCAGTCACCATCGCCGCCTCTTGGTCATCCAGCCAGCGCGCATCGGCCGGACGGTCGACGAGGAATTTCAGCACCGCGATGCCAAGCAGTACCGACGGGATGGTCTCGATCAGGAACAGCCACTGCCAGCCGTGCATGCCGCCGGCTCCGGCAAAAGATTTCAGGATCAGGCCCGACAGCGGGCCGCCGATCACGCTCGACAAGGGCACGGCTGCCAGCAACAGCGCCAGCACGCGGCCGCGCCGTGCGGACGGGAACCAGCAGGACAGGAAATACATCACGCCCGGGATGAAGCCGGCCTCGGCCACGCCGAGCAGGAAGCGCAGCACATAGAACTGCATCGGCGTGCTCACGTAAGCCATGGCCGCGCCGATGATGCCCCAGGTGATCATGATGCGTGCGATCCAGACCCGCGCGCCGATCTTGTGCAAGAGCACGTTGCTCGGCACTTCAAACAGGAAGTAGCCGAAGAAAAAAATGCCGGCGCCAAAACCGTACACCGTATTGCTGAAGCCGAGGTCATCAAGCATCGTCAGCTTGGCAAAACCGACGTTCACGCGGTCGAGGTAGGCCGCCACCAGGCAAAGGCACAGCAAGGGCATGAAGCGCAGCATCGCCTTGCGGTACACCGCGTCGCGCGCGGCATCGGCGTTCACTGCATCGGCGTTCACTGCATCGGCGCTCACGGCGTCGGCGGTGATGTCGGTCGTCGTCATTCTGGTATCCGGTAATTGGTTGGTCGGGTGTGTGCGGCGCATGCCGCACGCACCGTTACTGCACGATCAATATGCGTACTTCGCGATCGCGTCTTCGTTCCATTCGATGCCGTTGCCCGGGCGATTCGGCACGATCGCCTGGCCGTCGACGACTTCGAAAGGCTCCGCAATGATGGGGTTGCCCCAGTCGCGGTACTCGAGCCAGTCGGCCGATTCGGACGCACGCAGCAGGTGGGCCGACACTTCCGGATACAGGTGGCTCGATAGTGGCAGGCCGGCGGCGCCGGCAATGGCAGCAGCGCGCATCCAGCCGGTAACGCCGCCGATGCGCATCAGGTCCGGCATGTAGAGGTCGGCGGCTTTGGCCTGTACCGCGTCGTAGAAGGAACGCGGACCGTAGATGTTTTCGCCAATCGACACCGGCGTCTTCAGTTCTGCGGCCAGCTGCGCGCTTTGCGCATAGTTGTCGAACACCACTGGTTCTTCGAACCAGTACAGGCCCTGGTCATCGAGCGCATGCATGCGCCAGATTGCCTCTTGTATCGTCTGGCCCTGGTTGAAGTCGCACATCAGCTGAATGTCGTTGCCGATCGCGCCGCGCACCCGTTCCAGTGCCTCCAGGTCATCGGCAATCTTGGCGCGGCCGAGGCGAATCTTGATGGCGCTGAAATTGCCTTCGGCGACCAGCTCTTCGGCTTCTTTCGCCAGCTTGTCGAGCGGCAGCAGCCACAGGCCATTGGTGTTGTAGGTGCGGATCTTGCCGACGGTGCCGCCGAGCATCTCAGCCAGTGGCAGGCCGGCGGCCTTGGCCAGCGCATCCCAGATCGCCATGTCGAGGCCGGCGGCGGCGATCATGCTCACGCCCTGGCGGCCCAGCAGGTGCAGCGACCCGATCACGTCGCGGAACATGTCCAGCGGCGCCAGCTGGCGGCCCTTGAATTTCTCGGCCATGTCTTCGATCGCCGGTCCGATGTAACGGATGGCGTTCTTCAGGTAAGGTTCGAGATAGGCGCGGCCGACGATGCCTTCTTTGGTTTTGACATCGATCAGGATGAACGGCCATTCCGGGTAGGTCCCGACCTTGGCGACAATGGGGCGCCGCATCGGAATCGACACCGTCCGGAGGGTGACGCTGTCGAAGGTGAGTTTTTCGATCGCTTTCATTCGCACAAACCTTTGCTTCTTCAAAGCGCAAAGGGTACAGGATCGGCGAGATGCGATGTTTCGATTCCCGAAAACCAAGTGTTTTACGAGCTAAGTCCCCTGAACAACGGGAGGCACTGCACGCTTGCACAGGACACAGCCGGCAAGCGGCCGGTCGCGAAAGGAAGGACTTACCTGACTGGCAGGCTGAATTGCAGCATGGCGCCGTTCAGGCCGAGTAAATTGAGCTGCACGGTGTATCGATTGTCGAATTGCCAGCCGACCGCCGGGACGATGGCGGGCGAAAAGCCATGGTAGTTGAACGGCACCTTGTTCTCATACGGTTCGCGGTAGCCATACAGGAGTCCTGCTGTCCACTTGACGTACAAATGCTCCTTGCCCAGCAAGTCGTGATAGGTCTGCCCCCACGGGAACAGGTAGGCCGAGTGCTGGCCGAAGGAATTGCTGAAGAAAGCCGCGCCGGCCAACGAGTGGTCCTCGCGTTCGCGCTCGACACCGACCAGCCACACATGCTTGTGCTCGGGGCTGGGATGGAAATGCTGCGTCAGCGGCGACACCAGCAACGCGTATTGGTCGCCCTCTTTCTTCGCGAGGCTCAATCCGTCGCCCCAATCATAGGCCAATGCCTGCGATGCGGCCGCAAGGCTCGACAGCGCGAACGCTGCCTGCAATGCAGTACGTGACGGGGAAAACTTGGACATGGAAAACCTGCGAGATGCGGTGAAAAAGGCGCTACGAAGTTCGGGACAGCGGACAGAATGCGAACTGCACTGCACAATAACATTTATTTAAGGTAACTTCAACTAAAATGCCTGCAATTGCTCTGTAAATTGATTGAAAATGGCGGATCGTGAAGTTCGCCCCTCCAACAACCATGACTGCACTCCGCTCCGCAAGCCTCCTGAACCCTTCATCCCCGCGCCGGCTGTTCTTCACCGTATTGATCCTGACGACGGTGCTGAAAGCCTGGCTGGCCGCCGCCATCCCCTTCATCGGCGATGAAGCGTATTTCTACCAATGGGGCACGCACGTCGACTGGGGCGGCTTCTATGATCACCCGCCCATGGTCGGCTGGTGGCTGTGGGCGCTGAATCATGTCTCGTCACACCCGCTGGTCCTGCGGCTGCCGGCGATCGCGCTGTGGATCGTGATTACCTTCGGCATGATGGATTTGCTGCCGCGTTTGCAGGCACAGGCGCCCGAACGACGCTGGCTGCTTGGCAGCCTGTTCCTGCTGCTCCCGTTCAGCTGGGCGTTCAACCTGATCACGACTGATACGCCGCTGATCTTTTTCCTGTTCTTCTCCGGCTACGCCTTCCTGCGCGCGGAACTGGCCGACCTGCATCAGCACAACGGCAGCTACCGCTGGTATGCGGCCGCCGGCGTGCTGCTGGGGCTGGCGCTGCTGTCGAAATACTTTGCCGGCCTGCTCGCCATTGCCTATGCGGCCTACCTGCTGCCGCGCCGTGGCGGGATCCGGCGCCTGCTGGTGGTAGCGCTGTGCGCACTGCCTTTCATGCTGCTCAACCTCGCATGGAATTCGACGCACTGCTGGAACAACATCCTGTTCAACCTGATGAACCGGAACGAAGGCGCTCATTTTTCGCTGGTGACGGTCGCGATCTATGTGGTGATGATGGTTTACCTGGTCACGCCCTGGACTGGCTGGCAGCTGCTGAGGTCCCGCGACTGGCGCGAGCACTGGCGGCTGGCGGCCTTGTTCGCCGTGCCGTTCGCGCTGTTCCTGCTGCTGTCATTCTGGAAGAGCATCGGCATGCACTGGGTGCTGGCCTTCCTGCCCTTTACCTATCTGCTGGCCGGATTGCAATTGGGCGACGAACAGCTCGAGCGCGCGCGCCGCTGGGTGCTGTGGCTGGGACTGCCGCACCTGCTGGCGCTGGCCGCGATCGCCTACTGGCCGACCGACCATCTCGGCCACGCGAGGCTGCGTGCGGAAATGGTCATCCACCGAGAAGCGCCGGCGCTGGTGGCCGCGCTGGAAAAAGACTTGCCGGCCGACAGCGTGCTGATGACGAACTCCTATAGCTCAGCCTCCCTGCTGGCCTATCACGCGAGGCATTACGTGCCGGTGTTCGGGACGGGCAGTTTTCATGCGCGTTTCGACGACAACATCACCAACTTCCGTGAACTCGACGGCAAGGCGATCCGCGTCTTCAGCACGAAACCCATCGACGCCGGCACGTTCGCCCCTTACTTCGACAAGGCCGATATCCGTGAATTCACGTTCGATGGCGCGACGTATTATGTGGCCGACGGCACCGGCTTCCGCTTCCAGCCTTACTACGACAAGGTGATCAAGGCGATCACGGCCAACTACTATCGCGTGCCGTCATGGCTGCCGCTGAGGGGCTGCCGTTTCCTCGAACAATACGCGCTGATGCCGGCAGCGAAGTAAGCGCGGCTATTTGAATGAATATTTCTTGTGCCCGATATAGCTGGTAAACACCGGCACCATGATGCCCACCGCATGCGCGAGCTCGGGCACATGGCGGGTCAGGCCGGCCAACGGCAGCAGGTAGTACAGCGCCATGCTGATGCCCCAGGTCTGCAGCACGGCCACCACGTTCACCAGCGCGAAGAGGGCTGCGCTCTTCTTGAATGACTGGCTGCCGTCGCGGAACACGAAGGCGCGCGCCAGCAGGAATGCCGTGACCATGCCGCTCAGGTAGGCCAGCACGACCGAGGTCGAGAAATCCAGCCAGTGGTTGTACAGGATGCGCGAGCCGAAATTCACGCACGCTGCCAGCCCGCCGGTGAGCAGGAAGATCGCGAACTGCCGGCTCATGAAATGCGAAATCACGCGTTCGCTCCGCCGGTCGCTGGTGCCGCAGGCGAGCCGATGGCCTGCGCCGCATCGCGCGCCATCTTGCGGCCGAAGCCTATGCTCTCGGAGATGCCGCGATCCTCGGGGTAATAGTAAGAGGTATCGGCTACCCACAAACCGCGGACCGGCAACGCCACCGGCGGCAGGCGATCGAGATAACCGGGCTCGCAGATCGGCTGCGCGTGGCGATAGCGACTGGCACGGATGTCGATGAAATCCTCATCCGTCAGTGCAGGATTGATCGCCCTCAGGTAGCGCCTGACCTTGTCGACGAACACCTGATCCGATTCGGCGAATTTCGGATGCTCGCCGGGCATGTAGAACGGAACGTAGACAATGGCATTTTGCAGCGGCCGCAAGTTCGAATACTCGACCAGACCCGGAATGTCCATGTCAGGGTCATTGACGTTCAGCCAGAAATTCTGCGACAGCGGCTTCTTCAGCTTCGCGATCACGCAGACGACGGCGATGTTGCGCATGGCCTTGAACGTCTCGAGCACGGCCGCAGGCAAATCCGGCATCACGCGTGGCACATAAGGCAGCGGTATCGTGCTGATGACCTTGTCGAATGCCTCGACGCCCTCCGGGGTTTGCAGGCCCGTCACGCGTCCGGCTTCGATCAGCACGCGCTGCACCGGCGTCTTCAGGCGGAAGCTGCCGCCGTGCTTTTCAATATCGGCTTTCATCGCCTCCAGCAGGGTCGATGATCCGCCGTCCAGATAGCCGAGCTTCTCGCGGAACAAGTCATAGCGCGAACGGCCGATGCGGCGTATGCGGCTCCATATCCATGCCGCCGACAGATTGTCCGAGTAATCGTAGAACTTGTAGTCGAACAGCCGGCGCCACAGCACTTCCCAGGCTTCGGCGCCGACCCAGCGCTTGATCCAGCCCGTGGCCTCGACCCGGTCGAGCGGCTTCCAGTCATTGCGCTTGGTGGACAGGAAGGCATGCAGGCCGTAGCGGAACTTCGCGACCAGACTCAGCCCCTTGAAACCCAGCAGCGCAAACGGGTTGCCCCAGGGCTGCATGCGCTGCTGGTACCAGTAGCCCATCTTGGTCTCGACCCAATGCATTTTTCCGGCGATGCCCAGCTCGTCCAGCATTTGCAGGAAGGCCGTGTCGGACGTGCAGTGGAAATGGTAATAGCGCTCGATCTGCAGTCCGTTGAAATCGAAGCTGGCGGTCATGCCGCCGACACGGTCATCCGCCTCGAACACCACGGGCCGATGGCCGTCGCGCGCCAGCTGGTAGGCCACCGCCAGGCCCATCGGCCCGGCGCCCAGCACGGCAATGCGCTGGCCCTTGTCGTTCGCGTTCACTGCTGCATCCATACGTTTATCGTTGTCCGGCGGGTCAAAATTCAAGCACGACCTGGCTGTATGTCGGGTGGCGGAAAGTCTCCTGCACCGCTGCGGCAAACGGCGTGCAGCGCACGCCGAAGATGCCCGGCCAGTCAATCACTTCGAATTCATCCTTGGCAACCAAGGCCGCCAGCTGTTGCGTGGTGAAGGGCGGGTTACGGTCGAACTGTCCCCAAAGCCACAGCAGCGCATAAAACAGGCGATAAGGAATTTTCAGGATCCATGCCTTCGCATCGGTGGCACGCTTGATCTCGCGGATGATGTCGATGTAATCGATTTTTTCATGGCCGGAGATGTTGAAGATGCCGTCCGGGATGCGTCGCTCAATGCAGCTGATGATGATGTTGCAGAAGTCGCCCACATACAGTGGCTGGCGCATGAAGCGGCCGTTGCCCGGCACCGGGAAGACCGGCACCTTGCGCATGAAGCGCGACAGCCAGCCCAGGTGCTTGCGGTCGAACCAGCCAAACATCAGGGTCGGGCGCAGTACCGGGCAACGTATGCCGCTATCGAGCACCAGCTGCTCCTGTACCTTCTTTGATTCCGTGTAAAAGTCTTCCGCCACCGACTCGACCACCGACGAGCTGATGTGGACCAGATAATCGACCTTCCCGCTGCGGATCGCGTCGAGGATGTTGATCGTCGACGTGATGTTGTTGCGCTCGAAATCTTCGTACACAGGGCCGCCGATCTGCGCCTGCAGCATCACCACGGCGCCGGCATCGCTGAAATGCCGCGCCCAGTCGCCGCGCTCAGCCAGATCAGCATATTCGATGACGATATCCGGGTGCAGGCGCCGCAGCACCTCGATGTTGGTACGGTGCTTGTCCAGCACGACAAGGTTGCGGTAGCCGCGCTCCTTCAGTCGCGCGACCAGATTCTGGCCGACAAGGCCGGCGCCGCCGGGAAGGATGATCTTCTGCTCTTTCATCAGGCCGTCGCGTCAGATGTCCAGCTTGTTGAAAATGAAGCGCGGCAGGTGCCGGATGATCATCATGACCAGCCACCACTTGGCCGGCGCATAGATCACCGGCTTGCCGACTGCGATGCCATCGACAATGCATTGCGCGACCTGTTCCACCGGTGCCAGGCTCCTGGCCGGCATGTGCGCCGTCATCGGCGTCATGGTCGGTCCCGGCTTGATCAGCACGGCCTTCAGCGCGGAGCCGGCAAAGCGATGCTGCATGCCCTGCAGGTAGCGGTCGACCATGCCCTTTGCTGCGCCGTACACATAATTCTTCTTGCGGCCGCGATCGCCCGATACCGAGCCGATCACGGCGACCGTGCCGCCGGCTGCGGCCATTTGCGCCGCAAAAGCTTCGGCGAACAACACGGGCGATACGCCATTGAGCTGCAGCGAATCCCGCGCCGCCACGAGATCTTGCTCGCATTCGGGCTGCGGACGCAGTCGGCCATGGGCGACCAGCACGATGTCGATCTTCGCGGCTGCCTGCAGCTTCGCGGCGAGCGCGGTGATCGCGGCCGGCTCATGGAAATCGGCCTCGATCACTTCGGTGGAAGTGCCGGGGCTGCGCACCCGCAGGTCATCAGCCACGCGCTGCACGCGCGCGCTGTCACGGCCGACCAGCACGAAGTCGACCGGCTGTTTCGCCCACAGGCGGGCGCAGTGCTCGGCAATATGCGAGCTGGCGCCGATGATGACGATGCGTTGCCGTTTCATGGCTGGGTTCCGATCATGGTCTGTGCAAACAAGTCTTCAAACATAGCGATACAAAGCGACGCTGCCAGCGGCATGCGTCAGCGTCCCATCAACCGCCGCGACATCGCCGAGCTGATGCCCGGATCACGGTGCGGCAAGAATTCCGTCAATCGCGGATAACCCGCCTCGAACAACTCGCGTGGCATGCGCGCATCCTTGGCCGGGTACAGGCGGCCGCCGGCTTCGCGCACGATCGCATCCAGCGACGCGAACAGCTTCAGCGTGCGCTCGCCCTCGTTCGGGAAATCGAGCGCCAGGGTCACGCCTGGCATCGCAAAGCTCAACATGCCGACCGGCTCGCGCTGGCCGAAAGTTTTCAGCACGGCGAGGAAAGAGCCCATGCCAGCCGCTGCGATCCGGTCCAGCAGCGCGCGTATGCCGTCGCGTCCGCTGGCGATCGGCAGCACGCACTGGTACTGGTAAAAGCCGCGCGGACCATAGATGCGGTTCCAATCCATCAGCGCATCGAGCGGGTGATGGAAGCTTTCGTAATGCTGCACACTGGTCGCACGCCGACCCTTGCCGGTGTAATACAGGGCATTGAAAGGCTTCAGCGACCAGCGGTTCACCAGCGAGACCGGCGGCACCAGCGGCACGCGACGTTCCGGCCGTGGCGGCGGCGCGACCAGGTCGACCTCGGCCGGATTGGCGCGCATGAAGATCCCGCGGCCTTCGCGATGCAGGCAATCGATCCACGATACCGTGTGCTCCCAGACGGACGCCGATGCGTCGGCCAGTTCGAAAAATTCACCGAGGTCGCGATAGGGCAAGGTCTCGACCGTCAGCCACGGGCCGGGGATGCGCTTGAGCTGCAATTCGGCGTCGACGATCACGCCGGTCAGTCCGAGCCCACCCACCGTCGCCGCGAACATCGGATCGTCTGGCGCCGGTTCACACACACTGCCATCGGTGCGCGCGAGCGTGAAGCGGCGCACGTGGTCGCCGAAGCTGCCGTACCCATGATGATTCTTGCCGTGGACATCGTTCGCGATCGCGCCACCGACCGTGACCCACTGCGTGCCGGGCACCACCGGCAACGACCAGCCGCGCGGCACGCACAGTCGCTGTATGGCGTGCAGGCTGACACCCGCTTCGCAGCGCAGGATGCCGGACGCCGGATCAAAATTGATGAAGTGGTCGAGCGAGGCCGCCTTCCACAGCAAGCCACCGGGATTCAGGCAGACGTCGCCATAGCTGCGACCGAGGCCGTAGGCCAGCCCGGGACGGGATGCGGAAGCCCTTGCGATTTGCGCCGGCACTTGTGCGCGATCGGACAGGCTCTCGGTCTGGTGCGGCGGAGCGTCCAGCCGGCCCCACGCATGCACCGTTACCATGCCCAGCCTCGCGAACCGATCGCCAGCACCAGCAGGAAGGCGGCGCCGGCCATCAGGCTGGCCTTGTCGCGCACCGCGAACAACAGCGGGTCGTCATGCATCTGGCCGCGATGGGCCTTGAACCAGACCCAGCTAACCCAGAACAGCATCACCGGCACAGCGCACCACATAAATTGCGGCGAGCGATACAGCTTCAGCACCGCATCGCTGTTCAGGTACAACGCCAACACCAGCACCGACGCATAGCCGGACGTCACACCCAGGCTCTGCACCAGCGGTGCATCCGAGGTCAGGTAGCCGCGTCCATGCGCGCGTTCGCTGCCAGCCTGGGCCTGCACAGCCAGTTCGGCGAAACGCTTGACGAAAGCCAGCGACAGGAACAGGAACACGGCGAATGCCAGCAGCCAGAACGACAGCGGTATGCCGGCCGCTTCCGCGCCGGCGATGATACGCAGCGTGTACAGCATGGCCAGTACCAGGCAATCGACGATCACCAGCCGCTTCAGGCCCCATGAGTAAGCGCAGGTCAGCACGAAATAACAAGCCAGCCATGCAGTGAAACCTGAGCCAACACGGGTCGCGAGCATGAAGGCAATGGACAGCAAGACTGGCGCCAGCAAGACGCCATGCATCACCGGTACGCGGCCGGATGCAAACGGCCGTGCATGCTTGCGCGGATGGCGACGGTCGCTGTCAAGGTCGAACAAGTCATTGGCGATATAGACCGCCGATGCGCACAGGCTGAACGCAAGGAAGGCGACAGCCATGGTGAGCACAAAGCCGGCATCAGGCACGATGTGCGCCGCCAGCGGCGCGATCACCAGCAGCAGGTTTTTCAGCCATTGGTGCATGCGCAACATGCGCGGCAGCCCCGCGCGATCGACCGGATCGAACACGCGCTCGACCTCGGATTGCGCACGTGCGGCGCGCGCTACCGTATCGCTGGCATTGACCACGATCGCGCGGCGCGCACGCTGCCAGACCTCGAGGTCCGGCCTCGCATTGCCGGCGTAATCAAAGCCGCCGGCGCCGAAGCGCGCCTCCAGCGCATCGGCCTTGCGATGGCTGCTGAGATTGGTCACGCCATCGCTGGCCATCACGTCATCGAAAATACCAAGATGGTCGGCGATCGCGGTCGCGATGCTGCGGTCCGCGGCGGTGCACAGCACGAGCTTGCGCCCATGCGCATGCTCGGCCTTCAGCCAGTGCAACAGTGGCTGGTTGTAGGGCAGCGATGCGGGATCAAAGGCCGTCAGGCCAGCCAGCTTCTGCTTGAGGCAGGCCTTGCCCTGCGCCAGCCACAGCGGCAATTGCAGCACGGCCAGCGGACGCTCGCGCACGGCACGCAGTGCCGACTCATGCAGCGTGTCGGTCAGGACCAGCGTGCCATCGAGATCGACTGCGAGCGGAATGGAATTCAAGGGCCTGTCCTCGTCAGGGATGGTGGGCGGGCTGGGTGCGCGCGTATTGTAATTCAGCCAGGGGCGGCGGCCACCCGTACGCGTGACAGCCCAGGCATCGTTGTTCGCATGCAGATACGACAAGGCCGCCCTCCTCGCGGAGCGGCGGCCTCGTGGGTCGCGCAGGGACGGATCAGCGCTGTACCGCGTCGACCACGGCCAGCGCGGCCATGTTGACGATGCGGCGCACGGTCGCCGATGGCGTCAGGATATGCACCGGGCGCGAGCAGCCCAGCAGCATCGGGCCGATCGCCACGCCGGCACCGGCCGTCATCTTCAGCAGGTTGTACGCGATGTTGGCGGCATCGATGTTGGGCATCACCAGCAGGTTGGCGTCGCCCTTGAGCAGCGTATCAGGCATGGTCGACTTCAGCAGGTGCGCGTCGAGCGCGGTGTCGCCGTGCATCTCGCCATCGACTTCCAGATTGGGCGCGCGCTCGCGGATGATGGCCAGCGCCTCACGCATCTTGACCGCCGACGCGCTATTGCTGGTGCCGAAGTTCGAATGCGATAGCAGCGCCGCGCGCGGATGCAGGCCGAAACGCTTCATCTCTTCGGCGGCCATGATGGTGATCTCGGCGATCTGCTCGGCCGTCGGATTCTCGTTGACGTGGGTGTCGACCAGCACGACCTGGCGATCTTGCAGCACCAGCGCATTCATCGCCGCATAGGTGTTGACACCCGCGCGCTTGCCCAGCACCTGGTCGATGTAATGCAGGTGCAGATCAGTCTGGCCAAACGTACCGCAGATCATGCCGTCGGCATCGCCCATGTGGATCGCCATCGCGCCGATCAGGGTGTGGCGGCGGCGCATTTCCAGCTTGGCCCACTGCTCGGAAACGCCCTTGCGACGCGTCATCGCGAGGTAAGTCTCCCAGTACGCGCGATAACGCTCGTCGCGTTCCGGGTTGATGATGTCGAAGTCGATCTCAGGGCGCAGGCGCAGGCCGTAGCGCTGGATGCGCTGTGCAAGCACGGCCGGGCGGCCGATCAGGGTCGGCTTGGCCAGGCCCTCGTCGATCACCACCTGGACCGCGCGCAGCACGCGCTCTTCTTCACCCTCGGCAAAGACAATGCGCTTCTTCGCGGCCGGCGCCTTTTTCGCGATCGCGAACACCGGCTTCATGAAGCTGCCGCTGTGATAGACGAATTGCTGCAGGCGGTCGGTGTACGCGACCATGTCCTTGATCGGGCGCAGCGCGACGCCAGACTGCTCGGCCGCACGCGCGACGGCCGGCGCGATTTTCAGCATCAGGCGCGGATCGAAGGGCTTCGGGATCAAATAGTCAGGACCGAACGACAGGTTGGTCACGCCGTAGGTGGTGGCGACGACGTCGGATTGTTCAGCCTGCGCCAGCTCGGCGATCGCATGCACGGCGGCGATTTCCATGCTGCGCGTGATCGTGGTCGCGCCGCAATCGAGCGCGCCGCGGAAGATGTACGGGAAGCACAGGACGTTATTGACCTGGTTCGGGTAGTCCGAACGGCCGGTCGCGATCACGGCGTCGTCACGCACGGCGCGTACTTCTTCAGGCAGGATCTCCGGCGTCGGGTTGGCCAGCGCCAGCACCAGCGGACGCACGGCCATGGACTTGACCATCTCGGGCTTCAGCACGCCACCGGCAGACAAGCCGAGGAAGATATCCGCACCCGGGATGACTTCGGCCAGCGTGCGTGCCTTGGTCTCTTGCGCGAAGCGCTCCTTGTCCGGGTCCATCAGCTCGGTGCGACCCTTGTAGACCACGCCGGCCAGGTCGGTGACGGTGATGTTCTCGATCGGGAAACCGAGGTCAACGATCAGATCGAGGCAGGCCAGCGCGGCCGCGCCGGCGCCCGACACCACCAGCTTGCAGTGCTTGATGTCCTTGCCGACCACCTTCAGGCCGTTCAGGATCGCGGCGCCGACGATGATGGCGGTGCCGTGCTGGTCATCATGGAAGACCGGGATTTTCATCCGGTCGCGCAGCTTGCGTTCAATGTAGAAGCACTCGGGCGCCTTGATGTCCTCGAGGTTCACGCCGCCGAAGGTCGGCTCGAGCGCGGCGATGATGTCGCACAGCTTGTCGGGGTCGGTCTCGTTGACTTCGATGTCGAACACGTCGATGCCGGCGAACTTCTTGAACAGCACGCCCTTGCCTTCCATCAC
>JACCDY010694350.1_pt1 | contig 39778 bp, 41 predicted proteins | sample 7446391 | NCBI WGS metagenome assembly JACCDY01 (sample SAMN15323451, study PRJNA562643) | freshwater metagenome | isolation source: river surface water | place: USA:Blue River Watershed | collected 2017-08-18
TAAAATTGAGCTAACCACAACTGCCCAATAATTTCAGCGGTCGTTAAATTACGATTAAAGCCTTGGCGACCGGTCGAGCAAAATGTACATTCAAGCGCACACCCGACTTGGGATGAAATGCATAAAGTACCTCGATCATCTTCGGGAATAAAAACGGTTTCAATGCCGTTATTGCCGCCTACATCAAATAGCCATTTACGTGTGCCATCATCCGACATCGCATCACTCATCACACTTGGTAATTCGACGTTAGCTTTGTCTTTTAATACATCACAAAATACTTTAGAAATATCTGTCATCTTATTGAAATCAATGATATTTTCTTGATAAATCCAATGCATCAATTGCTTCGCTCGATAGGGTTTTTCACCGAACGTTTCGATAAATGAAACGAGGTGCTCGTAGTCCAAATCGAGCAAGTTAGTCATTTAAAAAATTAACCGAAGAAGTATTTAATTTCGATTTTAGCGTTTTCCAAAGAATCAGATCCGTGTACGGCATTCGCATCAATACTCTCTGCAAAATCAGCACGAATCGTTCCAGGTGCCGCTTCTTTAGGATTGGTCGCTCCCATCAGATCACGGTGTTTTAAAACGGCATTCTCACCTTCTAAAGCCTGGATCATCACAGGACCTGAAATCATAAAACTCACTAGATCTTTAAAGAAAGGACGATCTTTGTGCACAGCATAAAAGCCCTCAGCCTCAGCTTGGGTTAAGTGCGTCATTTTAGCTTTGATGATTTTTAAACCTGCATTCTCAAAACGTGAATAGATTTGACCAATCACATTCTTTTTAACTGCATCAGGTTTGATAATGGATAAGGTTTGTTCAATTGCCATTGTGTAGACTCCGGTAAGATTTAAAAAACGTTGAAAAGACTGATAAAATAACATTTTTGAGAGTATTAATAAATAACAATTAGCAATGCAACACACTTACCTTACCACTGCGATGTACCATTTTGTGAGTCTCCCTCACTTTGAAAGTTTTCGTGAACCCCTACTTCATTTTTGTGTGTCACATGATATTAAAGGGACTCTCCTCTTAGCCAGTGAAGGTATCAACGGCACTGTTGCAGGCCCTGAAAAATCTATTCTTGAACTTCTTCATTACTTAAAGACAGATCCACTTTTTGAGGGTCACTTTAAAAGCTTAAGTCATAAAGAATCCTGGTCAGAAAAACACCCCTTCTATCGCATGAAAGTAAAACTCAAAAAAGAAATTGTGACCTTAGGGGTCCCTGGTGTATCGCCCACCAAAGTGGTGGGTCAATATGTCAAACCGCAAGACTGGAATAAGATTATTTCAGATCCTGAGGTGGTATTGATTGATACACGCAATGATTATGAATATGCAATCGGCACCTTTAAGAATGCAATTAATCCGAAAACTAATACCTTTCGTGAATTCCCAGAGTTTGTGAAAACACATTTTGATCCTAAGAAACATAAGAAGGTTGCCATGTTTTGTACCGGCGGTATCCGTTGTGAAAAAGCTTCCTCTTTCATGATGAGCGAGGGCTTTGATGAGGTTTATCACTTAGAAGGTGGTATTTTAAAATATTTAGAAGAAGTGAACCCTGAAGAGAGCTTATGGCAAGGTGAATGCTTTGTATTTGATCAAAGAGTTGCCATTAAACACGGACTTGAAGTCGGTGATTATGATCAATGCTATGCATGTCGATATCCTTTATCAATAGAGGATATGCAAAGTGATAAATATACCCCGGGCATTTCATGCCCTCATTGTTATGATCAACATACTCCTGAAAAATTACAGGCGCTGACCGAGCGACAAAAACAGGTAATCTTAGCTAAGGAACGAGGTATTGAACATATCGGCACTAAACCTCAGTTCATGACCAAACAAAAAAAGAAACGCCTAGAAAAAACTGAAACTGTGTAAAGCAATACATTAGGCTTTTGTGGGACCTGCTCTCTTGTCTTTAACTGAGTAACCCTTAACCCAGCGCTTTAATTCTTTTTTAATTTGAACTTCAGTTTTGCTTGTTGTACTTAAAACCCATTTAATTAAATCTTTGACTGTCTTTTCGGAAACATTTTCTGAGGAAGCAATTTTGAGTTTAGGATGGGTTGTTGGCATGATAACTTCCCCCTCACTTAAAAGTTCTTCATAGAGCTTTTCTCCGGGTCTAAGACCTGTAAACTTAATCTTAATATCAATTTCATCAAACCCTGATAACTTAATCATGTCTTTTGCAAGATCAATAATCTTTACAGATTCACCCATATCTAATACGAAAATCTGACCCCCTTTACCCATCAATGAAGCCTGCATAACTAATTGAGCAGCTTCTGGGATAGACATAAAAAAACGCGTCATTTCTGGGTGCGTCACAGTCACAGGTCCACCTATTGCAATTTGCTCACGAAATTTAGGTATGACGCTTCCGCTACTACCTAAGACATTCCCAAAGCGCGTAATCACAAAATCTGTTTTTGATCTTAATTGAAGACCTCGACAAATGATCTCTGCAAGATGCTTACTTGCCCCCATCACATTAGTGGGGTTCACAGCCTTATCAGTGGAAACCAGAATAAATTTACTCACTTTAGAATCTTTTGCAATTTGGGCTAAATGATAGGTTCCTATGGCATTATTTATTAAGGCTTCCGAAACGTTATAAGTTTCCATGAGGGGTACATGTTTATAAGCTGCGGCATGAAAAACAATTTCGGGTTTGAATTGTTTAAATAATTCTGTAAGTCGCTCTTTGTTTTTTACGTCCGCCACTACAAATATATTATTTTGAAATTTTAAATTGAGAAATTCTTGTTCTATTTTGTATAAGGCAATTTCAGAAATATCTAAACAAACAAGTATTTTTGGATCAAATTTTATAATTTGACGACAAAGTTCTGACCCAATAGAGCCACCCGCCCCTGAAATTAAAACAGTTTTGTTTTTTATTAATTTTTTTAAGCCAGAATTATCCAAGCAGACCTTATCTCGACCCAAAAGGTCTTCGATTTCTACAGGACGTATCTGAGAAATATTTAATCGACCACTTACAATATCACCCATAAGGGGAATAGTTAAAACTTCAATATTTAAATTTGATGCTGTTTCAATTATTTCTCGTCGCTTGTTGTGGGTAAGTTCAGCTGAAGCAATAATCGCTTTATGAATATTAAATCTATCTTTAATTTTAGATAATTGATTGATAGAGCCTAATATTCTAGTGCCAGCGAGTTCTCGTCCATGCATAGTCTTATCATCATTAAGAATGCCAATCACTCGCCAATCATTTGAAAGATTAAGTTCATTTGCAAGCAGAATAGCATTTTGACCTGAACCTATAATAATGACAGGTTCACCTATACTGGCCTTTAAGCCATAAAGTTGATGCTCCTTAATAGCCCTATAAATAAAACGACTCCCACCCATCATAAGAATTAATAAAAGCGGATGCATCACCAAAACAGATCTTGGAATTATTCCAATTCCTTTATACATAAAGAAAAATGCTATTGAACATAAAATTGCTAAAAAGGAAGAGACTACAATTCTTTTAAGATCAGTAATACTTGCAAAACGCCATATCCCTCGATACAAACCAATGAAGTAAAAACAGAGCGATGAAATTACAAGAACAGGTGGGAGAGTTCTATATAAAATCTGCAAATGCTCATCTGGAAGATCAAAATTAAACCTTAAGGCATAAGCTAAAAACCAAGAAAAAATAATGGCGAAGAAATCGTGAAAAAAAGCTAAAAGTATTTTTATATTTTTCATAATTTTTATTTCATTAACATTATTGTATTAATGCTGAATACCTTCTCTTCGAATAATTTTTATGAGAGTTAGATACAAAATCTTCAAATCAAAAATAAAAGATTTTTTTTTCAAATACTCTGTATCAAATTTTACTTTTTTAGCAATTGACAAATTATCTCGACCATTCACTTGCGCCCATCCTGTTAGCCCAGGGGTTAAATGATGCACGCCTTTAGAAGTTCTCAATTCAATTAAATTATATTGATTAAAAAGAGCTGGTCTAGGCCCAATGAAGCTCATATCACCTAAAAAAATGTTCCATAATTGAGGAATTTCATCCAAACTTGTTTTTCGCAAAAATGAGCCTATCGGAGTCAAATACAAAGAAGGGTTTTTTAATAAATGAGTTGCAACAGCGGGTGTATTTAAATACATTGTTCTAAATTTTAGCATCTTAAAACGAATGTTATTTTTTCCAATACGGTCAGAACAAAAAAAAATAGGACCATGGGATGTAAATTTAATTAGAAAAGAAATTATCAAAAAAGGAACGAATAAAATTGAAGTTAATATCAAAACTAAGAATAAATCAAAGGTTCTCTTTATAGAAACAGACACTATGTTATTTGCCTAAGGCATCCTTTCTAATATTTTGTAGGAAATCTTCTGCTGTGGCTTTAATGCCTTCCTGATAACTATAGGGTGGTGACCAATTTAGCAATTGCTTGGTTTTTCTTATATCCAAACTTAATGACGCAACAAGCCTTTGAAAAAAATCTTTTTTCCCCGTAAGGAAAAAAATTGCTTTTAATACAAATATTGGTACCGGGAACAATTTAATATTTTTGCCCAAAAAAAATGAGGTTGATCTAAGTAGGGTTGCTGTTGAAATATCCTGATCATCAGAAACCAAAAAAATTTGACCGGCAGCTTTTGGATGTTTAATAACTTTTAAAATTAAATCAACAAGATTATATACATAAACAAAGCTGCGATTATTCTTTATATTTCCAAAAGGGAGGGGTGGGTTTTTATATAACAATTTCATCATGCTTAAAAAATTAGCTTTAACTCCTGGCCCATAAATCAAAGGGGGTCTAAGAATAACTATTTCCATATTAGTCTCTTTTGATAATTTTATTAGTGCACTTTCTGCTTCCATTTTACTAATACTATAGGCATCCGCAGGATTTGGAATGTCATCAGCTGTAAATTGAGAATTTTTTTCTGTAAGCTCCCCATTTACCTTAACCGAGCTAATAAAAATAAAACGCTTAATCCCAAAATAAGCTGCTTGACGAGCTAGATTTAAAGTGGCATCAACATTAATTTTTCTATATTCATTCAAAGCATCTGAATATATTTCTCTCATTACATGAACTCTTGCCGCAAGGTGGATAACAACATCTACGCCTGCAAGAGGTTTTTTAAAATCAACACTATTATCTATGCTGTCAATACAAAAAGTTTTTATGTTGGGCTTGCCATAAGAATTTTTAGTTCGCACCAATTGCTTAACGTCATAACCTTGTAAAATCAACTCTGGCAATAAAGCCGATCCAACAAAACCATTCGCACCAGTTACAAGAACTGACATAACCTTTGGCTTGATCATTTTAGTTAATTATTTTGACCAAACTGTTCTATTGATGTAGTCAATATAACTTACTACCACCCTAAGGATTTGCTTGGACACAGAATTGCTGCTTTCGTAATCTAAAACGGGGCTTACGACAGGAATATTTTTTTTATGCTGTTTTACAATTATATCGATTGAATTAAGAACCCTATCTTTTTTAAGGCCACTCATAATTAATGTTCCAACATCCATCCCCTCTGGTCGCTCATGAGTATTTCGAATTGTGATAGCAGGAAGGTTTAATAAAGAACTCTCTTCGGTAATTGTTCCGCTATCCGAAATTACACAAAGCGCTTCCATCTGAAGCCTAATGTAATCACAAAAACCAAAAGGCTTTGAAAACTGAATATTCTTATTTAAATTGGTAAGATTAAGCCCCTCTAAGCTTTTTCTTGTCCGTGGGTGAGTTGAAACGATGACTGGATAATTATATTTCTTAGCAATTGCATTAAGTGTTTCGATCGTATCGTGAAAATTCTCTGAGGCATCAATGTTCTCCTCACGGTGCGCACTTACAATAAAAAATTTGCCTGGCTCTAGATTCATACGCGTCATCACGTCAGATTTCTTAATATTTGGCATATAGAAATCAAGCACTTCGCGCATATGTGAGCCTGTTTTAATAATAGTTTCAGGGCGAACACCTTCTGCAATTAAATAGCGACGAGCATGCTCAGTCAAAACAAAATTTATATCACTAAGATGGTCAAGAACCTTTCGATTTAACTCTTCTGGAACACGCTGATCAAAACATCGATTACCGGCTTCCATGTGAAATACAGGAATTTTGCGACGCTTTGCCGCAATCACAGCCAAACAAGAATTAGTATCTCCATATAATAAAACTGCGTCAGGCTTTTCTTTTTCCATAATCTCATCTGCTTTTTCAATAACGCGAGCAATTGTTTGTGCAGCATTTTTACCAACCGCCTCTAAAAAGTAGTCGGGTTTACGGATACCTAAGTCATCAAAGAAAATTTGATTGAGCTCATAATCATAATTCTGACCTGTATGGACCAAAACATGCTTTGTGTGGACATCAAATTCTGCAATCACCCTGCTCATCTTTATAAGCTCTGGTCTTGTTCCAACGATAGTCATAACCCTAAACATTAAGCTCATCCTTAATAAATGCTAAACTCAATAACAATTTCTGAACATCATTTACACTCAAACGCTTTGTATTATGAGAAGTGTAATCTTCTTGATGAGTTATTCCCTCGTCTCCCTCGCTAAAAAACTGGGCATAGTTTAAATCGCGGTTGTCAACTGGAATGCGATAATATTCTCCCATATCCTCAGCCCTAGCCATTTCTTCTCTTGAAACTAAGGATTCATATAATTTTTCACCATGACGCGTACCAATTATATGGATTGGATTCTCTTTCTTAAAGAGAACTTTTAAAGCTTTTGCTAAATCACAAATAGTGGAAGCAGGGGCTTTCTGAATAAAAATATCACCTTGCATTCCGTGTTTAAAGGCATACATAACCAAATCAACGGAATCTTCTAACGACATCAAAAATCTTGTCATGCTTGGATCTGTAATCGTAAGTGGTTTATTTGCTTTTAGTTGTTCAATAAAAAGAGGGATTACCGAGCCTCGAGACCCCATTACATTGCCATACCTGGTGGCGCATAATATAGTATCTCCTTTGTTTTGCATCCGTGATTTTGAGATCATTAACTTTTCCATCATAGCTTTTGAAATACCCATCGCATTGATTGGATAAACGGCTTTATCAGTACTAAGCATAACAAGACGCTCTACATTTCTAGAGATAGATGCCTCCATGACATTTTCTGAGCCAATTATATTTGTTTTAAGGGCTTCAAGTGGATGAAACTCGCAAGATGGAACTTGTTTTAAAGCCGCTGCATGAAAAACATAATTTACTCCTTTCATGGCGTTATGAAGGCTAGAATAATCTCTCACATCACCAATATAGAATTTCAATCTTGAATTGTTGACTTTATGCCTTAGTTCTTCTTGTTTTTTTTCATCTCGGCTAAAAATTCTAATCTCGTTAACTTCTGTCTGAAGAAACCTTTCAAGAACAGCATTTCCAAAAGATCCTGTGCCGCCAGTAATTAATAATGTTTTATTTTTTAGCATTTTTTTTCGAATGTTTAATATTTTCAAGGTTAAAAGAATACATTATTTTAACAAGCTCGGTCCAATTTGGCGCTTGATAGCCGGTTTGCATTTTAAATTTTTTTGAGCTTAAAGATCTATTTACGCATAATTTATCATCTGGAACTATATCGATCTTTTTACCATATACGGCCGAAATAAGATTCAAAAGATCATATTTATTAATAGGGCTTGATCCAATATGGTAAAGACCCACTAAATCTGATCTTGGTATTACAATATCACGCACAATGGTTGCCAAAACGACCGTAGGCAAACCAGAAAAAATTGCATTCCGATACCCAAAACATCTGTCTTTTTGAGACAAAAACCATTCCAAAAGGCCGTGTTTGGAGTCAAATTCATGTCCAATTGTAGACGTTCTAATTGTAAGTGCATTTTTAGAATTTACCTCACCAAGAGCTTTGGTTATTCCATATTGATCAATGGCGTCAGCCTTATCATTTTCTGTATACCCCCCCCTATCGCCCAAAAAAACACAGTCAGTTGAAATATGAATTAGTCTTGCATTTAATAACTCTGCTGATAAGGCAAGCTTATGGGGATAAATAGCATTAAGAGAGGAAAATAAACTTGAGTTGGTAGTTTCTTGTAAGTGCTTTGTAAGACCAACACAGTTTATAATGACACTGGGCTGAAGCTTCTTTATCAAGCTTTCAATAGTCCTATAGTTAAGTACATCAATATTGATAAAAATATTTTTCTGGATTCGAGACCTAAAGTGAAGACGAGCTATTTCATCTCTAACTGTTCCATAAACATCTAAATCATTACTTAGAGACATGACATTGATCATAGCGCTACCTATAAGACCGTTAGCGCCCAAAACAAGAACCTTCAAAATGAATTCCCCTACACTTTTAAATGGATATGTTAGCTACAAATTGAAATTTAAGATGGTTTCCTTGCTTGACAATCTTAAGTAAATCTCCAGAGTTAAGTTTTACACCAAAAAATTTTATAAATACCCTGTTTAAATTATCATCAGAAGTATCAACAAAAATATAATTGTACTTTAATAGCTCTTTTAAAATATCAGAATGATTTAGGTTACATGTCCAAACATCACTTTTTGAATAAGGAACTCCAATTGACCAACATGCTCTATTGCTATTTCTCGGCATAATTCCATAATTAAAAATTGTATTTTCAGTTCCATCAGAGCGCTGCTTCAGATAATAAATAAAATCTTTTGTTGAAGTATGAGAGTTAACAAAGGATGCAAAAAATAAAGTCCTCTTAACATTCTCATCTTTAATAATGATGCCGGTTGTTTTTAATAAAAAATTAATTTGATTATGAATCTGAGGGATTGCCACTAATGCAATTAAGATAATAAAATTATTAAATAGCTTCTTATGCTTTTCTACATTCACGTACTGAATTATAAAAAAAATTGAAATAAGCATTCCAATATAGTATGAACTTAAATATCTACCAAAAGAAGCTAGCCCAATACCTTCATAGGCACCAAAGATAAACAAATAAAGTAGCAAAAGAAAAAAGGAATATAAAATCATTCCGGCTGGCAACCAAAAAGTAAAATACTTTAAGTTAAAGCTACCTAAATTATTTATATTTTTAGTATAAAAAATGAATTTATAAAAAAGAATTGTTACAGTCATCCAATAATAAGGGCTTAGGTGAAAATGTAATAGTGAATCATAAGGCACTCTAAAAAAGTTATCAATTGTCAACTGCTCTCGCTCAGTTCTTAAAGTGGGGTCAAAAAGATTAAATATAGAACTAATTGATAGGGAGTGTGTATTAAATGCCCTGGGCGCATTACTTGAAGAAACAACCTCATCCCATGAAGCAAAAATTAGTAAGATTAAAATTAATGTTGCACTGAGAGCAACGAATAAAAATAATCTTTTTTTAAATATTGCATGAATTCCAAAAATCAGAATTAATAATCCAGAAAAAAATAGGCCAACTTGTTTTACAAGCGGCAAGAACAATAAAGGGATCAGAAAATTTAAATTTTTTAAGAAATTGTTTGAGTTTTCAGATGAATTCAAATATTCAATTATCAAAGCCCCAAAAATAAACCCAATAAGAAGGTCGACGGATAAGGAATGCAATCCCCCCCCGAAAATAAATATCATTGAGAAATAAAAAAGAATATTTAAAAAAAAGAGTTTGTTACTACCTTTATTACTAATTGATAAGAGGCGATAAATTGTAAAGATTATCAATAGTCCTTGAACAAACATAGCATTATTTATTGAAAAAATACTATTTCCTAAAAAAAAAGAATTTAACAGAGCTATACCCGGTGGATAGTCCATAAACCAGATGGGATCTTGCGAATTTAAAAATTCTTTTTTGCTCCAGTACAAATAAGTAGCTCTCCCCCAATGAGAGTAGTCATCAACAGAGTTAAAATATGAAAAATACTCCGCTCTTGTAATAAAAAATAAAAGTAAAATTGCAAAGAAAATAAATTGGTTTTGAGGGATTTTTATAAAAGATAAAAGACATTTATCTTTCTTTTTTTTATAAAAAAAGAAAACAAAATAAATAATACCAACTAATGAAATCGTATCTGATGCTAAAGCTAAAATGCCAAGGTATGCAGTGACGTAGAGGAAGATACCTAAGATACAAAAAGTGAGAAAAGGATTAGTATTTTCCTTGTCTGACAAAAGGCGAGCTAAAATAAAACTAAATCCAAAAAAAGAAAGAAGGTTAATAAATATCATTTAAATGATGTCCTTTTGATGGCATGCTATCATGATCGTAATACAAATTATTAAGGCATAAACTATACTATCCCATATTTTCTCTTTTGCCCCTATAATAGCTATAGACTATATGAGTTTTTTTATGCTTAGTCTTTTAGGGCTTGCAAATATAGAGTCTTTTTGTCTAGCTAAAATACTTGCCATCATGGGCTTTTATTTTTTAAATACATATGGAGACTTAATTGGAAGATTTAAAACATTGCAAAAATTTTTCCTCCTTGTTGTAGTAAATATTTTTATTGCATATTTGCTATCTAAACATTTTGCAGGCCTCTCTTCTCCAATGGTATTCAAATTGTTCCTCGATGCCTTGATGTTTATTTTAAACATACTTATATATGGAAAACTAATTCAAAAATCTGATTAGGAAATCTTATGCGCTGTGATTTATGCAAAAAAAATATTATGAAGCTAAAGTTTAAAGGTTCTGCAACCTCAGTAAATTTTAAAAATTTCGCTCAATATGCAGTTTATGGTGATATTTACCGCTGTAGGTCCTGTGGCCTTGTTAAACAACAAACTAATATAAATATTGAAAGAATTAATGATCTTCTTAAAAATGAAAAATATTTAAATGAATCAATTGGTCAGCTAGCTTTGACTGAAAAACATTATCAATTTAATGAGCTTACAAAAATTCTATTAAAGTTTACCGATATAAAAAATAGTAATATCCTTGACATTGGTGCGAATACTGGAATTTTTCTAGACTTAATTAAAAAAAATGCAAAAAAAGTACAGGGAATAGAGCCGTCATATGAAGCTTATTTATTCTGCAAGAAAAAAGGATTAAATGTTAAAAATGGCGTTATTAAGGACGTCCTTTTAACACCTAACTCATTTGATATAGCTACGATGTGGGATGTTATTGAACACTTATCTTCACCTATTGAAGATTTAAAAATTATCAATAGATGGTTAAAACCAAACGGACTTATATTCATAAGCACTCACAATATTGAAAGTAATTTTGCTAAGTTAACAGGAAAGCACTACCCAATGCTTATGTATCAACACTTATATCACTTCACTCCAGAAACAATGAAAAAAATACTAGAAAACTCAGGATTCCGAGTTAAAGGAATATACCCATTTAAGAAAAGTTGGAGCTTAGGATATCTTCACGCTCTTTTATTAGAGCTATGGCCTCGTAGCCTTATGGCTAATTTAGCGCACTGGTTATCAGGCAAACTAATTAAATTTAAATGCATCGCGCGCATCCAAGTAAAAGTTCCAATTAATGATTTTTTTGTTATAGCTGCCGAAAAACTATAAAAATCTAAGCTTGGAGCTTAATTTCGATTATCTTTTTCAGTTGTGTAGAGGTTGCTTTAAATTGGGCATTTATCTTGTTTGCGGGTATCTTTTCATCTGCTTCTTCTCTGTAATTATCTGGAAGAATTTTTCGGATATCATAATTGTTCGGCACGCTGTCTAAATCAAAATCATTCGCCGTTATTTTTCCATACTTACTTATTGCATTTACCCAAATAAACAACCAAAAAATAAAATACTGAATTCCTATCTTGTGAGTAAACTTATTTTTTATAACAAAAAGTAAAGCTTTAAAAAGATAATAAACGCGAGCACTAAAAATAATTGGTATCATTCTTCGCAGATGAAAAAAAAGCAATGTCGGATTAGTTGATGCTTTTTTCAAAAAAACTAAGGGGTCAGTATAGCCCCCTCTATTCACGTTCATGAAATTATCTGATTTCTTTATAATCTTGTAGAAATTAATAAGTCTGCGGTATTGATAATCACCATCCATAAATTTTTTAGAAAAGGTTATGTAGCCGTCTATAATCGTATCGGTTGACATGAGATATTTTATATTGGTTACATACTTGTGTCCCCCAAGTAACGAATCATGCTTAAATTCCCTCAATCTATCCGAAAGTTTCATTCGCCGATAAAGAGGTGTGCCGGGAAGCGCTGTTAATAAAGATGCATCTCCTGAAAGTAGTCCGGAATCGGTAATGCCATCTAGTGTCGAATCGAAGGATTTCTCAGTGTCACTGTCAAATCCAAAAATTAATCCCGCAACCACTATGAAACCGAAAGACTGAATATTTCTAATAGTACTGACTAAAGTAAACTTAGTGTTTTGTAATTTAGAAGTCTCAAGAAGAGAATTATTATCAAAACTTTCAACCCCGATAAAAAGATTATCGAAACCAGCAAGCCTCATATCTTTCATTAAATCGTCGTAATTACCGATGTTGATTGTTAGCCATGTATAAAAACTTGGATTCCAATTGTGGGCTTTATTGAACTCTAAAATACGCTTTACTAAATGCTTAGCCCACTCCAAATCTCCTATAAAGTTATCGCAAGCAAGCTGGATATTAGTAATTCCATTTTTTCTGTATGTATCAAGCTCCTGAATAATTGAATCAATATTTCTACAATGGTTTCTATTATTATCAGGAAGCACTCTAATATCACAAAATTCACATAAAAATGGGCAGCCCCGCGAAACTTCAATTACCCCACCATAGTAATATTTTGCTGTTTTATTTATCAAATTAGCGTCCATTGGTAAGCTCTGTGCTAACTCAAAACGCTCTTCAGTTAATATGATTTTAGGGAGCTCTTGTCCGCCTTCCAGGGCACTCATAATTTTAGGGACTAACAATTCACCATCGCCAATACATATATGATCAAAAGAATTGAGTTTTTCCAATTCACTTGCTTTTTCGAAAGACCATGCTATTGGCCCGCCAAGAAAAGATATGCTCGCTGGATATTTCGAGCTTAAGTAGCTTTGCACACCTAACAAAGATTCCAGATCTTGATTAATGCCGCTATAAAAGTAGTAGTCACATGAAGTAATATCGCCCTTCTCTATCATATTTAAATCATAAAGTTGGCTTTCAAAATTTTTATTTTTAGATATATAAGTAGACAAAACATAGGCCCAAACAGGCGCAAAGAGCAATCCATAATTTTGATTTTCAGTAAAATCCTTGTTGGGTGCGTGAACTAGGCCTATTTTCATAAAAATTATTTTTTTGGAGTGTTTGAAATATCAAAAGAAAAAAACGATAATAAAAGTTGAAATCCTAAAGTTATCAAAATCATAGCTAACATTAAAGTTCCAGTTGGCGAAGAAATTCCAGTTAAGTGAGAATTTGACCAAGATGAAAAAGCCAAATACAAACCATAAAAAAACATTAAAAATCCAAAAGGAAGTTCTATGGAAGCTAGATTCATATCCCTTAGGTAATAATTGTAGAAAATTCTTTTAAAAAAGTTTATTAGGTTTTTATAAAGAAACTCTGGAATAGCTTTATAAATTTTTAAATTACTCACTTCTTCTCCATATATTGAGTGTATGGGGATATCTTTTACTACATATCTTCCAATTCCCAATCGAAAAAGCATATCGCTTTCAAAGAAAAATCTATTGCTTATTTTTTCAAAATCTAAGGTTACTAGCGCTTTGGAGCTAATAGCAGTATACCCATTAGTTGGATCAAAAATATTCCAATACCCAGTAGAAAATTTTGTCAAAAAAGACAATACAGCATTCCCTATTATTCTAGATGCTGGCATTTGTCTAATTTCTTTTAGATCAAAAAATCTATTACCTTTAGTATAATCAGCTTTATTAGTAATTATTGGTTGAATGAAAGCTTGAATTAACTTTGGGTCCATTTGACCATCACCATCGATTTTAACAACGATATCAGCTCCATCTATTATAGATTGCTTATAACCCGCAATCATGGAGCCACCGACGCCAAGATTAACATCATTATATATAATTTTTAAACGGCCATCCTTACATTTCGACTTAAGCAAAAGTCCGCTACTTTCCGGGCAAGAATCATCTACAGCTATTATTTTATCGACCTCAGGACCTATTTTTTGTATTAATGGGAGAATATGCTTAGAAACTTTATAACAAGGAATAACGACGAAAACCTTCATAAAATAACCCTAATAAAAATAAGTGTAATCTTTAGAGCTTTAACAACTCAAGCAATTTAGTCATTAAAACATGTTCATCAAAATTTTTCTTAAAATATTTACGTCCATTATCGGCCATTGCGGCAAGTTTATTTTCAGACATCTTGTATAGTATAAGAATTGCGTTAGCTAGCGCTTGAGCATCTTCTGCAGGGACTGCAAGCCCTGCTCCAGATTCAACAACAATTCTTGCTCCTTCACCATTAAGGCTTGCAACAATTGGTTTACCAATAGCTAAATATGCCTGAATTTTATTTGGCACAGTTAGTTCAAAAATTGGATTATCTTTCAATGAAACCAATAATACAGAAGCGGACCTCATAATACTGGGCATAACATCAATAGGAAAATGACCTTCCAAGTGTAAATTATCTAAATTCTTTAATTTTTTTTGCTCAAAAACCCAATCTAATTTACTTCCGCTACCCACAACTACAATTTTTATATCTGAATATTTTTGTAAAATTAATGAAGCCTCCACGATTGTTTCCATAGATTGGGCATTTCCAATATTGCCAGCAAATAATATTGAAAAACCAGTATTAAGTGAATGAATTAAAGGGGATTTTTTATTTTTTAGATTATAAAAATTACTATCTACAGTATTTGGAAAATACTCCACTCTTTTACCAATAGCTAATTTTTTGACTGGCTCTATGAATGCTTTAGATTGAACTAATATTAAATCAACATGAGAATAACAAAACTTTACTAAATATCTTACAGCGCTCAAGATTAAGCTAGATTTAACATGCTCGGTTGCTGAAAGACTCTCCGGCCATAAATCCTGAACCCAAAGAATAACTGGAACTTTCTTAAGCTTTCCTAATAAAATGGCTGGCAGCGCCTGAAGGACTGGGGATGGGGCATAGACAAATATAGTGTCATATTCTTTTCTTCTTAACATCCACGGCGCTATAAATGCCGCAAATAAAATAAATGATATATAGTTTATAAATAATCCCAAGCGGCTTTCTTTTCCTCTGGAGACCAATGGCACTCTATTGATTGTTATATCGTTCCATAACTCTTTAGTTGCTGGAAAAAATTTATATCCTGTAAAAAATTCTCCTTTAGGATAATTGGGTTTTCCAGTTAAAACCTCAATATCATGACCTGCCTTTTTTAAAAGCAATACTAGATTATTGATAGTAAATTGTTCGGGCCAAAAATACTGGGTAAAAACTAAAATTCTCAACTTAGCTTTTACTTTCCATTACTTTTCGAATTAATTGGTCTGCACTAAATAGAATTCTATGCTCGTTATCAATTTGCATAAATCGCTTCACTGCGCGTGCAATTGAAATTGCTGACTTCGGGTCAAATGTTTCTTCAGGGTCGACAAGGTCTCTTACGAAGTCAAGTTCTGAGGCTAAAATGGGCAAACCAGCATGCCTAGCTTCAATTAGTGGCAAGCCAAACGATTCAAATGTTGATGGAAAAATTAATGCACTTGAAGAAGTGTAATTTTTCCTAACTTCGGACTCAGATAACCAGCCTAAGTTAACAATTTTAAGATTAAACAGATTTTTTTTGGATTCGATTAAAGCGAATAGCTCTTTAAAAGATTGGCTATCTATTGTCAATTTCAATGTTGGAAAGATGCCTTCATTTGAAAGCAAGCTCCAAGCATCTAAAAGCATTTTGTGATTCTTATGGGGCTCACCGCTCGCAACATAAATAAAGATCGAATCTAAATTACCAGACTGTAAAATCTTTTTACTATATTTTCTAGAATCACTCATTATTGGGAGCAAATCTATTTTTTTTTCTGGAACTATTTTAGCTAACAAACTCACCATTGATTTTGTTTGAACTATGAAAAAATCACTGTTATTTCTCATTAAAAGGAGCCATGCAGTCTCAATTTTAATCTTAAGCCTACGAATTAATGAAAAATGTTCAAGACTAATTCTTTCAACTAAATATCTGTTTTGTAAATAAACAAAAACCTTACTTTTGAGTTTAAATAAAGGCGGCAAATTTCCCAAAAATAATGCTATGTCGCCTACTTCAGCATTTTTAAAAAAAAGAAATTCTGCATATAACCTTGAAATTAAAGTTGGATCAGTATAAATTGTTTTTACTTTTTTGGAGATATCGCCAGGGACTTTCATTCGTCTATCCAAAAAGGCTAAAACGTCTAAGTCGGATGAGCAGTTTCTTAATATAGTCTCCAAAATGGCTTTACCACCCCCTTGGTGAATATTAACTGCAACAATAATTAGCTTGCCCTTCATTTGCTTCAACAAAATATTAAACCTTCAAATATCATCAAGCTTTTATTATCGAACAGACTTTATTTTATAGCTACTAGATTGAAGAAGAATCAGCATACATGCATAAATCCACATATGCCAAAAGCTCATATCTGACTGTATTCTTTGCAAACCCATAAATAAAACAGTTAGAGTACTTAAAGCAAAGATAAAAGGAAGGTTTCTTGTATTATCAGTCCTTAAACAAAAGAGCATTATTGAGCATGCCTTAAAGAAAAGTGCTGCAAAGAAAACCAGATAAAAGGCTCCACCAAAAATTCCAGCGTCAATAATTGCAATTACGAAACCCACCGCAATTGAATTCTTCAGATCTATTATTCCTTGAGAAGCGCCTGCTCCCATTGGATGAGAAATTAAGTATTTGCTTGCTAATTCAATCCCATTTATCCGATATCCAAAAGATTTAATTTTTCCGTGAGCGGTCGAGCTTTGACTTTCTGTCATAGTATATGATTGCTCTAAACACTTTTTATAAAGATTATGATCTTGAATCCGCTGAGCCTCCTCACATATGCAGGAATATTTTTTAAAATACGCTAATTCAGACAAAATATAAAGTGCAGAAATTGCGAAAAAAATCATAGAAAATAATAATATGATTTTTTTATAAAACCTAGCCCTTAAATTATAAGAATGAATGGCTGATAAAAGAAGAATAATTAATAAAAAGAGAAATAATGCAGCGCCAAATGACATAGTTAAAACTAGGCAAATTGTCAGAATTACAATCTGCAATATCTTAGGATTAATGAATATAAAATAATATAGGGCTGATAAAATTATAAAACCAAAAGTTCCAGGCTCATCAGTAAAGCCTCGAATCCTATATAAATCTATATTTGGAATAATTTCCGAACCAAAATCAAACAGATAAGCTAAATACGTTCTATAGTTATCTATCATTGGTAAATTTATAAAAATTAAAAAAGTACACAAAATACAAAATATTGAAATTAATAAAATGATGTTCGAATAAATGTTTAATATGGGTCGAATCATTAGGACTGGAAAAAACCTATATAAATAAAATAAATATAAATATTTAATACTGAGAGAAATCCATTGATTTGTATTTGAATTTAGATTGCTACTAGTTGCAATTAGTAAAAAAAATAAATACCCAACTGAAAGGGCAATCAGAATTTTTACAAAAAAAGAAGTTTTTCTTATTTTTTCCTGAGGACATGCAGCAAAAGGAAATAAAAAAAACGAAAGTAGTTCTATCTTTGGCAAAAAACTCTTTATAACCATAATTGGGAAAAAGAACCAAGTTGCTATAATAAAACCTGAAAATGTTAAATTCGATTTATTTTTTTTAAAAGGGTAAATAATAATTCCTTAGTCGATTTAAACTTAATTTTTAATCTAATAGTATTTCTCTTTTTATCTATAGTTTAAGTTATTTATAGCTGTGGGCTATAGTTTTATTTTAAGTCTTAAGTTATGTCTGTACTAAATTACCCTCCCTAAAAATTTAATCGTAGTTTTCTTATCCAAAAATTACAAAAAATGCTTCATAAAATATTTTTTATCTGGAAAATTCATTATTTGAGTTTTTAACTTTCGCCAAAACAATTAAAGTTTCACCCCCAAGCAACCTAACGCTCATGTCTTTGCTAAAAAAATTAATAAATTCTCGTGCTATTTTTGCAAGCACTCTTTTAGGGTTTCTACTTTTTTTAAAAAAAGAAGCGTTTGTATAATTCCAATCGATCACTTCGTAATCGCACTCATGAAGTAATGAAAGTGCAAGGCTTTTAGTAAAGTAATGAATATGTCCGACTTTATTTCTAACAAAAAGTAAAGGAGTCTCTCTCAGAACGCTTATGGAACTTAAATCTAAAGGAATATGAAAAATGTAATAATCTGAACATCCTTTTAGCTGTGTAAGAAATTCAAACGGATTTGGAATGTGCTCTATTACATCTAACAATAGCAATAAATCAGAGTGAGCCGTTTGTAGTTGAAAAAAATCACCAACCGAAAATGTAATCTTCTTAGCCGCATGTTTTACCCAAAACTTACGAGCGTCAGCTGCAATATCGACACCAAAATATTTTACATCTGGCAAAGTATCATGAAGTGATGCTAATACACCTCCTGCTCCGCAGCCTACTTCAATAATTGTTTTTGGTTTTAAGTGATTTTTATCAAGCACCTTTAATACTTGGCTGGCTTTCCACTCACTATCCTCCTCATCCCAAGAAGGATTCTTAGCGAGATAATCCCCCGATTCGTAGCTTTCGTAGGGTTTGCTCAAAGCGATGCCCTCCATATATAGATCTTTCTTAACTGCTTGAATAAATAACTATCTGTTCGAATTCGCAATAATCGAAACAGTACTAATTTCAATTTAGTAGTTATGCCTCTATTTTTTCCAAATTTTTCATTTAAACTACTCCACCTTGAAAGAATATTTGGGTAACTTGAAGCAATACTTAAATATAACCTTGTCAAATTCTCAAAAATTATCTCCCTTGATTCTCCGTGAGAATGCTTCAATAACTCATTAAATGTTTCATCCACAATATCCATGTCAATTTCTAAACCTAATGGCTCGAATATTTTCATCACCTCAGGAATTCCAGTCTTATTCAGTTGCATTGAATCAAAGCGAAACTCCCAATATCTTTTGCGTATAGACTGCCCCAACTTCTGCTGAAGAATAGATTTTTTTGTTGAAATTTGATCTTTATTAACTCTATACAATAATAGAACTTCTGGAATGTTTGTCATAATCAACCCTTTCTCAGATGCTCTTTCCCATAAATCATAATCCTCAGCTTTTTCCCATACCTTGTCATATCGCAACCGCTTTACAATTTCAGTTTTCATCATCACTGAAGGATGCGCGAATGGTGAAAAAAACATAAGCTCAGTCTTAATTGCTTCATCAGCTTTTTTAAGTTTAACTATCCGCTGATCTGATGAACCGAACCGCTGAACCCAGCTTCCGCAAATATCCGCACCTGTCTTTTCAAGCCATTTCAATTGTCGCTCAAAGCGCTGAGGTAATGCAATATCGTCCTGATCCATGCGTGCTATCCATTTGCCTCTTGCTAAATCGATAATATCGTTCAATGTTGAAGCTAAATTTCTATTTTCACGTGATATTAAGCGAATACGGTTATCATTTTTTTGATATTGTTGAAGTAAACTATTTGAACTATCCGTCGAGCCGTCATCTATAATAATTAACTCAAAGTTTGTATATGTTTGTCGTAATATGGAATCTATCGCTTCTAGCAAATATAATTCACCGTTATAAACTGGCATGGCAACTGATATTAAGGGTGCTGCTCTTTCTCCAAATTTTGTATCCATGATAGTCATATTTATGACATTAATTCACTTAGCCATTTGCGCGTAAATCGCAAACCATCAGCAAACTCTATCTGTGGCTTCCATCCTGTGTCTTTTTTCAATTTGGTTGAATCCAACACATTCGCCTTAACATCAAAAGAACGTTCAGGTAAGTTTTCTATTTGCACAATACAACCAATTTCAGTCATTATTGAATTAATTGCTTCAACAACATCTAAATTACTCATTCCTACCCCTGAGCCTAAATTATAAGTTTCAGATTGGCGCCCTCGCAACAGGGCATTTACTATGCCTGAGGCAAGGTCGCTTATATAAATATAATCGCGAATTGTTCCAGATTTGCCAAAAATATTAATTGGGATTTTTCTTATAGCTGATGCCATAGCCGAAGCAATAAATCCTTGTCCCAGAAACGGACGTTGGCCAACGCCATAGGCATTAGCAGGACGTACACAGACAAATTTTAAACCATGAGTTGCAGCGTAAAGGTATGCATAATTTTCCAAAGTTAGTTTTGTTACACCATAAGGAGAGATGGGTTTAGTTTGGTGAGTTTCGCGTATTGGTAATTCAACCGCTTCACCGTATATCGTTCCACCCGAAGAAACTAACACCAACTTTACTCCTCTATCTGCAGACTCAGAAAATAATTTTATTGTTGGAGGTAAGTTTTTTAGTAAATCTCCAAGCGGATTTTCAAATGAGGTGTTAGGAACAGTAGCATAAGCTAAATGAATAACCTCTTGATGAGTATCTAATAAGCGACAAAGCAAATCATTCTGAGAAAAATCTCCTGTTACGTAAGTGGCTTGTGCAGGCAACGAATAATTAGGTATTGCGCTTCGGCCCAACACAGTAACCTGCCGACCAACAGAAATTAACTGTGGCACAAGGCATGCGCCAATATAGCCTCCGCCGCCAATGACAAGTGTGCTAGTGATACTTTTCTTCATAAGAGCTTCCAACCTTGTGGAATCAAATCTTGCGTATTGGTTTTATTTGAAAACCAATATTTCGGCGCAATAACCATCTTTTCAGGATTAGAGTTAAGCCAAGCTCCCCACCAGCTAAATGAACTGTTAGCGATAATATTATGTTTACACAAACTCATTAATCGCATATCTTCATAGCTTAATTTTCCACGATTATGGTCTACAAATATAAAGGGGAATGAAGAGCCTAAATTATTACAAGCCCAATTCATATCATCAGAAAAAACATAAAATCGTGGTGATTTGACATGCTCAGCCATGAACTTAATGGCAGATATATAATACTCTTGACTAAGGTTACCATGCACTTTATTAAATTCTAAATTATTAACAAAGTCACCACGTCTGACATGCAGGCTAATCGCAGTTTCTTTTTCATCTATAATATCCGCAGATAGCGATTGATTCATCTCAGACATAGGCAAAAAAAAAGTAAAGTCTTCAAAAATAATATCAATCACTTCTTTAAAATATTTTTCACTCTGCCAATATCCGCTCAGGTATGTGTTATCGGAAATTTTTAGCGTTTGGGGCATAAAGTTAAAATGGGTTTCTATTAGATATGACATTGGAAAAAACTGACTAAGACCAAGCTTTCTTATGACTCTTTTAACATTATTATGTCGAAACAAACCTAGAACAGTTTTTATATCAGATTTTGTAGCTGCCCTTGCCTGAATATTAAAAGTCCTCCTCAACTCGTAACCATTATGAATTTGAAGTGTTGGATCAGATAAATCTAAAACCAGCTCCACTCCAAGACGCTTTGAGATTGCACGTCCAAAAGCATATTGAAACATCTGATTACCCAGGCCACCTGATAATTGAAGGATAATCATTGCATTTAAACGAAATTTATTTTTTTAACTGTCATCTTTAAATCATAGAGTAATAGCAAGATCATCAACAATTGTTTCCACAATTGTTTCACTAAAATTATCTGCACTAAAAGACTTGGCTTGGTCGGTCCTAAGGAATGCAGCAATACTTTCCTGATAATTAATAAATACATCCTCTTTCATAGAAACTATAAATTGATAAAGAGCTTCATGACTATCAAAACTCCTTCGATCGATAAAGCAATCTTCTGGAATATAATTACTAATATTGGAAGCGCCCCAGTAAATAGGAACACAACCAGCAAAGAAGCAATCAAAAATTTTTTCAGTAATGTACCCTGAAAGACCGCACACATTCTCGAAACAAATACTGAAACGATACCCGCTAAGAGTCTTAAGTTTACTTTCAACAATACCCCGATAAGATGGGAAATGAACTTTTTTTTGAAGCTCAGGCATGTAGTGCTTTAATTTACTAATTACCCTTCCTATAACTCCATGAATGGCAGGAGCGCTCTCCCAGCCATTTCCATACAAATCGAAATCTTCTGGTGCATTGCGTTCAAACCACTTTACAAATTTTATGCGGTCGCCGTACAACAATGCCGAGGAATAATAAGGAACTGTTTTGTTATTTGCTATCATGCAAATTAATTTTTTCCTACTTTTCCAACCACGGGAAGCATTAACAACGATCGAGTTTGGCAAATTAAGCTTAATATAATATTTTCCATCGACCAAATCATCATTCCATGTAAAAACTCGTTTATATTTACATAGGAGTTTCCTATTCTTATTTGCAGGTCTAATTTGTGGAGATTCAATCAACAAAACATAGCTTGGAATGTCAGTCCTCACTTTAGACTGAACATCCATATGGAGCTCAAACAAAGGCTTTCTCCCCTTATTAATATCAGGGGTATTAATTTCTATGTCATGCAGGATAAATTTTTTTTTTAATAGATTGTATGGTTCAAGACAGTTATCTCTATTTCGAAAAGAATTAGTATCGAAAATTTCATTACTATGAGCGCCATCTAATAAAAAGTTAGCGTATCTAAGTTCTTTCATTTAAAACACTCCAGCTTTCCCATACGAATTCGTAGCTCCACATCTCATAATGGGTTTTTCTTAATGCGTTCCTGATTAAATCTCTTTTCCGTTCTGCTCCCTTAATAAAACTATGGAATTGCACTTGAATATATTTAAAGTTTTTTATTAATCCTAAATCAATTATTGCTGGTAGCAAGTCATATTCCCCGCCTTCAATATTAATTTTTATCAAATCGACTTGTTTTATATTTAAATCAGAAAAAACATCATCAATCGATTTTAAATGCGCTTGCTGAGTTTTTATGCCGCGTCGAAAATGTATAAAGCTTGACGCGTCGTCATTGATTCCAATATTAACAAATGCCGTTTTAGAAGAAAGGCCGTAATTTAGACAAATGACTGATGGATTATCCCGGAAGCGCTCCACACAAACTTTATAAAAACTAGGAATCGGCTCAAACAGATATATTTTACAGCCATAGTTTTTGAAAATAGCTTCCGAATAGTCTCCCATGTAACCGCCAACATCGAATACGACACTCAAACTATTTAATGGGTAGTCCAGTCGAAGTTTTTTATCCCCTTCATCATTTACCCATTTTTTAAAATTCAATAAAAATGAGTCTTTAAGTATATAAAGTTTGAAAAAAAATTGGGCTTTTCTAAGCATCCTGGATAGAAAATGCATTAATAAACCCTCAAGAGCTTGGTCTTACACATTCAACATTCAAGCTAATTAGGGTGCCATTTTCCTTATCCATATGAGGAATATAAGCCTGAGAGAAATCATCCATATCGGCATGCTCTGTTTTTTTCCAATCATAACGTTTGATATCAGAAAATCCAGACTCCTTCAAAGCTTTTTCAAGAGTGGTAAAATCGAAAACATTGTAATGAATATTATATAGATAGTCCTGCCGCCCAAACAACGCACCAATTACTAAGTTAATATTTTTTTCTTTTTGGTAAACTTCACAAAGCTTTTCGAAATCTGGAACAGATACCCTCAAAATCCCACCTGGTTTTAACAGCCTATACCACTCAGCTAAAACACGACCGATGTCACGCCTTTTAAAATGTTCAAGAACATGGCAGGTGTATATTAAATCAACGCTCTGATTCTGAATGAATGATAGATTGTCTATAGTAGCAACGTGATCAATGTGAGGATAATCAACAGCATCAATATGAACAAATCCTGCTATAAATCGTTTTCCGCATCCTAAATGCAATTTCATGTAAATACCTTTATTTAGAAAGTTTTTGTGAAATTCTCTCGGCTATAGCCTTATTAAATTGTGGGGTATAGTGAACTGTATCAACATACATTGGTTGGTTTATGCCAAACTCTGACAAGTCGAGAATACAGCCTGGAGAACATTTTAAGTTAGAGTCTTTATTCCTCATAAGTTTATAAGCGATCCCGCTGTTAAGGTGCGAGCCAAAATTTAGCATATGTGCTGGAACTTTTGATGTCTTATGACCTACGCCGTATGTTGGTATTGGCTGCTTAACAAATAAAACCTCAATTCCTAAATTACTAGCGATTGCGGATACGAGCATATTATTCATTTCGAGCCGCCTTATAGCACTATTTAGTTGTTTAACTGTGGCGCTTGGTGTAGTTAAAAGTGAAGTGTGATTTAGGTTTTCCAATTCAGGATGCAATAGCCGATAAAGAGCCAAGCGCCTTATTTTCCTTTTTAAAATTTTTAGAAAACCACTATCACTTTGATTTTTAATTGATGCCAATGATTCTTTTAATGATTCTCTTATAGATGATGACATTGCAGACTCATCTGGAACATCGAAGTAATAAAAATCATTTAAACCGTCAATAAAAATAATCGTTTTAGGCTTATTGTAAAAAGTTAGCAAATTTTCAAACCTGATTCTTTCTAACGTGCTGTAATAAGAAGCTGCTCCAAAATTAAAAATACGATATTCAGGCAAAATCTTTGCCAAATATGCTGGTATTGTTTCATCGTCTTTTACGCCATATCCAAAAGTCGTTGACCCTCCAAATACCCATATTTCGTCCCCCCCCCCTTTGAGAGAATTACAATCTTCTTGGAGTTTAAAATTACATCGAACTCCCAATTCTGAAACATTAACAAACTTTCCCGTTCTTGGCGCTTCAACATATTCAACAAATGGAACATACTTTAATGGAATGGTCTGTTCTTCCGCAACCAACTTATAGTCTGATACTTTTTTATTACCATGAATTCTCTCAAGAACCTCAGACTGGCTGAGAACTTGATGCTGAGAATTTAATTCTTTAAGTTTACGCTCTTGAGATTTATACTTAAAACTTAAATAGAAATAACTACCCATATTCAACAAAGCAAAAATAAATAAAGACACTAAAATTGTGTAAATAAAAGGGTGTTTATCAACAAAACGATTTATTATTTTTATAGAATTCATAACATCATACTTTCAATCCAATTCGTAAGCATTCTTATAATCTTTGAGTAACTTAATATCCTGACTTTCTTTTTTCATAATACAATTACCAACAGCTAAAAATTCAATATCCGTTCCCATAAAGCAATTAAAAGCATCTTCAGGAGAGCATACTATTGGCTCACCCCTTACATTAAATGAAGTATTCACTAATACTGGACATCCTGTTAATTCTTTGAATTTTTTTATTAATGCGTGATATTTTGGATTGGTTTCTTTATGAACTGTCTGAATTCTTGCTGAATAGTCGACGTGAGTAACAGCAGGTATTTCTGAGCGAGGAACATTCAATTTTTCAATACCAAATAATTTTTTATACACAGAATTCATCTTAAGCTGTTTCTTTTTGACAACTTCTGCAACTAATAACATATATGGGCTATCAACTTCAATCTGAAACCAATCTGACGTATCTTCCTTAAGCACGCTAGGTGCAAATGGCCTAAATGATTCCCTGTGCTTTACTTTCAAATTGAGTTGCTTTTGAACGGATGGGGATCGCGGATCGGCAATAATTGAACGTCCTCCCAGTGATCTTGGGCCAAACTCCATCCTTCCTTGATGCCATCCAACAGCCTTCCCATCGAACAGCGCTTGAGCTGTTAAATCTATTAAATTTTTATCACTCACGACTTCAAATTTAGCACCTACATTGGTCAGGCGTGTTTCAATTTCTTTTTGACTGTACTCAGGACCAAGATAAGCGCCTTTCATACTGTCCTTAGGGTCAACTTTTCTCTGCTGATTGAGCATTAGATAATAGGCTGCAAGAGCTGCTCCAATAGCACCACCAGCATCACCCGCTGCCGGTTGAATCCAAATGCGCTCAAAAATATTTTCTCGGAGTAGTTTGCCATTAGCGACACAGTTAAGCGCCACTCCACCAGCCAAACATAAATTTTTTAAACCAGTATTTTTTTTAATTCCGCGAGCTAATTTAATAACAACTTCTTCTGTTACGAATTGAATTGAAGCTGCAATATCCATCTCACGCTGAGTTAATTTAGATTCAGGCTTTCTGGGGGGGCCGCCAAATAATTTATCAAATTTAGCATTAGTCATAGTTAGACCAGTACAGTAATTAAAATAGCTCATATCAAGATTAAACGAACCGTCTTCTTTAATATCTATTAAATGAGTCTTGATCAAATCTGCATATTTGGCTTCGCCGTATGGTGCCAACCCCATAACTTTATATTCGCCAGAATTAACCTTAAATCCTATGTAGTAGGTAATAGCTGAATATAAAAGACCTAGAGAATGAGGAAAGTGAATTTCATTCTTAACCATCAACTTATTACCGCGACCTATTGCCAGGGATGTGGTTGCCCATTCACCAACACCATCCATTGTAAGAATGGCGGCTTCTTCGAAAGGTGATGGGAAAAATGCAGATGCAGCATGACTAAGATGATGCTCAGAAAATAATAACCTTTCCGACCAATTAACGCCCTTACCCAAATGATCTTTTAAGGCATCAATAATGACTGTTTTTTGAAATAATTTATCCTTAATCCAAACTGGCAATGACTTAGAAAAAATTTTAAACCCTGTTGGCGCAAAAGCAAGGTAGGTTTCAAATAAACGTTCAAATTTTAAAAAAGGCTTATCGTAGAAAACTACATAATTAACATCGCAAGGATCTATCCTGGCTTCAGCCAAACAATATTGAATCGCATTAATAGGAAATTCTGAATCATGCTTCTTTCTGGTAAAGCGCTCTTCTTGGGCTGCACCAACAATATCACCATTAACTACCAGGCAAGCAGCAGAATCATGATAATAAGCGGATATTCCTAAAATATTCATAAACTTAGAATAGCGTATAAATAAACGGAGCTAGCACCGAGCCCTGCGCTAGCAACAACAATGCCCCTAACAAAACAATAACAATTATAATTGGTGCGAGCCAAAGCTTTTTGCGCTTGCTCAAAAAATAAAATAATTCTTTTAAAAAGCTCATGTAAATTCCTTAAAACTGATTTTTAAATGATTCGGGTTCTGAGTTGGATCCAACAGGCTCAATCCAGTAAGTTGACAACTTGCTACGTTTAAGTCCTAGCTGATCACGACCTAATAGTTTTCCAATCAATCCAATAGGAGTTATCAATAAAAAGAAAATAAGGCCAAGTACGACAGGACTTACAAGTTTACCCATCATTTGACCCAGCAAAAACCATGATTTATTAAGCGGGGTAAGGATTTCAAAATTTCTAATAGTAGCAATATAAAAAAATAAACTCGTTATAAATGCAGAAACTGCGCTTATAGAAAAGCCATTTATATAATAAAAATGAGCCGCTAAGATTAGAATAAAAGTCGAAAAAAAATAGCCAAATTTTTGATTTGTTGGAAGATTAGTTTGTGCTAGCAATGCTTTACTCCTAAATATGTTTATAAAATTCTACTATCTACGTAATTTTTTAAAAAAATTCTAATGAAATTAATATCCTTATTAAAAAAAGTAAAAACAAAGGAAATTGAAAAAATAAATACTAGGAGCGCAGAAGTAAAGAAACTATTCCAAGCATTAACATCGACTTGACTTGATAAGTACCCAGCAATCGATAAAAACATTAAGGCTACCAAGAAAACCCTCATAAATTTTGTAGTTTTTAACTCAAGATCTATTTTGGTTTTAAGCTGCATTAGGAGAATTATAACTGAAGCAATACCAACAATTGTCAATGCTAATGGCATACCTAATAAACCTAACCAATTAATGAGAATATATCCTAGAATGATTTTAGCGATCCCATCGAATAAAATCACATAAGATGTATATTTAAACAATCCAAAAGAATTTAACAGTTGGGCTAATAAATTCTTTAGATTTAATGTGAAGCATCCTACGCCAATAGCCATTAAAGTATAGGCATCCAATATATATTTTTTACCAATCCAAAGAGAAACAAATGAATTGCTCATAACAATAAAATTAAAAAAACCAATAAAACCTAATAATGAAACTAAAAGGCTTATTCTTAATGCTACAGACTTTATTTTTTTATAATCCCCCTCACCAACAAGGTGAGAAAAACTGCTATAAGTCGCTCCATAAAAAGCAGATAGGGATTGAGATACAATATCAGAAACTTTCCTTGCAACCATAAATATTACAGTCATTTCTGGTCCAAGTAGGTATGTAATTAAAATAGGATCTGACTCACGAGATAATGCAGCCCCCAAAGTTGCCAAAGAAATAGCTGAGCTTTTCTTTAAATATTCTAAAATAATAACTTTATCTAATTTAAATTTTAGATATAAAGTGCGAAAAAAATAATATGACTGTAAAACTCCACAAATTAAAATTAAAAGTTCTGCAATAAACATTCCAACTGGAATTGACCATAATCCAAACCCATGAAACAAAAGATAAACCGTAACAATGATCCCAAAAACTCTAAAAAAAATCACATAACAAATGGAAAAAATTGGGCGAAGAATTGACTGAGCAAAACCTCTGAGACATTCGTTTACAATTGAAATTCCAGCGGCAAATACAGCCAACTGAAAACACGAAGAAAACTTATCTAACTCTCGAATGGCAATGAATGAGTCTAAGAAATTCGAAATCAATAATCCAATAATTATAAAAGTTAATGCAACTATTAAGTATACAGCTATCCCATTGCTAAAATATTTAGCAATATTTAGGAAGTCACCTCTACCATATGAGCTCGCAATGCGCTGAATAAATATATTACTAAAGCCAAAGTTTAAAACTGTTAATACTCCGATAATCCCTCCGGATGCTAGCCAGAATCCATACTCCTCAGTACCTATGTAGCCAATAAATAGTGGCACCAATAAGAATCCTTGGGCAATATTTATCGCAGTGCCGAGATACCCCCCAAACATAATAATAAGTGATGTACTTGTTCTATTTGTTTTTTTAGATTTATTAGTCACATTAAATCCGAAAAAACAAAAAATATGAATTCATTAAAATACTCTTTAATTAGCTTTAAAATTATTCTGCACTCACGTTTACATCAAATCCATGCAACTTTAAGAGGGCATGTCGCTTAGCTTCAGATAAATCAAAAGCTATCATCTCTTTGCACATTTCTTGAACAGTAATCTCAGGCACCCAACCAAGCTTATCTTTTGCTTTGCTTGAATCGCCAAGCAGAGTTTCCACCTCAGTTGGACGGAAATAGCGAGGATCAATCTGCATAACGACATCCCCAATTTTCAATGCAGGCGCTTTATCACCTTCAATACTTAAAACAATCGCTTTTTCGTTTACGCCATCACCTTTAAACTGCAATTTAACTCCAAGCTCAAGGGCTGCCCACTCAATAAACTGGCGAACACTGTACTGTATCCCTGTTGCAATCACAAAATCTTCAGGCTGATCTTGCTGAAGCATCATCCATTGCATACGCACATAATCTTTTGCATGACCCCAATCTCTAAGCGCATCGATATTACCCATATATAAACACTTCTCAAGGCCTTGTGCGATATTTGCTAGACCTCGAGTGATTTTTCGCGTCACAAAAGTTTCACCACGGCGAGGACTTTCGTGATTAAACAAAATGCCATTACATGCATAAATAGCATAGGCTTCGCGGTAGTTAACGGTAATCCAATAGGCATACATTTTTGCTACCGCATAGGGACTCCGAGGGTAAAATGGTGTACTTTCCTTTTGTGGGGCCTCTTGCACCAAACCATATAACTCAGAGGTTGATGCTTGATAAAAACGCGTCTTTTTTTCCAGTCCTAGTATACGAATCGACTCAAGAATCCTTAGCGTACCGATTGCATCAACATCCGCTGTATATTCAGGACTCTCAAAACTCACCGCCACATGGCTCTGGGCACCAAGATTGTAAATCTCATCTGGCTGGGTTTCCTGAATAATTCTGACTAGATTACTCGTATCAGTAAGGTCTCCATAATGCAGCTCAAAGTTCGCATTCTCGATGTGTGGGTCCTGATAAATATGATCAATACGCTGTGTATTAAAAGAGCTAGCACGTCGCTTAACACCATGAACGACGTAGCCTTTTTCTAATAAGAACTCTGCCAAGTACGATCCATCTTGGCCTGTAATACCTGTAATTAAAGCAACTTTTTGTGCCATACCCATCACCCCTATTCTATTTTTAATACAGCAGCGTTTGAGATAAAATCCGCATAAGCTTTTTTAAGACCACTTTCAAGATTCACTTGCGGCTCCCAACCTAATGACTTAAGTCGACCGCTATCCATTAACTTACGCGTCACTCCATCAGGCTTAGTGATATCAAACTTAATTTCACCAGAATAGCCAACCACACTTCTTACAGAGCTTGCTAAATCAGCGATGGAAATATCATCCCCATAGCCGACGTTAATATGGCTCTGCATAGGTAATATAAATTGGTTATAAACGTCTTTATCTAAATTCATCACGTAAACGCATGCCGCAGCCATGTCATCTACAAACAAAAACTCTCTTCTAGGACTTCCGCTACCCCAAATAGTCACATGGGGTTTACTTAAAACCTTCGCCTCATGAAATTTTCTAATGAGTGCTGGAATTACGTGTGAGTTTTCTGGGTGATAGTTATCGTTTGGACCATATAAGTTAGTAGGCATCACACTTCGATAATCGACACCGAACTGCCTATTGTAGCTCTCACAAAGTTTAATTCCAGCAATCTTAGCGATTGCATAAGGTTCATTTGTGGGCTCTAGAGTTCCCGTTAATAAAGCGTCCTCAGACATCGGCTGAGTAGCCAACTGAGGATAGATGCAGCTAGATCCTAAAAACAGAATTTTTTGAATACCATTCTTCCATGCTGCATTGATCACATTTGCTTCTATCATCAAATTTTGATAGATAAACTCGGCCGGGTATGTATTGTTTGCATGAATCCCACCAACTTTTGCTGCTGCTAGATAAACTTGATCGGGTCGAGCAATCTCAAAAAATTCATTCACGGCTGATTGATTCGTTAAGTCTAATTCTTCATGCGTACGCACAATAATATTCTTATAAGAATCCATTCTCAGCCTTCTAATAATTGCCGAGCCAACCATCCCGCGATGGCCTGCGACATATATTTTTTGAGATTTAATCATCTTTAAATTCGTCCATAACCATCATCAAACCGAACAATATCATCTTCGCCCAGATAGGCTCCTGACTGAACCTCGATAATTTCCAATATTTCACCAGATGGGTTCAATAGTCGATGTTTTTCACCTAAAGGAATAAACGTCGATTCATTTTCTTTTAAAGTGATTAGCCTATCACCAGCAATGACCTTCGCAGATCCTTTGACCACGACCCAATGTTCAGCTCTTCTTGCATGGCTCTGGAGGCTTAAACTTGCGCCTGGATTTACCTGAATTCGTTTCACCTTAAACTTATCACCAACATCAATCGTGTCATACCAACCCCAGGGACGTAATACCTTACGATGCAGCACATGCTCTTCACGTGCCTGGTCTGATAACCGGCTTACAATTTTTTTTACGAGCTGGCTTTGGTTTCGATCTGCCACCATTACCGCATCTGCGGTTTCGATAATCACTAAGTTATTTACTCCTACAGCACTTACAAGTCGATGGCTGGCATGGATTAGATTGTTTTCAGAGGCGTCGACAAGTGCATCACCTTTAATCAGATTACCGCTCTTGTCTTTATCGCCTGCCTGCCAGACAGCATCCCATGAGCCCAAATCATTCCAACCCGCATCGAGCGGTATCACCTTAATTTCGAATTCAGAACCTGGGCATTTTTCAATAACTGCGCAGTCAATCGAGACGCTTGGAATATTCATAAAGAGATCGCGATGTGGTCTGATAAATTGCTGATCAACGTTTGATTGATGAAATGCTATCTCCGTTGCATTTAAAATATCATTCCTGAACTTGCTAATCGCTTTAATCCAGACACTTGCTCGAACGACAAACATCCCGGCATTCCAACTATATTCACCGCTCTCTAAATAAGATTGAGCAGTCTGGAGGTCAGGTTTTTCTACAAACTTAACGACATTAAAATCACCAAAACTTCCAACAGTTCCGGATTGCTTAATATATCCAAAACCTGTTTGTGGGCCTGTTGGTTTAATTCCAAGAATCACAATTGAGCCAGTATTAGCCAATTTGACAGCGCCTTGAATCGCATTGATAAAGGCTTCTGTATTTTTTACAGTCTGATCGGCTGGAGTTACAACCAGAACTGGATCACTGTCATTTTTTAATGACTGCAATGAAGCAAAGGTTAAGGCTGGCGCGGTGTTTTTACCTTCAGGCTCCAAAATTAAATTGGCATAAACTAACTGCATCTCTCTTAACTGCTCTAACGCAATGAAGCGATGCTGCTCACCCGTCACTATAAGTGTTTTGTTTATAGAAATGTAATTAGAAGCAATATTATTGGCTCGATCGACAGCCTGCTGAAAAAGACTGGTTGTGCCAGATAGCACTAAAAACTGCTTGGGAAAGCCAGAACGGGATAGGGGCCAAAGCCGAGTCCCAGAACCACCACAGAGAATTACTGGCGTCACTTGAATGGGTGTTGAGTTATTCATTGACTCAATAGTATTAGTTATCATGTTTAAGCTTCTTTGCTTTTAAGCGAATAATTTCAATCTCTTTCCTCAAAGATTTATATTCTTCCATCTTACGTTTTAAGAAACTTGCAGTGAGCTTCGCTTTTTCAGTAACGCCCTGAGGTGTTAGTAAATATAAATACACTGATTTATGTGGGTTTTTATTAAAATTACCGACTTTAATATGTCCAATATTGATAAGAGCTTTTAAACAATAATTTACACCCCCCAAACTAATGCCAAGCTTTTCAGCGAGTTCACGCTGTGTTAAGTTCGGATCATCTTCCAGTAAATGTAAAACTCTGAAGTGAATATCCGGATCAATTGATTTTAAGTTTTTAGCCAAAATCACAGAATTTTATTATTGTTCAACATTGAACAATAATAATCTTAAATGTACAAAAATCAAGTAAAAATTTTAAGCGTTAAGCCAGAAAAGGCTGAGCAGCTATTTTAAGACAGGTGAGTTGGACGTCAAAACGACTCTATAAGTTAAAATTGTTTTGATTTAATAATCCTTAAGGAAATAGTTCACAATAATTAAAATTTGTTCCTAAATAATCTTTGGTGGAAAGTTTAATTTCTATATTTATAGGCCAATTAATACTCAAGGTCTTATCATTCCAAATAATGCAACGCTCATGATTTGAGCTATAAAAGCCAGTCACCTTATAAAGAGAATCTGAACTGTCTGATAAGGTTAAAAATCCGTGAGCAAACCCGTCTGGAATCCAAAGTTGTTTTTTATTTTCTGCCGATAAAGTCTCTGAAATGTACTTTCCAAAAGTAGGTGAGCTCTTCCTGAGGTCAACCGCTACGTTAAAAGTTTCTCCTTGAACAACTCTTACCAATTTACCCTGAGCATATGGAGCAACTTGATAATGTAGCCCCCGTAAAACCCCTTTTAACGATTTGGAATGATTATCTTGAGCGAAATTGATATTTAATGAAGTTGCTTTTCTGAACTCATTTAAATTAAAACTTTCAAAGAAAAATCCTCGATCATCTTCAAATATCTTGGGTTCAATAAGCAATACATCATGAATACTTAAAGGAGTTACTTCCATATTGAAATAGTTTTTTCTTCTAGGATACGCTTTAAATATTGGCCGTAGCCGTTTTTTAATAATGGATCTGCTAATTTCTCTAATTGATTCGCATCAATCCACCTTTTTCGATAAGCGATTTCTTCTGGACAAGCCACTTTTAAACCTTGACGATTTTCTAATGTCGCAATAAATTGACTCGCCTCAAGAAGAGATTCGTGGGTGCCTGTGTCTAACCATGCATACCCTCGGCCCATTACTTCGACATGTAATTGATTTTGATCTAAATAAAGTCGATTAAGATCCGTGATTTCAAGCTCGCCTCTTTTGGATGGCTTTAAGCTTTTTGACATTTTCACCACATCTTGATCGTAAAAATAAAGGCCCGTGACTGCGTAATTAGATTTAGGTTTTAAAGGTTTTTCCTCTAAAGAAATGACTTTATTTTTTCCATCGAATTCTGCGACACCATATCGCTCAGGATCATTCACATGATAAGTAAAAATCGTAGCACCCTCTTCCCTATTTTTTGCATTTAAAAGAAGTTGGTGAAAGTCATGGCCATAAAAAATATTGTCTCCCAAAACTAATGTGGAATGGTGATTGCCAATGAAAGATTCGCCTAAGATAAACGCTTGCGCTAATCCGTCAGGAGAATTTTGTACACAATATTGAATGTTAATGCCCCAATGGCTTCCATCTTTTAATAAAGCCTCAAAACGAGGAACGTCTTGAGCTGTCGAAATTAATAAAATATCCCTGATACCGGCTAACATTAATGCGCTTAATGAATAGTAAATCATAGGTTTGTCATAGATAGGCAGTAACTGTTTCGAGACTGATTGCGTCACAGGGTAAAGACGCGTGCCTGAACCACCAGCTAGAATCAAACCTTTTCTATTGTTTTTCATTTCTGTCATTTAATGAATCAGCGCTTTCAATATGCGTTTAACTTCCTCTTCCCAATGAGGCAATTCTAGCATGAAGGTCTTTTTAATTTTTGTAGTATCAAGCCTTGAATTCATCGGACGTTTTGCTAAGGTGGGATATGCATCATTTGAGATGGGTTTGATATCTTTAGATGTCATCAACGTTTGAAGTCCTAAACGTTTCGCTTCATCCGTTATAAAACACGCATAGCGATACCAATTCGTTTCATTATCTAGGGTCATATGGTAAGTACCAAAATCTTTAAAGTTCGAATCATTAAAAATAGTTTCGACAATTTTATAAGTCACATCAGCTAATGCTTCGCTTGAAGTGGGTGTGCCTATTTGATCGCTCAATACATTCAGTGAAGTTTTTTCTTGGATAAGCTTTAGCATTGTTTTTAAAAAATTTTTTCCATTAGGGCTAAATACCCAGCTCGTTCTTAAAATGATATGTTTCTTATGATTACGAACGGCTTCTTCCCCCTCCCATTTCGTTTGACCGTAAACCGATTGAGGATTGACTTCGTCAGTTTCGAGATAAGGTTCATTTTTGAGTCCATCAAACACATAGTCCGTTGAAAAATGAATCATAGGAATATCAAGTTCGGATGCTTTGTCCGTTAATACTTGAGGGGCTGCCCCATTAATTTGCGAAGCTAACTCCGGCTCACTTTCAGCTTGATCAACTTTTGTATAAGCCGCAGGATTAATAATGATGTCAGGTTTCTTTTGATCAATAAAAATTCTAATCGCTTCAGGATCACTTAAATCAAGCGTATCGCGATTTGTCGTAATGACTTCACCTAAAGGTGCTAATTTTTTATGTAACGCAAAGCCTACCTGGCCATCTTTACCCGTAAGTAAGATTTTCATGAATATTGCTTTTCTACCCAATGTTGGTATTCACCTGATACCACATGATTGACCCACGTTTCATGCTCCAAATACCAAATGACTGTCTTACGAAGTCCTGTCTCAAATGTTTCTTGTGGTCTCCAACCTAAATCACGTTCTAATTTCGAAGCGTCAATTGCATAGCGTCTATCGTGACCTGGCCGATCTTTCACAAAAGTGATTTGATCAGCGTAACTTTTGCCATCTGATTGTGGTTTTAATTCATCCAAAATAGTGCATAAGGTTTCAACAACCTCTAAATTTGTTTTTTCATTCCAACCACCGACGTTATAAGTTTCACCAATCTTCCCTTGTTCTAAAATTTCACGGATAGCACTGCAATGATCTTTGACATAAAGCCAATCACGAATTTGTTTACCGTCACCATAAATAGGTAAAGGTTTACCGTTGAGTGCATTCAAGATACATAGGGGAATGAGTTTTTCTGGAAAATGGTAAGGTCCGTAGTTGTTTGAACAATTGGTGGTTAATACAGGGAGTTCATAGGTATGAAACCAGGCGCGCACTAAATGATCGCTTGCGGCTTTGCTCGCACTGTAAGGACTATTAGGTTCGTAAGGATGATTTTCAGTAAAAGCTGGAGCTTTGTCATTGAGCGATCCATAGACTTCATCGGTTGATACATGTAAGAACCTAAATGCTTTTTTAGAAGCCTCATTAAGATCATTCCAATAACCCCTCACTGATTCAAGAAGATTGTAAGTACCGACGATATTGGTTTCGATAAAATCCCCTGGCCCATGAATCGATCGATCCACATGACTCTCCGCAGCAAGGTGAATGACGGCTCTGATGTCATGTTTCCTTAAGAGATTGAAGATTAAATCACGATCTCCGATATTGCCTTTTACAAAATGATGGTGAGGATTCTGATTTAATGAAGATAGATTCTCTAAATTGCCTGCATAAGTTAACAAATCTAAAGAAACTACGTCCTCGGTCGATTGGCTCAACCAATCTAATACGAAATTTGAGCCAATAAAACCGGCAGCGCCTGTCACAAGGATTGTCATAATGATAATTTTATCATCAGGATCAAGATTTAAGTCGTTAAGGGGTTTTAATGAGTCAATGTTAAAAAGGGCCTTTTAACTCAAATGCTATTAATTCGTAAATTTTTCCAATAAAAAAATAAAAATAATCGTAAATTACTACGCCCTAGAAATGTAAGGCATTCCGCCTTTTACAATTTGGAATTGTAAAGTAATACTTTACAATAAGTCATTGATTTAATTGAAATTTTTATCACCATCCCCATATAAAAATCACTAGTAAATAAGTGCTAGCAATTTTTTTAAGGAAATCATTATTATGGCTTCACAAGCTCAAATGAGAGCGAATCTAGAAAACGCTCAAAAATCGACAGGCCCTACCTCAATCGAGGGCAAACAAAAATCAAGTATGAATGCTATAACGCATGGCATTTTTTCAAAGACGCCTCTTCTGCCCAATGAAAACGAAGATCAGTTCAAAGCGCTAGAGGAAGACCTGATAAAGACTTATCAGCCAAAGGATGCGGTAGAAATGCATTTGGTTTATCGCATTTATTTAACGTTTATTCGTCAAATTCGACTTCGCGAAGCTGAAGCAGCAAAACTTAAGATTTCTATGATGCCGGAAGTTTTAGCCGAAAGTGTCACTAAAATTTTAAAACCTTCCACCAAGCGAGAGTATACGGCCGGCGATTTGTCGAATCGAACGATTGAGAGTTATAACTATTATCAAGCGGCACTTAAAGAAATTGAAAGTACTGATTTTGAAAATAAAGAAGTTTCTATCGAAACTATTATGCATGGAATGCCATATGCCTCATCCATATTAAAAGAAAAATCAAAAAATAAATACACCTCTTCATGGCCTTATCTCCTTGAACGTCCAGGTGTCATCAAAGATCTCATGGAGACTGCCAGATTCTATATAGTCGGACAATTAGAAATTCTTAGACGAAATATGGTCGGCATTAACTTGCTTGATGATTTAAAAATCATCCATCGCATTCCCCAGGGACAAGACATGGTGCTATTTACCAAATATCAAGTCCAGCTTGATACCGATCTTTCTCGGCTCATGAAAATGCTTCAAGATCATAGAGATAACAAATCTAAAGTGATTGAAGGTGAAATAATTGAAGATATAGAGGCTTAAGGTTGTTTCTCACCCTCCCGCTTAAAAAGTTATAATTTCATAACGAATTTATTAACTGGATATACATTGAAAACCACAGCCGAACGTGTCGAATACATGATGCAGACACTCAAAATAAAAGAACAAACTGAGTTTGGCACGTTATGTGGCGCATCTAAAAGTGTTGTCTATCAGTGGTTAACGGGCAGAATTAAAAGTATCGATGCCAAATATGCTTTTAAGCTTGAGGATAATACGCCCTTCTCTGCTCGTTGGATTATGCTAGGCGAAGGTAAGATCAAAAAATAACATTCATTCAATTCTTAAAGTAATTAAAAAAGCCACTTTTTAGAGTGGCTTTTTATTTTCTTAAAAAATTTAATATTTATTTATGAATTAAAGTAAAGAATTCTTTACTTTAATAGTAAAGTTTACTATACTAATAATTCTAAGTTAATTAGCTAAAAGTTATTTATGAGAATAAAAAATCACGCTTGGCACACCATTAAATATAAAGAAGATAGCTTTGATGTAAAGCTATCAAATGAAAGTCATGTTATTCAAGACATTAGATCTGTCGATAGTGAAATCAATATTGCAGGTATGTTAGATAAAAAAATAATCTATGCCATGCAAGAGATGGTAGATGCTGAAATGAATCATAAGCAATATATGGAAGATAAAAAAATTACAAAGGAGCCTATTATGCAATATAAGGAGTTACGACAAATCAATGTAAGCCAACACATTGAAAAGAAAAATGGCCTCTCATACCTCTCTTGGTCATGGGCGGTCGATCAACTTCTTCAACTCGATGATTGTGCTACGTGGGAATATCTAGAACCTAAACAATTTGGGGAGAGCATGATGGTCTTTTGTAAGGTTACCGCTTTTGGTAAATCAAGAGTCGCACAACTCCCTGTGATGGATTTTAGGAATCAAGCGATCTCTAACCCTAATGCGTATCAAGTTAATACTGCTATGCAGCGCTGTTTAGCCAAAGCCATATCACTTCATGGGATTGGTCTTTATATCTATGCGGGGGAGGATCTTCCGATATCAGATAAAGATGTGAGCCTTAGCGTCTAAAAATAACCTTGATCCTGCAATTAAAAATATATATACTTTATATATATAAATTTAATAGGAGACTGATATGGTCACAACCAATAAACAGGCCTCAGCGGCCAAGAAGAATGACACACCCTCTATGCTTTTAAAATTCAAGCGTAAAGACAGCCCGCTTGGCGTTCAGAAAACGACTGTCAAACAGATGGCTGACTTATTGGGATTTAATGAAACGGATGTGGTGCATTACGCTTTATCAAAACTAGCTAAAGAGATTATCCCAGCTTATGAATTAGACGATGGTCCACTCACAGATGCGCAAATTAAAAAAATTAAAAAGCTTTCCGGGATCGACCAAGATATCGCCATGGAAAGCGCTCTATTCAAATAGCTTTTTATGAAGTTTTTTCAAAAGCCATCAACTGGTGACATTGTCTGGTGTTTATTTCCAGAGTCTCTCGGAAAACCTGGCCCTAAACCTCGACCTGCACTCGTTATTGAGGTGGGTAAAGATCATAAGCATGATGTGATTGTCACCGTTGTATATGGCACCACAAAAAAATTAGATCGATTGTATCCTTCAGAATTTAAGATCGAAAAAAAAGATGGTAGAAGTTTTATGCTGTCAGGCTTAGCTTATGACACTAAATTTGACTTTAATCATCGTATAAAACTTCCTTTTTGTAGCACTTGGTTCGGTACGGCGCCTGGGCAGTTCTCAGCGAAGGAACCAAGATTGGGTGTCTTGGCACCCAATCTTGTCGCACGCGCTAGAAAGGCATTTGATCAAGCGACATAGTTTTTTAAAGCCGACTACGCTTTAATCTTTGGAAATAAAAAAAAGGGATTCAAAAATGAATCCCTTTAAAAAAACCCTTTACTCGTGGAGCCGAGTACGTCTTGTTATAAACTTTTATGGCAA
>JACCDY010600460.1_pt1 | contig 39690 bp, 35 predicted proteins | sample 7446391 | NCBI WGS metagenome assembly JACCDY01 (sample SAMN15323451, study PRJNA562643) | freshwater metagenome | isolation source: river surface water | place: USA:Blue River Watershed | collected 2017-08-18
ACTGTAACCTTTGCCCGCCCCAAGATTGACTGTCAAAGAACCCCGGCCAGACAACAGATAATCCAAGGCTTTAACGTGTCCATTGGCTAGGTCAACCACATGAATATAGTCACGAACACCGGTGCCATCATGAGTAGGCCAATCACCGCCATAAACAGATAAGTGATCACGTTTACCAACGGCGACTTGAGTGACATAGGGCATCAAATTATTAGGCACCCCCATTGGATCCTCTCCAATCAAACCACTTTCATGGGCACCAACAGGATTGAAGTAACGCAAGTAAGCCACTGATAAATGAGGGGTCGCAATCTCAAGATCACGCAAAATCTGCTCTGACATGAACTTAGTCCAGCCATAAGGACTCGTTGAGCCCAAAGGCATGCTCTCTACATAGGGGATTGGATTATCTGGGTGATAGACAGTTGCAGAAGAGCTAAAGACAAATTTTCCACAAGAATGTTCACCCATGACACGGCAAAGCATGAGCAAACCATCAAGGTTGTTTTGATAATAATCGAGAGGTACCTTAACAGAATCCCCAACCGCCTTAAGTGCCGCAAAGTGAATCACTGCATCAATTGAATGATCTTGAAAAATATTTTTCAAGAACCCTTCATCACGAACATCGCCTTGATAAAAAATTGGTGAGCGCCCACCAAGCAACTTCAGCCTCTCAAGAACCAGAGGGTTGGAGTTTGAGAAATTATCAACCCCCACCACCTGCTGCCTAGCAGCAAGCAACTCAACCCATGTATGAGAGCCAATGTATCCAGTTGCGCCGGTTAAAAGAATCATTTTTAAATTTTGAGGGATTTATCTACTATTTTAAGTAAAACTAATATTTTTATTTCAATTAGAATTAGCAAATTCTCTCACGATTAGAAACCTTTATGTCAATCACATTAGAAACCAAAGTTTGGGAAAATGACTGGGAACTTGTTCTGAAGACATCTCGTTTGCGAGATTTAGTTAGTCGCTGCAACTACTCTTTTGATCAACGTATTCTTTATATCAACAATGTCAAATATCCAAGCATTGTTGAGGCTCATGCTCAAAGACTCATCAATGATGGAGTTATTGATCAATTTGTGCATGTTCACGAACATGCACAAGAAGCTTTAGATTTCTTTCAGTTAAGTAAAGAAAAATTAGGTAAGGGCTACTACTACTCTATTGCAGAACTGGTTTCAATTTATCTAACGAAAACAAAATATTTGCTACATTTCTCAAGTGATGCAATTCCTGAAAAAGACATCACTTCCTCTTGGCTTCAAGAAGCGATTGATCTACTTAATGTAAAAAATGATGTAAAAGTATTTAATTTAACCTGGGACCATCGTTTTAATGAGGCAAAGAATGAGTCAATTTCAGAAGATTCTGAATTCTTTTATGGTTATGGCTTTTCAGATCAAATGTATTTGGTAAGAACCGCGGATTTTAGAGCGCCAATCTACGAAGAAATAAATGAAGCTTCTGAGCGTTACCCAAAATACGGTGGCGAACTCTTTGAAAAGCGCGTTGATTCTTGGATGAGAAATCACAGCCACATAAGAGCAAGCTCCAAGCAAGCGAGCTATTTACATCAGAATTTTACAAAAAATGATTTGCTCAAAAAAATAGCCATTGCAATCAATTACCCAACTTTTTTAAGTAAATAATCTTTAAATTTTTCTTGATTCTGTCGTAAATATTCAGGAAATTGCTCATCTAGATCTTGAATCTTATACTGTCTATCTGGGAACAAAACATCTCTACCAGAATGTATCAATTCTTTAATCTTTTCTGGCTCCTTAAACTTTGGCTTATTGAACTCTTGATGAGCAAAACTTTCTAACTTTTGGATGATCTTTTCAACGCCAGCCATCCACGTAAAGTGCCATCCACCATCAGATATTTTTTGGATAAGGAATGTTTTAAAAAAAGCTCGCTTAATGCCTCGCAGAGGGCCTGACAACTTATACCCTCTTAAGAGCTCTAAACTTCCGCCAAAAAAATTCATCACATTTCTATAGGTGGTAACCTTGCTTCCAACCCAAATTGCGGGGAAACTCTCTAACTCCCAACGATTATTTAAATAATAAGCATACATATACTGCTGAAAATCAGCTCTTTTACAACTATTGGGCTGATACAGGGAGATTGACTCAGGACGAGGGATTTCATCTACATCTGAGAGAATGATCCAATCATCAGGCTTGGCATCATAGAGTCCGTTAATTAGATAATCTCTTTGCCAACGTTCATTTCTCCAAGCATCAGCAGTATCAAATGGATATTCTTTAACAATCAAATGCCTGATTTTACTTTCATACTTTTTGAACTTATTTGCATCAAAGAATAATGGTTTTGGCAAACCAGAAATAGTTAACACAGACTCACAAATAACAAAATAATCCACACTATCCCAAAGCGTTTCTAGTCGAAGTTCTAGCAAAAGATCTTCGTTAAAGTAACAAAAACAATCATAAACTTTAGGTTTGGTGACATCCATATAAGAACTATAATAATCGAATGATCAGCATTTCACAATTCAAATACTTCAACAACCCACTTGATTTGGTCATTAAATCTCTTTTGATCATTTCACCTCTTTTTTTTATAAGCATTAGAGTTTGGATTAATGGTGTTTTATTCGCCGCATCATTATTGAGTATTGTTTATCTACTTAAAACTAAATCATTTCTACCTTCAACACTCAATGGAATTCAAAAAAATAGAGTTTTTTTAGTTTTGTTTACTCTATCTATTGGTTTTATTGCGATCCTAATATCACAACTTCTTCAACACAACATCAGAATGAAGCCCTATGATGCACCACTGAGGATGGTTCTTTGCATACCAATTTTTTTATATCTTTTGCACCAGCCTTTTTCAACATCTAAAATCCTGCCATACGTATTATCACTTTCAACTTTAATTACCTTAGTTGCAATATTATTTAACCCAGAAATACCTCAATTTTGGGGCGGTAGATTTGCAACTAAGCCTGCAGACCCAAATGCATTTGGCGCCTACATAACACTCATAACTACTCTGATTTTTTTCTCAATAGATCCAAAAGAACTATTTAATAGAAAACTGGAATCCAGTATTAAATTAGTTGGTTTTTTGATTGGCATATACCTTGTTGCTGGGTCAGGAACAAGAGGTGCTTGGCTCTCCATTCCGTTCTTGCTTTTGGCATGGTTTTTACATCATGTACGAAAAGATATTAAAGGCACCTTAGTCATTAGCATTGTCATGATTCTTGCCTGCATAATTTCATACCAACTTTTAGAAAATATTCAAGCAAGAGTTAACTCCGGTTTTACTGAGGTTTTCTCATGGCTGTATACACAAAACAAAGATACCAGCGCAGGTATTAGATTTAGCATGTGGAAAATCACCGCAGACCTTCTTCTTGAGCGACCATTCTCAGGCTTTAGCGATTTAGGCTACCAAAACTATCTCAGCAATCATATTTACACTGAAAAATATAACCCTATAGTGATTGAGACATTGGCAAAAGCTGGTCCACACAATGAATACCTTGCCAATCTGTTGAGATCCGGAATTTGGGGAGGTATTTCGGTATTAATCATATTAGTAACACCCCTATTCATCTTAACGACCAAGATCACTAAAAATGAGTCATTTCAATATTCAATGTTACAAGGCATTGCTTTATTCATATGCCTCGCCATCACTGGCTTAAGCATTGAAATATTTAATCTCAAGTACACAAGCTCTTTTTATGCCCTATTTATTGCCATGCTTTGCTCAGAAAAAATTATGAGTTTAAATAATATAGGAGGTACTCATGAACAAAAATAAATACTCCCTCACCTTTGCTTGTTACAACTCAGTGGAATACACTAAGCTATGCGTAGAAAGCATGATTGCTCATGGCACTCCTTTGGATCGCTTGGTGGTGATTGATAACGGCTCCAAAGATGAAACGAGAGATTACCTCAGCACTCTACCCTTGGGTGGCCGAATTTTTAACACCCAAAACTTGGGTTGTGGTGTTGCCTGGAATCAAGGGGCATTAGCTCTACAGTCAGAGTGGACCATTGTGATGAACAATGATGTTCTAGTCTCCCCTAACTGGATTGAAAACCTAATTGATGCAGCTGAAAGCCAAAACTTAAAGATTGTTTCTCCAGCCCTTATTGAAGGCAAGCTGGATTATGACTTTGTCGCTTTTGAAAAAGAGGCCCATGCCAAAATGAAAAACACTCATCGTATTGGGGCGCGCCATGCTGTTTGCTTGGCGATCCATGAGTCAGTTTGGATGGATATTGGTTACTTCCAACCCGTCCCAAAACTTCTAGGTTATGAAGACACCATGTTCTTCCATGAAGCTAAGAAAGCCAACCTCAAAATGGCCATGACCGGCGCTTCATGGCTTCATCACTATGGCTCGATCACTCAGACAGCCATGAAATTAGAGCGTGGTCTGAAAGAAAATCAAAACCTCCCCTATAGATACAACTACCGCCTATTGAACCAATCTTGGTTGGAGAGAAAACTAGGCAAAATGCGCCGCAAGAAACAAGAACGCATTTGGAGAGATGAAGAAGTTGGGAAATTTAATATCTCCATGCACGGCATTCGTGAGAATGGTGACTTTAAGTGGCTTTAGGTGGATCCAAAAAGCTCAAACTAAACACCGATACATCGAAGAACAAAATAAAATGCCCGCTGAATTTAACATTCAGTGGGCATTTTTATTTGATAGACATCCAATCCACAATCTCAGCATCAGGGGTGAACCCTGTCACCAGATGTTTTAATTTTTGATAAATAGCATTTACATCAGTAGTGTTTAGTAATTCTTGTAAAGTGATCAATTCTTTTTCAAGCTCAGACCATGCTTTAAAAGATTCTTGAGCTTTCATGATTTTTGGGTGGTCTGTTAGCATCGGATTGTCTCCTATAAGTAATTCTTCATAGAGCTTCTCACCAGGACGCAAACCAACCATCTCGATAGCAATATCACCATCAGGATTCTGCTCATCTTTAAGACTAAAACCAGAAAGCTCAATCATGCGCTGCGCCAGATCAACGATCTTAACTGGCTCACCCATATCTAAAACAAAAACAGTTCCTTGACCCATGGCGCCAGAAATACTGGCCATAGCACCGGCCTGAACGACTAACTGTGCTGCCTCTGGGATTGTCATAAAATAACGCGTGACCTCGGGGTGAGTCACCGTTACTGGACCACCTACATTGATTTGAGAACGGAATAATGGCACCACAGAACCACTGGAACCCAAAACATTGCCAAAACGAACCATTGAAAGTTGCGTACGAATACCCGCTTGGTTGGCTAAAGCCTGCAATACCATTTCAGCCAAACGTTTTGAGGCCCCCATCACGTTGGTGGGTCTTACAGCTTTATCAGTACTGATCAATACAAATTGATCAACTCCTGATTCAATGGCTGCGCGAGCGGTATTCAAGGTACCCCAAACATTGTTTATGACGCCTTCTGTGACATTTTTCTCAACAATCGGCACATGCTTGTAAGCCGCCGCATGATAAATAGTATTAATTTGCCAAGTGGTACAAATCTTCTTTAGCCAATCGTATTGGCGAACATTACCTAACAATGAAACCAATTCAGTATCCAGATTCTCATCTTTGATTCTGACTCTTAATTCAGCATCAAGGGCATACAAAGCAAATTCACTTTGTTCTAAAAGAATAAGTATCTTGGGTTTAGAAAATAAAATCTGGCGGGTTAATTCACTACCAATGCTGCCACCAGCACCCGTGACCATCACAACTTGATTCTTGATATTTTTTTCAAATAACTCTTTGTTAGGTACCACCGGATTACGCCCCAATAAGTCAGCAACATCTAGCTCTTGAATATCAGCGACTTTGACTTTACCTTCCGCCAAATCAGTCATACTAGGCAAAGAACGAACATGAACATGGAAGCGTCGTAAATCACTCAAGATTTCATTGCGGCGCGATTGTTGGATCGAGGGCAAGGCCAATAAAATATCAGTGACCCCGTATTCATTGATGAGCACATCGATCTCATCAATGCCATAAATGGTCAAACCATTGATAGTTTTATGCCTTAATTGAGGATCATCATCTAAGTACCCAACCAAGTAGTATTGACCACTTCGTTGAAGCGAGCTACCAATCTGAGCTCCTGATACCCCACCCCCATAGATCAAAGTTCGCCGTTGAGTTTTTTTGCTGATTGATGCATGTCCTGCCAACCATACTCTAGCGAGTGAACGACTTAACACAATCAAGACCAGCAATATGATTGGCTGCAGAATACCCAAACTTCTCGGAATGGTGGCAATGCCTTTGGGTAATCCCAAAGAACTCCAAAAAATAATCGCTCCGAAAAAAATCAGTCCATAAAAAAAGACTGCTCTGACAATTGACCAAAGTGCATGCTGACCGGCATACCTAAAAACCGCGCGATACAAACCCATCTTTACAAAAATAGGTAATGCAATCACCAAAGGAAAGATATAGACTAGAAACTCTGCTCCCACAGGTAAATGCAATCGATCCAAACGAATCGAGTAAGCCAACCAAACTGCCAAGGCAATTGAGAATACATCGACTAATAAGACAATTGACTGCTTACCTAAACGAGGCAAAGAAATGAGCTGCTTTTTCATATTGTTGAGTATTTTCCCATTATTTTCTTATTTTTATAAGTAAATCAATGGGTCACCCCATCTCGTCGCAAAACCTTGATAAAAGTTAAATACAAGATATATATATCAAAGAAAAAAGATTGTTTTTGCATGTATTCAACATCCAAATCCACTTTGACAGGTATTGGCAGTTCATCGCGGCCATTGACCTGAGCCCAACCTGTTAAACCAGGCGCCAAGCTATGCACTTGCCACTCAGTACGCAAAGCAATCAAATCATCTTGGTTATATAGAGCAGGACGTGGACCAACAAAGGACATATCACCCACCAAAATACTCCAAATTTGAGGTAATTCATCCAAACTGCTGCGGCGAAGAAAACTGCCAATTGGGGTCAAAAAAGATTGCGGGTTGTCCAATAAATGAGTGGCCACTGCAGGCGTGTTTGCTATCATACTTCTGAATTTAGGCATTTTAAAAATCTGATTATCACGACCCACACGATCGGACCAGTACAAGGCAGGACCTGAAGAAGTCAAGCGAACGGCTACGGCCACCAAAAACAATGGCAAAGCAAATAAAGTTGCCAAGAAAATAGCAAGAACTAGGTCAAATAAACGTTTCATGATGAAATTCTAATCGACTTAGCTAAAGAGGCCATTGCTTTAGATACAGACGATGAATAAACTTAAATCAACAAATTTTGCAAACTTTAACCCTACCATCTCAACAAGTACTTAGAAAATACTTCACTCATTCGACTTTTAAAGTGACCACATAATATCTAAGCTAAAAATATATTATTCAAAATACTTAGCATTTAAAAAACAGTTGCCATTTTCATCCTTCGGATTCAAGATTGGCTTTATTCCAATATCAGGCCACTGAATATTCAAATCAAGATCATTCCAAACAATACACTTCTCACTGGCAGCATGCCAGTAATCAGTTGTTTTATAGAGAAACTCAGCCGTTTCAGAGAGCACTAAAAATCCATGGGCAAACCCAGGAGGCACCCACAACTGTTTTTTATTTTCAGCTGATAATTCAACACCTACCCATTTGCCAAATGTATTGGATGATCTTCGAAGATCTACAGCAACATCAAACACAGTTCCATGACAAACCCTCACAAGCTTACCTTGAGTCTGCTCCATTTGATAATGAAGACCACGTAAGACGCCTTTTTTAGAGGACGAGTGATTATCTTGGACAAATGTCACAGCGTGACCAACAGCGGCAGAAAAGTCTTTTTCATTGAAAGACTCAAAGAACCAGCCACGGTCGTCGCCAAATACTTTGGGCTCAACGATTAACACATCAGGGATTGCTGTGGGCGCAACAGTAATTGGCATTTAAATCTCTTTAATCTAGTAATCCGAAAGTTGCCAAAATTTCTCTTAAAATGAACTCAAGAAAACTTTTACTTTGTATTTTCAGTTAGCATTTTTTCTAAATACTGACCATAGGAATTTTTCTTCAGTGGCGCAGCTAATTTAAGAACGTGCTCAGCACTAATCCAACCTTTACGGTATGCAATTTCCTCTGGACAGGCCACCATCAAACCTTGGCGCTTTTGAAGAGTTGCAATGAATCCTGCCGCATCTAATAAAGAATCATGTGTACCAGTGTCTAACCATGCATAACCTCGACCCATGATTTCAACTGTTAATTGATTAATCTTAAGATAAGCTTCATTGACAGTGGTAATTTCAAGCTCACCACGAGCACTTGGCTTGATTGATTTAGCAATATCGCAGACCTGCTTATCATAAAAATATAGGCCAGTCACAGCGTAATTACTCTTTGGCTTCAAAGGCTTCTCTTCAATCGATAAAGCTTTAAAAGAATCATCAAACTCAACAACACCATAACGCTCCGGATCATTGACATGATATGCAAACACTGTGGCACCTAATGTGCGCTCATTAGCAGATTTCAATTGATTAACCAATTCATGGCCATAGAAAATATTGTCGCCCAACACCAAAGCTGATGGATTGTTACCAACAAACTCTTTACCGATGATAAAAGCTTGAGCCAAACCATCGGGTGATGGTTGAACTGCGTATTGAATATTCAGATCCCACTGAGAGCCATCACCCAATAGTTCATTAAAGCGTGGCGTGTCTTGTGGCGTAGAAATCAACAAAATATCTTTGATGCCAGCTAGCATCAAAGTAGTCAATGGGTAATAGACCATAGGCTTATCGTACACAGGCATCAACTGTTTTGAGACAGCCTGCGTTACAGGATACAAGCGGGTGCCTGAGCCACCCGCCAAAATAATGCCTTTACGATTCATGGTTATTTACCCACACTTTAAATGTTCAAATATTTTTAAAACTCAATCTTTGATCTAACTTTTAAGCGACTCTTCAACCAATTGTTTTACGTATTTTTCAACTTGTTCGCGCCAATTCGGGTATTGTCCTGTAAAAGCCATCTCTGACAAGACTTTTTTAAGCTTTTGATTACTTAATCTTGAGTTATAGGGTCTAGCGGCAGGTACTGGGTAATCAGTAGCTTGTATAGGCAAGATATTCCCAGACTTAACCTCAATACCCTCACCATAAGTAGCAGCAGTTTCAATAGCAAAGACAGCCAACCCATGCCAAGAAACCTCACCATCAGGTACTGCATGGTAAATGCCAGATTTAACCCGAGATCCCGCTATCTGAATCCCGACTTCAGCTAACCACCCTGCAGAACTAGGCACACCGACTTGATCTGCCACAACCTCTAATTGATCTCGCTCACTCGCCAAGCGCAACATCGTCCGAATGAAATTACCGCCCTCGCCATACACCCAAGATGTTCGCAAAATAAAATATCTAGAAAATCTATTTGCGTAAGCCTCATGTCTCGAATCATGCGCACAATTAAAAGCTTCTTCAATTGCTTGTTCGCCAGCTAATTTACTTTGGCCATAGACACACAATTGCTCCATTGGCCCAACTGTGTCAGTTTCAAGGTAAGCCGTTGTTTTGGTATCTGCAAACACATAATCGGTTGAATAATGCACCAATATGCCGTGGGCTACGCCCGCTGCATATTGAGCCATAATCTTTGGGGCCATGGCATTAATAGCAAAAGCGAGTTCTCGCTGATCCGAACTTTCTGCTTTATCAACTGCTGTATAAGCAGCTGCATTAATAATCACTTGAGGTTGATAACGATTCAAGACCTCTCTAATCAAGATCTCATTAGATAAATCACAATCTGAGCGGCGCAAAAAAACCACAGGAGTTTTTAAGTCTTTCAAACAAACCTGCAGAGCACGACCCACTTGACCATTACAGCCAAACACCAGAATGGGCTTGCTATGGTCTAAAAGTTCGAATGAAGAATATGACATATGACTTTGCGGCTAAAACTTGCTTTAAATTAATTGAAGTTAACTTCGAAAACTAATTCAAATTTCAGAATAAATTTAAAACAATTTAAATTAGTTAACTCGTTTAAATCTCTTTAGCTGTATTAGTTATTTTACTTATATTGTTTCTTTAGCCAATCACGGTAAGAACCACTTAAAACACCGTCGGTCCACTCTTGATTATCCAAGTACCACTGTACTGTTTTACGTATACCTGTATCAAAAGTTTCAGCTGGCTTCCAGCCTAACTCATGTTCTAATTTAGTAGCATCAATGGCATATCGACGATCATGACCTGGGCGATCTTTAACATAAGTTATTTGTGATGCATAAGAGCTGCCGTCTGATTTGGGGCGCAACTCATCTAAGATGCTACAGATAGTATTTACAACCTCTAGATTAGGTTTCTCATTCCAACCACCAACGTTATAGGTTTCACCTAATTTGCCGGCCTCTAATACACGACGAATCGCTGAGCAATGATCTTTAACGTACAACCAATCTCTAATTTGTTGGCCATCACCATAAATTGGTAAAGGTTTACCAGCAAGCGCATTCAAAATCACCAAAGGTATCAACTTCTCTGGGAAATGATAAGGCCCATAGTTATTTGAACAATTTGTTGTTAACACTGGGATGCCATAAGTATGGTGCCAAGCACGCACCAAGTGATCAGATGCCGCTTTAGAAGCCGAATAAGGACTGTTTGGCTCATATGTATTAGTCTCTGTAAAAGCTGGATCTGCTGGAGATAAAGACCCATAAACTTCATCTGTGGAAATTTGCAAGAAACGGAACTGTTGTTTTTCAATTTCCAGCAGCTCTGTCCAATATGCACGAACAGCTTCAAGCAAATTAAAAGTGCCCACCATATTGGTCTGAATAAAGTCACCGGGGCCGTGAATTGAGCGATCCACATGAGACTCAGCTGCAAAATTGACTACAGCACGAACAGAGTACTTTTTAAGCAGTGAAAGTACCAACTCATAGTCACCGATATCACCATGAATGAATACATGCCGAGAGTCTGAGGATAAGGATTGCAAAGTCGATAAATTACCGGCATAGGTTAATTTATCTAAGTTGACCAAAGCTTCAGCAGTTGGATTAGCCAGCCAATTTAATACAAAATTACCGCCAATGAACCCTGCGCCACCAGTAACAAGAATCATGATTAAGATATTTAATTTACATTTAAGAATTAATAGAATTTTCTCATAACTTACAAACCAACCCCATAACTTAAATATTTATAACTAATAAATATAGCTATTAACCAAAATATTTTTTAAAATTCAAAAAAGAGCTCATCATCTAATAAACTAAAGTAATAAATTATCGCCATTTATTATTCAACACTTCACTTCTGGGGGAAATACTCCAACAATCCTATAACCTCATTGATTATCTTGAAGACAACCACAAATTCCTTGACTAACAAGAAATAATGGTAACGATATTAAGTTTAATTACAATACTTTAATTGATCTTGTTTCTCAACATTAGCTTAATCAAAGAAATATTCGTGAGATTAATGTTGAGAAAATATTATTGAGGTTTAGATTTTCACCATTTAGAAAGTCTGTAGGTAACTTTTTACCGAGATTCAAACCACTTAGTATCGGCAAAATATTGTATGAGAAATTTATTTCTCCTGCGCTCTACTTGAGTTGAGAGGTCAAAATAAGGTCGGCGAGATTAACTATTTCACCCAATTGCTATATGCAGCAAAATACATTAGCCAACCTCAAAACGGTCTTGTTGAAAGGGGTGCAATTTTTTATGGCTGGAGGCGAGTAAATATTTTATCCAACCCTTGATCAAGGGTCAAAACTGGTCGCCAGCCTAGAATAGTGCGCGCCTTGGTAGCATCTACCTGAAGATTGCCAAGCAAACGTTCGACTAATTCACGCTTACCCAACACAGACGCTGATACACGAAGTAGGCTAGGCTGCACAGACACCAAGCGACTCGGGCAACCGGCTGCTATGGCTACTTTTCGCAATAATGAGGAAATAGAAATATCCTCCCCATCGGCCACCATAAATAATTGATTAGCTGCCTGCATTGAACGCACTCGATCTGCGCACATCGCCACCAAGCTAGCTAAATTATCCAGAGCAACAAGAGAGCGCTGGTTATGTAGCGCGCCCAGTGGCAGAGGTATTCCTGATTGGACCAAGCGCACTAATTTACCAAAGTTACCGGGCGCATTCGGCCCATACACTAGTGGTGGACGAATGATCACCACCTCTAAGCTAGTTTGAGCAGCCAGTTCAAATAAGCTGTTTTCGGCTTCGAGCTTAGATGCCGAATAAGCATTTTGTGGTTTAGGGACGTCACATTCAGTAAAAGGAGATGAACTCTGGTCACCATTAACTCCAATAGAACTTAAAAAGACAAACCGCCTAACACCAGCAACTGCAGCTTGTCTAGCCAAGCATAACGTGCCATCCACGTTTACATTACGATATTCATCGAGCATATCAGCAGCAGAGTTATGCATAACATGCACACGTGCAGCACAGTGAACCACAGTCTGAACGCCCAATAGTGCAGTGCGCCAGTCTGTCTGACCATCAATTGACTTTGTTACATAAGATATGGGCGCAAAGCTACCAGTGGTAGCGTCCAGTGAAACTTGAGAGGAGGCCTGACGGGAAGTTGTGATTACAGAGTGCCCAGCTCGCAAGAGGGCTTGGGTCACTGCCTGCCCAACAAATCCATTTGCTCCAGTAATTAAAATCATATTGAATTATAAAGTACTGTTGGATATGACACTCAACAAAATCCTAACTAGTACAACCCAATTAAAACAAAAATTAAAAGTATAAAAGTGTCCCTAGATCTTCTTCGTAAATGAAGGAAGTTTCTTAACATGAAACTTCTAGTTGGTACATCCAAATCTAATAATCTGGCTATTTTCTCAACCTCATATCTATACCATTTATGCCTAACTTTTGATAACCTAACCCCATAGGCTTTCAACCCACTATTAACACCCACTTGATTATTTTCATGCTGCCGATAACGAATTAGTGGCACACAATCGATGAACCAATTAAATCCATTTGACCTAAAATAAGCATAAATTAACCAATCATGTAGAGCAATCTCATTAACTGCCCGCCAATTTTTTATAAGGAATTTTTTAAATGAACTTAAGCCAATAACTTTGAAAACATATGTACAACCAGGCCCTGCAGCCTCGTATAAAAAATCAAACTTCTTTTGGGGATAAGATTTTTTAATCAAACGCTCCCTTCCATCTTGCCAATAAGCCAGCACATCTGACGAGTAAGCATCAACCCCTGTTTGTTTAATTTGATTTATTGCAAATGCCATTTTGTTTGGCAACCAAACATCATCTTGATCAGCAAACGCCACGTATTCGTATTTTAAAAAGTCAACATCTCGAATCAATCTAAAAAAATTTTTAGCTGCGCCTCCAAACTTTTCACCATATTCAAGAAGGTTTATTCTACTTTCATTTAATCGAAGTTTATTCAATACTTCGAGTGTACCGTCAGTTGAAAAGTCAATACTTATATACACATGAACTATCACGCTAGACTGGTTAAGTATCGTTGCTAATTGCTCCTCAATCCAAGATACTCCATTGTAAGCAGTCAGAAGAATAGCAACTTTTGGTAAATTGGGCTTCATCAACGCAACCTCAAATCTAAATAGCAATACTAGTAAGTATAATTGGATGCTTAATTCTTAAGTGCATTATCCAGAAGCTAACTCAAATTTTAAATAATAAATTCCCAGATTAGTAGATTGGGTTGCATGACCAAATCTTAAGCCTGACAAAAACTGCAAGGGGGCATCACAAGATTAGCAATACACTTATAAAGTTTTATGCCTATGAAATAATATTCATTGGACTCCAGAATATTTTCATGTGTGACAACTGTGATAGGATCAAAAAATATAAAATTTGAATCGAAAATCTTAATAGGTCGTTAAAAAGATTTTTATCTTAATTTAGATAGAAATACTTAAGATATAGGTATAGAGCTGAAAATCTAGAGTCTTGCAAACTACCAGATAAAAGCTGTGTGAAGTAATTTATGTGGCTTAGTAGCTAAATGCGTAAAACATGAATTAGTTGAGGTAACCAGAAAACAACCTAAAGAATTAAAAATTGAGGATGGATTGGATTTATCAATACATAAGTCTCCCGCCTATTTATTAGCCAAAATAAACTCACTCGCAATTCATAAATTTGACTACATTTAATCAAGGGGGAGATACTACCCTATTTAATCAGGTCTCCAATGAGACACAAGCTGACTCAGCCTAGCACCGCCAGAGCCAACCATTGCAGCCGCGGCTCGCTGTGACAATAGGTGCGCATCTTTATCATTACTCATTAACCTAACTAGCTGTTGCACTGCATCTCGTTCATTGTTAGCAACAACTGCAATTCCGGCATCAGCCACATAACGCAAATCTGGAAAATCTTTTTTTCCATAGGGCGAAAACACCACAGTTGGCACCCCCATTTTGAGTAATTCAAAAAAGCTCACGCCAAACAGAGTTAGCGCGTAGTTAGCAGAAATCATTTGCGGCCTCAGCCCCGCTGGCGCCTGATGAACTGTCCAAATAAGTCGAGAGGCCTTGGGTATTTTTGGCGCTTTAGCATAGGGTCCCTGAACCCACTGAAGCCTCGTTTTTGATGGCAATGCTTCATCAATCAAACTAGGTAACACTGCATTCAATCCTGTCACATCTGCTCCACCAGTCAGAACAAGCAGTTCGGAGCCCGGCTCCCAAGCTTGGAGTCTTGTGTATTCAGGGATTAAAAGGCAGTCAAGTCCATACACAACTGGCGATCCTTTACCTTGCGCAAGGGGATCATCACATCTCAGAGAAGGTAAAAAGACCAGATCCAATCTATCGCGATGGGATAAAAGTCCGTCAATAGCAACTACACGACAACCTGAAGATTTTAAACTATCCAAGACTTGAGCCAATTCTTTGGGCACATACATCGGATGTAGATCAAGAATAACCAACCAAGGTCTAATCCTACTGGCTAATTCGGTTATAGCCTCCCCAAAATCAGCTGTTAATGAAACGAACCGATGCATAAAGTTTTCCAAGTCTGGCCTGACCACTTGCTCGCCTTGAATTAACAAACTCACATTCGCCTTGAATCGTTCGTGCAAAGCTGAGGCCACTACCAAACTTCGGGATAGATGACCAAGCCCTACGTTTACTCCTGAATGACAGACTATCAGAACCGTCATATATTTATTTAATTTTGGCAGTAGATAGTTTTTCACGCATAGCGATAAGTGGGCGAAGTCCATCATAAGGATCTGCTCGCCACATTCTGTCGGAAAGTTCTGATGGCACAGGCTCCTTTCGTCCATGACCATCAGCCTGCACACCCATGTTCACGTTTCGGATAACTTCGGTGATTTGATTTGGTAGCCAACAGTGCCCTCCACCGAACTCTTCACCTAGCCCATCTAGGTCATAATGGAATTCAATACAGTTTGCACCCCAACGTTGTATAGCTCTATAAATGACTGCTGGCTCTACTGTGTGATCAGACCACCCTATCTCACAGCCAGTAGCTAACCGAAGAGTCTCAATGGCCGATAAATTAGCTTCGCAATAAGGGGTGGGATAGGCTGAAGTGCAATGCAACAAGTGCGGATTCATACAACCGTTTCGCTTAAGAACGTTTACCGCAGCTGTAATCTCATCCATAGTCGCCATTCCTGTAGAAAGAATTACTGGCTTACCTGTTGAAGCACAAGCAGCCAAAAGATCGTGCCACAACAATTCATAGGAGGCCACTTTATAGAAGTCAACGTAAGGCCGCAATTCTTCAACTGCCTCCAAATAAAAGGGGGTGCAAGAAAACTCGATATTTTCAGCCTCACAGCAGGCAGCCAACTCAGGCAAATAAGAAATCGGCAACTCCCATTTTCTACGTCGCTCACGTTCAGTCTCAGGCAAGGTATTAGAAGCAAATAATTTATCAATCTTAAAAAGCTGGAATTTGACAGCCGAACATCCAACACTTGCAGCGCTGCGAATAAATTTGATACACCGCTCTAAATCAGAATCATGATTGCTTGATACTTCTGCTATAAATTTAACCATGTTAATCCTTATTAATTAGAAGGAACCTCGGACATGGTCCGATAGAAACTGAAAATTCAATGTTGGTGCGGCGATATAATTTAATAGGTGACCGTCAAGGCTGGCTTGATTTTTTTCTACCTGGGCTCCAGCTTCTTGTGCGATCAACAAACCAGCAGCGATATCCCAATGTTTTGCGGCCTTTCCCCAGCAACCATTCAACTTACCTTCAGCCAAATAGACAAGATTAATTGCGGCCGAACCGGTACGAAGACAACCACAACTTGCGTCATTAACACGACCAAATGCTAAAAACTCCTGCTCACGCAGCTTCTTATCAAATATTTTTCCAGAGAAGGAGGCGGAAAAAAGCGATTGCGTAGGAGGAATATCACGAACATGCAAATTATTCTTATTCTTGAAAGCTCCCAAACCCTTAGCAGCGTAATAGATATCATCTGCAAGAGGTACATAGACACTTCCAGCCTGGACTTGACCTTGACTGAAATAAGCAACGGATACCGAGAATAGTGGAACCTGATGAACGTAATTCACAGATCCATCGAGAGCATCAATAATCCAGTAATCTTGTGCCGCAGAGTCTCCAAGCTCACCTCGTTCTTCAGCAAAAATTCGTGCGTTTGGATAGTGACTATGAACTACTTCAATCGCGGAATCCTCAGCAACAAAGTCCGCTTCACTTGCAATGTCGCGAGCGGATTCCTTTCCAATAATGGAAACTTGATCGCCAAAGCGGTCAATTAATTCTCGGCCAGCACGCATTGCAGTAGCAATTGCGACTTCCATTTTAATCGCTACATCATCATTCATGTTTTAGATTTTCCAATCTATTTAGTATAGAGTCCCATTGTTCTATCAATAAAATGAACAATGCTTCACTTTCACGCAGTTTAAAGATGGTTCGCAGGAACTCCTCGGGACGCATGCTCCTACGCAGATGAGTAATATGAGAATCTGGATCTTCAATGCGGTCAAAGTAAAACGCAGCCATGATACCAACCAATATGAAGCTTGGAACTACGCCAGCCGCCAAGCAAAGTTGCGCAGCACCTAAAAGACGATCTTTAGGTTCCAGTTTTCTAAAGGGCTCTCGTGCTACACGTGCTATTGGATCGTACAGTAATTGATTACGAAAACGTGCAAGCTCTTTATCGCGATAGTTAGCTAGAAACAATGGAGATAAGTCACTTCGCGCGCTCAACATTGCAACCATCTCATTCATTGCACCTTCTACAATAGTGGCAATACTTTGATATTCCATTGCTTCGTGTAAATATTTTAGATCGAGTAGACTTCCAAGATAAGCAGCAATGCAGTGTGGAGTATTGTGAATATAAAGCTTGGCTAACCACTGATGAGTTAAATCTCTCTCATCAACATAACGGCCTGTACCAGGTAACTGGGGCGCCATGACAGAATCAATGAAACACTCACCACTCTCGGTAATGATGGCGAGTGGATCTATTTCTAAGAGCTCACTGCTAGCCGTGCTTGAAGTAATAACATCCGGTATTACAAAGACAATATTATTGTTACCGGTCCATTTACGCATCCGCTCAGGTAGGGTTGCATCATTTTCGCAGCACAAAATTGGTATATTTAAGCCGGCGAAAGAGGTCTGAAGCTGAGAAAAGTTTCGAGGGCCAACTGCAGTAACAATTGCATCGACCTTTTTTAGCCAAGGTTGCTCATGTCCTGGCGCGCAGCATCCCTTGACCTCTACAAACTGCTCTTGATATGCACCGTCCACCGTCATGTGAGTAGTAAAAAAACCTCGTAACTGAAGTAAATTTCGCAATATTGGGTTGGACTCTACATAGTAATACTCATATAGATGAGGCGGAAAAACCCAAGGAATATAGCCCCTCCCAATAGCACCCGCGCCGTAGATTAATAATTGATACTTTGACATATGATTAGATTTCATCCATTTCAATGATCAGAGTACGCTTAACTTGTTCAAAGATGCCATCCACCTGATCCTGTGTGTCAGCTGCAACAATAATAAAACACACGCGCTTAGTACAGTCGATATAGGGCTCAACCAAGTCACCAACGCCCTTACGCATAATAATCTTCTTTACACCAGGAATCCTAAGGGCTAGGTCTAGCCCATGAATGGCTCGAATACGTCCTGGTTTAGGCCAAATACTACGACTAATGGCTACTCGACGATACTTTGCTTTGAGCAAATCAGACGGGAAGGGTTTACCTAATGCCGTGAGTATTGCTGCGCGAATTACGTTCTTGCCAGTTGCGGCAGGCACAAGATATTGAGAATCAAATCCGCCAGAAAGTCTAACAGTCATCTCAATAATTCGCGGCCCCTGAGAGGTATATATACAATCGAACTTAGCGGCACCGATTTGTACCCCAATCGCCTTAGCCACATCTCTGGCCATTTTATACATCTCAGCCTGCTTCTCCTCAGATAATGTCGTTGGGTGTCGAAGACCAATTTCTAAAGCATACCCATTATTCTTATCAAATATTCTGTCAGTGATAAAACATGGATGAAAATTACCATCCACATCAAAAAGTGTTTCGATTGTTTGTTCTGGACCATCCCAGCAAGACTCGATTAAAGCTCGCTTTGAACGCGACACTCTTATGGCTTCCTCGGCAGCATGACGCAGCAGATCATCATTTCGCTGATAAAAGATACGCGTACCGCGACTACCGCTACTATCAGAATTCTTTATTACAAGTGGATAACCGATCCCTTGTGAAAGCTCAACAACATCATCAAGTTGCTCCACCCCAAAATCAAGGTAACGGGGCACAGGAAAACCCATTTCCTCAAGACAGTGACGAAAATCAGCTTTATTATGAACAAGTCGGGCAATGTCAGGATCGACACCTGACAAACTAAGAACCTTCGCCAAGCTCGCCATTGTTTCTGGCGCATCAACTCCAGCAGCCAGCACGCCCACGATATTCAAAGTTTTCGAAAGCTCTAAGCCAGCACGAACATGCTCATCAATATCAAAAATATCAATAGGCAGAAAAATATCAGCACGGGATGCACAGACACAACTTGAACTCAAATCAGAACAAATTACCTTGAGCCCAAGATCACGAACTTCATCAATGACTGGAATTTGCATCTCACCGCCTCCAATAACCCAGAAGTAGTTCTCATTGCTCATTTAAATCTTTCTCCCAAGAAAATAAAGCCGGATAGAGACCGGAATAACTTCATATTTTAAACTATTCAGAAAAAATTCCTTCAAGTTAAATACGCTAACTCCATGATTAGCGCAAAACATGCCTCATGCACTTAAAAATTGAAAAAGTATCATGAAAATAAAATTATTAATTTTTTACATATGCACTATAAATGAGATAAAAACAAACCATAAAAAATCATCAGCGTAAAAGATGAACAAAAAATAAACCTACTTCTAAAAAATGAACTAAATCCCACCCATACAATTTGCCAAAAAATTAAAGTCAAAACGGGAAAATAACGAGCTTGCGAAAGTGATGAGATAATAAACAAGATGGCTATTACAGGAAAAAGGAAAATTAAAAACTCAATTTTTAAATGCGTATCGCAAATGAAGAGGCCAATAATAAATAAAAAAATAACTAAGGAATAATAAATAAACCAAGGTTCGGGACGAACTGAAATCCAACCAAATAAACCAGAAAGCGTAGCTAAAAGCGCAAGAAAACTTCTATCGCCATAATATGTATTAAATATAATATCCTGCCAATAAATTCCATAAAAATAGAAATTATCTAATAAATATTTTATAGTTTCTTGTCTAATTATTAAAAAAGATAAGATTGAAAAAAATAAAATGCTAAACCAAATAAAAAATTTAATAGGTAACCTAAAATACAATAACATCAAAAAAATGCTAGAGTAATTAACAATCATAGAGCGATCTATTATAGTAGCAATAAATCCTATAGTTATCGGCAATAGGATTTTGCCTTGGTAGACGAGTAAATAGCTAATGACAATTAAAAAAATCGCAAACGGCTCATTTGAAATTGTCATCAATGAGAATATAAACGGCGGTGAAAATATTAGCGCGGCACCAGTACAGCGGATTGAAACTTTATTAATTAAAAATAAAATAACAAAGACAAAAGGAATCTTTATTAAATTGAGCTTGTAGACTCTAAATTTCTCTTGAGTCCACAATCCAGAAAAAAAATGTTCATGTTCGTTAGAGTAAACAAAACTAGGCTCTAATAAACCTAGCAACTCCTGAATTGATTTTATTAATTGCACATAGTAATTACCCCTATCCCAATGAGCATTAACATCAGGCCACTCTTGAAATGGCAAAAATATAGCAAATATAAAAACCAATAAAAAAGAAAAAATTTGATTCATAGAAATTTCAAATCAATATAAATTCGAAATATACTAATCATTTTTTATTAATTCATCTACCATGGCTGAAAAATTTTTTCGCACAAGCTTTGGAATGACCATTTCATCATGTAATAAAAAATTAATACCCTTAATTTCAATTAACGATAAATCAATAGACTTGCAGAAACCATAGTCCTCATATCTATCTACTGGCAGAATACTATTAGCGCAAACTTGAATTGCAAATTTATTATCACTTGCTAAATTAATTAAATAGGTAGAAGCCACTCCAAAAAATAAATCTATTTGCTCTTCATTTATATTTTTAACAATTATCACGCCGTCTTTGAGAAAAGAATTTTTACTTTCTGAAGGATGCTGCTTATATAAAATTTTAGCAAATGACGGTCCATGAATGCTATTTATAGCATTAACTAATTTTTCGTATATTTCGTTAACTGCTTTTTTATTTTTAATGCCAATTTCACCATATCTTTCATAATCTGATCCAACTAGACAAATTGTGATTTTATTTTTGAGTATGGGTAATTTAAAAAAATTATCGCTGTTAAATAACCATCTATGCTTATCTATAGGAATAATTGACTGAATATTTTCCGATTGTTTACGATTATAGGCAAAGTAAAAATCTATAATATCTCTTTCTTTTATTTCGGGGGGGGAATGAGAGGACATTACTCCATGTTGAACACAAACAGTCATTATTCCGAGATCTCTTGCTGCCATCACCCATAACCTTTGAATTGGATCGATAGTAGACCCGACTATTAATATTTTAGGTGAAATGCGTAAAAGACTTTTTTTTTCAAAATTATATTCTATATCAATAGACTTTGTTAATGCATTATAAACTTTTCCATATACACCTATATTAAATGTAAAGTTATTTATATATTTAATTATTATTGATGGATCTTTAATTAAATCACGAGGCTTAAAAATAATGTGCGCCTCATTCATTTGTTGCTTTGATAGCCGATTAAATAATGTTAAACCAATAACTGCATATTTGCTTTTTTTTCTTTTAAAAAATTTTAGAAATGATGGCGCAAATGAAAGTTTTTTGTAATTTCGCAATAATGCGCTTTTACTATCCACTACAGCTTGGATTTTAGAGTAATCAATCCATGGATCAATATTACTATTTTTCATTTATTTATTTATTTATTTATTTATTTATTTATTTTTAATGTTATTTGAAATTTTTTTATGAACTCACTAATATTAATCTTATAAATTAATCATTGTTCATGTTTATATTCTTTTTTAATTTATTTTCATTATTTCAATTGACATCAACGCATTAATCTATTTCTCTATTTATTTTTTAACAATTATTTCTAATAATGAGGTCTTAGCATTGATTTTCATATAATTCTTATTCATTTAATTTTAGTCTCTTTCTTTAATAAGACTTTTTGTTATTTTACTTTTTTGATTATACTATTTTAACGCAGTCTAAAATTTGACCATATAATCTTTAATTATGAAAAAATTAAATAATTCATTTTGCCAATACCAATAATTCGCTCATTGAATACTTTAGTATCGTATCTCGCTCTTTTAGTAGGAAATATGCATCCCCCTTTGAAGAAAAGCACACATCAGCAACTGAAAAGAATGTAGATTTATCAAAAAATGACACATCCCCCACCATCAAGTCATCAGAAATAATTGCAAGCTCCTCTTCACCTCTACCAATAACTAGATAATTCTTACCAATTTTTTCAATTTTTCGAATATTAGACATTTTTAATCTCGACATATCGATTTCAAATGTTCTTAAGTATTTTAATTCCTTATTAAGAACAACAACAATGCCATTATGGTAATCGCAAAAGTATAACTCCTCACCAATAACAGAAGGAACTCTGCACAAGAAACGATCAAATTGTGCGAATTTTGCAAGATTACACTGTTTTATTAAATTGCAATTCTCATCGTATAAAACTGCTCTTCTATTAAGTGTATCCATAACGCATAACGTTCCCGCTCCAGACTCGACCATACCTTGAGGATCAGATAGCTCTGGCAACTCCTTACATATAATCTCATCTCCCGTTTGAGTGTCAATAATGCTTATAGCTGGAGAACCAGAGTTGGAGTTTCTCGATAAAATAGCTAAACAACTTTTTGATTTTATCTCAAGGTAACACAATGACGTTGGTTGCTTATAAAGTAGATTTGAATTTGTGGGAAAATGACCTACATATGCAAGGTCTTCATCAAATACCTGGACCCTACCATTACTTCTGTCTGCGATATAAATATTATTTAAAATACATCTAACTGATACTGGTCGCGATAATGTTCCCGCCGAGAAACCCCTCTCAAATCCTAAATAGCCATTCCAACCTTCATTACTATATTTAAAAATTAAAAGCCTATCATTATTCATGTCAGCAATAATCATTAAATTTTCTTCAATCACCACATCAAGAGGGAGGTCAAAAGAATTGATTGAAATTCCTTTGCCACCGATTTGCTCCTTAAAAACTCCCTGCATACTGAAAAACTGAACAAGATAATTATCTCTATCTATAACTACAAATTGGTTTTTAAATTGTGCAAGGGCGCCCGGTGCCCGAACATAACCATTACCATCTCTACCAAAGTTTGCAATGATGTTTCTTTTAGCACGCGAGATATCGTAAAAATATATCTCGTTAGTAGCGCAATCAGAAATAATTAAAGTAAAAAGGTCAATGAAAAGTAATCCAGCAATATTTCCGGAGGAAATTTTATAAACTGCTTCAATATCTACACTTAGCTCACTATTTATCGAGCAGATATTTATATTAGATGATGAATCCCCAACACTTACTGCAACTAAAAATTTTTGGAACTTTTTATCGTATTTAATTGCTGTTATTTTTGAGTTCGGCGAGAAGGCATAACTACCCAGTTCATTCAAATCAATATCGTAAAAATAAATCTTACTTTCACATACTCCAACACCGAAAAAAAAATTTTCCCCACCAGACTTAATAAATAGTAGGGATTCTCTCGTATACACTTTTCCGATTAGGTTTAATATTCCGCCATGATTAATATGAAAAAAATACAATCCCTTATCATCTTGCTCACATTTGCAAAAAAGGTAATTTCCACCAATGGTTGCTATAGATGAAGGTCTTGAAAATTTTTCACTTACATTTGATTTACCTAACATTTATTAATATCTTATTCTTCTTTTCAAGATTGAGGTTTTTTACTTTAAAGCGATAAGGCACATCGCCATCTTTAAGTATAGAGGTCAATATAGCTTTTAATGAAATCATCGCCATTAGATTCAACGTATGCCTTCATACGCATCGGGGGATCCAAACCGATATCAAGAGCGACCCATTCGGTTGGTGAAATAATCAAATCAAATTTTACAAGCCACGGGGTGAGATTATGACTCTTTAAAAAATATCTTAATTTTTCTATTATTTTTTTTTCACCAAGAATAGCATCTGATTCCTTTAATGAAATAAAGGAATCATCAAAAAAGTTAAACGCAGTATATCCATTAGGGAATAAATTTAAACGTAAGTGTCTACCAGCAACTTCTTTTTGCAAAACATAAAACTCTCGTAAGTATCTATCCCTACCCCAAAAAAAATCTTGCTCCGCTAGAGACTCTCCATTAAAACGATACACATATTTAGGATTTTTACTGTAATCTGATTTTAAATAGTAAGTATTTTTAACTCCTAATTTTTTAATTATTTTTTTTAATTCATTAAAGTTACTGATGTATGAGGTATGTGGAATTGGGATTTCATAATTTTGAAATTTAGAATAATATTTCGATTTATCAAGGCACATTTTTATAGTTTCATATGTGGGGTATGCAATTCCACAACTTTTTGCCACGGCGGCACAACTAAGATGGGCAAATTGAGCGGCAGCTGTAAAAATGTGATCATCCGCTGACAAGCCAATTTCAGTCGCAAAATCGATCAATCTTTCATCATCCTCGTAACCTATAGCAGCAAATTTATCAACATAGCTACGTGCTGGAGCAAATTCATTAATATCCGTTAATGCTAACCAAAATCCCCGGTTTTTCAATTCCTTAATATAGGGCAATTGATCAGTGTTGCCACCCAAAATAAGTACTTTTTGTTTTGGATGATTGTTTGGCACAGTTTTATTCATTTAATCTCGCGACTATGATTGCGCTTTATTTCATGGTAATTCTGATATTTTACCATTGCAAACCATCAAATTATTAGGGGCTAATTTGGGAAGTTTGGCGTCAAAGCCAGTCATTACAAGCACCTCTATTTCAAAAAAGTTACTAGAAGGCCACATTGCGGGCAGTAAAATATCAGCAATATGATCTCCGCATAAACCTGGATTTATTTCATAAATCATTGGATTTTCAAACTCTTTCACTCTAAATGAGAAGAAAACAAAGCCACTTGATTTTGACTCTTTGATAACTTTTTTAGCAAGTGTGACCGCATATTTTTCTTGTTGCTGACTTAAAGGTCTTTTTACAGTAGAAACACCATTGGCTTTAACCACTCCACTGCTTAAATCATTAATTTCCTCAAAAAAAGTGCTCCAAACGAGATTGCCATGCTGGCTCACGGTAACAAGGCCAATATCTCGCCCAGGGATAAATGGCTGCACCACAGCACAACCATCCATCGATTCATTACAAGCCGCTGCTACCGAGGTTGCGTATGACTCATCGTCTGAAGTCATAAAAACATTTTTTTTTCCAAAAAGAGATTGGGACGGCTTTACAACCATCCTGCTCCAACCTGCTGGCTTTGATTCATTAGGTCTTACTATAAATGTTGGGATAGTTTTCAATCCAAAATTAATCAAGCAATCATGTAAAAAAGACTTCGAGATACTACAACTCGACACCAAATCGCCTGCGCGCGGAAGTGAATAAGCTTGACCAATCGCGTTGGCTGTTTTAACAGCAAGGCCTGAAGATCTACATATTACCCCGTCAAATTTAGGAAAATTACCGCTAGCTAACTCAGTAAGCACTTGATCGGTCGCGTGAGTACTTAATGGAATGGCTATGTCTACAAATTCTGTGATTGGTGACTGATCAACGCCAATAATTGAGTACCCCAACTGCCTTGCCGTTCTTAAAAGACCCTCCTGACTTTTACCACAAGCTACGCTCAATACCCACTTTCGATCAAATGTCATGGAATGTTAATCCTTTTGTTTTCAATTTACATTAATCCTGGCAAGGATTTTTGTCACCGGGAGTCAATTCCAATTAAATCGCCAATACCTGATTGAACACAGTCCTATTGCCAAGAATATTAATTAACTCGCAGCTTTTAAGATAAAAGGGTACTAATAAAAGAGAATTGAATTGGGCTTTCAATACTTCCATGACTTACTCTTTCGTCAAACGTTGAAAACCGCTATGATGCCTTGGTGTATCCAACTCAACACAAGCAGGATCCGCTGCCAAGCCTTTAAAAATTCGTTGGACTGCGCCTTGATACTGCGCTAACACCTCATCATTATGGGCGAGAGAGGGCTTAAACTGCCTAAAACCAAGAAAACCCTCTTTTAGCATTTCGATTGTGAATCGAGTATTCATTTCCATCGACTTAGGCGAATTAAAAGCAAAGGCGGCCAAAGTAGGCAAGCCAGTTACGTTAATATCAAGCCCTTCAGCTAACGCAGCTTTGCGCCAAAAATCCTTAACTTGATTTCCAGATGCTATGAGCTTTTTTTCAGCCTGCTGATGTTGATATTTTTTTAAAGTGGCCAAGGCTGCAGATGGCCCTACTCGATCCGTCCAATTTGTGCTAGAGATAAAAGTGGTCTGTGCAGCCTGCATAACTTTCTCTATCCCTAATACCGCTGACATGGCGTAACCATTAGCCATCGACTTCGCAAACACAGCTATATCTGGGTATACACCATAGTTCCGATGAATCCCTCCCGCACACATACGATACCCACTGGTGATTTCATCAAATATGAGCACAGCACCGATTTCACTCGACAAGTCCCGCAAAGCGTTTAGATATCCAACAGGTGCATCTTCGCCGCGGGCAGGCTCAATAATAATTGCGGCAATTTTATGTTCTTGCCCTTTAATTTTATTTCGCAAAGATTCAATTGAGTTTGCATCAAAAGGTATCGCAGTTCCCAATAATCCTCTAGGAACCCCATTTGCATGCAATCCTGGCATCAACTGACTATCTAGATTGCTATTGTCACTTAAATTAGCTGCAAGATACCAATCATTCCATCCGTGATAACCGCTAAACAATACCATGTCACGCTTTGTATGTGCACGTGCAATACGAACTGCGATACTCATTGCCTCACCGCCTGATCTTGCATAACGAACCATTTGAAACCAGGGGTGAATCTCAATAAGCGCCTCGGCCAACTTAACTTCTTCAGAACAATTCAGGGAACTATTCACTCCATCTCTAATAGCCCTGATTACAGCATCGTCGACTTCGTCATCAGCATATCCCAAGATGCAAGCGCCAACCGCCATAATTGACATATCAATGAACTTGCGCCCATCTAAATCCCAGACCTCGCAACCCTTTGCCTTAGAATAATAAGATGGCCAAATATCTGGAGCAAACATCTCAGGGCGCTTAGAAAGCAACTGGGTACCTCCGGGAATTAAAGTTTTTGCTTGACTGTATAAGTCAATGCCTAGTCCATTCTTAAGTTCTTCCAAGTGATACATTGTCATATTTACTCCGAATTAATTGATTTTAGATATCCCTCATTCCTGATAATTCCTGAATTAATTTGCATCAACTTAGGCTCTTTACCGAGAAGAAACAGAACGTCCTCAGCATAAAATGGCTTATTCTTTTTGTATAGCTTAGAAAAAATTGCCTTCAAAAAGTCATAATCTTGAGGCTCGTCGAGCGTCCAACGATGATGCGCGAGGCCGGTAAATTTTTGCAGCCCACTCAACCTAAATAGCTCTGGATGTGTTTTTTCGATATATGGACCAACATGCTCTCTTTCTGATGGAAGGGTAGCATCTCTCCAAGCCTTTGCAATAGCCTCAAATCTAAAAACTTGACAATCCAGCCCATCTGGAAAATCACCACTTAAACTGTAGGCGTCATAGTTACCAGCCAAGAAACCTTCAATAACTTCATCAACAATAACTGGGTCAATCATCGGGCAATCTGCTGTAATTCGAACAATCACATCTGCTTGATAAATAAGTGCAGCCTGATAATAACGATCAAGAACATCCAACAAACTTCCTCGATAGTAATTAATGTTATTCTGCAAACACCACTTAGCAATCGCATCATCACTAAGATCAATTGAGGTAGCTACAACAATCTTATTCAACATCTGACAATGTTGAAGTCGCTCAATAACATGCCAAAGTACTGTCTTTCCCGCAAGCGGTAAAAGTACCTTATTTGGCAATCGCGAAGAACTCATCCGTGCTTGCACAATTGCAACTATATTCACAGCGAACTCCAGTTTGATGGATTTATAAGCATTTCATCATCCGATGCCATAAATGAATAATCCATTTGAGTAGGGTTCTTCTTAGTTGCTAAGATAAGTTGTTTAAGGTGACATTCACTATCAACGCCGATAATGACTTTACTTATCTCAGGCAATGACAGTGGGTATGCTAAACAAGCCTGGGCTGGAAGTTGACTTTTTTTAGCAAGTTCGCAACTCCAACGATCCCAAATATGAGACCAGCGCCTGAACTTACTTGGGATTTTCTCAAGTGGGCAGAGAAGTAAACCCTGAAGAAAAGTTGAACGAGTATGAATTTCAATGCCCAATGCATGCAAGCGTGACAACCAGCCGCTTGTTTCTAATCGACGATCGATGATATTCAGTGGCGCTTGGACAATGTCAATTTTTTTTAAATAACCCAATTGATCTAGTTGATCTAACTCAGAAGTATTGTAGATAGAAATGCCAATATTTTTCACCAATCCACACTCTTTCAATAGCATAAGTGCCTTTAACAACTCAATGCCTGATTGCCCCAAAAAATTCTGAGATCTATGTAAAAGTAGCCCATAAATGGACTGAACGTTAAGGCGAATCAGAGCATCGCGCACCTGTAATTTAACCCATGATTCAATATCTAGATCAACAAGGTCTGGCAGAGCGGGAAGTTTGGAAACCACTTGAAAGTGAGATATGCCAATATTACCCAATACTTTTTCACTGTTTCCATAAGCAATTGCAGTATCAAGCGTATCAATTTTTTCCAAACTCGCAAATTCAAGAATCTTAGACACATCTGACTCACTAACCTGACCAATTTGATTGGCAACGCCATAATTTAATCCAAATTGAGCCGTACCCAGCGCAAGCTTACTCATAAGAAAAAACTGTACGCAATGAATTAGTCACTATATCCAGGTCCTCCATCGTCAGACTTGGATATATTGGTAAACTAAGTTCTTCACGATGAAATTGCTCTGCTTCTGGGAAATCTCCATCTTTAAAACCTAAGCTCTGGTAATAAGGTTGACGGTGGACCGGAATATAATGCAGATTTGCCGCAATACCCATCTCACATAATGCATCATAGATTTCTCGCTGAGATTTCTTTGACTGGAGTTGATTAATTCGTATTGGATAGAGATGGTAACTGGAATAGTTATCCAATTCCTGATAGGGTATTATCAGCGGAAGGTCCCCAAATTCTGCATCGTATCGCCTGGCGATATCATGGCGACGGGCAACATACTCATCTAAACGACTCATTTGACTCAAACCAAGTGCTGCTTGTATGTCTGTCATTCTGTAATTAAAGCCTAATTCGATCTGCTGGTAATTCCAAATCTCTTCTTTTGGGCGCGAATACATTAAAGATTTGTCATTCGTGATACCGTGGGTACGTAAACGATACATACGATTTGCCAATTCCCTAGAGTTTGTTAGAGCCATACCGCCCTCACCAGTAGTGATAATTTTTACTGGGTGAAAGCTAAAGACCGTGACATCACTATGTGCACATGAGCCAACTTTAGTTTCTCCGTATGATGCTCCAATGGCATGAGAAGCGTCTTCGATAATTTTAAAACCATATTTTAGACTGAGCTTATGAATTGATTTCATATCGCAAGGTTGCCCAGCAAAATGAACCGGAATAACTATTTTCGGAAGCTGCCCATCTTTTTCGGCCAATTCCAGTTTTGCAGTCAAGGCATCTACGCTCATGTTGTAAGTTCGTGAATCAATATCCACAAAATCTACCATTGCACCACAATAGCGAGCACAGTTAGCACTGGCAACAAAAGTGTTCGGCGACGTCCAAAGCCAATCACCTTGGCCAAGATCAAGAGCAAGACAGGCGATGTGTAGAGCGCTAGTTGCGCTATTAACGGCAATAGCATTTCCAGCCCCACAATAGTTCAAAACTGCTTCCTCAAAATTCGGCACGGTCGGGCCTTGGGTCAAATATTCAGAACGCAGTACTTTTTCAATAGCTGCAATATCTTCCTCTGAAATGCTTTGTCGGCCGTATGGAAGCATCAAATTAAACCTATCTTATTTTCATTATCGGAAATCCACTGCCTAAGGAAGCTAACACTCATCCACTCAGAATTATTATCAGAGGTGTAGGAGAAACCCTCTGGAACTAAGATTCCACCTTTAATTCGTTTAGGATCCTGACTCCAACCATTAATAGCTGGTAGTATTTTAAAGTAGTCTGTAAATTCATATGTATGATATGAATCTTCTGGGCTAATCATTTCCTCATGAAGTTTTTCACCAGGTCGAATTCCAATGATTTGCTGTTGGGCATCTTCATCTATAGCCTTTGCTATATCCACCACATTCATCGATGGAATCTTTTTTACATAAATCTCCCCACCCACCATATCTTCAAAAGCTTTCCAAACAAGATTGACGCCTTGATCAAGCGTAATCATAAACCGGGTCATTCGGATATCAGTTATTGGCAATGATTTTTGACCGCGCATACCCATAAAAAATGGAATCACAGACCCTCTTGAGCCCATCACATTACCGTAACGAACAACCGAAAAACGTGTTTCATGGCCTGAGGCGTAGGATGAGTTGCTAGCCACAAATAATTTATCTGAAGCCAACTTGGTTGCGCCGTATAGATTCACTGGACTTGATGCTTTATCCGTAGAGAGGGCAACAACCTTCTTGACTCCTTGATCAATTGCGGCATCAATTAGATTCATAGCTCCATTAATATTCGTTTTTACACACTCAAATGGGTTGTATTCAGCTGTAGGGACAATTTTTGTGGCAGCAGCATGAACAACGTAATCTACACCATGCAATGCCCTATATAGCCGATCTTTATCCCTTACATCGCCAATAAAAAACATAACCCTAGAGTCATTTGCATATAATTTTTTCATCTCCCATTGCTTCATCTCATCCCTAGAGAAAATCACAAGTCTTCTCGGATTATATTTTTTGAGAGTGAGAGGCACAAAAGCATGACCGAAAGATCCCGTACCGCCGGTTATGAGAATTGATGAATTTGGGATCATACTAACTTTTCCTTTCAAGAGCCCATGCTATGAGCAAATCACACTTCATTCTAAATCTTTTGATTACCATTTGAACAAATGAAAAAAATATCCAATGGGGCCACATATACTTTTTTAAATCAATACGTTCATGAACAATTCCGCTAAGGACAATTCTAAATGTATCCTTTTTTAAAGCCTTATCAAGGCTAACGAAAAAATCATGCCTAGCAGCCTCTTTCAACATACAATCTTCAACGAAATTAAGCAATTCTTTATGCTGATCCCATCTTGACTTAAGATGTGAATAGTGATCGCCACTATCAGCTCGGTGAAACGAAAAATCTGCATAGTCTGATTGATAAGAAAGAATAGCGTTATAAAAATAACAGTTATTTTGCGCCATTAGTTTGGCAATCAAGATTAAATTTGGATAAACCTTGTATAAGGTTGGATAGTTTTTTTTCCAAAAATGCTTATCATTTAATTCATTTTTTGCCCTGGTTGTGTGCCATATTATTCCTGATCCATGAGAACATCCCCATAAATCATCAGCGGTAATTTTGCGCGTTCTATTAAATCTAATCAAAGACCTGTGGTTATTTTTCAAATTCATTCTTCGCAAATGATTTAATATAACTGCATTTGGCGAGCCGGCGTTTATCCACATAAGTATTGATTCTATGTGGGTTAAATCTAATGCATCCTTATCTGAAACCCATAATACGTATTCGCCAGACGCATAATGAATGGCAGAAAAAAAAGCTTCAGCATACCCACCGGCAGACTCATTTTTATAAACTTTAATCGTTGATCCGGCGCAAAAATTCTGAATATACTCATATGTACCATCGGTCGATGCATTATCAATTATCAAGACTTCAATGTTTTTACCAAAATCAAGTTTGGCCAACTCTATGCAGCGTTTTTTTATAAGTTCCTTTCGATTGAAAGTTGTGTATGCGATTGTTAATTTATAAGACAAGATAATCATTCCTTACAACATATTTATAAGAAGATAATATTTAATAACTTACTTAGCTACGAATTATTGTTATTTAAGTATGGCGGTGATAGCACTTAATTCCTAGAATCATTCTTCAGGACGCCGACGATACAATCTGGATCTATCTTATTATTTAACCTTACTCCAAATCTCAATAAATCACGTCTGCCATATTCATCTGCAACATTTTCAACTATTTGCCTTACTGTGATTGGCTTCCCCGAACAGATATTAATTGGTCCGACTTGAGTGCTTTTCGCCAACTCAATAATTTGTCTTGCAGCTTCTGTTACATCAAGATAATCTCTGATTTGATTACCATCAGTAAGGTGAACTATTTCATTCTTTTCAATACAATTACGGACGTACTGTATGAGCTTTCGCGGGTCCTCGCCCTCCCCAAACAGATAAAATAATCTACACCAAGCAAATTCCATGCTCTCGGTCAATAACCAACTATTTAGAACTTGGAATGCTGATGCTTTGGTTGCGCCATATAAACTTGAGGGCTTTAGCGGTGTGTCGATTGACATTCTGCAGGCTGATAGGTCGTACTCAAAACAAGTTCCAACTCCAATAAATCTTTTAACCTTCGCTCTTAGCGCCCCACGCGCAAGAGCAAGAGTACCTACAAGACAATCAAGATTCAACGGAGACGATAAATAACTCCCAGGTTCTGCATGCCAAGCAGCATGGATAACAAGATCAACACCCTCGCATTGCCTTTCCCACCAATCAGCACTCTCGCTAAAAATATCCTGAGATTCAACAACATGCTTAACATTATAAAATTTTTTAAATTCCGATCCCTTTCCAACTCTTACCACTGGCACAATTTGAAAAGATGAGTTGAGTAACAGCTTAAGAAGTTGTTTACCCACAAAACCAGTTGCACCCGTTATAAGAACAGTCTTCATGAAATATGTAAGGTTGGCAACACGGTAACAAATTTTGTCCCACTTTTTTCAAGTGCGGCATTCTGCAATCTCACTTCTTCTGCAATATTCCAAGGAAAAATAACTAAAAAATCAACCTGAATTTTTTCTAAATGACTTGGTGGGAGAATTGGTATATGACTTCCAGGCATGAACTTGCCTTGCTTTGCTTTTGCGGCATCACAAACAAAAGAGATTAGATCAGACTTTACTCCTGCATAATTTAGCAAAGTGTTTCCTTTAGCTGCAGCTCCATATGCAGCAACAGTTTTTCCATTTCGCTTTTGATCAATCAAGAATAACAGAAAATTATCTTTGATTTCTTCAGCGCGCTTTTGAAAATCGAGGTATGTTTCTAAACGCTGTAAGCCATATTTACTTTCTTTCTGTAGCATTACATCAACTGATTTCAAAGTTTCTCGAACGTCCTCCTCATGACAACCATACACACGCAAACTTCCACCGTGGGTGTGCAACTCTTCCACGTTCCAGATTCGTAGCCCAGCAGCTGCGAAAATACGCCTAACGACATCAAGAGACAGGTAAGAAAAATGCTCGTGGTAGATCGTGTCAAATTGAGCTTGCTCAATCAATTTCATGAGATGGGGGAACTCTAACGTAATAGTTCCACCGTGCTTCAATAAAGTTTTTAAACCTTTGGTGAAATCGATAATATCCGGTAGATGTGCATAGACATTATTTCCAACAATCAGATCAGCCTGCTTATCTTCCTTAACAAGTCTTTTACTCAAGGCTTCCCCAAAGAATTCACGTATCACAGGAACGCCCAGCTTTTCAGCAGCATCGGCAGTACTGTTAGTTGGCTCGATACCCAAGCAAGGTATACCAGCAGCAATAAAATTCCTTAGCAGATAACCATCATTTGATGCTACTTCAACCACGTGGCTTTCACCGTTTAAACCAAGCTCCTCAATCACCTTCTCGGAGTAGCCCTTAGCATGTGCAAGCCAACTGCTAGAAGTACTCGAGAAATATGCATATTCGGCTGTAAAGAGATCGTCAGCTTTAGAGTAGTCTTCGGTTTGCACCAACCAGCATCGATTGCAAACTCGAATTTTGAGGGGTAAATACAATTCGGGACGGGTAAGATCCTCTTTAATCAGATATGAATTAGAACGTGGCGCAAAGCCAAGATCTATAACAGTACACTCTAGCGGTGCTCGGCAATTACGGCAATTCATAACAAGACCCTATTAAAGAGTTAATTAATTTCATTTACAAAAGTCATATCGACAATCGAGCACCAATACTTAAGATTTTAATCGATCATCAATTATGAATTAACATAATCAAATATCTGATGTATTGAAACCTCATCCATCGCCAAATTTTCTTTCCATGCTTGATGCCACTCAACTGTTTTATCGAGTGCAGTATCCAGAGACCAACGTGGCATCCAATTTAACTTGGCCTTTGCTTTTGCACTGTCCAACTTTAGTAAACCTGATTCGTGCGGATGTGGAGATGTATCTATCTCCCACGCTATATTTAAGATTTTTTTGGCTAAATAACTCACAATCCAGGACACTGGTTTTGCATCAGATTCTTCTGGGCCGAAGTTCCACGCATCAGCAAACTCAGCACCATCAGTTATCAAACGTTCAGCCAACATCAAATAACCTGATAGCGGTTCCAAAACATGTTGCCAAGGACGAATTGAGTTAGGTGAACGAATTCGTAAAGTTTGGTTTGCATCAAATGCTCGTAAAAAATCTGGTATTAGGCGATCAGCAGCCCAATCTCCACCACCAATCACATTACCTGCACGCACAGAAGCAAGTTGAATACCGGCTTTAGCAAGAAAAGAGTTTCGATAAGCGGCGGCAGCAATTTCTGCGCAAGCTTTGCTACTTGAATAAGGATCATGTCCACCTAAGCGATCATTTTCGCGATACGGCCAAAGCCATTCTTGATTTTCATAGCATTTATCGGTGGTTATGTTGACAATCGCTTCAACTGTTGCAGTTTTGCGCGCCGCCTCCAATACATTAACTGTTCCGATTACATTTGCGGTGAATGTCTCGACCGGAGTGATGTAAGACTCACGAACTAACGATTGGGCTGCCATATGAATGATGATGGAAGGTTTTGCCTCATGCATAACTGATGATAATTTCGGTAGATCTCTTATGTCGGCAATATTCGAACTCTGAAGACGATCTTGTAAGTGCGTTACAGTAAAAAAGTTGGGCTTAGTGGTTGATTCAAGAGAGTATCCGTGCACCTTAGCACCTAATTCACTTAGCCACAGCGCCATCCATCCACCCTTAAAGCCAGTATGTCCAGTAAGGAAAACTGACCTACCCCTCCAAAACTCCAAATTCATTTCCATAGCTTCCATGGTGCTTTATCAGAGGCCCATAAATCCTCTAGTAATTTCTTTTCTCTGAGAGTATCCATCGGTTGCCAGAAGCCTCTATGCTCAAAAGCCATAATTTGTTTCATCTCCACCAATTGCGTTAACGGATCAGCCTCCCAAACAGTTTGGTCGCCATCAATCAAGTTTAGACACTGCGGAGATAAAACAAAAAAGCCACCATTAATTAGTCCACCATCGCCTCGGGGTTTTTCAACAAATCCTGTCACAGAATTGCCAGAGCACTCAAGTGCTCCATAACGACCGGGTGGACGAACTGCTGTGACGGTGGCTAATTTACCGTGCTGTAAATGAAAACGTATTGTTGCACCTATATCGACATCACTCACTCCATCGCCATAAGTAAAACAAAATGCTTCTTCGTCTTTGACATAATCCATAACTCTCTTGAGCCTTCCACCAGTAAGAGTATGCTCACCAGTATCCAATAGAGTGACCTTCCAAGGCTCAACATTATGTTGATGTACTGCCATAGTGTTATCAGTCATATCAAATGTCACATCGGACATATGCAGAAAGTAGTTAGCAAAGTACTCTTTGATTATGTAACCTTTGTAACCGCAGCAGATTATGAAATCATTCACGCCAAAGGCGGAATAAAGCTTCATGATATGCCAGAGAATCGGCCGACCACCAATCTCAATCATAGGTTTGGGCCTAAGGTGCGTCTCTTCGGAAATGCGCGTTCCGAGGCCACCGGCGAGGATAACTGCTTTCATACAATAATCCCTGTCATTTTTTGAAATATTTTGTTAGATGAGTTAAGTTCTGCATATGTACCCTGCCCGTTGAGCTCACCATTATCTAGCATAAAGATGGTATGACATTCCTTAACTGTACTAAGCCGATGCGCTATCAAAATAACAGTAATCTCATCGCCCATATTATTCAAAGCGTCCATTACTGCTTGCTCAGTAAGATTATCGAGTGCACTGGTGGCTTCATCCAAAATCAGGACCTGGGGGTTATGGTAAAGCGCGCGAGCAATGCCGATGCGTTGACGTTGCCCACCAGAGAGTCGTACGCCACGTTCACCAACGGTGCTTTGGTACTGCTGAGGAAGATTATTGACGACGAAATCATGAAGGTTAGCGATCTTTGCAGCCCGCTCTACAGCAACTTGATCTATATCTTTGGCTTCTTGACCAAAAGCAATATTTGCGGCCACCGTATCGTCAGCTAGATAAATCTGCTGTGGCACATAGCCAATGACGCGCTGCCACTTTCTACGGTTAAATTCGGTAATGACTTGACCGTCGACTTCAAGAGTCCCCTGCTCAGGTTCAAGCAATCCAAGAATCAAATCTACTGTTGTGGTTTTACCGCTACCTGTAGAGCCGACTATAGCCACTTTCTTTCGCGCAGGAATAATCAAGTTCAGGTCTTTAAGAGCTGGCTGAGATGCATTAGGGTAACGATAAACAACATGATTCAGAGTGATATCCTTTTGAATCTTAATAGCCTGTTGGTATTGATCTTGATCTTGATGGAATGGTTGCAGACTAATTAAGTCCGCATATAAAGCGTCGAGCGCTGGGCCAGAAAATCGTAGTTGTGTAACTGCGCCATAAATTTGCTGTAAGGCTGGCATAAGGCGGTAGCCAGCAAAGGCATAAAGCGCAATCATAGGAACAGCGCTAGTGAAGTTGCTTTGGGTCATAAGATATAGGATGACAAGTAGCATACCCCCAAAGGAGACCGCTTCAATAGCAAAGCGCGGGACTTGACTGATGATCTGGGTTGTAGCCAAATGCCGAGCATAGATTTGCGCAGGTGCGGAGAAACGTTTGACGTATACCTCCTCCAAACCACCAACCTTGACTTCCTTTGATGCGCCGAAAGCTTCGCTGATAACAGTGAAACGACCATGGTTGGCCTCCACGCGCTCCCTACCGGCTCGCACCAACAACCCCCGAGTTACTTTAAAAATTAGTGCATAGACTACGCTCAAAGTTAAACCAACTATTAACGCAAGTTGGTAATCAGTCAAAATTAATAAAATTAGTAGCGCAGTAACTATCGAACCTTGAGCGAAAAGCGTCATCATTGGTATGATGGCGTGATAGATAACTTTTTCAACTTCCGAAAGAATATTCTTGCCCAAATCAGCGCTGTGTCGACTCAAAAACCAAGAGTAAGGCTGATGCAAATACCCCTCCACCAACCTCCTGCCAATGATGAACTCTTGCATTAGGGTAAAGCGCAAATAAGCATATGTTGTAAGCGCCTTGAATGCAAGAGAAACAACCAGTAATAGAAAGACTAAAATCCCCAATAAAAATAAAAATTGCTGAGGGTTAGTAAGGTCAAATTTAGTGTAGACGACACTTAGAATAGGGTTGAGTTCGACAAGCTCAGGGTTTGCCAAAACGGCGACGAACGGCATTATTGAAGCTACCCCTATCATGTCCAATATTGCCATGATAATGATCATAGTTAGTAGTAATAATGCTCTCTTCCGCTCTTTTGGAGTGAGTAAATAAAATAGTTTTTTCATAATGCCGGATGGCCGTCACCAAATTATTGGTAATCTTACTTAAGGTAAGTAAGGAAATATGCTTAATCAGACTAGAAAAAGCTACTATTCATATCATTTTTAGGTAAATTAATCATTAGCCTAAAATTTCTAAAAACGATTTCATTATACATGGGGTAACTAAATATTTTTTATTATGCCTTTAAATAAAGGCTCTATGCTACGCCCGCCTTTCTTTAGATGAATTATAATTTCATAAAAATTAATGCCATCTTGATTAACATATTAAATAATGATTCGAATTTGATTGTCCAGTTCAATGAGTTTTTAGAGCTTTTTTCCCAATAACAATCAAAAGCCCCAAGAATAGCCCAGATATCAGACCCACAATCAAACTCTCTTTATTCTTAGGAAATATTGGCTTATTAGAAGCATAGATAGGCGATACTAATTTTGCTTGCCTCATTTCAGCACTTTTAATGAGCACATTTATACGAAATATCTCTTCAATTACCAATTTCACCGCATCACGGCTAGACAAAAATTCAGCAGAAAAAAATGTTTCAGATTCACCTGTTCTCGGCCCCATATAAAGCTTTTCATTTCTAAATTTATCATCATACTTAACCAAAAGCGCTTTATATTCTTCTATGAAAGATTGGGCTATTTCATGTTGAGAGCTTTTGATAGCTTCAAACAAAGCTTGAGCGCAAGACATTGCAACCTCATGACTATAACTATCAACCTTTATCTCAATGATTGAATTAAGATTCTTTACATTTGAAAACCTTATATTACTCACCAGCACCTCTGATGGAAATGGTGCATCTTTAAGACCACATGCTTTAATTTCTTTCGATGAGTATGTTGTTGGTAATTTTAATCTAAACAATAATAAATTTGGATCTTCAACATTAATTCCTAATTGATTAGAGCCAGTATTAACAGCAATCTGCGCCATTTGGATTTGAGCGATTGCTTGGTATTTCTTTGGAATCACTAACAAATAAGCAATCGCGAAAATAAAACCCAATAATCCCATTAAGGCAATAGTTCTCCAAGATTTAAGTAAAAAATTAATGCTATCCGAGAGAGAGATATCATCTTCTTGAGTTGGAGTAAATGGATGCTTTAACATAACACTACTAACATAATTACTACTTATAAATTTTAGATTGCCCAATTATAGAAGCATTTCGATATTTTCTATACCTTCTTAAGCTTTCGATTCTCGTAAAGTTTTGCGCAAGAGCCATCCTAATTCAATCAATTTTTTTAACACCTTGATCCGAATGATAATTAAATCACTGGTGAATTAACTATTTGATTAATTACACTACTCAGTGACTCAATAATTTAGCAACTAAAAGGCAAACAAACAATTGAAAATCAGTTCCCCGCCACAATCGACATCACTGCCATTCGAACAGCAATACCAAACGTCACTTGCTTGAGGATCACTGCTTGCGGACCATCCGCCACTTCACTGGCAATCTCTACTTCACGGTTCATTGGGCCTGGGTGCATCACAATCGCATCTGGTTTTGCTAATTGAAGTCTTTCTTTGGTAAGACCCCATTGCTTGAAGAACTCATCGCCTTCTGGTACTTGACCTGCTTCCATGCGCTCTTTTTGGATACGGAGAGTCATCACCACATCAACATCTTTTAAACCTTCTTCGATGTTGTTGTAGATTTTGACGCCCATCATGTTCAAATCTTTAGGCAATAAACTCTCAGGACCAATCGCTCTGATCTCTGGACAACCCAAAGTGGTAAGCGCATGAATATTCGACTTGGCCACACGACTATGAACAATGTCACCAATGATGGCTACTTTTATCTTTGTAAAGTCTTGCTTGTAATGACGCATGGTGTACATATCAAGTAGACCTTGCGTTGGGTGTTGATTGGTACCATCACCCGCATTG
>JACCDY011291332.1_pt1 | contig 39685 bp, 39 predicted proteins | sample 7446391 | NCBI WGS metagenome assembly JACCDY01 (sample SAMN15323451, study PRJNA562643) | freshwater metagenome | isolation source: river surface water | place: USA:Blue River Watershed | collected 2017-08-18
AACAGCAACTAACGGCATTACATTAACTACGGACGCACTAGATACACCAAAGTTTTGGCAGTTTGGAGCCGATGGTAATCTATCTCTTCCACCGGGATTTATTAGATCAACACAGATTACAGGATTAAATTTAGCATCTAATTACGATGTACATATCGTAGCAGACTATACAGATAACAATCACGAATGGATATTTGAAGCCAGTACGGCAGAACTCACTGTACCAGGTGCTATTAAGAGTAAAACTAATACCCCCACAGGTACACAGGTTACTAACCTTCCTTACACATTAGGAGCAGGTGCTACTAATGGATATGTTGGTATTGGAGTAGAGTGGAACGCTGTAGTAGCACTGGGTAATTTAACTGGCTACACCTTAACTGCACAGCAAACTGGTAGCACTATTTTCACAACTACCATCACCCAGATGCGTGATGATTTAGGTGGAGCACCTGCCTTCCAGACTGCGGACACACTTCCTGGTTATTCTGCCGATATAACATTTACACTTACCAGCCCAGACTATGCTCCTCAGACTGTTAATAATTTAGAATTAGCCGCTGGTAATAACACTTGGACATTTAGTAGTACGACTGGCGGCCTAACATTCCCAGATTCTACAGTACAGACCACAGCATGGACTGGAACAACTTCTGTAACCACTGTCAGTACCGGTGGCGTCGTAAATGCTACATTAGCTCAAGAAATACTTTTATGCGATCCTAACGCTGCCAGTGCTAACGTTAATATTCTTTTACCAGCAAGCCCTTATGAAGGTAAAATATATACTGTAAAAAATATCAACGCAGGAAGTTATGTTGTTTATGTTCAACCAGATATTGCTCATGCTATAGAAACTGAAACAGGAACAGTTGCCACTGAAACATTTGCTACTTTGACTAATACTGGTGCGACAATGACTTGGGTTTATTCAAATGGCGCATGGCGTGCCATTAACAGATTTGGCGTATAATAAATATATAAAAGAGACATTTTATGCCAACAACAGAAATTAACGAACTACAACAGGCAAAGACAGCAGTCTATGACTACTGTAAAAACATGCTGGGCGACGGCATGATCGATGTTGAACTAGACCCTAAACACTATGAAACAGCCTTAGAACGTGCTCTAGGAAAATACAGACAGAGAGGCGATAGTTCAGTAGAAGAAAGTTATATGTTCTTAACTACTGTACAGGATCAAAACACATACATACTACCCAAAGAGGTCATAGAAGTACGTCAAATATTCCGACGCAGTATCGGTTCTAGAACTGGCAGCGGCTCGGGTGGTACAATATTTGAACCATTTAATCTTGCTTACACAAACACATATCTGCTTTCGAGCTCCAATATGGGCGGTATATTAACCTACGAACTGTTTGCTCAGTACCAGGAAATGATTGGTCGTATGTTTGGTAGTTTTATTGAATTTAAATGGCATAGTCAATCACACAAACTTACACTATTACAGCGTCCACGAAATTCGGACGAAGAGCTCATGCTCTACTGCTACAACTACCGCCCTGACATTGGTATTTTAAATGATGTCTATGCCGCACAGTGGGTCAAAGATTATACTTTGGCTAACTGCAAACTAATGCTGGGCCAGGCCCGTGAAAAGTTTGCCCAACTTGCTGGGCCACAGGGAGGAACTAGCCTTAACGGCGCCGCATTAAAAACTGAAGCCACAACTGAAATTGAAAATCTTGAAAAGGATTTAGTCACACAAGTAGCCGGCGGCAGAGGCTATACTTTTATTATTGGCTAATTAGTTCTTGACTTTTTTTAGTTTTATATCGTAAAATATAGCATCGTTAGTAGGCTATATGATTATAGGTGTGTGCGGTTTTATTGGTTCGGGCAAAGATACTATTGCCGACTATCTAGTTAATTTCCATGAATTTAGACGCGAAAGTTTTGCCAACACTTTAAAAGATGCCTGTGCGGCAGTCTTCGGTTGGGACAGAACTATGCTAGAAGGCCGTACCAAAGCCGCTCGAGCGTGGCGTGAACAGGTAGATACGTGGTGGAGTGAACGTTTGGATATGCCTAATCTTACTCCACGTTGGATTCTACAGTATTGGGGCACTGAAGTTTGCCGTCGCGGATTCCATGATGATATTTGGATTGCTAGCCTAGAAAATAAACTTAGAAACAGCAAGGACGATGTTGTTATCAGTGATTGCCGTTTTCCTAACGAAATTGAATCAATCAAACGTGCCGGTGGAACTATTGTTTGTGTCAAACGCGGTGAATTACCCGCATGGTATAATCTAGCACTTTCTGCCAATCAAGGGCATAATGTAGCACAACAGGAATTAAAAAGATTGGGCGTACATGCCAGCGAAACTGCCTGGGTTGGTACTAAGTTTGATTTTATCTTAGAAAACGATGACAGCATAGATGCACTCTACGCTAAGATCAAAAATCAGGTGTTAGGTCTCCCTGACGCCAACGAACGCCCTCTCTATGTAGGGATCGCTGACAGTTTGCACATATCGTCTTAAGATTTGTAGGGCGACAGTTAGTTAGATCGCCATCAATGTGAAACACATTAAAGATTTCTTTGAACTTGCTCTTGTGTCCGCATTTTTCACAGAAGTCTTTTTGTCTATAACCTAGTCTATACCATAAAGGAATGCCTGCGCTTGTGCCGCTGGCACAGCCATCACACTTAGACCTATAATAGGGCTTTTTATTCTTGTAATAGTTTATAGCGCAGGGCTTACGCTGACAGATTTTACATAAAGGTCGCATAAACTATTTATACCACCCCTTTTTGGACCCTTTTCATGGTTGTATAACAGAGCATTTTACCTTATCTCCGCTAAATATTGTTAGAGCTTAAAAGAAGAGCTAATTAGGAGATAAGGATATGGCTTTAACTTCCCCAGGCGTACAGGTTTCCGTAATTGACGAAAGTTTTTACACACCTGCTGAACCCGGTACACGCCCACTGTTTATTGTTGCTTCGGCACAGAACAAAACTAACGGTGCTGGTACAGGTACAGCACAAGGTACACTAGCCGCTAACGCAGGCAAGGTTTATTTAATTACTAGCCAACGCGATCTTGTTGACACATTCGGTGATCCAACATTCCGTGTTGATGCTAACAACAACCCAATTCACGCAGGTGAATTAAACGAATACGGTCTACAGGCTGCCTACAGTTATTTAGGTGTAAGTAACAGTGCATTTGTTATTCGTGCAGATTTAGATTTAGAAAAATTAGTAGCCAGTGCAGATGCACCTGGCGGTGAGCCAGAAGATGGTACATTTTGGTTAGACAGCGATGCTACATCTTATGGTGTTTTTGAATGGAACGGCTCGGCAGCAGGTGCAAATGGTGGACAGAGCTTTACAAATAAAGTTCCAACAATTATTTCAACTGGAGTTCCATCAAACAGCGTAGGCGCAGTAGGTTCTTATGCTATTGCTTACAATGCAAACAACACAACTACTGGTCATTTAGTAAAGTTATATTACAAGAGTGCATTTGAAGAAGATGGCGATGTTGGCACAGCAACTTGGGTACAAGTTGGTACAGATGGTTGGGTTCGCGCTCATCCAGTGATTGTCCCGACAGATGACGGTTATACCCCAGGCGCAGTGACCACAGGCCAATCACTATCTATTTCAGTTAACGGTGCTCCTGCAACAACAATTTCACCAATTGTTGCTACTACTATAGCAGGTGTTGCTGTTGCTATTAACGGTTCGGGTATTACTTCAATCGGCGCCCGTGTTGTAAATGGTAGACTAAACATTTTTGCAAAAAATAATAACGTTAACAGCATTAAAATTAGTTCAGCAAGTGCAACAATTATTGCAGAACTAGGTATGACCGCAGTCGCGGCACAGATGGCTCCATTCTATGCTCCAAAATTAAAAATGAGCGCACACACAGATGTGCCATTATGGAAGAATAAAGCAGGAAACACTCCACGCCCAACAGGATCTGTGTGGCTTAAAACTACCGAGCCCAACTTAGGTGCTCGTTGGAGAGTTAAAGTTTACAATGGTGCTACACAACTTTGGGAAGAAAAAGATGCTCCGCTATATGCAACTAATCAAGCCGCATTAAAGGCAATCGATCCAACAAATGGCGGATCACAAATTCCTGTTAACTCAGTTTACGTACAATACAACTATGATGAGTATCCATTGAATCCAGCAGGAGAGAATGGTCGAGCTGAATTCCGTGTAATGCGTAGATCTAAAACAGGTGCTACAGTTATTAAGACTGTACAAATTACATCTAGTACATTAGAAGCAAGTGTTCTTCCATATAAAATTAATATGGCAGGTAGCGTAGCAGGCACATCAACATTAGAAGAAGGTACTGTAGAATTTACAGCAACTGGCGCTACAACTGATGCACTTGCACTAGCAACTGCAATCAATACTGCAAATATTGCCAATATTGAAGCCAGTGTAACTACAGATAATCGTGTACAGATTCAAAACACAAACGGTGGCGATATTAGATTTGCTGACTTAGGCGACAGTACTGACACAGTGTCAGCACTAGGACTAATAAGCCAGAACACTAATGTTTACTTGTTAGATACAGCAGGTCAATTTCCTTCAGGCGACAACGACACAACATACGAGTATGTGGCTTCTAACTGGATTCCACGCACATTTGCTGGACTAAAACAAACATATTTTATTGATACAGCCGCTCCAACTACATTAGTTGCTGATGGTGAATTATGGTATAGTTCAGTTGTTGATGAAGTTGATCTAATGGTACACAACGGTACTACATGGGTAGGTTATGGTAACTTCTACGGCGACACAGACCCTGCAGGTCCTATTGTCAGTGCATCGGAACCAACAACATTTGCCGACGGCACAACAGCAATTGATGACGCAGCCGACGGACAAATTTGGATTGATACCAGCGACATTGAAAATTACCCAGTGATTAAACGTTGGAATGGCGATACATTTAAATGGGAAATTTTAGATACTTCAGACCAAACCACAGAAAACGGTGTTTTATTTGCTGATGCACGATGGGCAACTAGCGGAGAATCAGAAAATCCAGCAACTATCGCAGATTTATGGACTAGTAACTTCTTAGATTTCGATGCTCCAGATCCTGCACTGTATCCACGTGGTATGATTCTATTCAATCTACGTCGTAGCGGATTTAACGTTAAGAGATTCAAGCGTAACTATATTGACTTAACAGCAGACAATATAAGAATGAACGGTGAGCCTCCAATGGAAGATTACTATCCACATCGTTGGGTTACTGAAAGCGGCAATCAAGCAGACGGTTCGGGATCATTTGGACGTCATGCACAGCGTAAGGTTGTAATTCAATCATTACAGGCATTGGTAAACAGCAACGAAGACATTCGTGACACAGAAGTTCGCGGATTTAACTTATTGGCTTGCCCAGGTTATCCAGAGCTAATTGGCGAAATGGTTTCATTGAACTATGACAGAGGACTTACATCTTTCGTAGTAGGCGATACACCACCACGCTTAACTCCAGATGCTACAACAATCAATGATTGGGGTAACAACGTTGCTCTAAGTCTACAAGACGATGACAACGGTCTAGTAAGTTTTGACGAATACCTAGGCGTATTTTATCCATGGGGCTTTACCAGCGACAACGCAGGACGCGATGTTGCAGTTCCACCAAGTCACATGATTTGCCGTATGATTGCTCTAAGTGATCAGGTAAGTTATCCTTGGTTTGCGCCAGCAGGAACACGTCGTGGCGGTATTACCAACGCAACAGCAGTTGGTTATGTCAGTGACGAGGGCGAGTTTGTAAGTGTTGCTCTAAACGAAGGTCAACGCGATACATTGTACAACGTTAAAGTTAATCCAATCACATTCTTCACAGGTGCTGGTTTAGTTAATTTTGGGCAGAAGACTCGTGCAAGAAACGCAAGTGCATTAGATCGCATCAACGTGGCACGTTTGGTAATTTACCTACGTAGTCAGTTGAACAGACTTGCAAAACCATACATCTTTGAACCTAATGATAAAATTACTCGAGATGAAATCAAACAACAGGTTGAAAGTCTGTTGTTAGAATTAGTCGGACAACGTGCTCTATATGACTTCTTAGTAGTGTGTGATGAAAGCAATAACACACCAAATAGAATTGATAGAAATGAGTTATATGTTGACATTGCAATTGAACCAGTTAAGGCAGTGGAATTCATTTACATTCCAGTACGCTTGAAGAATACTGGCGAGATCGCAGGGTTATAAGGCTAAGATAAATAATTACAGGAGACTATAAACAATGTCTATTTCAACATTAAGCAAATTATCGGTACCCTTAGCCAGTGACCAGTCAGCAAGCAGTCAAGGCTTGTTGATGCCTAAACTAGCATATAGATTTAGGATCACATTTGAAAACTTTGGAGTATCAACACCAACAACAAACTTAACCAAGCAAGTTGTTGAAGCAAAACGTCCAGAAGTAACTTTTGATTCCGTGGAATTACCTGTGTACAACAGTCGTGTTTATATGGCTGGTAAACACAAGTGGAATCCAGTTACTTGCAAACTACGTGACGATGCAACAGGAGAAGTACAAAAATTAGTAGGTGAGCAATTACAGAAACAATTTGACTTCTTTGAACAAAGTTCAGCGGCATCTGGTATAGACTATAAGTTTACAACTAGATTAGAAATGTTAGATGGTGGTAACGGTGCAAACGTTCCCACAGTATTAGAAACTTGGGAAATGTATGGTTGCTTCTTAACCACAGCAAGTTATGGTACAGTAAACTATGGTAGTAACGATGCAGTAACTATTGATTTAACAATTCAATATGATAACGCAATCCAAAGCCCACAAGGCACTGGTGTAGGTACAGCAGTAGGAAGAGCTCTTGGAACTCTCGCTACAGGCGGTTAATTAACTCCGGGAGCAATATAAAAGGACACTTCGGTGTCCTTTTTCTTTATATAAGCGGTTAATCGCTGTCGATAAATAATTGTATGGCAAACTTACTCAACGGTTTTTTAGATAATGTTATCTCAGGTCTTGGCAATCCCAAGGGTACACTGGGAGATTTTCAACATGCGGCACGACTTTATAACAGTCAAGCCATGCGACTTGCCCCCAAAGGCAAGTGGATGTATCATGTGGTTTTTAATATAAATCCTCGTGCATCTGGATCTGCAAAATTTGACATACAAAAACATGGCACTGCCATTAATATGTTGGTCAAATCTATAGATTTGCCTAAATTTCGAGTACAGGTTGAAAAACCACAACAGTATAATAAGAAAAGACAGATCCATACCAAGTTAGAATATGATCCAGTAAGCGTTGTGTTTCACGATGATAACTTTGGATTGTCTACTGCTCTTTGGTCTATGTACTATGGTTATTATTTTGCAGACAGTAAACACGGAGCCAGTTTAGGTTCAAGCACTTCTGGACAACTATTATCTGGTGTAGGCAATCTCATTGCAGGATTTATTCCAGGAACAAATGGATTACTGGGCGCAGTCAAAGGATTTTTAGGCGGCACAGATGCAGGTGTTCCTGCGGCCTATCAGAGAAATTCTTATAAAAATGAAGCATTGAACAAATTTAGATATGGCCTAGACAACGGATCTAGCGCACCATTTTTTAGTAGCATACAGATATTTCAACTGGCTCGACATCAATTTCAAAGTTACACACTAATTAATCCAGTGATTACTAGTTGGAATCACGAATCTCTAAGTCAAACTTCAACAGAAACAGCCGGCAATACTATGCAGATTGCCTACGAAGCAGTTATATACGGAACAGGCGCAGTCAGCCGCGGAAATCCCAAAGGATTTGCTACAGAATTTTATGATAATCAGCCAAGCCCGCTGGGCCTACTAGGAGGCGGAGTTACTAGTTTATTTGGCCAAGGTGGAGTACTCGGTGGCATCGCTAGTATTTTAGGAGACATTGGACCAGGAGGTAATGGATTCACTCTTGGCACAGTTATTAGAGGAATCAACACTTATAATAATGCTAAGAGATTGACCAAAGAAGGTGTACGTCAAGAAGGCTTTAGTATTTTAAAAAGTGCTCTTGGTGCCAGCACCGGTATAGATGTCAGTGGCGTGGCCAATGTGTTTTTTCCTAAGAAAGCCAGCAGTGCCGCAAATTCACCAACTGTGGCTTTATCTCCTAAAGAAACAGCAAAAACTAATACGCCCGATCAGCGTGTATCTGCATTCGCTAACAACCCAGCAGCCAAAACTGCCCTTGTAGATCTAGCCATTAAATCCGGAGTTGTTCCTCCGGGAACAAACGCATCTGCACAAATTGATAGTTTAATCAATTCTGGCAGGAACGTAAAGCTCAACGGCCTAGCGGACAAGATATTATCAACAGCAGGATAACCTATGACAAATTTAGCACAAAGTAGTAATTTACCCGTAACTGAAAACACAGACTCCAGCGACAAAGTTCGTACATTTTTTGACACATACTTTGTTGAACCAATAAGTTTCCCAGCAGAACAAATAGATGCCACAGTGGGTTTCTTTCAAAAAAGAGGATTCGATGAACTGGCTAGTCAGGCCACAGCCATTGTACTACTTCAACAGGCTAAGATAGACAATGTAAATGTTTTTACTCTATTAGATACACTAAAAGGTCTAGAAGATCTCAAACTCAGTGCTGTGGTTGCAGAGGTTCTTAATTATAATCGTCAAAAAATTTCAACACTAGGATATCGTCAACAGGGTCAAAGCGATTTCTTAGAAAGTCGTAACATTGTTCTATGAAAAAATTTGCACAGGGAAAATTTGCACTAAAAAACCCTGAAAAATATATGGGTAATAGAACACCTACTTATCGCAGTAGTTGGGAGTGGGCAGTGATGCAGATGTTTGACAACAATCAATCTATTGAAAAGTGGGGCAGTGAAGTTGTCAAAGTTCCCTATAGAGATCCCTTAACTGGAAGGCATACGATCTATGTGCCAGATTTTTTTGTAGTTTACAACGATAAAAACGGACGTAAACATGCAGAAGTCTGGGAGGTTAAACCTGCCAGTCAAGCAGTATTAGAAAAAGTTGGCCGCAGTAAAACTAACCAAGCCGCTTATATTAAAAATATGGCCAAATGGGAAGCCTGCCGTGCTTGGTGTAAACAGCAGGGAATATTGTTTAGGGTAGTATCAGAAAATGATATTTTCCATAAAGGCAAGCGATAAGTATTGTATGACTAAAAAACTTGAAGAATTACTAAATTTGCCAGAAAATCAAGAAATCGTCAAAGACGATCTTGTTAAACAACAACAGCAAAATAGAGCCAAAGAAAAACAGGTTGCTAGAGATAATGCTCCAGCGGAAAATTTATTTCGTGAAATAGGTGATATTGACAAAATTGAAGCGGCATTGCCACAGGTCAAAGGTTTGGGCGATATTGCAGACACTGAATTAGATGAGTTGGCTAAAAAAGCCACAGATGCCTATGAGGATTTAGTTGATTTAGGAATGAACGTTGAACCACGTTATAGTGCTAGAATTTTTGAAGTAGCACAAACAGCACTGAAAAATGCTATAGATGCTAAATCAGCAAAAATAGACAAAAAACTTAAAATGATTGAACTACAGCTCAAAAAGCAAAAGTTGGATCAAGATTCAAAACCAGCAGGAGACGATATTCCTGGAGAAGGATATCTAATCACAGATCGCAATAGCCTGTTGGAAAAATTAAAGAATATGAAATAAATACAGTAGTGGGGAAAACTATGAAATCATTTAATGAATACTTAACAGAAAGCAAAAAAACATACGAGTTTAAGGTTAAAATTGCCGGCGATTTAGCCGAAGGTTTTAAGGATAAACTTAAAGGTGCTATGGAACGTTATTCTGTTGTAAAGATGGATAACGGCAAACGTTTGCCTATTGCTGAAAGACACTTAGATTTTCCAGAATTAGAAAATACCAATGTCACTGTATTCAATGTAGAAATTGCATATCCCACCACTACACAGGTATTAGAAAATTACATCAGTCAGGTCTGTGACTGTGAATTAGCTCGTGTACGTGTACGCACTGCTAATCAAGAAGCCGAACAGGCACAGGAAGAAGCCAATCGCAAAGAAGCAGAATCAAAACCTCTAATTGGTCAATGTGATCCTCCTCCAAGCAATCATCAAGATATTGTTGGCGAAAAGAAGATTTCTAGTTTCTTAAAAGATTTAGCAAAAACAAAACACGGCGGCGAACAGTACAAGGGTGTTAACGATCAATTATTGGCAAAGAGTGCTCCTAGCGAAAAAGCACCAGCCGCAATAGAGTCTGGGGCTAGCATTAGTCCAATTGGCTCCAAAACTCTTAAAGGAAAAAAATAATCATGGATATGAAAAAACTTTTAAACATCGTAAGCGATGTTAAAGAAGATAAAAGATCAGAACAGTTAAATGAAACTGTCGAAGGATGCGGAATTTCAGGCCCAATGGGATCTGGCATGCCTAGCACCCCTCCTGTTACAATGAATGTAAGTTTGAATGCACAGGGCGTAGATAACATTAAAGAATTATTAAATTTAATGCGCTCGGCAGAATCAGGTATGGATCACAACCACAGTCCATCATCTATGGGAATGCCAGCAGTTGGTTTAGATATGCCTATCAAAGTTACTAAACTCAGCGGCAGTGATTCTGATATGAAGCCAGCAGGTTCAGATGGTGATAGAGGTATGGATCAAATTAAAGATTTAATTCGCAACGCTGGAATTAAAAAAGATTTTGAAAACTCACCAGAAGAAGCCTATGCAGGTATTGACAGTGTAACCACAGATGCCGGAGGTGGTTGGCAAGAACCAAAAGATCCAGCAGACATTCGTGTCAAAGATCCCAGCGGTTATACACAGGCTGAAGAAGAATATGCCAACGAACCAGACGAACAGTACAGCGACCACAACACAATGATCAAGGACTTGTCTGGCGGTTTAAACAGAGAAAAACGTCAGTATGCCAAAGCACAAGACGGTGACAATGCAATGGCAGTTCGCGAGTCCAGTATTAGACGTCAGTTAGATGCTATGTGGCGTGAAATCAAAGAAGGTGGTGTTTCAATGGAACCAAGAGATTTCAGCATGACTCCTGATCAAAAAACAACTACTGGATTTAAAACAAACCTTAAAACAGATGCTGTTGCAAGTCTTCAAAAAGAAGTAGGAAGATTATTAGCAATATACGGAGATCCAACAGATCGTGCTGCCGGAGAAGCCATGTGGAAAAATCCAGACGGCAGATATGGACCCGACACACATAAAATGTCAGACAAAGCTCATGCTGCGATTGAAAAGAAAATCCAAGAGCTTGAAGTATTGATAAAGTCGGATCCTACAATGGCAAAGTATATGCCTGCTCTTAAAAAGAACAAAGAAAATTTAATTAAGTTAGGCAGTAAATCGGATCAAAGCCAAGGTTGGAGAGAAAGTCGCGTTGATGAGTTTGATATAAAGTTAATGAATCCTGGAAAAATAACTATTGATGTTCCTTCAAAAGAGGTCGAAGCAATTCTTAAAACAATGAAACCCTCCGATTATATTGAATATAATAATTTTAATAAAAAATATCCAGATGAAAAAAGTTATGGTACAGATTATAGACGATATGCTGACGTTGCCTATGGTCATAGAAAAAATGATGAGTACAACTTTGTTAGCAGATGGAACCGAGATAATAACAATCTAACAATCGGACAATGGCTAGAAAAAGCCAAGAATAAGATCAAAGGAGCAGTTACCGGAAAACCATCTGAACCAGTTGGGTATCAAGCATATAGATATGATCAGGAAGATCCTGATAATAACGCCCGTCTCGGCGGATCGGCCGCTAGAGACGAAAAAAACTTTCCTAGTGGAAGTTTGCCTAAAATGAAAAAATAAATTCGTCGGCAGTAACCAAATAGGCTCTTCGGAGCCTATTTTTTTCAGTAAATAAACGTATGGCTAGTAAATCATTAGACGGCGTACTAATTAAAAAGGCTAATCGCCAAGAACGCTTTACAGAACAACAGATCTCAGAACTGTCACAGTGTGCCGATCCTGATCTTGGATACTTGTATTTTGCACGTAATTTCTTTTATATTCAACATCCAGTTAAGGGTAAGTTACTGTTTGAACCGTTTGAGTATCAGGTAAAGTTACTGCAAAGTTATCACGATCATAGATTTAACATCAATATGTTGCCACGACAAAGTGGTAAAACTACCTGCGCCGCAGGTTACTTGTTGTGGTATGCGATGTTTCATCCAGATCAAACTATTCTAGTAGCCGCACACAAATACACAGGTTCGCAGGAAATTATGCAACGTATCCGATATGCATACGAAGACTGCCCAGATCATATACGCTGTGGTGTAACTAACTATAACAAAGGGAGTATTGAATTTGACAACGGATCGAGAATTGTATCGGCAACTACTACCGGCAACACTGGTCGTGGTATGTCAATTTCCTTATTATATTGCGATGAGTTTGCATTTGTGCAACCTAATATTGCAGAAGAATTTTGGACATCTATTTCGCCAACGCTAGCCACTGGTGGCCGTGCAATTATTACTAGCACTCCAAATAGTGACGAAGATACATTTGCTATTATTTGGAAAGAAGCAGAAAAGAAATTTGACGAATACGGTAACGAAACTGAACTAGGTATAAATGGATTTCACTCATTTAAAGCAGAATGGTGGGAACACCCAGAGCGTGACGATAAGTGGAAAGATGTTGAAATGGGTCGTATCGGCGAAGAGCGTTTTCGTCGAGAATATGGCTGTGAATTCTTAGTCTATGACGAAACACTGATTAACAGTATCTGTTTGGCTGGCTTAGAAGGTCGAGAGCCTGTGTTAAAAATGGGGCAATGTCGCTGGTATAAACAGCCCAAGGACGACATGATCTATGCTGTGGCGCTAGACCCTGCGTTAGGCACCGGTGGCAACTATGCAGCCATACAGGTCATAGAATTGCCCACAATGGAACAAGTAGCAGAGTGGCATCATAATACTACACCTATAGAAGGGCAAATTAAAATACTAAAAGATATCAACAAATATATTGCGGATACCTGTTCAAAAACACAGGGCAGTAATATCTACTGGAGTATTGAAAATAACACTGTGGGCGAAGCCGCACTGATTGTGGTTAAGAATGTTGGAGAAGAAAACATACCCGGAATGTTTATAGCAGAACCCATACGTAAAGGACATGTTCGTAAATTCCGTAAAGGATTCAATACCACGCATCGCAGTAAAATATCCGCTTGTAGTAGACTAAAGCATTTGGTTGAAAGTGGAAAAATGAAAATCAGTTCCAGAGCGTTAATCAGCGAACTAAAGGCTTTTATTGCTTCAGGCATCAGTTTTAAAGCAAAATCAGGAGAAACTGACGATTTAGTATCGGCCATGTTATTGGCTGTGCGTATGAGTGCAGTTATGGCAGACTGGGATCAGCGTGTGTTTGAAGTTATGAGCGGTCGTTTGGACGACGAAGACAGCGATTGGGAACCGCCCATGCCCATATTTGTTTCAACAGGATTCTAATAAATACTACTATGAAAGATTTAACTACAATTTCCACCGATCTTTTTAACAAAGTTCGCAGTAGATTTTCTAATATAAAATTAGGGGATCGGGCGGGCAAAGTTATCATAGATCCTGCAAATGCACGATTTTTTGATTTAGACTTTACCCACGAAGGTTCGAGTTTGGGCCACGTAAATATTAAAATCGATGATAAAAGTCTAACAGTAATTTACAACGAATCCATGGTGGAAGGGGAAGATATTGGCGCCAAAGACGATTGGTACAAATTTTTAAAAGAATTGCGTATGTTTGCTAAATCAAACATGCTGAACTTTGATACTAGAGATATTACAAAAACAAATCTAGATAAGAGAGATTACGAATACCTAGCACAGGAAAACGGAGATATTAAAATGAGTGAAAGTAAACTATGGGGGACTAGCAAGACCAGTTTCCAAGACATGGGCGAGGCAAAGATTATTGTCAAGCACAGTCAACCAGTTAATTATGCTGTCCCAGCAGGACGCACAATGCACATCGACAGCATTTATATTGAAAATGCCGCAGGTGAAAGATTCCGTTATCCACATCGTCACTTAAACGGTGCCCGTGCAATGGCCACACACGTAGCCAACGGTGGTACTGTATATGACGCAATCGGCGCACATATTTCTGGACTAAGTGAAGAATTAAGTAAACTTCGTCAATTTAAAAATTACACTCAGCGCAATGGTTTACAAGAAGCACTCAGCGACATTTCCGATCTTGTGTTAACACGTATTTCTGATATCAAAGAGCAAATTGCAAAATTACAGCGTCAAAACTATTATGCAGAATTCGCAGAGGCTTTTAAACCTTCTCGTGAATTACCAATTCCTGAAGAAACAGTTAATACATGGATCGATGCATTAACTATTAAAACATTTAACGAAGAATTAAAATCAGTATTTCCGTTTATCTATAGACTGGTCGATCAACCAGAATCGATTGGATACGAAGATCTAGTAGGCGAAAGTAAAGTCTGCGATGTCTGTGAAAAAGAAAAATGCGAATGTGACGATTTAGAAGAACATAATCATTTGGAAGATTTTGAAAATCATCTGGATGATATCAGTACATTTGAATACGACATGCCACAACCACAACAGGCTCCTAATGCACGTCAGGTGGTTGAATTTATTATGAGTATGTATGATCAAGAGCGTGGTACATTTCCTAAAGGCGAAGAGGGTGTAAAGATTGCTGTTGAAAAACGATTTGGCGATCAAGCAGGTCAGTTTGCAACCAGTGTGGTTGAAAGACTAAGTGCTAAAGAACAATCACAACCAGATTTTGATACAATGAGCTCGGCAATACAAGAAGCCGCTGACGCCAGCACTGCGGGAGAATTAGAAGCCGCAATTAGCAAATTTCAACAGGCCGCCGGTATTAAAGTAGATGGCAAATTTGGTCCGGAAACACAAAAAGCACTACAGGCCGCAAGGTCGGCAGGAACTACAACAAAACCTGGATCAACAACTGGTGTTAATGCTCAAGGTCAAAATGTAACTATGCCAGATGGAACAAATCCAGAAACTGGTGGGAAAACTGCGTCTGCTTCTGGGACAGCGACTCCAGCACCTACTCAGGCAGCACAGACAGCAAAACCTGCGCCCGGAACAAGCCCAACCCAACCGCCGGCGGCTCAGACAAAGTTTAAAAATCACCCCGGTTCACCAGAAGAGTGGGCAAGGGGAATGAACCCACCACCAGACTGGGTTAAAGATAGTACCACTGGAAAGTATTCTCCACCACCTGCCCAGGCAAATCCAAAAGCACCTGTACAGGCCGGAATTACTAATACCAGTTCTCAGACTAATGTATCAGGAACTATTAAAATGGGTAAGCCCGAAGGTCCTATACAATATAACGGAAAAACTGTACAACCAGGACAACCAGAATATGCTGCCGCAAGTCAAGCTCTGTTAGCACAGCAATCGAAAATACAACAGGTTAAACAAGGAATGAGGCCCGGTGGCGGTGGTGCTCCAAGATTAGCACAAGCTCAAGCACCGGTACAACAAGGTGCTGTCAGTACAGATTTCTAATTATGAGAGCCAAAGATTTTGTCGTTGAAAGACGTCAAGTAAACGAAGTATTTCCTTTACTGGCGGCTATTCCTGTAGTAGGTGCATCTCTAGCAACTATGACTGCTGGTATGCTAATATGGCGGGTATTAAGTCTCGGCATGGCCGCGTGGCAAATATCAAGTACTTGGGATTCTTATCAAGATAAAGCGACCGCATTTGGCCCTAACCCGCTTGAATGGCCTGAAGATGAAAAAGAACAAATAATGTGGGATATTATTGCGGCAGGAGTAATTTCATTAGTGGGGCCCGCCGCCGGAAAAGCAATTCAGTTAATCAAGAGCCAAATTTCAAAAATACCCAAAGAAGTCAAACAAGAGGCTATGGAAAAAATTGCTCCTCAAATAGAAGTAGAATTGAAAAAAGTAATTAAAAAAGACACACCTGTTTCAGGAACAAAAGTTACCAGAGATGCTCCAGGAACAACTGCGTCTGCTCAACCAAAGGTTACCGCGGCAGATATTGAAAAAGATAGAAATAGAATTATGGGAACAAATTCCGATAAACAAGCAGAATTAAAGAAAAGATTATCCGGACAACAAGAGACACCTCAGGAAAAATTAAAAAGAGAATTATTGGCAAAACAAGCAGCCAAGGCAAATTAAAAGTATATTGGTAAAATAATATCAAATTTAAGGCAAGAAATATCTTGCTTTACTAAATAAAAGTGCGTACAATAACATGTATGCACTTTTTGTTTTACAGTTGGTGTAAAACAAATATAGGCAAAAAAGGCATATTAAAAGGAGAACATTATGGCCACATTAGCAGAAATTCGTGCAAAACTACAGGCACAAGAAACAAGATCAAGCGGCGGTGACCGCCCCGTTGGTGACAACGCAATCTATCCGTTCTGGAACTTAGAGCAAAACAAAGAATCCACAGTACGTTTCCTACCAGATGGTAATGGTGACAACACTTTCTTCTGGGCAGAACGTTTAATGATTAAACTGCCATTCGCAGGCATCAAAGGCGAAACTGACAACAAACAAGTTCAAGTACAGGTTCCCTGTATGGAAATGTACGGCGAAACTTGCCCAATTCTTTCAGAAGTTCGTGGCTGGTTCAAAGACAAGAGCCTAGAAGAACAAGGCCGTAAGTACTGGAAAAAACGCAGTTACATTTTCCAAGGATTTGTTGTAGAAGACGGCCTAAAAGAAGAAGGTCATCCAGAAAATCCAATTCGTCGTTTCATTATTGGTCCGCAGATTTTCCAATTAATTAAGTCAGCATTAGTTGACCCAGAATTGGAAGAATTGCCAACAGATTTTACTCGAGGTGTTGACTTCAAATTAGTCAAGACAAGTAAAGGTGGTTATGCTGATTATTCTACATCAAAATGGAGCCGTCGTGAGCGTCCATTGACAGAACAAGAACTGTCTGCAATTAAGACTCACGGACTATTCAACCTTACAGATTTCTTACCAAAGAAACCCGGCGATGTTGAACTTAAAGTCATTAAAGAAATGTTTGAAGCATCAGTTAATGGCGATGCATTTGACAAAGATGCATGGGGACAATATTTCCGTCCAGCAGGCATGAGTGCCGCAACTGGTGATCCAAATAAAAGTGTGGCTGCCGACAATGACGTCGATCCAGAAGATGCACCTGCAAAGTCTGCTCCAGCAGTAAGTACACCAGCGGCACCTGCCGCAACTGCTTCTGGCGGTAGTGGTCGTGCCGAAGACATTCTTGCGATGATTCGCAATCGTCAAAAGCAATAATAGACAACACGGCTCGGACTGTGGGACATAGTTCCTGCGTCCGAGTTCTTCGCTACCAATAAGGAGAATAAAATGGCAAAATTAGCAAAATTAGCAAAAGTAAGTGAATCGATTACTATCAATCGTTACGACAATGGTTGGATGATTGAAATTGGTGGTCGAGACAAAAAAGAAGAGTGGAAAAACACTAAGACCATGTGCAACACCGAAGACGAAGTTGTTGCTGTGATTAAAGAATGGAATTCAATGGAGGTCGACAACTAATGGCCTCCAAAGCATTTGATTTATCGAAATTTCGTAAAACTCTAACTAAGAGTATCGACGGACTTAGCGTTGGATTTCAAGATCCAACAGACTGGGTCAGCACAGGTAACTACGCACTGAACTATTTGATCAGTAGTGACTTCCATAGAGGAATTCCTTTGGGTAAAGTTACTGTGTTTGCCGGCGAATCTGGTGCGGGTAAAAGTTACATCTGTTCGGGTAATATTGTGCGTCACGCACAAGAACAGGGCATTTATGTTGTCCTAATTGACAGCGAAAACGCACTAGACGAGAAATGGTTACACGCACTGGGTGTAGACACTGGCGAAGACAAGTTACTTAAACTTAACATGGCTATGATTGACGATGTTGCTAAAACTATCAACGAGTTCATGAAAGAGTACAAAGTAATGGAAGACCGCCCAAAGGTATTATTTGTCATAGACAGCCTTGGTATGTTGCTGACTCCAACAGACGTTAATCAGTTTGAAGCAGGCGATTTAAAAGGTGACATGGGTCGTAAACCTAAGGCACTGACAGCATTGGTTCGTAACTGTGTGAATATGTTTGGTAGTAACAACGTTGGTCTAGTAGCAACGAACCACACTTACGCCAGTCAAGATATGTTTGATCCTGATGATAAAATTTCAGGTGGACAAGGTTTTATCTACGCAAGTTCTATTGTTGTTGCTATGAAAAAGCTCAAACTCAAAGAAGACGAGGATGGCAACAAGATTTCAGAAGTCAAAGGTATTCGTGCCGCATGTAAGATCATGAAGACACGCTATGCTAAACCTTTTGAAAGTGTTCAAGTTAAAATTCCTTATGAGACAGGCATGAATCCTTACAGCGGATTGGTGGACTTGTTTGAAGCCAAGGGTTTCTTACAAAAAGATGGCAATCGACTTAAATACGCAGGGTCGGAAGAATTGAAGTTCTATCGTAAAGAGTGGGAACGCAATGAAAACGGATGCTTAGATACAGTCATGGTTGACTTTGCTAAGAATCCTATTGTACAATCTAACATCGACCTTGAAACTGGAGAGATTTTAGAAAATGTTGAATGAAGATCATATCATTGATATATGGACAGGACTAAAAGAGTTTTTTGATAAAAAACAAATCGAAACTGTGGCAAGCAAATATGTTGATATTTTAGCAGACAACGGCGTACAGGATCATGTATTCAAAGCCGCAATAGGTGGAGACGAAGATCTAGATGCGGCTATCGAATACTATCTCGATGATTGGGATGGTGAGTCTGACGAAGATGTCGCATACGGTGAAGATGATTGGGAAGAGGACTAAGTGGGTTGGTATACTGAAATTGCCAAGGATATCAGTAATATTCCAGATGCTGTGGAATTTTTTGAAGCCGAATTATTAGCCGCAAAACATGAATGCCGTATAACGGGTAATATTGAAAAGGCAGCGGCAACTATGCCAGGTATCGTTGAGCAACGATTTAATCAACTTCAGGAAATAGAGGCTGTTCTTGAGTATTTGAATATAGAATTACGAAGACTCAAGAGTAGCCATTTCCGCAAATACTTAGAAAACTACGCTCGTGCATTGAGCAGTAGAGATGTAGAAAAATATGTTGACGGTGAAGCAGATGTAGTTGATATGGAAAAAATTATCAATGAATTTGCTTTACTACGCAACAAGTGGTTAGGCATTACCAAAGCACTGGATCAAAAACAGTGGCAGTTGACTAACATAGTCAAACTCCGTGTAGCAGGAATGGAAGACGCCACGCTATAAACTTTGAGTTTGCATAATGGTTAAATACTACTATTATGCAACCGATTCCTATTTTTATTGGCTATGATCCCAGAGAAGCAATAGCCTACCATGTCTGTGCTAACAGTATCATACGACACGCTAGTAAGCCTGTTGCTATTATACCTGTGGCATTAAATTTATTCAAAGACTACGATGAAACACATACTGATGGCAGTAATCATTTCATCTATACTAGATTCTTAGTTCCCCATTTGATGAGTTATACCGGCTGGGCTATATTCATAGACGGCGATATGATTCTGCGAGATGACATAGTTAAATTGTGGGAACTAAAAGAAATGGACAAGGATGTCATGGTTGTTAAACACGACTATAAGACACGTATGCCCGTAAAATATATGGGTGCTAAAAACGAAGATTACCCACGAAAGAACTGGAGCAGTGTTATACTTTGGAACTGTAGCAGTTATCCTAATCGTAAACTAACACCAGAGTTTGTACAAAATTCCACAGGTGCATACTTGCATAGATTTAGTTGGTTAGATGATGCACGTATAGGTGAACTTCCCAAAGAATGGAATTGGCTGCCAGACGAATACGATGCCAACAAAGAAGCCAAACTGTTGCACTACACTTTAGGCACACCTTGCTTTCATGAGTTTGCCGGTACCCCGCAAGGAGAGGAATGGCACCGTGAACGCATACTAACAGAATACTGTCAACAGAGAGATATTAAATGATTATACCAATAGCACTAGCGAAGGAACAGGCCCACGAGCAATATCAAGGAATTAATTACATACAATCGGTTAAAAATAATGCAAGTGCGGCACTAAAATTATATTACGAAGTTGAAGATCTAAAATTAAAATACAAGAATGCTCTAGCAGTTACGGCGCCCAGCAAAATAGAAAAACTTCAAACTAAAGAATTAGATGTATATTTGAGAGAGAAAGATAGTCAACTATCGAGACTAATTAAGTGGTCAGACATACCAGCGATGACTATGATATCTTTCCCCGATGCTGATATTCGTTCTTATGTAGAATTTAAACAGTTTAGAGATACTATCGATAAACCTATATTAGTACGCGGTATCGCGGCCGGAAACTTTATCGATTTTGCAACAGAAAAAGGATTAGATTACTATTTTATAGAAACAGGTTACTTTGGTAATTATAGTTGCGAAGGTAATCCAAATGCTAGAAAATTATGGCATCGCATTGTAAAAAATTCAATGCAACACAATAAAATTTATAACGTTCCTAGTGACCGATGGGACTCTATGTGCAAATATGATACACGTTTAAAATGGAAGGGTTGGAAAAAACACGGTGGAAAAATTTTACTAGTTGCACCGAGCGAAAAACCATGTAAGTATTATGGAATAGACGACAAGGTATGGGTCCAGCAAACTATCGATGAACTAAGAAAATATACAGACAGAGAAATTATTGTAAGAGAAAAGGGTAGTAGAGCTGAACGAACTTCACAAAATATAATCTATGATGCATTTGATCAAGACATCTATGCGATTGTAACCTATAATAGTATTGCGGCCGCAGAAGCAGTGGCATATGGTATTCCAGCGTTTGCACTTGCACCAACGGCTGCGGCACCTGTGTGTCTAAACGACTTATCTAAAATCGAAACACCGTATTACCCAGACGAAGGATTTGTTTATAAATGGTTAAGTTCTTTGGCGTATGGTCAGTTCCACGTCCATGAGTTATTAACAGGCAATGCTTGGAGAATGGTTTTAGAAAATGAACAACGAGAAACCATTAGTTATTAAGAGTTACCTTAGTAGTTTACCTACTCACATCAACGGCGAAGAAAAAATAAATGCGTTAACATATTTTGCTGAAGGTGCAACTAAGTGCGGAGATGTTGCCGCAACTACTAGGAGTCAAACTTACGAAGCCTGTGATGTCGGCGCTATTATTGGAAACGCATTTGATGCTAATCCTAGCAAAGTTAGTCTATCACACTACAAAGTTCGTAAAATGGTAATGGATACACAGACTAAACTTGGCCGATACTGGCTTAGTGTAGATAGCAATGTATTCATTTATAAAAATAGATTAAATCCTCACAGATACTTGCGTTATAGTTTTAACGGTGTGTTTCCAGCAACCGGTATCTATTGTAATGATAACCCAAGCGAAGATAATTGGAATAATATTAAACGAGATTATAACATGGATTTAAAACCGTGGCGTAAAACTGGAAATCATATTCTTATTACGTTACAACGACCTATGGGTTGGAGTATGCGCGGTTACAATCTAATGACATGGCTAGAAGAAACATTTGCTAAAATAAGAAAACATTCTGACAGGCCAATTATTATTCGTTGGCACCCTGGAGACTGGAAAAGTTTTCCTAACTATTCACCACTATTAAAAAAATATAACGCGATAGTTAGTCCGCAAGAGCGACACATTACAGAAGATCTTGTTGATTGTTGGGCACTTGTATGTCATAACAGTACACCTAGTGCTGTTGCTCCAATAGAAGGTATTCCTGCGTTTATCACAGACGATTCCAGTTACAGTCAAGGCGGTGATGTTGCTAATACAGATTTTAGTCTGTTAGAAAATCCGATAATGGCAGACAGAGAACACTGGATTAGGAAACTAGCACAATGTCACTGGAGTTTTGCAGATTTACGCAGTGGAAGATGTTGGGCACACATGCGACAGTGGGTTAAAACTTAAGAAGATACACCCCAATCTCATTGCCTATTTCTTTATCAATTATTAATGGGCTCCAGATTTCTAAAATTTCGTTATCTGACCAATCGTCTTTTATATGTTTTTCAAACGGGTTGTTATTAATTTCATCCTGAGGGTAATGTACTATAGGAATGCTTATTATCATAAATTGAGATATTTTAGATATTTCTTTAACTACTCTAATTGCTTCCTCTTTAGTTATATGTTCTAATACATCGCCAGCAATAGTTAAATCAACACGGCCGATACTACTAAAATTAAGATTTCGTATATCTTCGTTAATTATCTCATCATATTTTATTCTTAAATTAAATCTTTCGATATAAGGAAGCCATGCTTCAACACCAATAAATTTTGCACGAGGAATAATCTTTCCTTTGTGTTTTAATAATTGAACATATGTACCTTTTCCAGTGCCAATGTCTAATACTGTATTAATGTTGCCAAGAGTATTAACCCAAGATTTAATTTTTTCTTTACCTTCTCGGCTACTTGTTCCCATTATACCATTCCTTCTAAATTCCAAGTAAAACTATTTTCTCTCTTATCTGTTTTGCCAAATAACGGATGTTGAATTACTTTTTCCGACAAATCTAATTTAATATCAACAACATTTAGTCCTATACATACGTCTGTAGGCAAAGCACCATGTTCTTTAACCCATGATATTAATTTGTTTGCACCTTGTGGAGTTATAAAATATGCCCGAGCACCTTCGTACCATTCGCCTGCCGGTCTAGGTTTCTTTTTTAAAAACCCTTCTAGTTTTAATATATCCTGAAAGTTTTCAATACTGTCCGGTGTAGATACAAATTCTATATCGTGTTCAAAAATTCCAATTATAGTATTTGTATTAACACAGTGTTCCCACAGTTTAAAATGACTCATGAAACATCCTCGAACACCGGGACGTTCCATCATTGATCTACATTTAGGATCATTAGGATTAATTTTTAGCCCTGTAGAATTCCAGTTTAATGTATTGCCGTTGACTCCTTCATATAATTCTAAGTTCCAACTTAAGGCGTTTGCTGATTTTAATGCACGAAACGCTAATTGACAACTATTTTGAAATTCTGGCAAATAAATTACATAATTTTTCACTTATATAGTCCTTGCTCTCTTTTAAAAACTTCAAGTTCTTTACGCTTACCTTTTGCTGACCATATAGAACTTTCGGGACGCATGGCCCAATCGATATAGCTCATAGGTAATAATCCTTTTTTATATTTAGGTACAAGATTGTCTAAAATAAATTGGTCTAAGAACCAGTATACGTCATCCTTTTGTATACTTTCTTTAATTAATGCGGCATACTCTTGTAAAAATGCGTTAGATCCTTCGCCGCCATTGAATAATAGTGCCCCAGCCAAGTGAGTACCGTCTTTAGGCTTTTCGTATAAATGAAAATCGGCAGCACCAAGTTTGTATGTAAAAGGCTTGCGCACTATCCCGTCAACATCTATAGCAAGACACGGTTTATTATCTAATATTTCTGCTAGACGTATAAATCTGGCACAGGCAAAATAAGTTTGACGTACTAATTTTTGCAATTCTACATGACCCAGTGTTTCACCTTTTTTACGCATTTGGCGTTGTCTATCATTTGTGAAATCTGTACGTGTGTACCACAAATCTCTGATGCTATCGAATACTTGTTCGTCGATATACTCGTATGTACAGGATACTTTTGGTTTATTACAAAAATCTATCTGATCTTGCCTTGGATTGTAAATGTGAATATGCACTCCGTACTCTGGAGTATTTTTAATCACGCTATTGATTAAAGGTTTGGCATATAAATCAAAATATTTCTCATCTGCTGCCGCATAAATGAAAAAATCTTCTTGATTTAATTTTCCTTCGAGTGGTGGTATAATCATGTAAATATTTACTCTATGAAGATAGCATACTTTCCTAATCAGACACCGTTACAATCGGAGCCAGTGTGGCAATCTTTCCTTGAAGGTTGTCGTCAAACGGGTATTGAACCGGTAGAAGGTGTAAAAACTGCGGATATGGCTGTAATTTGGTCAGTTTTATGGAACGGACGTATGCGTATGAATCAGCAAATCTTCGAATATTATAGAAATTTGAATAAACCGGTATTCATCATCGAAGTTGGTGCATTGGACAGGGGTCGTACTTGGAAAATTTCAGCAAATCATATCACTGATCAGGGAATTTATGGAAATAATGAAAATATTGACCTAGATAGAGGAAAAAAATTAGGAATCGATTTACAAGAACTGAAAAAAAACAGACGCGATTCGATTTTAATTGTTGGACAACATGAAAGAAGTTTGCAATGGCAAAATCAACCATCAACACTGCAATGGCTAAAACAAAAAGTTGCAGAAATTCGAAGTATCACCGAAAGACCCATAATTTTTCGACCTCATCCGCGTCATCCAATCGCAATTTCCAACATGCCAGGTGTAAGTTTTCAAAGGCCTCAGAAAATTTTACACACCTACGACAAATTTGATATTGATTTTAATCATCACTGTGTGATCGCACATAACAGTGGCACAGTAATACAATCGGCTATACAAGGAACACCGGTAATCTGTGATAAATCCAGTTTGGCTTATCCCGTCAGTCAAAATATTTCAAAAATTAATGAAATTTTTCTTCCTGATAGACGGGCATGGTTTAGTAAAATTTTACATACCGAATGGACTGTGGAAGAAATACGAGAAGGCATACCCCAACGTAGAATTTTAAATGCATTAGACGGTTGACACTGTATAAAAACGTGTTATAATGTATATTATGACACAGACAATCGAAGACGCATTAGAAATTTTGGGTGGAATTAGATCCAGACCAGTCAACGTTCGAATTGACATAGGCGAGCAAAACCTTGTACGCAGTTTGGCTAGACAGGTGTTTAGGGGCACGGCCCTAACAGACCGCCAACTGGACCTGGCCCTTAAAAAAATTGAAAAATACCGGTCCGGGCTCGAACAAAATTTCATTGATGTAGACCAACTGTTGATTGAAAAATCTCTTCGCTTGCCTCTACGACAGATTGATCGCACTCAGTTAATTTCTTTAATTGTTGACTCAAACAAAAAATTAAAAATTTCAGTAAAATTTGTATTTTCTAAGAAATTTGCCGGTCTTTGGGGTGCAATACAGGACGAACTGCATGTCACTGTTGATGAAAGAAAAAACGAAAAACATTTAGTTTTCAACGAACAGGATTTTTATCAAATTGTAAATGCACTGCAACCCTTAGGGTTTATGCTGTCGCCGCTGGCCCAACAATACTATGACAAAATCGACGAAATTTCAGAAAAACCTGAAAATTTTGTTCCTTACTTAGATCTAGTCAACGATAGACCAGTTTTAAAAAATGTCAATGTTCGTTGTAAAGACTATCTAAACGAAATGTTCCCCGACCTTAAAGACTCAGATTTTCTTGTTTTTTTAGATAGGTTAAAAAACTGTGGAATTTACCATAAAAACAGCAAAATTATTGAAAAAATCGATGAGTTCACCCAGGATTCTTTAATAAAAAACATACTGGTTTCGACAGAGTCGAGATTTCGTCTTAATCCCCAAGAACATAGTCATACTAAGGTATTTGATATTTTAGATACATTACAGCAGTGGCCTATTTTAATCATAGTAGACGAAAACAAAGAGTCAATTTCTTTGACAAAGACGTTATGCAATGAACTAATGTCTAGACTGACCAGCGACGAGGTCACTGTGTTTTTTAGATTAGAAAATGGCTATCCTGAGCATGGGGAATTTAACCAATTTGTCAAGGATAACCACTTAAATAATTATATAGATTCAAAAACAAAGGCAGTATTTGTGTCAAAAAATCGAATACCCAAGCCTTTGTTTTCAGCAGACTGGCATCCTAAAACTGCCCTAGTAACAGCAAATAATGAGTTTGGAAAAACATCTGCATACTTAAATGATTTTTCCACTGTCTATTATTATAACAATTCTGTGTCAGTTCGATACGGAAAAATAAAAGGATCACGTTCAATTGTACAGTTGTAAATTAGTCATCAGAGACGAAGTCAACATTAAGATAGAAGGTCTGCCTGTGGAAATACGCAGAAAAATTTCTAACGCATTAAAATTTGAACTTCCTTATGCACGTCACATGCCTCAGTATAAACTTGGACGTTGGGACGGCACCACAACCTTTTTTGGCTTAGGCGGTAATGGTTATCTAAATCACTTAGATGTCATTATGGGTGTGTTAGAAGAGTGCGGTGTTGACATAGAAGAAATAGAAGATCTTAGACAGCCGCATAAGTTTGAATTTGAAAAAATCACAGATCAATATTGGGCTGACAAAGGCAAAGTATGGCCCAAAGGTCATCCCATAGAAGGTCAACCTATTGTGTTACGTGACTATCAATTGGATGCAATTAATGGCTTTATGGAAAATCCTCAAGGACTACAAGAGCTGGCCACCGGCGCAGGAAAAACTATTATCACTGCCACCTTGAGTGCCTTATGTGAGCCTTATGGTCGAACCTTAGTCATTGTTCCCAACAAAGGACTAGTTGTACAGACCGAAGAAGATTATCGCAACGTTGGTTTAGATGTTGGTGTATATTTCGGTGACCGTAAAGAATTAAACAAGACTCATACTATCTGTACATGGCAGAGTCTAAACATACTAGATAAGAAAAGCCACGATGGCGAAAGTCTATCATTGGCAGAATTTCTCGAAGGCGTTGTCTGTGTTATCATAGACGAAGTACACCAGGCTAAGGCAGATGTTCTTAAGAAATTGTTAAGCATGAACATGGCTAATGCTCCTATACGCTGGGGACTAACCGGCACTATTCCCAAAGAAGAAATAAACTTTCACAGCATATTAGCAACGATTGGTCCCGTGGTAAATCGAATAGCCGCACATCAACTACAAGCGGCAGGTGTACTAAGTCAGTGCCATGTAAACATTGTACAGTTAATGGATTATAAAGAATTTAGAACATATCAGGAAGAATTAAAATACCTTGTGACAGATCAAGATAGAATAGGCTATATTGCAAATTTATGTAACTCAATTAAAGATTCAGGCAACACGTTAATACTAGTAGATAGGCTCGATGCAGGTAGACAAATTGTAGATACAATTCCAGATTCCGTTTTCATCAGCGGAGAAGTTAAGCTCACTGAGCGAAAGGAACACTATGATGAAGTTAAAGACAGTGATAAAAAGGTTATTGTGGCGACTTATGGTGTGGCCGCTGTGGGTCTTAATATTCCTCGTATTTTTAATTTGGTTCTTTTGGAGCCCGGAAAGAGCTTTGTCCGAGTTATACAAAGCATTGGGCGGGGTATTAGAAAAGCAGAAGACAAAGACTTCGTCCAAATCTGGGACTTAACATCTACCTGCAAGTATGCAAAAAGGCACTTAACAGAGCGTAAAAAATTCTACAAGGAAGCGAAATATCCATTTACTCTAGAAAAAGTAGAATGGCAAAAATAACAACGGAGAAAGAATGTATATATTGACCTTAGATGATAAAAGTTTCGACTTATCTAAGATGCCTGATGAATTAGAAGATGACATTAGATTTAGTGTATTAGATAATAATGATCCGCAGAATCCAGATTTTTTCTTTATTCCTCTGATATTTTTAGAAAGTTTTAACAGTCCAGCCATGGTATTAAACATTGGTGGGCATGAAGTAACGATGCCTATTGATTGGAGTATAGCAGTAGGCGACAGCGAGTGCGGTAATGAATTAGAAGTATTGCCACTAACCAGTTTAAATGACAGAGGATTTGAAGCATTTATTTTTAATCCGTTAAGTGCATTCAAACACGAATATGCACAGATTGAAATCGTAAATGTCTACAATGACGTTAAATGGTTTTTTCCTAAAATGAAAAACAATCAATTACTGTCTGTTCCATTGTACGAAGGAACTAAGCCAAAATGTGCATTTTTTACCAAAGAGATCAGTAGACAGAGCGAAATTATTAATCATTACAAATTATTATAATATGGGACAATTAAAACCTGGAGCAACATACATTTATGAGCGCGATAACGGCGTGGTATATGCTAGAGAGTTTGGGGCAGACCCGAGTACTAGACAAGTCCACGGCTGGGATTATGATAAAAATAATCCGGACTATGATCCACGGACAGCCGACGGACGTCCAATTCGAGATCATATTTTAGAAGACAAACTCTGGGGTGAAATTCGGCGAGAAGCACGTACCAATATAACTTTACAACGAGCCTTAGACCGTGCTATAATGATATATCGTTTAAGTAAGGACAAACCAGAATGACTTTAAAAGTAGCATACTTTCAACCTACGGTATTGGCCATAGATCAGGTACCGCCGGTTGAGTTTAGTAAAATTTTTAGTCTGTCTGAACAACTTCATAGTCATCCTGAATTAAATGACAGCGGTAATCCATTTATCAGTATCCGCGGAGGACAACAAATACAAGTCTATCCAAATCAATTAAATTTGGACGTTACTTGGCTGGTCAAATGGTTAGAAACTATCTGTCAAGGATACATGGAAATTATTTCAGCACAGAGTGGCACAGAAGATTTAAAAATGTGTAAACCTGTGGTCACAAGTATTTGGACAATTAGACAAGAGCAAGGGCAGTATCAGGAACTACACAGTCATCCAGGAGGTAATATTAGCGGCAATATCTATATAACTGCTCCGGATTTTTCTGAAGATAGTAATCCCAGCGACGGCGTTATTACTTTTAAATTGCCACAGACTAGAGATGTCAGTAAGTTTATTATGAATGATACTTGGAAATATAAACCTGTGCCAGGCACAGTTATTGTATTCCCTAGTCATTTGGCACATACAGTTTATCCTTGGCGCGGGCAGGGTACAAGAACCGTGATGGCTTTTGATGCAAAGATAGTTCCTAAAGATGAGTGATAAATTAACAATCAAAGACGAAACAGCGGCCATTGACATGGGTGCTAGAGATCTGTGGGATGAATTCACAGAAGAACAACGCAAACAAATCAGTCTTTATCTGTTGTTACGCTATGCTAGTTCGATAAAAACCAGCGATAGAGAAGCGCAGGAACTAGCAATTTTTAAAACCAACGAGTACTATAACAAAAACTTTTTTAATCTCAGTAAACATCCTAAACTGTTATGGTATTTGGTTTGTATGACAGGAAATGAAGAAAAGAAACTTCATTTTCACGAATGGATCGGATACAAAAAGAAAGAAGGTAACAGTAAAATTGTCAAAGTTCTTGAAACATTGTATCCCCATTTAAAAGAAGATGAACTGGAATTGATGGCATCAATGACTACAGAAAAGGAAGTCAAGGAAAGATTAAAAGACCTTGGTTGGGAAGATAAAGATATTAAAAAGGCCTTATGAACTTAGATGTTTTTGAGAAACACAAAGGAATACGAATAAAATTGTCCACAGTTGAAAAACCATACGTATGTCAATACTGCGGCAGTGCCTATGTTAAAGAATCCACTTTAACAGTACACATGTGCGAGCAAAAACGCAGACACTTGGCCAAAAATGACAAGCACGTAATTCTTGGATATCAGACCTACGTAAGATTTTTTCAACTGACGCAAAAGGCCAAACACGTAAAGACCTACGAAGAGTTTGCCAGCAGTCAGTACTACAATGCCTTTGTAAAATTTGGCAGTTTTCTCAGTAACGTCGATCCATTATATCCAGATAGGTATATTGACTTTGTTGTTACCAGCGGAGTTAAATTAGATCACTGGTGCAGAGAAGAACTGTATTATAAATATGTTCTAGACTTAATAAAGAAAGAACCCGCCGAAGTGGCATTACAGCGTAGTATAACTACAATGATGGACTGGGCAAATGAAAATAGTAGCCAGTGGAATCATTATTTTAAGTATGTAAGTGTTAATAGAGCTGTGTACGCAATCAAAGACGGAAAAATCAGTCCTTGGTTAATTTTAAACTGCGATAGCGGAAGGGCATTATTAGGCAAATTCAATGACGAGCAATTAAACATTGTATTCGAAATCTTAGATCCAGACTTTTGGGCCAAACGTTTTAAAATATACCCAGCAGACCAAGAACTAATAGCAGACGTAGTTAAGGAAGGTAATTTATAAAATGCCAGACATTGACATAGACTTTGCTGATAGAGATCTAGTGTTAGACAAACTAGAAACTATTACCGCGGCTATCGCAGACAATGGTAGTTTTAAAAAACACAATACTGGCATATATTGTCATTCTATTCCGTACAACCCTGCTACAGGTTTAAGCACCATTGATTACAAAGAAGCCGAGGATCGTGGATATTTTAAAATTGATTTCTTAAACGTTGGTATCTATGAAGGTGTAAAAAGTGAAGCACATCTTGTTCAACTAATGGAGACTGAACCACTATGGGATTTACTATTACAGGACGACTTCGTGAACTTATTATTCCATGTGAACGGTCATGGATCTATATTAAGGCAGATGGAACCAAAGTCTATAGAACAGTTGGCGGCAGTTTTAGCAATGATTCGCCCGGCCAAACGTTATCTGATTGGGAAGGATTGGACGACAGTGATGACGGAAGTATGGACGAAACCAGAGAATGATGATTACTTCTTTAAGAAGGCACATGCCATTGCCTATGCCCAGGCTGTGGTTGTGCAAATGAATCTAATCTGTGAAAATATCAGTTACGAATTTAGTTAACGTTTTCTAACTAACTGTATTACCTTACGTTTTACACGTTTTATTGAAATATTGTGTAAATTAATCGTTGGTCCAAAGACCACAGTTACATCCTTGGTATTCATAGTCATAACAGAATACTTATAGGGCTCCATTTCTATTTTTAAAAAAATGTTAATAGGAATAGTACGGTTACTTTCCCACCACCACGCTTCTCCTAATTCTAGAAAAATCTTGCGATCTTCCTCAGTTTTTAGTAATTCGTAGTTGTAAAGGCTAGTTACGTACTGATCTTGATTGATTATGATACCCACGTATTCTGCGCCACCGTAGTGTACCACTGAAATAAAGGGGAAGTTTTCTCTGATGTCTTCCGTTAATTTTACCATAAATACTGTTATAACCTTGAATAAGCGAAATTAAGCCAATGCAAAAAATTCAGTTTTATTTAGTGCCAAACAAAATTACGGTTACTACAGATCGAGTAGGATTTAACACGGAGTATAGACAAGTGTACCAACGACAATTAAAATTATACAAAGGTATTGATAATACAATACAGTTAGAAGTTAGAAATTCTGAACAGAGAAAAGAAACAGTAGTGGGCAAAACTGCTATTGTTAAATTCTTCGATGCTGAACATAAAAATTTGTTTACTATTACTGCTGATGCAATTCCTAGTCAAACTGGGCAAATGGCATTGACTATACACAGTGATACTATTGCAGATATCGATCCGCAGATGTTGCGTATGGCCGCTTACTTAACCGACGGTGCTACACAAAGTCCTATATACATTGACGGACAATTTGAGCTATTTGGCAACGTACAATTAATGGACGGTTATAACGACAAACGAGGTTTTGGGGAGATTGTCGACATTGCTAAAGTTTTCAATTACGAACACGACAGAGACGAATATACCAGCGAAATTGTTCAATTTGGAAATTATATCAACGACGACTACAGCACACAGTTGGACAGCACAGTTATTGGATCTGTGGAAGTTGAAATGGTTCCTAACCCTGAAACACCTTTTATCGGATTCGTAAAAGTCTACGCTACCAACGATAAAAGCACAGCCTTTGGAACAACATGGAAATTAATTGAAACTGTAGAAGTTCCAGTGGGCGCCACTTCAGTTAGACAGATTATCGATAACACTGGTTATAGATTTATGAGATTTAGTTTTCCTAAAAATGCCAGTGCAGATATTGCCAAATTTAATATTTCTAAAACTGGTCCAGTGTACGCTGTAGAAGAAATTACCTTTGGCGGAACACAGTACGAAGTTGGAGATAAAATTCGAATTCCAGGTTCTAGTCTCGGCGGATCTAGTCCTACAAATGATTTAACCTTGACTGTAACAGTAGTTGAAGGTCCTGTTTTGGGCAGTCTAGCCAGTTACACTAGACGTATTGCTGGTGTTTCATTGATGGGAATTGCCAGCACCGAAACAGCAGACAGAGTTTTTGAAGATGTTGCGGGACAGGGATTTACCGGTTTACTTGACAAAGTAGTAGTAAGAAACTAAAATACTCTATATGAGTATTGGTGAGATAATCTATTCGTACCTTCCGGCAAAACGCAAACAAACTCCCAGTGGTTGGATAAAGTTTAATGCTGTCTGTTGTCATCACAACGGCACTACACCAGATACTAGACAACGTGGCGGAATGATACAAAATGGTGACGGCGTCAGTTATCACTGTTTCAATTGTGGTTATAAAGCCAGTTGGCAACCTGGCAGACATCTTACTCGAAAGATTCGATATCTATTACAATGGTTGGGCGCACCCGACGATGTAATCACAAAATTATCTTTAGAAGCACTAAAAATTGAAAGCGACTCCAAGGCATTAGAGGCAGTCAGTCTTCCAAAATTTGAAGACAAACCATTGCCAGAAAGTGCCATGCCCATATCTAAATGGCTGGAGATGTACGATGATATGACTTCAGAATTTTTAAATCCTGTGGTAGACTATGTTATCAGTCGTGGGTTCGATCCGTTAAGTGATGATTTTTATTGGAGTCCTACTTCAGGATATTCGGATAGAGTAATTATTCCTTTCAAGTATGAAGGACGTATTGTTGGAAATACTGCAAGAAAAATACGTGAAGGTAAACCAAAATATATCTCTGAACAGACACCAGGTTATGTTTTTAACCTAGATAAACAGACTGTAGATAAAAATTTCGTAATTGTTGTGGAAGGCCCAGTAGACGCACTAAGTATTGATGCGGTTGCTATCCTTGGTGCAGAAATCATGGACAAGCAGGCTCTATTAATCAATAGACTCAATCGCCCAGTTATTGTAGTACCCGACAGAGACACAGATGGTGCTAGGACAGTAGAACAGGCAATTAAAAATGGCTATGGTGTGAGCATGCCAGATTGGCCAGACGGTGTAAAAGATGTTAACGATGCTGTTCGTAAACTAGGAAAACTCTATACACTGTATAAAATTGTTGCCGAACACGAAACTTCGGATCTTAAAATTCAACTTAGAGCTAAAAAATGGTTCAAAGAAAATTAAAGATCCCCAAACACGGTGGACCAGATGGGCAAGGATTACCTCAAGAAGTTTTTGAAGAATTGATAAAAATTTTTATAGATCCTTTGGTCACTGACGAGGATGCCAGGCAGACAATGGAATTAAGTTTTGGCGCCAGCAAACAACAGGAATGGAATGAAGTTTATAGACCTAAATTACTCGAGTATATTGACATTGACAAAAAATAGTTATAAAATAATAAGATGACAACCAGACAAAATACAGACTACGGCTACGACATACAAAAACTTTATCTTGAAATGATGCTCAACGATGCTGGCACATTTGTTCGTTGTCAAAGCATTTTTGATCCTACGCTATTTGATCGCAAACTTCAAGATGCGGCAGAATTTATGAATCGTTATGTCACCGAACATAACGCACTGCCTACATTTGAAATGGTCAAGGCTGCAACTAAAACGGATTTAAATGAACCAGGAATGCTCAAAGATGAGCATTATGATTGGTTAATGACAGAATTTGAAACCTTTATTAGACACAAAGGGTTGGAACGTGCTATTTTGAAATCAGCAGACTTGTTAGAAGAAGGTAACTATGGTCCAGTAGAGGATATGATTAAACAGGCTGTACAAGTGGGCTTACAAAAAGACATGGGTACAGACTATTGGCTGGATCCTAAAGGTCGATTGTTAGGTCTTAAAGATAAAAACGGACAGGTTAAAACTGGCTGGGACACTGTTGACAAGAGACTATTTGGCGGAATGAATCGCGGAGAACTAAACATCTTCGCAGGTGGTTCGGGCGCAGGTAAAAGTTTATTTTTGGCTAACTTAGGTGTCAACTGGGCGTTACAAGGATTGAATGTCGTCTATCTAACATTGGAACTTAGTGAAGCATTGGTTAGTATGCGTGTGGACAGTATGACCACCGGTATACCTACTAGAGACATTTTCAAAGACATAGACAATGTTGAAATGAAAGTTAAAATGATTGGTAAAAAGTCCGGAGCATATCAGGTCAAGTATATGCCTTCGGGTAAAACTACTAACGATATTCGTGCTTATTTGAAAGAGTATGAAATTAAAATGGGTCGTAAAGTTGATGTATTATTAGTTGACTATATGGACTTATTACTACCAATCAGCAAGAAGATTTCAGCAGAAAACTTGTTCGTTAAGGACAAATATGTGGCTGAAGAACTGCGTAACTTGGCTATGGAAAAACAATGTGTGTTTGTTACTGCGGCACAGTTAAACCGTGGCGCTGTTGAAGAAGTTGAGTTTGATCATAGTCATATCTCGGGCGGACTGTCTAAGATCCAAACAGCGGATAATGTGTTTGGTATCTTTACTTCCAGAGCTATGCGTGAGCGTGGAAAGTATCAAATACAGTTGATGAAAACTCGTAGTTCTAGCGGTGTAGGCATGAAAATTGATCTAGACTTTGACATCGATACTCTGCGAATCACTGACCCAGGAATCGAAGGCGATAACGAATATCGTCCAAAAAGTTCTGCAATTCTCGATGATATTAAACGCAAAGCAACTACAGAAACAGTAGTTGCAGAAACAGGCGAAATTGTCACAGATCCCACACAGGGTATTGCACTTCCAAAAATTAAGGCACAGGCAGATAGCACTAAATTACGTCAATTTTTAAACAATATGGGCACTGTGTCTGACCCAACTAAAGATCCTTTTTAACAGGTAAATACAAGTCTACACAGGACTTGTATGTATGTCAGTTAATAATAACTTTAGAAGTGTTCGTTTATTAGGTAAAAATTCATCATCACTAGACAATATTGCCGGAAATCGAGGCGAGGTTTTCTATGATTCAACAAACGGTACACTACGGGTCTATAACTCCACTGAGCGTGGCGGCTTCAAATTAGCAACCAGAGATTGGACTCTGGCTGAAATCGCATCTGCCCCTTCATCTTTACCGCCTTTAGCAGGAAATTCTGGAAAAATATTAACTACGAACGGCACAGGGGTTAGTTGGCTAGGCATTGCTGCCGGCAGTGGAATTACGCTAGACACTAGTGTTCCAGGAACTCTTACTATTAATAATGCAGGATTTAATGCGTTATCGGACGATGTCAGTCCTGTTCTAGGTGGCAATTTAAATACTCTCAACGGTATTAACCAGTATCGTATTGTAAATCTTCCAGATCCAATCAATGATGGTGAGCCAGTCACACTTGGGTATTTGACATTTACACTATCAAATTTTGGTACAGGCGGTGCTGTTGGTGCAGGCGCACTGATCGGTACTACTTTAGCACCAAACGTGGTTAACAGCAGTTTAACATCTTTAGGTACCCTTACTTCATTAACGGTCACGGGAAATACTACCGTAAATAGCAATTTAACAGTTAACGGTTCAACTACGCCGGCAACTGAATATTTTAGAATTACTAACGGAGCTCTGAGTCCGTTAGTTAAGTTTTCTGTAGATTCATCATCAGGAAATACTGATATACAAGGTACATTGAGTGTAGTTGGAGACACCACACTTACAGGAAATTTAGAAGCCGACGACATCACAGCCGCTGGTAATTTAGAAGTTGTTGATATCGATTCATCCGGAAACATAACCACAGGGAATATTGTAGCCAATGCTATTGCTACAACAGGTAGCGTAGTCATTGCCGATACAGTGACTATTCAAACTAACGGCAACATAGATAATGTTGCTAATTTAGATTCAACAGGAAATATTACTACAACAGGAGCAGTATCGGCGTCGGGCAATATAACATCTAACGGATCCGTAGTAGGAAATACAGCATCATTTACAAATAATGTAACAGTAGGTGGTAATGTAAGCATAAGTACAGTACCAACGCAACCAACAGACGCAACCAACAAAAGATACGTTGACACTAAATCGATCGCGTTATCGATAGCATTGAGCTAAGGAAAAGAAATAAATGGCAAAGAAACAAATAAAAGATTACAGATTTGTTCCAGCGGTAGTACCCCAACCGTATGATCAATATCCAAACACGGTTGCTCTTTTAGAAGCAAACAAAGATTACATTATTGAAGAAGCCGTTGGGTATTTAAATTACGGGTATAACACGCCCAGTGTTGCTCCTACTGCCTACCCAAATACCATTGCACAGTTAACTAATAATAAAAATTTTATTAAGGAAGAAGCCGCTGCCTATATCAGCTCACAGATTGCTACGCAGACTCCATTAAATCTTGCACCAAATGCAGTTACCTTGTTAACTAATAACAAGGAGTTCATTAAGTATGAAGCAGTAGCATGGATTAATAGTCAAATTGCTGGAAATATTGCTCCATTTACTTCTGCAAATATTGTAACATACGATCAGGCAAAATGTTTACGAGATATTGGCTATGTCGTTGACGCATTGATCAAAGATATTCGATATGGTGGAAATTCTGAAACTAGAAGAATTTTAAAATTTTATTGGATAGACGGCGTTGCACAAATTGACGGTCCGCGAACACCCGAAGTTGCAACTTATGAATTCATTAAAACACTAATCAATAATAACGTATTAACTAGAACACCGTATACTTCTTTACAAACAACAGCCGCACAAAATATCAGCGGAGCCAGTGCAGAAGCCGGTGTTTCTACCACTGTAACAACATTATTAAATGCTGTAAAAGCAGTAATTCAAAATGGACTGTCAAGTTTGCCAGCCATCGAAATTCCAACTTATCCATTTGGCGGATATCCTTACGATAACGTAACACGAGAAAAATGTAAAAGAGATATTGGATATCTAGTTGACGCATGGATTGCAGATATCACAGGCGGAGGTAATGCTGAAACTATACGTATTGGTAGACAGTACTGGCTTAACGGCGACGAACAGTTAATTTATCCAGCACAGGAAGCATCGGTATACGATTTTCTTAAAACTTTAATTAATACTTACGTTATTCCTCGTGTGGCGTACTCTACAAGTCAAAGTCCAGTTATATCTGCTCAGGTATTAACAGGCTCTGCCGGTGAAGCAGGCGGAATAACAAGATTTGATACACTTATTGATATTATAACAGATTTAATTATAAATGGTCTTTCAAGCCTTCCAACACTGACTTATAATTACAACAGTTTATATGTAGGAGATACCTACGATGAAGCCAAGTGTCGTAGAGACACCACTTATGTCATTGACGCATATATTCACGATTTAACCTATGGTGGCAATGAGCTTACCTTCTATGTTGGTTCTCGATATTATTTTAACGGAGTAATTCAACTATCTAATTCACAAGTTGAAATTAATACTCAAACTTTTATTCAAGATTTAATTAATAACTATGTTTTAACAAATGTTTATCATGCAAATTATCAGTATGACATCGAACAAACTATATTAACAAATAATGCCGAGGCTGCTGGAATTACAGCGTTTACTAATTATTCTGATATCATTATCGATGTCTTAACTACTGGGCCTAGTACATTACCCAGCGTTGTAGCACCTGACACACAAAACGGTGGATTACATCCTAATGCTGTGGCCTTGTTTGATGCTAATAAGAAATTTATCTTAGAAGAAACAATTGCCTACATTGCATTTAACGTAGCAAACAATATTAGCCCATTTATATTCTTTACATACAATCAGGCTAAGTGTCGTCGAGATATGAGTTATATTATCGAGGGGTACTTAACTGATTTAAAAAATGGCGGCAACAAACAAACATGGTTTAATGCTACACGTTATTACGAAGGTGGCGTTGCTGTAATCGACGGTGATCGTCAACCCGAAGTATTTGCTCATACATTTATTCGCGATTTATTAGAAAACTTTATTTGGCAAAATGTAGCGTTTCCAGCTCGACAAATTGTAGAAAGTCAAGTATTCGACAATAGCAACACTATTGAAACATTTGCAAATACAAAATTAAAAGAATTAAGCACAACCATTATTGAAGTTATATCAGGAGGAACTGATTATCTTCCAACCCAAGTTTCTCAACGCGGTTATATCAAAGTTCCCGGATTCTATAAACTAAAAGATTTCTTGTTAGTCACTAACACTAGCAGAAACACAATTCTTTATAATTTTGCCGATCCATCCACTGGCGGAGATGTAACCTATAGCGAAGATTTTGATTCGGACTTTGCTGGATTATTATTTGGCAATGATAAAATAACTACCCTATCATTTGATGTAGACACATCTACTCATATGGTTACCGACATGATTCAAGTCTTTGTCGAAGGTAAAGAACAACAAGTAAGATTAAATCCCATAGCCACAGATGCTATGGAACGTATGAAAGTTGGTATTCCACAGAGTATGCTTGACGCAGACTTTGAATATGGACTACAGCCAACTAAGTGGCAGGCTCTTGCATTGATGCGTAACTATCCATCATTGTATGAAATTCCGGGCAGTGACCTAGCAGTGACTAACGTAGTAACAGACGCATCTGCAGGCACAGGAGGTGCAGGTGCTAGTTTAATTACAGTAACTACACAAAGCAGTCACGGGTTTGTTGCCAGTGATCCATTTACAATTAAAGCGTTGGCAAATACTATCAGTGGTTTTAGCAGAGCAGAAGGATCGTTTTTAGTATTTTCAGTTCCATCATCGAATACATTTACATATTATGCTAAGTCAAAAGTTGGAACTAGCAACGGACAAGTTTTAGCCAGTACATATACACAATTACGTAAAGGCGGCTTTTATACAAATGCATCAGTGGGTAACCCAAGTTTCCAAGTGTTTTCATCTGGTAGTTCAGGAAGCGTATTAACTAGTTTAGTAACTCCTTCGGGCAGCGACGTTATTGGTTTTGGATCAGGCACAGTACCGCCGGTTGGCGCTCCAATTACAGGAACTGGTATTCCTACTGGTGCGCAGATTACTGCGGTTACCGGTCCTGGTGGCACAGCGGCCAGCACAACATTATTAACCAATGCAAGCATTGGAAATACATCTGTAGTTGTAAGTAGCACCACTGGTATTTCTTCAGGACTGTTATTCAATCGCGGCGATGGACAAGCAGTCATTGTTACAGACGTCACAGGCAATACTGTAAGTTTAAGTGGTGCCCTAACAGTTAATATTATAGGTACTAATCAAACCTACACTGCTAGAACACAAGATAGCACTAACGGCGAAGGTTCGGGAGCAACATTTACCGTTATAAGAAGTGCCTTAGGATACACAGCCTCAGTGGCTAATCCTGGAACATCGTACTCAGTAGGTAATACTATTACAATTTTAGGTACACAGTTAGGTGGGTTAACGCCTACTAACGACTGTACAGTGACCGTGGTCACAGCCAGCGATCGAAACACAGTGGCTACACTAAATCAATCAACTATTGTTGCAAGTTTAGGTTACACAACATTAACTAACTTGGCAACTACAGCGTCTG
>JACCDY011319251.1_pt1 | contig 39650 bp, 31 predicted proteins | sample 7446391 | NCBI WGS metagenome assembly JACCDY01 (sample SAMN15323451, study PRJNA562643) | freshwater metagenome | isolation source: river surface water | place: USA:Blue River Watershed | collected 2017-08-18
CGAAAAGCAAAAACTCTGGAGCGGGTGAAGGGAATCGAACCCTCGTCATAAGCTTGGAAGGCTTCAGCTCTACCATTGAGCTACACCCGCAAGGGCGACCAACCGCGGCCACTACCACTGCTCTGATTCTATGCAGCAGAATCGTTAAATACTCGATAACGATTTTGCGCCTGGTGGAGGGGGCTAGCTTCGAACCAGCGTACTCGCAAGAGGGCAGATTTACAGTCTGCTGCCATTAACCACTCGGCCACCCCTCCGCAGGGAACCGCAAACTATAGAGGGCGGCATTGGTTTTGTCAATTGAAATAATGCCGGCGATACTGTTATCTCAAGGATTTTCAAGGCAATTGCGCGTAGTGACGAGCCGGAAAAATCAGTACAGACGAACGAGTCGGGCGATAGCAAAAGCGGCCAGCGACCAGACCACCGTCGAGCCAAAGGGCAGACACAGCACGAGGTCTCGGAGCCGAAAGCGCACATCGCCAGGGACTCGCCCCACCCAGAGCCGGTCAAGAAACGGCAAAAGTGGATAAAAGACAGCAAGTAGCACGAAAATGGCAGCAACCCAGCGGATCATCGGCGTTCAGACAAAACGGGCCACAAGGAAGGCCATGAGTGAGATGAGAATAGTCGAGGCGAATGGCAGAAATATCTTTTTGCCAAAAATACTGAATCTGAAGTCGCCCGGCAAGCGTCCAATCCCCAGCCTCTCCAGCCAGGGAAGCGCGGAAGCAAGCACAATGAGTGTCATAAAAATAACCAACAACCAGCGGATCACCGTTGCCCTCCCCGCAGCGAGTGCCCATGCTGACTCATAGCCGGTAACTCTGATCCAGCGCGGCTATCGCCTGAGGTACATCCATCCGGCTTGCCAGCAGCAGTACTTTGAATAATTCGCCCATTTCTGCGGGAGAGGTCAGCTTTTGAACCGCATTGGCCACGGGTAACCAGTCCAAAGCATCCTCTGCTCGCCGCTCCTCAAGCAGACGGGGGAGTCCGGCGCCCAGCAGGAACGCCGCCTGATTCATGTAACCCGCAATCTGCAAACCAGCATCCAGCGCAGCACGGCCCATCTGGGTGAAATCCACATGGGCCGTGATGTCCTGTAACCCCACTCGGTAAAACGGGTCTGCGTGCGCATGATGCCGGTAGTGGCACATCAGGGTACCTGACGAGCGCTGCGACAAGTAGTACTCGCGCGCGGGAAAACCATAATCGATCAGCACCGCCATTCCGCCCGTTCCGCTCGTCAGCATGTCGCCCAGCATACGAACGAAGCCTGCTTGCTGGGGATGAACCTCCGTCACATACCCCTCAGGCAAGCTGTCCGGATCGGGAATGTGCGAACACAAATCCTCGGCGGCGCCGCGCTCGCGGAACGCAAAACGTCCCGACTCCAGCGACACACCAAGCTCCATCCACCGCCCGTTCCGACGAACCACCAAGGAGACGGGCATTGCATCCAGCACCTCATTGCACAGCACCAATCCAGAGAATGTTACCGGGGGCGTGTCAAGCCAGCAGACTTCATCGCGCTCCGCGAGTCTATGTCGCTGCCGCTCTCGAAGATCACCAGACAGTTCAACGATCTGGTACTGCGCGACCTCCAGACCGTTGACAGCGGCAGCAGAGAGAAAGTCATCTGCCAGCTTGCCGGTGCCAGCACCGAACTCCAGCACCTGCAACGGGGAGGGCAGGTCGAGGCTGGCCGCGAACTGAGCGAGGGTCGCGCCAAACAGCGACGACATCTCAGGTGCGGTTGTAAAATCACCGCCTTTACCAAGCTTTGCAGCGCCACCGGCGTAATAGCCAAGACCTTTCGCGTACAGGGCCAGCTCCATGAAGCGAGCGAAAGAAATCCATTCTTGATGCGCTCTGATATCTTCTCGGATCAGGGACTCCAGCGCTTGAGACGCAGACAAGGCGTCTGCAGAGGGCTCAGGTAATTGCATCACGATATTGTAGAGAAGACTGGCTGCACAAACTGCAAAATTTCATTACGCTCCGCTTTAAACCGACAAACACTACGCTAACGAGTCCGTGATTCACACCCAAAAAACTGCCCTGGTGACCGGCGCTGCGAAGCGACTGGGGCGCTCGATCGCGCTCGGACTGGCCAGAGATGGATGGGACATTGTTGTCCACTACCGGTCCTCTGCCACCGACGCGCAGGTCACGGCACAGGAAATTCGACAACTGGGCAGGCAAGCTATCACTCTCGATGCTGATTTGGCAGATGAACAGGCGAGCCGCGCCCTTCTGCCTCGCGCCATCGCCAGTATCGGGCCGATCAGCTGCGTGGTGAACAGTGCGTCGCTGTTCGATTACGACAATGCGTCCAGCTTCTCTGTAAAGAAGCTGGATCAGCACATGCACGCAAACCTCGCCGCGCCCGTGCTGCTCTCGCAGGCGCTTCATGATGCAACGCCGGAAGGCTCCCAATCCGTTGTGATCAACCTGCTCGACCAAAAACTATTCAACCCCAATCCGGACTTTCTCTCCTACACCCTGTCCAAAGCGGCATTGCAGTCAGCTACTGTGTTGCTCGCGCAAGCGTTGGCGCCGAAAGTTCGCGTGGTGGGTCTCGCGCCGGGGCTCACCTTGGTGTCGGGAGACCAGACCGAGCAAGGCTTTGCAGCAGCGCATACCCAGACGCCGCTGGGCAAAAGCAGCACGCCCGACGACATCACGGCTGCCACCTGCTATCTTGCCAATGCCAAAGCCATCACCGGTACCGTGCTAGTGGTCGACGGCGGACAGCACCTGATGCCGCTGCCCCGCGATGTGATGTTCGTGGCCCAATGAGCTCAACCTGATTATCAACAGAATTCGTCCATGTCCTCTTTATTTTTGCATCCTGCACTGGCCAATTGCCGCAGACTTTTCTTGAGCAACTACGTAATCATGAGCCACATCGGTGTTCATGATTTTGAAAAAAAAGCCGAACAGCGCGTGCTTTTCAATGTCGAGCTCTTCATCCCGCTTTCCGAATCCACACCGACTCGCGATCAGCTCAGCGAAGTCGTGGATTATGATTTCATTCGAAACACCATAAAACAGCACGTCGCGCAGGGCCACGTGCAGCTGCAGGAAACCCTGTGTGACGACATCGTCCGCACGCTGCTTGCGCATCCCAAGGTGAAAGCCGTGCAAATCTCGACCCAGAAACCCGATGTATATCCTGACTGTGAAGCGGTCGGCGTGGAAGTGTTTCAGATAAAGGCGGCCTGACATGAACAGCCCGCTGACGGCGCGCCAGCTCGACAAAGTCGCCTACGAAAACAACAAGCTGCACAAGCGACTGTGCCGTTTGGTGGGTCAGGCGATCGGCGACTTCAACATGATCGACAACGGCGACAAGGTGATGGTCTGCCTTTCGGGTGGCAAAGACAGTTACGCACTACTCGATATTTTGCTGACGCTGCGCGAGCGCGCACCGATTCACTTCGATATCGTTGCGGTCAACCTTGATCAGAAACAGCCGAATTTTCCGGCGGATGTCCTCCCGGCTTATTTGCGTAGCATCAACGTGCCCTTCCATATCGAGACACAAGACACTTACAGTATCGTCAAGCGTGTCATCCCCGAAGGCAAAACGACGTGCTCGCTGTGTTCGCGATTACGCAGAGGGATTCTGTATCGGGTCGCTGGTGAGCTGGGTGCGACCAAGATCGCACTCGGCCATCATCGCGATGACATCATGGAGACCTTCTTCCTGAACATGTTCTTCGGGAGCAAACTGAAGGGTATGCCGCCGAAACTGCAGTCTGATGATGGCAAGCATATGGTGATACGTCCACTCGCCTATGTGCGCGAGGCAGACACCGAGCGATATGCTGAAATAAAAAATTTTCCGATTATTCCCTGCGATCTCTGTGGCAGTCAGGAAAATCTGCAGCGCAAACAAATCAAAAGCATGCTGCGTGAATGGGAAAAGAAATTCCCGGGACGGGTAGAAAACATTTTCTCTGCGCTATCCACGGTGATTCCCTCCCACCTGATGGATCGCTCAATGTTTGACTTCGCCGGCCTGACAGCTACCGGCATCGCGAGCACAGGTGGCGATATCGCTTTTGACGAGGAGCCTTGCGCCACAGGGGAGTCAGCGAACATCATTCGCCTGCACCCGGCGGGTGATGATGACGAGGATTAAGGCTCAGTTTCCGATTGACCGGCTCTGATTCATCGCGAAGTTTCCGCGAAATCCCCTGATTTCCTGCGAGGCCGCGCGAAGGGTGCATGCTAAAATTTTGCACCTCTTTATATTCCGCCTATGAACGTTGTCATTCTCGCTGCAGGCATGGGAAAGCGCATGCAATCCGACCTGCCCAAGGTCCTGCACGCGCTGGGCGGCAAGCCACTGCTCTCCCACGTCGTCGACACCGCGCGCCAGCTATCGCCCTCTCGCTGCTGCGTGATCTATGGGCATGGGGGCGATGCTGTGCCCAGCCGGCTCGCATCGGACGATCTGCATTTCGTGCTGCAGGAGCCGCAGCTTGGAACGGGTCACGCGGTCATGCAAGCAGTGCCTGTACTGAATGACGACGAGCCCACGCTGGTGCTGTATGGCGATGTGCCACTGACCAGTATAAGTACGCTGAAGTCACTCGCTGCCAAGGCGGGAAAAGACAAGCTTGCCGTACTCACCATTGAACTCGACGACCCTTCCGGCTACGGCAGGATCGTCCGCGAGCAGCAACGCATCGTGCGCATCGTCGAGCAAAAAGATGCTGATGATAACGAGCGCAAGATACGTGAAATCAATACTGGCATACTCGTCGCACCGACCCGCAAACTCAAAGAATGGCTATCGCGCCTATCGAATGACAATGCGCAGCGCGAGTACTACCTGACCGATATCATCGCGCAGGCCGTTCACGATGGCGTGTCAGTCGAATCATCGCAACCCGCGCATGCGTGGGAAACACTCGGTGTCAATAGCAAGGTGCAACTGGCACAGCTTGAGCGCATCTACCAGAACAACATCGCGAACCAGCTATTAGAACAGGGAGTGACGCTCACCGATCCGATGCGGCTCGATGTGCGCGGCACGCTGCATTGCGGCCGCGACGTGACGATCGACGTGAACTGCGTATTCGAGGGCGAGGTCGAACTCGGCGATCGGGTACAGATCGATGCGAACTGCGTGATACGCAACACACGCATCGACGCAGGCACTCACATCAAAGCTTTTACGCACATTGAAGACGCCATCATTGGTTCAGGCTCGCAGATCGGGCCCTACGCGCGGCTGCGTCCCGGTACGGCATTGGCCGACGATGTACATATCGGCAACTTCGTCGAGGTGAAGAACAGTCAGTTCGGCGCGCACAGCAAGGCCAACCATCTCGCCTATGTAGGTGATGCCAGCGTCGGCCAACGCGTGAACATCGGTGCCGGCACCATCACCTGCAATTACGATGGCGCAAACAAGCACCGAACCGTGATCGAGGATGATGCATTCATCGGCAGTGACACACAACTGGTGGCGCCAGTCACGGTGGGGCGCGGCGCCACACTGGGCGCAGGAACAACACTGACCAAGGACGCGCCGGCCGACAGCCTGACCGTGTCGCGCGCTAAGCAAACCAGCATCACGGGCTGGCAACGGCCTGTCAAATCGAAGAAATAGGATCCCTCATGTGCGGCATCGTTGGCGCCGTCGCCGAGCGCGACATCGTTCCCATCCTGCTCGAAGGACTCAAGCGCCTCGAATACCGAGGCTATGATTCCTGCGGCGTCGCGGTGCACCATCAAGGGCTGAGACGCTCGCGCAGCGTGTCGCGTGTCGCCGAGCTGGAAACACAAGTCGCCGAAACCCGGCTCACTGATCATACCGGCATTGCGCATACGCGCTGGGCCACCCATGGCGCACCGGCGACCAACAATGCGCATCCTCACTTCTCGGCCAAAGGCGGCGATCCGCGCGTCGCAGTTGTCCACAACGGCATCATCGAAAACTACGAAGAGATTCGCAGCGAACTGGTCAAGCTCGGCTATGTGTTCGAGTCGCAGACCGACACCGAGGTGATCGCCCATCTGGTGAATGAACTTTACGATGGCGACTTGCTGCGCACCGTACAAAAAACAGTCAAACGTCTGCATGGCGCCTTTGCGATTGCCCTGTTCTGCAAGGACGAACCCGAGCGTGTGGTCGGCGCACGCGTTGGTTGCCCGCTGGTGGTTGGTATTGGCCAGAACGAAAACTTTGTCGCGTCAGATGCGATGGCGCTGGCCGGCACTACTGACCAGATCATTTATCTGGAAGAAGGCGATGTCGTTGATGTGCGCCTGAACGGGATCAGCATCACCGACAAGCAGGATGCCAAGGCAGAGCGCAAGATACAGACCGTGAATGCGTATTCTGGCGCGATCGATCTCGGCCCTTACCGGCACTACATGCAGAAAGAGATCTTCGAGCAGCCGCGTGCGATCGGCGACACCCTTGAAGGTGTGCTCGGCTTCGCGCCGGATCTGTTTGGCGAGGGCGCACGAGAAGTGTTCACTGGCATCGATGCGGTACAGATTCTCGCGTGCGGCACCAGCTATTACTCGGGCATGACCGCCAAATACTGGCTGGAGTCACTTGCTGGTCTGCCGACCAATGTCGAGATCGCCAGTGAATACCGGTACCGCGAGCCTGCGGTCAATCCGAAGGCGCTGATCGTCGTCATCTCGCAATCTGGCGAAACAGCCGACACACTGGCTGCATTGAAATATGCAAAGGAGCTCGGCCATCGTCACTCGCTGGCGATCTGCAATGTTGCGACCTCGGCGATGGTGCGCGAAACCACACTCTCTTACCTGACGCGAGCTGGCGTAGAAATCGGCGTGGCATCGACCAAAGCCTTCACCACGCAGCTCACGGCGCTGTATCTGCTGACGCTGACACTGGCCAAGCTGCGTGGCAAGCTGAGTGAAGATGCTGAGGCCACGCATCTGAAGAATCTGCGTCACCTGCCCGCCGCGCTATCATCGGTGCTCGCACTGGAACCACAAATCATCGCCTGGGCAGATGCGTTTGCCCGTAAGGAAAACGCACTCTTTCTCGGTCGCGGTCTGCACTATCCGATTGCACTTGAGGGCGCGCTGAAGCTGAAAGAAATCTCTTATATCCACGCCGAAGCCTATCCAGCCGGTGAACTCAAGCACGGCCCACTCGCGCTGGTTACCGAGGAAATGCCCGTCGTGACTGTGGCGCCGAATGATGCGCTGATCGAAAAACTGAAATCCAATATGCAGGAAGTCCGCGCGCGAGGCGGTCAGCTGTATGTGTTTGCGGATGCCGACTCGCATATCGCGTCCAGCGATGGCATCCATGTGATCCGCTTGCCCGAGCACTACGGTTTGCTGTCACCGATACTGCATGTGGTACCGCTGCAACTGCTCGCGTACCACACTGCGCTGGCTCGCGGCACCGATGTTGACAAGCCACGCAATCTGGCCAAGTCGGTGACAGTGGAATAAACCTGCCTCGCCAGCATCCTGATGTTCAAATCGGCAATCTACTCGCCTCAGTAAAAGTCCTGTCACCTGACAGAGCCCGTCATCACCTGGCGCGCTGACTAGTAAAGCACGCGCGACAGACACTCACGTCGTCGTCGCTACCCTCTCGCTATTTCCACTTTCTGACGCGTGCAAGATCAGTCGATATCAATCTGACCGCTCATCGAATACTTTATTCGCTCATTTCAAATATTTTTCGTCCCACTAAAAATCATTTAGACGATTCTTTTATTTTGTTACTGAAAAACAGGAGCCTTCGCGACAAGCTTTTTTCAGTCATCGTGCGAGGCCACTCAACACCCTACTTAAAAGGAAATAAAAATATCGAAACCCCAGATGCCTGACGTACAAATTCACAAAACATCCCAGATTCCTTTTTTAGATTATGCTAATGACATCGACGCAGTCATCGTAACGGGCTGCAGTCCCGACGAAGAGCTTGAAGGCCCAGAGGGAGCGCCCGCTTCTTCGGTCGAAATATCTACCCCGGATGGCTCATCCGAGCAAGCTCATGCAAAACCAACCTGCCCCAAACCTGTGCATTACATTATCAATGCGCTGTCTGTGGCTGGGACCTTCGGCGGACTGGCCCTGATCATCACCGGCGGCACGGGAACGACATTGCATGAACCCAGCGATAACCCCATCGTCAATGGTGCGATGTTATTGAGTGGCTGCGCCCTGCTCGCCGGCTCATTTCTGGGCGGTCTTTACCACATGAGCGGTCGGACGCCGGCACAGTAAAAACCGAGCTTTCATCGGTATCGATTGCCATTGTTGGGAACGTGCGGAGCAAATACTGCGCACGTTCTGCTTTTCAATCTATTTCATCGGCTGTCCACTATGCATCCTCTGTTAGCGAGCGCATTGCGAGCGCGACGCCATCATCCTGACCCGGAGATCAGCTCCCTTCTCGACCAAGCTCGAAAAATACTCGAAGCGGCGCCGGAATCGGCAGAGCAATTCAGCGCCGAACTCGTTGCAGGAAAAACGCTGGCGCAATGTCTGGGGATAGCCGATCAGGTGTTGGAAGACAGCTATCAAGCGGCCTGCAAGCTCGTGAACGAAAAACTGTTTCAGGAAGCGCTGGTACTGGCGAGCCTCGCACTTGCGGCAGGACCGAGACAAGCACGATACGCGTTCAAGGTAGGCTCTTGTATGCAGCATCTGGGCGACGTGACGAGTGCGGCTGATTTTTACAAGCTCAGCCTGCAGATCGACACGCATCATATCGGTGCTGCTTATCGACTGGGCGAATGCCTCCGCAGGCTGGGCGAGGAGGAACAGGGCCGCCATCTGTTTGAGTGGACCATTGAACTTTCACGCGGTAATTTTGCGCACCGAAAAATTCAAACAGCGGCCGAGTCCCAGCTCAGGACGCCACCTCTTTTGCCTTGAGTACATAACCTACGCGTGGAAAATGTACATGGACGTGACCGACGCGCGGATCCTCTCGGCGCAAGGTATAGCGGGTACGACTCGCAGCCACCAGCGTCCCTTCCGTTGGCTCGATACCAAAAGCCTCGGCAACAATAATTACCGGCTGGCCCAAGGCAATGCCATGATGGTCTTGATGAATTTCCTGCGGCAGAGCGTCAGGTGTGGCGGCCTGCGCAATGCGCAGCGACTCCTCTGTCGTCATCGCTGATGAACTGCCATGCCCTACTGATGCGATGCGATCCATCCAAGCCACAACCCCAGGCACGGATTCCAGAATACCAGCCAGAACGGGTACCTGATGCCGAGTGAACCACAGCGGGTGATAAACCGAAAAATCAGCAATACAGGGATGCTCACCGAGCAAAAACGGCTGATGCTCCAGCATGCTTGCAATACGACGCAAATAGCTCTTGTAGGCTGCCGTGGCATCAGGCGCCGGCATGCGCGGCGCGTTATTGCGCATCGCTGCGCGGTCTGCGGCAAAGATTTTCAGTTGCTCGGGATCCGGAAACAAAGCCGTCGCACCAGACGGCTGAAAGTTGTAGGCCATCGCAGTCTGAAACAAGGTTGAGTCGGCCCATTGTGCGAGTACCCGCGCCAAACCCTTCTGTGACGGCGGGAAGACTGCTGGCTCGGGTGTGCGTTGTTCCAGCACATCCGCCATCAGCGCGGTGTCACAGTAGATATCGGCGCCGATCTGCAGCACGGGTGTACGGCGATAACCGCCGGTGAGCGCCACTAGGTCCGGCTTGGGCATGATCATCGGGATCACGACTGAGCGCCAGGTCAGACCTTTCAGCCCGAGCATCAGGCGGATTTTTTCGGCGAAGGGAGATAAGGGGTAATGATGCAGTATCAAGTCGGGCATGGTCGCAATCTCGAGGGAGCGTTCCCTGGATAGTAGCCTACCGCTCAGGGCGCCGATTTGCCCGCCATACCAGGGGCTTTCACGCTATACTCTCGGCACTTGACGTTAACGTAAGCGTCAACCTCGCCGCAACCGTACGGCGGCCCTTACTCCCGGAGATTTCGCCATGACCGACCTGTCGGTATCTCAGAACCTCACTGCCTATACGCCCGTCAACAAGGTGCGCTTCGTGACTGCGGCCTCCCTGTTCGACGGCCATGACGCCTCGATCAACATCATGCGCCGGATCCTGATGTCCCAGGGTGCCGAGGTCATTCATCTCGGTCATAACCGCTCGGTCGAAGAGATCGTCACGGCCGCGCTGCAGGAGGACGCGCAGGGCATCGCCATCTCCAGCTACCAGGGCGGTCATGTCGAGTACTTCAAGTACATGATCGACCTCTTGAAAGAGCGTGGCGGCGCGCACATCAAGGTCTACGGTGGCGGCGGCGGAGTGATCGTGCCCTCCGAGATCAAGGAATTGCACGACTACGGTGTGGCGCGCATCTTCAGCCCCGAGGATGGTCAGCGCATGGGACTGGTCGGCATGATCACTTACATGATCAAAGCCTGCGATATCGACCTCTCCGACTACGCACCCACCTCGCTCACAGCCTTGACTGATGGCGACATGAGCGCGCGCCAGCGTCCGCTCGCGCAGCTGATCACAGCGCTGGAAAATGGCAAGGCTTCGCCCGAGCTGAAAAAAGCCTTACATGAAGCCGCTGCCAATACCAAGGCACCGGCGCTTGGCATCACCGGCACCGGCGGTGCTGGAAAATCTTCGCTCACGGATGAACTGATCCGCCGCCTGCGCATCGATCAGGAAGATCAGCTGAACGTGGCCGTCATCTCTATTGATCCGTCGCGCCGCAAATCGGGCGGGGCGCTGCTCGGCGACCGCATCCGCATGAACGCGATCAGTCCCTGGAGCAGTAAGCAGCGTGTGTTCATGCGCTCGCTCGCCACGCGCGAAGCTGGCTCAGAAATTTCACAGGCTCTGCCCGATGTTGTCGCTGCCTGCCGCGTAGCCGGCTTTGATCTGATCATCGTCGAAACCTCAGGCATCGGTCAGGGCGATGCAGCGATCGTCCCCCATGTGGATTGCAGCTTGTACGTGATGACGCCCGAGTTCGGTGCTGCGTCGCAACTGGAGAAGATCGACATGCTCGACTTCGCCGATTTCGTCGCGATCAACAAGTTCGATCGCAAGGGTGCACAGGATGCGCTACGCGATGTCGCCAAGCAGGTACAGCGCAACCGCGAAGCATGGACGGTGCCTACCGAGCACATGCCCGTGTTCGGCACGCAAGCATCGCGCTTTAATGACGATGGCGTGACTGCGCTGTATCAAGGGCTATTGCCCAAGCTGACCGAACTGGGTCTGAAAATCGCTACTGGCACGCTCGCACCCGTGAATGTACGTTTCTCGTCAGGGCGGAACGCGATCGTGCCGCCAGCGCGCAGCCGCTACCTGGCAGAGATCGCCGACACCGTGCGCGGCTACCATCGCCGCGTGGAAAAGCAGGTCATCGTCGCCCGCGAACGCCAGCAACTGACCGAGGCAAAGCGCCTGTTGTCTGCCTCGGGCAAGCCCGCAGATTTTGATGATCTGATCACACAGCGCGAACATGCACTGGATACGGATGCACGTACCGCGCTGGCCGGCTGGCCTGGGATTCAGACCGCCTACAGCGGCGATGAGCATGTGGTGAAGATCCGCGAGAAGGAAATTCGCACTCGTCTGTTCACCGAGACGCTGTCTGGCAACAAAGTGCGCAAGGTCTCGCTACCGAAGTATGCCGACCATGGCGACCTGCTGCGATGGCTGATGAAGGAAAACCTGCCAGGTTACTTCCCCTACACCGCCGGCGTGTTCCCGTTCAAGCGCGAGAATGAAGACCCGACCCGGATGTTTGCCGGTGAAGGTGATGCTTTCCGCACCAATCGGCGCTTCAAGCTGGTGTCTGAAGGCATGCCGGCCAAGCGGCTATCAACGGCATTCGACTCGGTCACCCTGTACGGTGCCGATCCGGCGCTGCGCCCGGACATTTACGGCAAGGTCGGTAATTCCGGCGTGTCGATCGCGACACTGGAAGACATGAAGGTACTCTACGACGGCTTCGATCTGTGCGACCCGACAACCTCGGTCTCGATGACGATCAATGGCCCGGCACCGACTATCCTCGCTTTCTTCATGAACACCGCGATCGATCAGCAGATGGCAAAATTCAAGGCCGACAAGGGCCGTGAGCCAACTCCTGAAGAAGCGACACAGATCCGTGCCTGGGTCTTGCAGAGCGTGCGCGGCACGGTGCAAGCGGATATATTGAAAGAAGATCAGGGTCAGAACACTTGCATCTTCTCGACCGAATTCTCGCTGAAGGTGATGGGCGACATTCAGCAATACTTTGTCGATCACAAGGTGCGCAATTTCTATTCGGTGTCGATCTCCGGCTATCACATCGCCGAAGCTGGCGCGAACCCAATCTCGCAGCTGGCGTTCACTCTGTCGAATGGCTTCACCTTTGTCGAAGCCTATCTGGCGCGCGGTATGCACATTGACGATTTCGCGCCTAATTTGTCATTCTTCTTCTCCAACGGCATGGATCCGGAGTACACCGTGCTCGGCCGTGTCGCCCGTCGCATCTGGGCGGTATCCATGCGCGAGAAATATGGCGCGAACGAGCGCAGCCAGAAACTCAAATATCACATCCAGACCTCGGGGCGCTCACTGCATGCGCAAGAAGTCGACTTCAACGACATCCGCACCACCCTACAGGCGCTGATCGCGATCTACGATAACTGCAATTCGCTGCACACCAATGCCTATGATGAGGCAATCACCACGCCAACCGATGAATCCGTGCGGCGCGCGCTGGCGATCCAGCTGATCATCAACCGGGAGTGGGGCCTCGCCAAAAATGAAAACCCGAGCCAGGGTTCCTTCATCATCGAAGAGCTGACCGATCTGGTCGAAGAAGCGGTGCTGCAAGAGTTCGAGCGTATCGCCGAGCGCGGCGGTGTGCTGGGCGCGATGGAGACCGGCTACCAGCGTAGCAAGATTCAGGAAGAGTCGATGCTGTATGAGCACAAGAAGCATGATGGCAGCCTGCCTATCATCGGCGTGAACACCTTCCGTAATCCTAAGGGCGACACCATTCCGCAGCAACTCGAACTGGCGCGCTCGACGGATGAGGAAAAGCAGTCGCAGCTCAAGCGTCTCGCCGACTTCCACAAGCGACATCAGGCACAGGCGCCCAAAGCACTGGCCGAGTTGCAGCAGGCCGTGATCCGCGACGAGAACGTATTCGCCAAACTGATGGAGGCGGCGCGCGTCTGCTCGCTGGGTCAGATCACGGATGCACTGTTCGAGGTCGGCGGTCAGTACCGGCGCAGCATGTAAGTAGTCTGGCCGCTACAATTGGGGTCATGGCCGACCTGTTTGCCCCGACTGACGACGCACTCGAGGCCCTGATATCCGCGATCGATATCCGGGCCTATGAAAAAACCCGCAATCATCTGGCGGGCAAGGTCACTCGACTTTCGCCCTACATTACCCACGGCTTCATCAGCATTCCCGCCTTGTTCGAACGCCTGCCCCGGCTTCGTTTGGAAGACAAGCTGGCCTTTGAATTCGGCTGGCGCGAATTCTTCCATCATGTATGGCACCGCGCCGGCGACGGCATTCTCGACGATATGCGTTCCGGCCTGCCGGGCGTTCGCTATCAGCGCGAGCTGCCCGACGATGTGCGCGAGGGGCGTACCGGTCTGCCCGTGATAGACAAAGCCGTGCACACGCTCTACGAGACTGGCTATCTGCATAATCACGCGCGCATGTGGCTGGCCAGCTATCTGGTCCATCTGCGCAAGGTGCACTGGCGCACCGGAGCGGACTGGATGCATGCGCATCTGCTGGATGGCGATCTGGCCTCCAACCATTTGTCGTGGCAATGGATTGCAGCCACCTTCAGCAGCAAGCCCTATCTGTTCAATGCGGAGAATGTCGCACGCTACGCACCGGTCAACTGGCATTGCGAGCGCAGCGCGGTCGACACGTCTTACGATGCGCTCGAAGCGATCGCTAGAAGCTCGGAGACGATCATGGTCTCGCCCGCCTTGCTGGGAATGAGCGAACCGGAAATTCTTTCTGCGCCGCCCTCAGAAGCACCGGCGCTGCACATTCCCGCCAGAGCACGTGTGCGACTCGTGCATCCTTGGATGATGGACAACGCCGCTTTTGATGGCTTGCGCATCGGAGTCATTCATCTTCCTTTTCATCGTCAATTTCCGTGGTCGGCGTCGCGCTGGCGGTTCGTGATGCAACGACTACAGCAGGTGACCGATGCCTTGTTCGTGGGCGATCTGAACGAACTCGGGCCGTTGCTGAACCAATCAGTATCCGTCGAGAGCGTCGCAACGCTAAACCCCGGGTACCGCGATGCCTTGCCAACCCTGTGCACGCAACTCCCCGAGCCAGTGCGGCGCTTCCCCAATCCCGATAAAGCCTGCCGCTCGTTCTCCGCGTTCTGGAGCATCTGCACGCAAGGCTCGGAGGACGCGCCCCGTCGCGCGTGGCACCGATGAGTCTGGGCGTCGTCTGGTTCAAGCGCGACCTGCGCGTATTCGATCACCTGCCGCTGCTCCAGGCTAGCGGCCATGGTGCAGTGCTGCCGCTGTATGTGTACGAACCGGAGATCATCCGCGCCCCGGATTTCTCAGCGCAACATCTGTGCTTCATCAATGAATGTCTGGTCGATCTCGATCAGGCACTCAGTGGCCGAGGCAGTCCGCTGCAGATCGTGCACGGCGAGATGATCCATGTGCTCAAACGCATCCGTGAAGAGTTCGGTGATTTCACGCTGTACTCGCATGAAGAGACAGGCAATGCGATCAGCTATGCACGCGACCTGCGGGTGGCCGACTGGTGCAAAGCCAACGGCATCAGCTGGAAAGAATCCCCGACCAATGGCGTGGTACGGCGCCTGTCGTCGCGAGATGAATGGTCGGCGATCTGGATGCAACGCATGCGTCAGCCGCTAGTGAGTGCGCCGGACTTTCTGACCTCGCCGGGCAAGATGCTGACACCCCATGGCCTGATGACACCCCGTCAGCTAGGCCGCGATGATGCCGACAAACCAGGAAGACAGCGCGGCGGACGCAAGCTGGCATCCCAGCAAGTGAAGCTGTTCTTCGACAAGCAGCTACCGCATTATCGCTACTCGATGTCCAGCCCGCTCTCGGCGGAGGATGCCTGCTCACGCCTGTCGCCCTATATCGCTTATGGCGTAATCTCAGTGCGCGAGCTAATGCACAAGGTCTGGAAAATGCGCACGCAAGCCCAGGCGCTGCCCGCGCCGGCTCAGCCAAAGGGCGTGCTCGCCAGCCTGAAATCTTTCGAAAGCCGGCTGCACTGGCATTGCCATTTCATTCAAAAGCTCGAATCTGAACCCGAGATCGAGCTGCATAACGTGCACCGTGGCTTCGATGGCCTGCGCGAGGAAAACTTCAGCCCGGAATATTTTGAGCGCTGGCGCAAAGGCGAGACGGGCTTTCCGCTGATCGATGCCTGCATGAAGATGCTCGCGCATACCGGCTGGATTAATTTCCGCATGCGCGCGCTCTTGATCAGCTTTTCCAGCTACCAGCTCTGGAACCACTGGCGAGAGCCTGCGTTACATCTTGCGCGTGAATTTCTGGACTACGAACCGGGCATTCACTACCCGCAGATACAGATGCAAAGCGGTGTTACCGGCATCAACCTGCTGCGCATCTATAACCCGGTGAAACAGGCGCATGATCAGGATCCTGAAGGCATCTTCGTAAAACGCTGGCTGCCGCAGCTCGAGCATGTGCCGCAGGCATTCATCTTCGAACCCTGGACCATGCCGCCCGACGTGCAAGCCGAATGCGGTGTGCTGATGGGCGAACACTATCCTGAGCCTGTCGTCGACCATCTGGCGACCGCTGCGTTCGCACGCAACACGCTGTGGGAATTGCGACGCAACCCAGAAGTGCGCAGCGAGGCGATGAAAGTCCTTCACCGTCACGGCAGTCGCAACCCAATGCGCGAAGGCCGGCCACGGCACACGGGGCGCTCGAAAAAATCAGCCTCCGGCACTGAGACGCCTCAGCTTCCGCTCGCGCTGGATATTCCAGACCAAGACGTCTGATGCTGCCCGGTATTCTCAGCGCAGCTCTGGCTTTCACACTCTGGGGCATCTTTCCTGTCTACCTGAAGCTCTTGCATGATGTGCCGCCGCTGGAGATCCTGTCGCACCGTGTGGTGTGGTCGATTGTCTTTCTGTCACTGGTGCTGTACTGGCGCAAGCAGTGGGCCTGGGTAAACAACGTACGCGCAAATCCGCGCATTGCGCTGACCTTTGTGGCCAGTGCGGCAGCGCTTGGCGCGAACTGGGTCATCTACATCTGGGCAATCAACGCGGACAGGGTGATTGATGCCAGCCTGGGGTATTTCATCACGCCGCTATTCAATGTTTTGTTCGGCCGGCTGCTGGGAGAGCGCTTGCATCCGGTGCAATGGCTGTGCGTTGCGCTGGCAGCCAGCGGCGTCGGCTGGCTGACCGCCAGCGCCGGGCATCTGCCGTGGATCGGTCTGCTGCTGGGCATAAGTTTCGGCTCCTATGGTCTGCTGAGAAAAACCGCGCCACTCGGCGCGCTCGAAGGTCTGGCAGTAGAGACACTGGTGATGCTGCCAGCGGCCTGTGCTTTTCTTCTCGTGCCCGGCAGCGGCAGCTCGCATGCTTTCGCCTCGGGTTCGCTGACACTTACTCTGCTGCTGGCAGCAGCAGGGCCTGTGACGGCGATACCGTTATTGCTGTTTGCGTTCGGCGCGAGACGCATTCCGCTGAGTATCGTTGGCCTGCTGCAGTACATCGGCCCCAGTATCCAGCTGCTGCTGGGTATTTGGCTCTATCACGAACCCTTTGACAACAACAAATTGATCGGCTTCGCGCTGATCTGGAGCGCGCTGGCGCTGTTTTCTGCACAAGGGCTGTGGCTCGCGTGGCGACATAGGAAGCCCTCGGCGCCCGTCTCGGCCTGAAATACGGGCGACGCAGCGCAAACCTGTACCCGGGCCCACCCTTCGGGTATCCTCTGGCGTTTTGAGAAGCCTGTTCTGGCGTCTCCTGTCGACTCGTCGAATTTTCCATCATCAAAAAACCATGGCTAACTACGTTTACACGATGAACCGCGTGGGCAAGATTGTCCCGCCCAAGCGTCAGATCCTGAAAGACATCTCGCTGTCCTTCTTCCCCGGTGCCAAGATCGGCGTGCTCGGCCTGAATGGCTCAGGTAAATCCACGCTGCTGAAGATCATGGCCGGCATCGACAAAGATATCGAGGGTGAAGCGATACCGATGCCGAACCTGAAGATCGGCTATCTGCCGCAAGAGCCGCAGCTGGATCCATCAATGACCGTGCGACAAGCCGTTGAGAGCGGTCTGGGCGAGGCTTTCGAAGCGCGCGCGAAACTTGATGCCGTCTATGCCGCTTACGCTGAACCCGATGCCGACTTTGATGCGCTGGCCACTGAACAAGCGCGGCTGGAAGCGATCATCGCCGCCGCTGATGGCGGCAATCTGGAACTGCAACTCGAGGTCGCCGCCGACGCGCTGCGCTTACCCCCATGGGATGCAAAGATCGACGTACTCTCGGGCGGTGAAAAGCGCCGTGTGGCGCTCTGCCAGCTTTTGCTTTCAAAGCCAGACATGCTGCTGCTCGATGAGCCGACCAACCATCTGGATGCAGAGTCAGTTGACTGGCTCGAGCAATTCCTGCAGCGCTTTCCCGGTACCGTAGTCGCGATCACTCACGACCGCTACTTCCTGGACAATGCGGCCGAATGGATACTCGAACTAGATCGCGGACATGGCATTCCATGGAAAGGCAATTACAGTTCCTGGCTGGAGCAAAAAGAAAACCGTCTGAAACAGGAAGAATCGAGTGAATCCGCACGCCAGAAAGCACTGAAAAAAGAACTCGAATGGGTACGCCAAAACCCCAAGGGCCGTCAGGCCAAAAGCAAAGCGCGTATTGCTCGCTTCAATGAACTGTCCGAGTTCGAATATCAGAAACGTAATGAAACTCAAGAAATCTTCATTCCCGTCGCTGAGCGCCTGGGGAACGAAGTCATCGAATTCAAGAATGTCAGTAAAGGCTATGGTGATCGTCTGCTGATCGACAATCTGTCATTCCGTATTCCGCCGGGCGCCATCGTTGGCATCATCGGTCCGAACGGCGCGGGTAAATCCACACTATTTCGCATGATTTCCGGCAAAGAGCAACCCGACAGCGGTGAGGTTGTGATCGGGCCCACCGCAAAAATCTCGGTCGTCGATCAGTCACGCGAAGACCTCGATAACAAAAAGACCGTGTTCGACGATGTCTCGCAGGGCGCAGACATTCTGACCGTTGGTCGCTTCGAGATGCCGTCGCGCGCTTATCTCGGCCGCTTCAATTTCAAAGGTGGCGATCAGCAAAAAATCGTCGGCAATCTGTCCGGTGGTGAGCGTGGTCGTCTGCATCTGGCCAAGACGCTGCTGATGGGCGGTAATGTGCTGCTGCTCGATGAACCTTCCAACGATCTGGACGTGGAAACCCTGCGCGCGCTGGAAGATGCCTTACTCGAATTCGCCGGCAGCGTACTGGTGATCTCGCACGATCGCTGGTTCCTCGATCGTATTGCGACGCATATTCTGGCGTTCGAGGGCAACTCACAAGTCACCTTCTTCGACGGGAATTATCAGGAGTACGAAGCGGACAAGAAGAAACGTCTTGGCGAAGAAGGCGCGAAGCCCAAGCGCATTCGATACAAGCCACTGCGCACCTGAGTATTGTATTGGTTCATCGTTGCGAATGACTCGGCTGCTCAAGTCATCCTGATGATATTGGGAACCACTCAGTCGCCAGATTTACAGAAGGCCTTTGTCACTCACCAAAGGCCTTCTGATGAACCCGAATCTCCCCCCGCCACCATTTGACCCGAACTCGTCGAGTTTGGCCTACCTGAATCACCTGCCGCCGGGAACCCAAGCTCATTACCGAACTGACCTGGCGGTCAATCAACCTCAACTACGCAATCGTCCGGCACCCGGTCGTGTACCGCTCAACCCGGGACAAGACTTGGTAGATGCTGGCGAGGACATTTCCAGCCGCCTTCAGGATGGCTTACCCGATGACGAGTCCAACCGCGGGCTCGAACGCGCCCGATCCGATGCCAGCGAAGCCGAGATACTCGAACACTCTGAACCCGTGCACAAGCAACGGCGAAACAGCTCGCCGGAGCCGGTGCAAGAAGTGCCAGTCTCGGCCCAGCGTTCATTGTCGAATAAACCGAAAAATTTAGCGTTTATAAAAGCGATGGCCCGCGCTTGCTCCAGCTTGCTGGTAATTGACATCCGAAGCGATAATCCACTCGTAAAAATGATGGTCAATGCTAGCTTCAGCTTGCAGCCAGTTGCCCGCTTAAGCAATAATCCATTCACACTAGCTGCGATATTTGGCGAATTGGACGTCTTGAAATACCTTGCTGAACATGGCGACGATATTCGACAAAAAGATCAATATGGAATGAACGCGTTAATGTATGCGGTGCGAAATAGACATGTAGGCCTCGTGAAATACTTGGTTGATATTGGCTGCAACTATCCTGACCACCACGAGGTAAATAAATTTTTGTTCAACGCGATTAAAAACCGCGATCTAGAGCTGCTTGACTTGCTGATTCCCCTCCACGACGTCTCCAACCGAGACCTTGACGGCCTGACTCCGCTGATGCGTGCTGCGGCAGAGAATGTACTTGAGGCAGCCGTTCCACTGATTCAAGCCACTTTGAAGCTTCCGAATGCACTGAAGCTAATAGAAGAAGCTTTAGCGATCGCTACTGGGCCGTTTTTTAGGGAATTGCTGAAAAATCCCTTTATCGTTAGCGACGAGGGCCCAAAATTGAATAGTGCTCTGGAAGTAGATAGCGAACCTTTTATCTTCAGCGCTTTCGTTAGTAGGCATGTGCTATCGCAGTATGACGAATTGCAACATTTGCGAGCCAGCTTAGGCTCTGACGAATCAATCACTCCCATGCAGATAAAGTCTGCCAAGGTAAGTGTTCTGGCAGAACTCACTGCCTGGAAGCTTCAGCATCCGGATGACAGTATTTTCAAAGAACACTTGCCGTCTTCTTTGTTATTGGTACGAGAAAGAGCAATTGCCTTTATAAACAAAGATATCGAGTCACTCACCGCGCAGGCTCTCCAGTGGGAAGAGAACCACGTGATACCCGTCGTCGCAAATCTTTATGAATGCTGCCTCAACCACTCTCTTTCTGAACCATCGACGGTTGATATCATCAATGAGTTGACCTCCAAAGGACTGTATCACTCGATCGCTCAGAAAGTCGCAAAAGCATGGACGAGCGCATGGGCCGCCATGTCTCCAGAAGCAGCACCCATGATACAAACAGCCTTCGCAGCACAGTTCGATGGCGGGCCTCGTGAAAATCGGCCTAATCCGGAATTGCTTACCCAAGAGGTGATCATCAATGCCGATACGGTAACGAGCAGCATCGACCATTTTGCAGGCACGCCGGTCGGCATTGCACTACTGGAGATATTCCGCGCCGCCCTGCGGAGCGAGTTTGATGCTGTCGGAGGTGAAATCTTGCGCACACAGCATGCGAACTTGTCCACGCAGAGCAAAGCGCTATATGCCGATCTGATGGGACGACAGCTCCATCTGATCGCTCAATTCTGGAGAGCTGAATCCTAATGGCTGAAAAACCAGCCTCGCACCACGTTGCCGCGCTCGACATCGGCGGGACCAAGATGGCCGCTTGCATCGCCGATGCAAGCGGTCCCCTGCTGCGCGTAACACAAGAAACGATCAGGTCTGGCAGCCCGCACACCATCGCACAGCAGGGAATCCATCTGATTGATACATGCTGTCAGCAGTTACAGATCGATCCTGCACGGATTCAGGTAGTCGGGGTCAGCAGCTGCGGGCCTTTCGACATCCGCGATGGGGCGATCGGCATCCTCCCGCCCAACTTGTGCGGTGGACTGCCGAATGGTGATGATCTGCCGAATGACTGGACTTTCCTGCCGCTGGAATCTGTGCTGCGCGAGCGCTTCGCTCAAGTGCGCATTGCCAATGATTGCGTGGCAGCGCTGCACGGTGAGCGTGCATTTGGCGTAGCGCCCGCCAATTCAATCTATGTCACCTGGAGCACGGGCATAGGCTTCGGTTTGTGCGTTGACGGTCACATCCTGAATGGCAAGGCTGGCAACGCAGGACATGCGGGCCATATGCTGTTGTCAGATACCTCGGAGGCCTTATGCGGCTGTGGGAATCGTGGCGATCTGGAAGGAATGATCGGCGGACGTAATTTCGGCAAGCATCTTGGCCGACCGCTGGAGGCGATCTTCCATGACGCGCAGTGTGGCGATGTGGCCTCGCTGTCCGCCGTGAAGGAAGCCGCGCGCTGGTTTGGCCGCGCGCTGTTCAACCTGACGACGATCCTCGATACGGAAGCGATTTTTGTCGGGGGCAGCGTGTGGCGGCATAACGAAGCGCTGTTGGCGCCGCTGGTACGAAAGGAAATCGAAGCACGCTTTCCCGCGCTGACCCACGGCGTGATTGTGCAAAGCGCTTCGCTGGGCGAGTTGGTCACGGATATGGGGGCGTCCGCGATGGTGATTCCGCCAGCATGGATCGCGGACTGGCGTAGCCGTCGCCCATGGCAAGCGCTGCACACCATACAACTGACAGACGCCACCTGAACTTATCGCGCGGTTGCTCACGTCTCTCACCCAAAGCCGCTACAATCTCTGGTCAAAAAAGAACTGGAGATCGCTTGTCTTCTCTCTTTCCCGATCCGCTGGTTATCAGCGAGTTGCGCAAATCCTTTGGTGAACGCCATGCGGTCAATGGCGTAAGCTTTTCCGTGGGCGCCGGCGAGTTCGTCGCACTGCTGGGCCCGAATGGCGCGGGCAAATCAACCCTATTTCAAATGCTCTCTGGCCTGTTCGTGCCCGATTCGGGCACGGCCAGCGTGACCGGTTTCGATATCGGCAAAGAGCCGATTGCTGCGCTAGCGCGACTGGGGATCGTCTTTCAGCAGCCGGCGCTGGATCTGGATCTGACAGTCGAAGCCAATCTACGTTTTCAGACCGACATGCATGGCATTCCACGCAACGAAGCTAAGCTGCGTATCGCACACTGGCTGCAGCGCTTTGGCTTGACGGAGCGTGCGGCTGAACCTTGCCGTCAACTGTCGGGCGGCACGCGCAGAAAAGTCGAGCTGGCGCGCGCGCTGCTGTCTCAGCCGCAGCTGCTGCTGATGGATGAGGCCACAGTGGGCATTGACCCGGCATCACGCAACGCAATCCTGACTGATGTGAAAACTCTTTGCCGCGAGCATGCGATGGGCGTACTGTGGGCGACGCATCTGGTCGATGAGGCTGAAGCTGCCGACCATATCATCGTGATGGCGGAAGGCACGGTGCGTTTTGCCGGCACGCCGAAAGAGCTGATCAAGCTTGATGGCCACAAGAACCTGACTGAGGCTTTCCTGCACCTGACCCGCAAGGAGGCGCGCGCATGAAACTGATGCATGGCTGGCTGGCGCTGCAGGCCATTACCGGGCGCGAGGTACACAAGTTTGTCAGGCAACCAGGCCGGCTGGCCTCGTCTCTCGTGCGACCGCTGCTGTGGATGGTGGTGTTCGCGGCAGGCTTTCGGCAAATGCCCGATCTGGGTAATGTGATTCCTTTTGATCCTAACCTCGACTATCGGCTCTACATGGTGCCGGGGCTAGCGCTGATGGTCTGCTTGTTCAACGGGATGCAGTCGTCGCTGGCGATGGTCTATGACCGCGAGATGGGCGTGATGCGGCTGCTGCTGACTGCGCCACTGCCACGCGGCTATCTGCTCGGGTGCAAACTGGTCAGCGGCGCTTTCCTGTCGCTGCTACAGGCGCTGGCCTATATGGTGATTGTCGTGGTGTGGAGCATCGGGCTGTCACCATGGCAGGTGCTGATCTCGTTGCCGGTACTGCTGGCCGGAGCGCTGATGATCTCGGCATTCGGTCTGGTGCTGTCGGTGTATATCCGGCAGCTGGAGAACTTTGCGGGCACGATGAATTTTGTGATTTTCCCGATGTTTTTTCTGTCGTCGGCACTGTATCCCATACAGCGCATGCACGATGCTGGCGCAGAATGGATCTATCGCGTGGCGATGTTCAATCCGTTCACACACGCGGTAGAAGCCATGCGCCATGCGCTGTATGGTGATTTAGCAGGGCTGTCGCTGAGCGTGGTGATCGCATCGACCATCGTGTTTTATCTGATCGCTGCTGCGGGGTACGATCCCCAGCGAGGACTGGTGCGCAATGTGCGCGGTGGCTAAGGCCGCGCACATCGATCTACGCTACTCACTTCTCAGGCTGCGTGGCGGCCTGCTTCTCCTGAAGGATGCGCCACTGGATCGAGATTAGCCAGCAGCTCGGCTTCTTTTTGCTTGGCATTGCGCAGATGGCGCTCTTTCACATGACCATAGCCACGAATGTCTTCGGGGATGCTGGCCAGCGCGATCGCGGTGGACAGATTCTCGTTGGACAGCCGGGGCAGCAAGCTCGACATCAGATCGCGATACTCTTTGATCAGTGCGCGCTCGGTCTTTCGTTCTTCTGTATGACCGAACGGATCAAGGAAGCTGCCGCGCAGGAAGCGGAATTTCGCCAACAGCGGGAAAACCCAGCCAATCCAGCTGCCAAACTCACGCTTGATCAAATGGCCGTTTGCATCCTTTGATGACAGCATCGGCGGGGCGAGATGGTATTTGATCTTGTAGTCGCCTTCAAACATTGATGCGATGCGCTGTCGGAAAGCTGGATCACCGTGAAGCCGCGCGACTTCATACTCGTCTTTGTAGGCCATCAGCTTGAAGTAATACTTCGCGACGGCTTCGGTCAGCTTCAACGCACCATGCCCAACCAGCTGGCTCTCGGCGGTACGCACCTGTTCGACCAGACTTTGGTATTGCTTCGCATACGCTGCATTCTGGTAGCCGATCAAGAAGGTAACTCGCTTGCTGATGATGTCTTCCAGCGAGGGCGCACGCTTGAACTCGATCACTTGGGCGGGCGATGAGGCCTTGATCTCGCGCTGTACGGTTTCCATATCGCTGGCAGCGAGACGGCCCCATGCAAACGATTGCTGATTGAATCCTACCGATACGCCATTGAGTTCAATGGCTTTCATCAGTGCGGTTTCAGACAGCGGCACCCAGCCACGCTGCCACGCGTAACCGAGCATGAACATATTGGTCGCAATCGCATCGCCCATCAGTGCGGTCGCCATCTTGCCGGCGTCAAGCGCCGCTACAGCTGCTTCACCGCACGCCTGGCGGATCGTGTCCGCAGCGGAGGTATCAGGGTATTCCCAGTCGGGATTTCTGACAAAAGCGGCGGTTGGCGCTAGCGTCGCATTGATCACGGCGTGCGTGCGTCCCTGCCCCATGCGCGCGACTGCATCCTTGCTGGCGGCAACGATCACGTCGCAACCGATCACGAGATCTGCAGCGCCAGTGCCGACGCGTGTGGAGTGAATCTGATCATCGCTCGCCGCAAGCCGCACATGCGACATCACAGGGCCGCCTTTTTGCGCGAGACCGCTCATGTCGAGCACGCTGCAGGATTTGCCTTCCACATGAGCCGCCATTGCCAGTATCTGGCCGACAGTGATCACGCCGGTGCCACCGATGCCAGTGACCAGCACACCGAAAGGCTGTTCCAGCGCTGGCATCGAAGGCTTGGGCAGCGCTTCTGCGCGCTCAAGTGCTGATGCGCCGCCGCTGCCCTGGGCTGCAGCTTTTTTCGGCTTTTTCAGTTGCCCACCCTCGACGGTGATGAAGCTAGGACAAAAACCGTTAACACAGGAGAAATCCTTGTTGCAGCTGGACTGGTTAATCTGGCGCTTGCGGCCGAAATCGGTTTCCAGCGGCTCGACGGACAGGCAGTTGGATTTGACGCTGCAGTCGCCGCAGCCTTCGCACACGGCCTCATTGATCACCGCACGCTTGGCAGGATCGGGATACTCATTGCGCTTGCGACGGCGGCGCTTCTCGGACGCGCAAGTCTGGTCGTAGATGAGTGCCGACACGCCTTTGATCTCGCGCAACTCGCGCTGCACCGCGTCGAGTTCGCTGCGATGACGGATCGTGGTCCCGGGCGCCCAGTCGATGTTTGATGGATATTTGTCTGGTTCGTCAGTCACGACGACGATAGGACGTACACCCTCGGCTGCGATCTGACGCGAGATGGACGCAGGATCGAGCGGGCCATCATGCGTCTGCCCGCCAGTCATCGCGACCGCGTCGTTGTACAGGATCTTGAAGGTCATGTTGATCTTTGAGCTCGCAGCCGCGGCTGCGCGTATCGCCAGCAGACCAGAGTGATAGTAAGTACCGTCGCCAATGTTTGCGAAAATATGCTGCTCATTCGTGAATGGCGCATGACCAATCCAGTTCGTGCCTTCTGCGCCCATGTGCGTGAAGGTGGCGGTGGAGCGATCCATCCACAGGGCCATGTAGCTGCACCCAATGCCCGCCGTCGCGCGACTGCCTTCCGGCACGCGTGTTGACGTGTTGTGCGGACAGCCCGAGCAGAAATACGGCGTGCGATCTGCCTGCGGATTGGACGCGCCGACTTTCAGTACGGCCTCGCGCGACTCCAGATACGCGATGCGCTCGCGTACGCGCTGCTCGACCGGATGGCCAGCAAAGTATTTCGAGATGCGCGCCGCAATCGCTCGCGCGATCAGCGTAGGGTTCAACTCGTAGGTGGCAGGCAGCAGCCAGTCACCATGACCACTCTTGCGGTTGTTGCTCCACTCGCCAGTATCATCAAACTTACCTACTACGCGCGGACGTACATCATCGCGCCAGTTGTAGAGTTCTTCCTTAAGCTGGTATTCGAGCAGCTGGCGTTTTTCTTCAACGACCAGAATCTCTTCCAAGCCCGTCGCAAACTTGCGAGTGCCCTCAGCCTCCAGCGGCCAGCTCATCCCGACCTTGTGCAGACGAATGCCGATATCGCGCGCGACCTGCTCATCGATGCCCAGATCTTGAAGGGCCTGGCGCGTATCGAGATACGATTTCCCCGTGGTGAAAATGCCGAAGCGAGCGTTCGGGCTGTCCCAAATGGTGCGGTTCAGACCGTTCGCGCGCGCGTAGGCAAGCGCCGCATACCATTTGTAATTGACCAGTCGCTCTTCCTGCTCGAGGATGCCATCGGGCCAGCGAATGTTCAGACCGCCGGCGGGCATCTCGAAATCGTCGGGCAACAGGATCTTTACGCGATCGGGATCGACATCCACGGTCGCGCCGGATTCGACGATGTCGGTCACGCATTTCATCGCCACCCACAGGCCAGCATAACGGCTCATCGCCCAGCCATGCAGGCCATAGTCCAGATATTCCTGCACCGATGACGGATACAGCACCGGTATGCCGCAGGCTTTCAGAATGTGCTCGCTCTGATGCGCGGTGGTGGAGGATTTAGCCGCATGATCATCGCCGGCCAGTGCCAGCACGCCACCATGCTTTGCGGTGCCCGCAGCGACCGCGTGCTTGAATACATCACCGGAACGGTCGACACCCGGACCCTTGCCGTACCAGATCGAGAACACGCCATCGTATTTCGCACCGGGGAAGAGATTGGTCTGCTGCGTGCCCCAGACCGAGGTCGCAGCCAGATCTTCATTCACGCCGGGATGAAACTGCACGTGGTGCGCCGCAAGGAATTTTTTCGCCTTGGCCGCTGTCTGGTCGACTGAACCTAGCGGAGAGCCGCGATAGCCGGTGATGAAGCCCGCCGTGTTCAGCCCGGCCGCCTGATCACGGCGGCGCTGCATCATCGGCAGGCGTATCAGCGCCTGGGTACCGGTGAGGAAGACCCGGCCACGCTCCAGCGTGTACTTGTCGTCGAGGGAAATGGCGTCCGGCTGTAGTGCTTGCTGCCGGTCGAGCGGTGCATTCATGAGTGTCCCCGTAGTAGTTTCAGCCCCTCGAAGAGGCTTTTTTTGAAGTATATACGCGTGATGGCTGGGCCTGTTGAAACCGGGCGCCCAGGCCTGCCGCTGACGCAAGGTTTTTCGGGCCATCTGCAGCACGGGCGGGGGTATTACTTCTCTGCAATGTCTGCCAGATCATCTGTAACAAGGGGTAAAACCCCTGCCCGATGCGCCCCCCTTGGGCGAACATGCCTTCATTCATCCACATGACTGGCCGAGGTAAACCATGAAACTCCGTATTGCTGTTCCTCTCATGCTGGCGGGATGTCTCTCCAGCGGCATCGCGCTCGCCGATCATCATGGTGGCGCCGACATGCACAGCGAGATGCATGGTGACCGGGTACCACCGATGTTCTCTCAGTTCGACAAGAACAATGATGGTCGCGTCAGCCGCGATGAGGCACGCGAAGGTACCGACCGAATGTTCAACGAAATCGACACCAATAAGGATGGATTTATTTCGAAGGAAGAAATGCAGGCACATCGCAAGGCAATGCATGACAAATTCCGCGAAAGCATGCGCGACAAAATGCGCGAGCACTGGAAGAGCGCCGACAAGGATGGCGACGGTGCGTTGAGTCGTGCCGAGGTAGACGCTGCAAAAATGCAAAAGCTCGCGCGTGATTTTGACAAGCTCGACAAGAACAAGGATGGCAAGCTGACTGAAGATGAGATTCGTGCCGGCATGCCTGAACGTCCGGCACGCTGAACCAGATTCACCCTCCTCTTGGGGTCGCCCCTCGGCCCCGCCTCCGCGCCTGATGGCGTGTTACGGATCCGATCAACCCGTCGGATCCGTTTTTTTATACTCGTGAAAGCATTTCATTAACAGCATACACGCGAGCGGCATGAATAGCGGCTGCGATATGCTCGGCAGGACGCTCAGGAATGTTAGCAGTCACTTCTGCTGCGATCACACCTGCGTTCACCCCTTGCGCTGCGGTTAGCGCTTTCAGTACATGCGTGGCTTGGGGAAAAGTACGATCAGCAAAATCTGTACGGCTGCGATGGACGCCTTCGCATACCTTCAGTAATTCTGAAAAGCGCACAGGCTTGCGAAATGCATCACAACGCTCGAACAAGCTCACGAGATCCACGGCGTGCATCTCGATTGCGCGCGACACATTGCCATGCTCGCGCGCGGTCAGCACCGCTAGCTCGCGCACCTCAGTCGGCAGCTTCAGTCGGCGGCAGACTTGCTCTGCGAGCTTCTCGCTACTCGTCTCATGAGCGATGTGACTAGGCCATGGCTCACTACGACTCGTACCCTTGCTCAGATCATGCACCAGCGCGGCAAAACGTACGGAGAGGGGAACGTTCTCGCTGGCGGCTCCATCGATCACCCTCATCACATGCACGAAAGTACCGGTCTCGGGATGATGTTCTGCCGACTGAGGCACGCTTGCCAGCGAATCCAATTCGGGAAAAATCCGCGCCAGCGCGCCGCAGGCCCGAAGCACCTCGAACATTCTCGACGGCCTCGATTCCATCAAGCCGCGCGAAATCTCTTGCCATACACGCTCGGGCACCAGCGCATCCACCTCACCTGAGGACACCATCTGCTGCATCAGCGCCAGCGTCTCCGGTGCAATACTGAAATCGGCAAACCGTGCAGCAAAGCGGGCGATGCGGAGTATGCGCACCGGATCTTCGGTAAAGGCGGGAGATACGTGACGAAAGATCCGGGCTTTGATATCTTTTTGTCCGCCATAGGGATCGATCAGCGTGCCGTCAGCGCTCTGCGCAATCGCATTGATCGTAAGATCACGTCGCAACAGATCTTGCTCCAGCGTGACGTCAGGTGCTGCATGAAATGCAAAGCCGGTATAGCCAGGTGCGGTCTTGCGCTCGGTGCGCGCCAGCGCATATTCCTCATGCGTGTCTGGATGCAGAAAGACGGGAAAGTCTTTTCCGACGGGTGTGAAGCCGGCAGCGCGCATGTCGTCGGGTGTCGCACCCACCACCACATAGTCTTTATCCTTGACCGGTAGACCGAGTAGCGCATCGCGCACTGCACCACCAACGACATAGGTCTTGAGCAACGACATGGCCGTCAGCGCCTGGCGAGATAGTCGGGCGCGACGGCTTCAAGTGGCGTCGGTCGCCAGCCGGCAGGAGAAGGGTAATGATTACCGGCGACGTTATCGGATTTCATCGAATCAAGATTGTCACGGCTCATCAGCGGGCCGCCGGGGAGATGTTCGAGGAAGAAAGCCTGAATTCGAGCAAAGCTATCGGGCAAACCAATCACCGGACGCGGATGACCGCTGTAAACGCCGGTCAGGTGCAGGAGTTCTCTCATGCTGTACACCCGCGGACCGGTGAGTTCATAGACCTTGCCATAGGTCTCAGGATTGTCGAGCGCATTGATGAAGGCTTGCGCAACATCGCCTACATAAACTGGCTGAAATTTAGCGTGCAATCCTCCCAGCACCAGCACCGGCAACAGCGACTGCAGCTTTGCGAACATGTTCAAAAAATTGTCATCGGGACCGAACACGACGGAAGGCCGGAAACTAGTGACTTGCAAACCGGGCGCATCAAGCATGATGCGTTCGCCCGCCGCCTTGGAGCGCTGATACATCGAAGGTCCGTGGCTGTCCGCACCCAAGGCGCACATGTGCAAGCAGCGTGTCACCGCCTGCCGCTGACAGGCCGTGACGATACGTCGCGGCAGCTCGACATGCGCGCGCTCGAATGCAGGCCCCCAGGGTCGCCCCGGGCGCGAGTGCAGGACGCCGACCAAATTGATCACTGCATCGGCCTGCGCCAGTAGCCGATTCAGCGCCTGCTGCTCGAACACGTCAGCCTCGACCACTTGCACGGTCGGTAGTACCCACAGATGACGCGCGCGCGCGAGGCGGCGCGTGGGCACGATCACCTGCCGGCCGCTCGCCACCAATCCAGCGACGATGTGCGAACCGATGAAGCCGCTGCCGCCAATGACGAGGATGGATTCGTGCTTCATCGCTTGCCTGTCAAGGAAGATCGCCCAGTTCGCTCAGCATCGCATCGCGTGGCGATACGACGCCCAGTCGCGATTTCAGCGAAGGTGCTTTGCTATCGAACAGCGCGGCATAGCAAGTCGCATTCGCGAGCACATTTTTCACATAGCCTCGCGTCTCGGAAAAGGGAATCGTCTCGGCGAAGATCGCGCCTTCGACAGGCTTGTCAAGCGTCGAGCGCCACAGCCGAGGGCGACTGGGTCCGGCGTTATACGCTGCGGTGGCGAGTGTCTGCGAACCGCCCAGACTGCCCAACACCATGTTCAGGTACTGCGTGCCCAGCGTGATGTTGGTGCGAATGTCATTCAGCCCGCTGAGCGTAAATCCAGCCATGCCTATTTTGCGTGCGACATAATGAGCGGTCGCTGGCATGATTTGCATGAGTCCCGATGCGCCGACATTCGAGCGCGCGGCTTTGACGAAGCGTGACTCCTGACGCATCAGACCATAGACCCATGCCTTGTCCAGCCCCAGCGGCTGCACGGCAGCATTCATGATGTCGTCATGCGGTGTCGGAAAACGCTGACTGAAATCAATTTCAGATTTCGCACGATCAGCCGTGGTGACCATACGGTCAAGCACTTCGCTCTGTCGGGCGAATTCGCCGGCGGCGAGCAGTTGTCGCTCGTTCAGCTTGCGCAGTTGCCAGTTCCATTCGCGGTTGCCTTCGAAACGCAACTCCAGCTCGAAGAATTTCAACGAATGACGAAAACCTGTGTTCGCAGCGGCCTCAGCCATCTCTTCCGCAGTTGGTGGCTGCGGACGCGGTGGTACGGCGAGTTTTTGTCCTAGCTCTTCAGCAGCCAGCAGGCCATAGAAAGTGTGCTGCATGGCGATGCTCTGCAAGAGCTTGTTCGCAGTCTCTGTGTGATGTGCGGCCTGATGCGCCCGTGCGCGCCAGTAGACCCAGACAGCCTCCTTCTGCATTTCTGCGGGCATGCTGTCAATCGCTCTTGCTGCCATTGGCCAATCTCCATCACGCAAAGCGGCACGCACCCGCCAGTGATAGCTATCCGGCGACAAGGTCGCATCCCAGCTCTTGCGCCAGAAACTGACCGCATCTTTCGACAAGGCTAACGAAGCAGGAAGCGCAAGCTGCGCCCAGGCCTGCGCCTGCTCTTCATGACTTAGCCTGAACAGCGCCTTGTGCAAGGCCCGCTCGGCGCGGTCGCGATGATCTTTTGCCAGCCGGCCCAGCGCGATGATGAATAATTCTTTTGTCGCGCGCGAACCTGCGGCGCCGCGCTCGACGATGATGCCAGGTTTGTCAATCGCGGGCATCAGCTGCCGCTCGCTGACATCGAGCTGGTAAGCAATGCGACGCGCCGCACTGAAGTTGCCATATTCAACGGCGATACGAACCTGATGCCAGAGATCAGTCTCGTTGAATTGCTTGTTTTGATATAGCCGGCTGATCAGATCGGTACACGCCTCACCATAATTCTTTGGCTGCACCAGCAGTTCTCGCGCGGCTTTGACGACGTACTCGCCTTTTGCTACCCGCGAAGAGAGTGCGTAGCATTTGACCTGCGTATCATCGTTTAGCACGAATAGTGGGTACTGTTCATCAAACACGCGCCAGTCGCGTGCACGGCCCAGCATCAGCAGCCAGTCATTCCTGAGTCGATCTGCGATCGCGGTGCCGTCGTAACGGTTGAGAAAGCCGCGGATCTCGCCCTCGGGCGTAGAGACGAGGCGCGGATACATCCGGTAATATTCAACATAGGATTGAATAGGGTAGTCGGCGAGACGTGCTGCGAGTCTTCCTGCATCGCCGGTATCACCGCGCAGCGATGCTTCGCGCAAGGCGATGAAATCGGCGTCGGCCGCGCTCACCGTCATGACTGCCCGTTTAGGCGTGGCCGTCATCGCTGGCGATGGGACGAGTATGACCGACGCAGACAACAATAGTCCGCCCATCCATGATTTACAGCTTTTGCAGATCATCAAAACTTTCAACATTCTGAGAGAAGAGGTTCTCTTTAGAATACCATGCAGTAAATGATTGAATACATCAACCCAAGTCTATTTTTGCGACGGACAAGCTGTGATGGATAACCCAACTGTCAAAGCGGATTTGCGCCGGCAGCTGATTGCAGCACGACGCGCGATGTCAGCGGATGTGAAGGCGCAGTCGGACGCCCGAATCATGGCGGCATTGTGGTCTTGGATTGATGAGCATCAGCCGCGATCGCTCGGCGGATATCTGGCGATGGCGGGAGAACCAGAATTGATGCCGCTATACGAGAGCTTGTCATCGCGCGGGATCACGCTGGCGATGCCGGTCGCTGTAGAAAAACACACGGCGCTGGTCTACCAGCGCTGGCTGCCAGGCGAGTCGCTCTCCCGTGACGCGAGCGGCATGCAGGCACCGACCGCAAGAGATGCGCAGATCGCGCCGGATGTCGTGCTGGCGCCCTGCGTGGGCTTCAATGATCAGGGGTTCAGACTGGGGTTCGGCGGCGGCTATTTCGACCGCACACTGGCGGTTGCACCCCGCCCCACGGCGCTAGGCATTGCTTATGCGAGCACGCGAGTCCGCTTTACTACAGACCCGCATGACATCCCGCTGGACCTGATCATCACGGACTGATCAGCCGCTTCCAGATCGTCTGGGTGGGCTCTGTCTGGTTCAGCGAATAAAAATGCAACCCGGGCGCGCCACCTTTGATCAGGCACTCGCACAAACCTGTCACCACATCAAGGCCAAACGCACGGATGGAGGCGCTGTCGTCGCCAAAGCTCGCCAGCTTGAGTCGTATCCAGCGCGGTATCTCGGCACCACACATCTCGGAAAAGCGGGCGAGCTGCGTATAGTTTGTAATCGGCATGATGCCCGCAACGATAGGCACATCGATACCGATCTTGCGCGCCTCATCAACAAAACGAAAATACGCATCAGGATTAAAGAAATACTGCGTGATCGCCGAGTCGGCACCGGCTTTGATCTTGCGTGCGAAGTTCTGCAAGTCATCCTGTGGGGATTTTGCCTGCGGATGCATCTCCGGATAGGCGGCGGCTTCGATGTGAAACCAGTTGCTGGTTTCAGCGCGGATGAATTCGATCAGCTCATTGGCATGGCTGAAATCCCCCGCCGAACCACCAAAACCACTGGGCAAGTCGCCGCGCAGCGCGACCAGTCGCCGTATGCCCGCCTGCTTGTATTCGGCGAGTATCTCCCTCAGATCGTCGCGCGAGCGGCCAATACAAGACAGGTGAGGTGCGGCCACATGACCTTCTTTGTGCATCTCGAGGACCGTATCGCGCGTGCCGGCCTGCGTAGAGCCGCCGGCACCGAAGGTGACGGAAAAATATTCCGGCTGCAGCGCTGCCAGTATCTTGCGTGTCGCGCGCAGTTTTTCGGCGCCCTCGGGCGTCTTCGGAGGAAAGAACTCCGCACTGAATCGGGTCGCGGAGGCAGAGAATTTTTCTGACATTTATTTTCTGAGGAATAGCGTGGACAGCGCCCATGAGAGCATGCTGTAGATGAGCGCGCCCAACATGGCCGCGCCAAAATTATCGACCTGAAATCCCTTCACCAGATCCGCAGCTGCCCAGAACATCAGGCCATTGATCACGAAGATGAATAAACCCAGCGTCAGCAGAGTGACGGGCAGAGTCAGCAAGATCAGGATCGGGCGTAGCAAGGTGTTTACCAAGCCAAGCACCAGTGAAGCGAGCAGGGCGGTGGAAAAGCTGTCGATCTTCACCGAATCCAGCAGCTGCGGGATAGCGAATAGGGCAAGGGTGTTGATCAGCCAGATCAGCAGCAGGCGCATGGAAGAGTTTCAGGCATGAGACCCGGTCATACAGCGCGCTTGGCCTCTCACAGGCCGAGGCGCCGCATGACCGGTGAACCGCGAACAATCACATAATCAACGCGTGATTAGTAGCGGTAGTGCTCCGGCTTGTACGGACCTTCTTTCTTGACGCCGATGTAAGCCGCCTGCTCATCGCTGAGCACGGTCAACTGTGCATTGAGCTTCTTAAGTTGCAGCACAGCGACTTTTTCATCCAGATGCTTGGGCAGCGTGTACACGCCCACCGGATAGGCTGCGGTGTTGCAGTACAGCTCGATCTGGGCGATGGTCTGGTTGGCAAACGACGAGCTCATCACATAGGACGGATGGCCGGTGCCGCAACCGAGATTCACCAGACGGCCTTCTGCGAGCAGGATGATGCGCTTGCCATCCGGGAAGATCACGTGGTCGACCTGGGGCTTGATGTTTTCCCACTTGTACTGCTTGATCGCAGCGACTTCGATTTCATTGTCGAAGTGGCCGATGTTGCAGACGATGGCCTGATCTTTCATTTTCTTCATGTGCTCATGCGTGATCACATGATAGTTGCCAGTCGCGGTGACGAAGATGTCAGCGTGCTCGGCCGCATAGTCCATCGTCACGACGCGGTAGCCTTCCATCGCCGCCTGCAGCGCGCAGATCGGATCAATCTCGGTGACCCAGACTTGTGCGGACAGGGCACGCAGCGCCTGCGCCGAACCTTTGCCGACGTCGCCATAACCAGCGACCACGGCGATCTTGCCAGCGATCATGACGTCAGTCGCGCGCTTGATGCCATCGACCAGCGACTCGCGGCAACCATACAGATTGTCGAACTTGGACTTGGTGACCGAGTCATTCACATTGATCGCCGGGAAGGCCAGCTTGCCTTCCTTGTGCATCTGGTACAAGCGGTGCACGCCGGTGGTAGTCTCTTCGGTCACGCCCTTGATTTGAGCCAGGCGGGTCGAGTACCAGGTCTTGTCCGTCGCGAGCTTTTTCTTGATCGAATTGAACAGAGAAACTGCCTCTTCGGAATCCGGGTTGCTCAGCACGCTGAGATCTTTCTCCGCGCGTGAGCCCAGATGCAGCAGCAGCGTGGCATCGCCGCCGTCATCGAGAATCATGTTCGAGTAGCCACCATCCGACCATTCGAAAATACGATGGGTGTAATCCCAGTACTCGTCCAACGTCTCGCCTTTGTAAGCGAATACCGGCGTGCCACTGGCAGCGATCGCGGCCGCAGCATGATCCTGGGTCGAGTAAATATTGCACGAAGCCCAGCGCACTTTTGCGCCCAGCGCTTCGAGCGTCTGGATCAGCACAGCGGTCTGGATAGTCATGTGCAGCGAACCGGTAATGCGCGCACCTTTCAGAGGCTGCTTGGCCGCGTATTCTTCACGGATGGCCATCAAGCCAGGCATTTCGGTTTCGGCAATACGGATTTCTTTGTTGCCCCAGTCGGCGAGACTGATATCAGCAACGTGGTAGTCGTGGGAACTTGCGGGTTTGAGTACGGCGCTCATCACGCCCTCCTTTCCTTGGAAAAAAGTAACGTGAGCGCCGTTGCATGATGATTTGCCAAGCCTGGCAGGGCGTGAACCCTGTCGCAACGCTCCTTAGCAGCGCGCATTGTAATCGAAAACGTGAAGACGTTCATGCACCTGCGTCAATGCGAGCCACAGCAAACCGCTGCACGCGCCGTACCAGTGAGCCACCGCTATCACCGGAAACTCGTTGCTGGCTTGAGCGCCGATCATCAAACGGACAAACAGCGCAAGCAAGGCGAGCAGGAAAAATTTTTTTCGTTCAATGAGATATCGGTAAGCCGCACCACCGGACCACAGCCCGTGCAGCACACCAGACAGCCCTGCATACCACTGCAACTGAGGCTGCAGAAGCCATAACGACAGACTGATGCCGAACGCGCTCATCATCGCGAGCGATATCCACTGCGCGCTGCTCAGTGTTTTACAGGTCAGCTCACTCACCAACCACAAAGCGAGTAAGTTCATTAGCAGATGCCGAGGACTCAAATGAACGAGATGCGCGCTGAGCAGTCGCCAGTAGTCGCCCTCGTTCAGCGCGGCTCTCCGCCAGACGAGCGCATTCGTAGAAGAAAAGCCAGCCAGAAGCGACAGCGCAACGACGATCACGATCAGCATGGCAGGCGCCGAGCGACGGTCCCATGAACGCCAGATCAGCGCCATGAGATACGGTGAATCATGATGCGTCTGCGTGCTTGCAGGATTTTTTTGCATGGCGTTGCCGGCGGATCAGCAACCAGCCTGCCGCCAGCCATAGGCAGTCATCGCCAAAAGCGCCGCCGCCTCCTGAGCCGCCGCTCGCCACACTGGCGGCGGTCACCGCAGTCACAGAGATCGAAAAATTCAGCGGCACGCTGCTGCCATCATGGTCACTGGCGGCGATGCTGACATCGTAGCTGCCCGCGGGCACCGCATACGGCCAGCTGAACACGCCCGCCGTACTCAGGCTCGCACCCGGCGGCAGGGCCAGCGGATGAAACACGGGTTTGTCACCATCGGCATCGGTCACTTTGACTATCAGTTTCAATGAGCCGCCGGCCCGCACTGTGGGATTGGCGATCGCCTGCAGCACAGGCACGCTGTTGACTCGCACACTGGCGCCCGAGGTGCTGGCAGCGCCACGATCGTCGGTGACGGTCAGCGTGAACTGGTACGTGCCTCGCGCAGGCGCGATGAAACTGGCATTCGGTGAACTCGCATTCAGCAGCGTGACTGCCGAGGGATTCGACGCAGCTGCGCGCCACGTATAGCTGATAATCGGGTGGCCGCCGGGCGAACTGGCGCTGGCATCCAGCGCAACCAGGGCACCGGGCGAGGCGACCTGAGAAGTTCGCGCCAGCCCGATCACCGGCGCGACCGACCGAAGTGCCGCCTGCGCATCTAGCATTCCCGCGCCGCACAGTCCCTGATTGTCGGCCCGAGCGCAAGCACTGGAAGCCGGGAAGGCCCGCGCCGATGACCGCAGTATGGAGATCACCTCGTTTCTCGACATCGAAGGGTTCATCGAGAGCATCAGCGCAATCGTGCCAGACACATGGGCCGTGGCCATGCTGGTACCGCGCTTGAGCGCGTAGGTGTCATTTGCCGGCAGGCTGACGCCGGTATTCCCTAATGAGTAAACAGCCGGACCATTAACGCTCATGCCCGGCGTGCAACCTGACGTCAGCGTGCCACAGCCACCACCAGGTGCACTGATCACCGTGTGCACGCCAATGTTGGCGTAGTCGGCATTGTCGCCGTCAATACTGTGCGCGGTGACCGCCAGCGCGCCATTGCAGTTCGCTGGCTGGTTCACGCTGTCGTAGCCACCATTGCCGTTGGATACCACGACGATGGCGCCTGCTGCATTGGCATCGTTGATCGCGTTCTGGAAAGCAGCGGAACAGCTACCCGCACTCCCCAAGCTGAGATTGATGATGCGCGCTGGATAAAGATTTTTCGCTACACCGGGCACCTCGAGACCGGCGGCCCAGCGGATGCCATCCACGATGTCAGAGGTATAGCCGCCGCACTTGCCCAGCACGCGCACGGGCAGCAGCCGGACATTAGGCGCGACACCCGTGCCATAAAGCCCATTGTTCATCAGCGCGGCAATCGTGCCGATGACATGTGTGCCGTGCCAGCTGGAGCGGGCAGCCGAAGCCCCACTGCCACACTCATTGGCCGCCACATGATCGCCCGGATCACGCGCATCGGCATCGCGACCATTGCCGTCATTACTCATACTGGCGACGCTGACGAAGTCATATCCCGGCAGCATTGCCTGCAAATCGACATGCGGTCGGTACCCTGTATCGAGCACGGCAACGGTGACATTGCCACTACCCAGGGTGAGATCCCATGCGGCGGGCAAGTCGGCACCGCCGGCATTCAAAGCGGTCGGCGCCATGTAATGCCACTGCCCGGGTGAGCCCGCATACGCGGGATCGTTCGGCGCCATGCTGAAGGGGGAGATGGCATGGGCCTGCATCAGCAAGTCCGGTTCAGCCGACTCGACTTCGCCGCTGGCGCGCAGCCGGGCCGACAATGCGCGCGCTTCATCCATGTTCAGAGGCTCTGCCAAACGCAGCAGATGGGAATCCCCAGAAAGAGAGCGTTCCACGCTCAGGGACTCGCTGGCAAGCGCTGACAGACGGCCATGTTCCTGATGAGCGAGTTGTGCGCCGAGCTTGCGGCCACGCGTTGGATGCAGCTTGATGATCAGCCGGCCAACCTGTGCAACTGGGGGCGATGCGGATGATGCACTGGCGGTCGCACCCGATGGCAAACCTGCTTTGAGGCGCGGTTCTGGGGATTGCGACCGCGAAGGAGTGCTGAGAAAGAACAGGAGGGTCAGTGCGGACACAAACAGCGCGCGCGGGCTGGGTCGCAAAAGACTGGTACACATGAAAATTTTTCCGCCACATCAAAAACTGATAGACGCGTGCGACTCTAGCAGCAGAAAAATTTTTCTCAGACAGAGAATGAGAGGTAAATCGGGTTCAGTTCAACGAAATGAAAAACGGGCCGGCCTGCCATGCAAACCTGCCCGTCGTGTCGTTACCCGTGTGCGAATCAGAGACCGGCAGCCGCCTTCAGCGCGGCGGCCTTGTCGGTACGCTCCCAGCTGAACTCGGGCTCTTCACGGCCGAAGTGACCGTAGGCGGCGCTCTTGCGATAGATCGGGCGCAGCAGGTCAAGCATCTGCACGATGCCTTTCGGACGCAAATCGAAATGCTCGCGAACAAGCGCTTCGATCTTTTCATCGCTGATCTTGCCGGTGCCGAAGGTAGTCACCATTACCGAAGTCGGTTTGGCAATACCGATCGCGTAAGAGATCTGGATCTGGCATTTTTCGGCAAGGCCGGCGGCGACGATATTCTTCGCCACATAGCGGCCAGCGTACGCTGCCGAGCGGTCAACTTTTGACGGGTCCTTACCGGAGAATGCGCCGCCACCATGCGGCGCTGCACCGCCGTAGGTGTCAACAATGATCTTACGCCCGGTGAGACCACAATCACCCTGGGGGCCGCCGATCACGAAGCGGCCGGTCGGATTGACCAGATAGCGGGTGTTCTTCAGCCATTCTTTTGGTACGACTGGCTTGATGATCTGTTCAATCGCGGCTTCTTCGATCTGTTTGTGATCCATCTCGGGCGCGTGCTGGGTCGAGAGCACGATGGTGTCGATCGCGACCGGCTTGCCATCGACATACTTGAGCGTCACCTGTGATTTTGCGTCTGGTCGCAGCCAGGGCAGACGGCCATCCTTGCGCAGCTGTGACTGGCGCTCGACGATGCGGTGCGAGTAGTAGATCGCGGCGGGCATCAGCTCAGGAGTCTCGTTGCACGCATAACCAAACATCAGACCCTGATCGCCCGCGCCTTGATCGAGGTCGATGCCCTTGCCTTCGTCCACACCTTGCGCGATGTCGGGCGACTGCTTGTCATAGCAGACCATGACCGCGCAGCCTCGGTAATCGATGCCGAAGTCGGTGTTGTCGTAACCGATTCCTTTGAGTGTCTCGCGGGCTACCTTGATGTAATCCACGTTCGCCGTCGTCGTGATCTCGCCAGCCAGCACGACCAGACCCGTATTGCAGAGTGTCTCTGCGGCGACGCGCGCGCGCGGATCCTGCTCTAGGATCGCATCAAGAATCGAATCGGAAATTTGGTCGGCGACTTTGTCCGGATGGCCTTCGGACACTGACTCGGACGTGAACAGGTATTCGTTTGACATGCACAAGCTCCCCAAAAAAAGATTGACAACCTGTCGCGGTCAACCCAGTGAGCCTGCGACGCTTTAGCGAAATTTGTAGACCGCCTCGCAAGTTGTCTGATTAACTCGGCGGTGAAAACTTCGTGCTATTTTACGCGTCTTGCCAGAATTCAGCAAAA
>JACCDY010178759.1_pt1 | contig 39642 bp, 36 predicted proteins | sample 7446391 | NCBI WGS metagenome assembly JACCDY01 (sample SAMN15323451, study PRJNA562643) | freshwater metagenome | isolation source: river surface water | place: USA:Blue River Watershed | collected 2017-08-18
CGACCCCCAAATATAGGTACCTCATTTTATTCAAAGATAAACTAGCGAACAGCTATTCGTTAAACCAACCTCAAGCATTTTTAAGTATACGAGCGCTTAATAGGCGTACGAAAATGCAAATTAAACTAAGCGAACAAGATTTACCTGTAAGTCCGACCTACATCAATCAATTAGCTAGCCAAGGGGCAACGGTCCTTTATCCGTTAAAATGGATCAATGGCGCTGTAATCAAAACAGAGCCTACAAACCTTAAAAAAATCCTTGAAATTCCCGCTGTAAAAGGGTTATATAAAAACATGGCCTTGGACTCCGTTAGTGGTATCCAAACGAATGCTGCCAATCGTAAAATTTCCAATGAATCCTTATGGGATTATGGTGTTTCATTTGCCCAACTAACGCAAATTGGGGTAGATATCATGCACCAAAAAGGGATTCATGGGGAAAACACTTTGATTACCCTATTGGATGATGGCTTCTTAGACGCAAATATATCACCAGTCTTGGCTCCCATTTTCAATGAAAAAAGAGTTTTAGCAACCTTGGCAACCGACCCTACCGAGAAGAATGTGTACAAAGGGGGGTCGCATGGGACAGAGGTTTTAAGTACGATTGCGGGGCAAGCCAATGGCAAACTATATGGTACGGCATATATGGCCAATTTTGCTTTGGCCCAAACAGAGGAGAGTCAGCATGAATTATTAATTGAAGAAGTCAATTGGCTTCGCGGAGCTGAGTGGGCAGACAGCCTAGGGACGGATGTATTGAGTTCTTCTTTGGGATACACGACTTTTGACAATTCCAAATATGATCATACCTACCGGGATATGGATGGAAAGACCGCGCTAAGCTCAAAAGCTGCGACCTGGGCAAGTCAGCGCGGCATCATTTGTAGCATTTCAGCAGGCAACGAAGGCTCATCAAATTGGCAATTCATTTCTTCTCCAGCTGATGCCGACTCTATCTTGAGCGTAGCAGCCGTAGACAGAACTGGAATACGAGCATCTTTTAGCTCAATAGGACCGACATTCGACAATCGAATCAAACCCGACGTAGCGGCCATGGGACTAGCGACAATCGCCAGTTTACCCAATGGAACTATCAATGCTTTCAGTGGAACCTCTTTTTCGGCCCCCTTAATTGCGGGTTTGGCAGCCGGATTAGTACAAGCAAATCCATCAAAAAATGCGTGGGAAATTATGCAAGCAATTCGAAGGTCAGGAACGCTAGCTACAAAACCAGATAATTTATTGGGCTATGGCATACCCCATTTCGAACGAGCCAGCCAAATTATCAACCCCATTCTAGGAACGGAACCTAAAACGACTCATGCCGTTAAAATCTATCCCAATCCGGTATCGACAGGAGAAGCTATCCACATTGAACACGATCAGGTAATGCCAATGACGCTAGAGATCATTTCTTCACAAGGTACTGTAATACAAACTCTTACAAACATCACATCCATTTCAGAAATTTCATTACCCCCTTTCGTTTCTGGAAAATATTATTTTAGATTTACATCCGATTCAGGTAGTCAAACGATACCTGTTCTGTTAAACCTGTAATAATGAAAACAAGATTTTTGTCATTGGACATCCTTCGTGGTATAACACTAGCAGGGATGATTCTCGTCAATACTTCAGGAAACGGGGATTTTACCTACGGCCCTTTAAAGCATGCCCAATGGCATGGATTTACACCAACAGATCTCGTATTCCCAACCTTCTTATTCATGGTGGGCGTTGCCATGCGATTTTCATTTAAGTCCTTTAATTACACACTCACGCCACGCGTTCGAACGAAAATCCTCAGACGCACCTTGATGCTTTTTTTAGTTAATTACATAATTTTCTATTTCCCATTCACGGATTTCTCATTCGAAAAAATGCGATTCCTAAACGTATTACCTCGAATTGCACTCGCTTACTGTGCTGTTTCTTTTATCACCTTACGTGTACAATCAGCTTGGTTAACCCGAATCAATGTCTTGATTTTACTAGCATATTGGGCCATCATGGCATTTTTTGGCGACACGAGTGCTCCTTATGAACTAAGCACGAACGCGGTATTGAAATTAGATATTTTTTTGTTTGGACCCAATCACTTGTATCATGGCAATGGAATACCCTTTGATCCAGAAGGATTATTAAGCACATTACCTGCTATTTCCACCTGCCTACTGGGCTACCAAGCCAGCATTTTCTTGGAAAAACAACGTGCAATCAATAAATCACCCCTAGCGAATCTGCTCGTTTATGGATTCGCGTTAATCGCCATCGCATTGATTTGGGATAAAGCTTTTCCCATCAACAAAAAACTTTGGACTAGTTCGTTTGTATTGCTCTGCGCTGGGATTGACTTTATTTTAATCGGACTGTTAAGTTGGTGGATCGAAACCAAAGAACGCCATTTTGCGAATACATTCTTCCTTGTTTTTGGAACTAATTCAATTCTCGCATACGCTATTTCAGAGGTCTTGGCCATCCAAATGGGAAAGATTGAAATGTCGGAGGGAAATGGAGTTACGGACTTAGGAACTTGGTTGTATTGGCACATTTTTGAACCCGTTTTCGGGAAATACAATGGCTCCCTAGCCTTTGCCATCAGCTTTGTATTCCTTTGTTGGGTTATTTGCTACGTTTTTTATCGTAAAAAGTGGTTCTTAAAAGTTTAAGCAAATAGCATTGCGGCACCAAAAACACCCGCGCTATCGCCCAATTTTGGCTTGACAATGGGCGTTAATACTTCGCCTGAATTGAATATATATTTTCGGATACGGTCATACCCTTCAGTATACAATAAATCAATATTGCCTAATCCCCCACCGATCACAATCACGTCGGGATCAATCACATTGATTAAGGTAGATACTGCCCGACCGAAATTCTCCAACATGCGTTCGACCGTAGCTGTTGCTGCCGAATCTGAATTGGCCTCATATAACCGCATAATCTCGGGCATACGTTTAGCTGATCCCGTAAGTTGCGCATAAAACGCTTCGAGCGCTGGGCCTGAGATGACATGCTCCACGCAGCCCGACTTCCCACAATAACAGGCGGGTCCTTCTTCATCTAAAATATTATGTCCCCACTCGCCACCAATACCATGTAGGCCATTGACTACTTTGCCATGGGCAACCAATCCGCCTCCAACGCCCGTTCCCATGATGATTCCAAAAACCATTTCGGCGTTTGGATTAACATCCTGAACAGCCCCAAGCAAGGTTTCTGCAAGGGCAAAACAGTTCGCATCATTTGCAAGTTTCACCTCACATTGCAAAATTTCAGCTAAATCCGCAGCCATGGGTTTTCCATTCATGCATACCGTGTTACAGTTCTTCATCGTTTGTGTGTGTGGATTCAGAACACCTGGTGTAGCAAAACCTATCTGATTAGGACTTTGTCCTAATAAGGACGCCACTCGATCAACTAATAATTTAACTTGGCTTAAGATATGTTCATAGCCCTGACTCGCTTCGGTATCAATCCGTTCACGGATCAAGACTTCAGCAGGATTCGATGCGTTTAAGACTGCACATTCAATCTTGGTACCGCCCAAATCAACCCCCCATAAATTAGCGTCGGTTGTCTTCATTGTCGAAAATACTTAAATAACTTAAATAACGACTCGCAGCGATTTCCCCGTCATCCACGGCCTTTCGAACCGCACAAGCGGGTTCGGATAAATGCAAGCAATTATTAAATTTACATTCGCCCAAAAGCGCGCGCATTTCAGGGAAATAATGAGCTAACTCCGTTTTTTCCATGTCAAACACGCCCATCTCATTGATCCCTGGACTATCAATCAAATAAGTTCCCGGATTCATTTCCCACATCGTTGCATAGGTCGTGGTATGAACACCTTTTTGGGCAAAATCCGAAATTTCTTTCGTCTTAATTTGTAAACCCGGCGCGACTAAATTCATTAAACTAGATTTTCCTACACCGGAATGTCCCGCTAATAAGGAAACCTTGTTTTGGAAAATGGCTTTAAATTGCTCCACGCCTTGATTCGCCGGAATGGAAGTAAACAAGACACCATAACCCAGTTCTTGATATAACGCTGCATATTCAAACACCTGATCTTGTTCAGCCTCCGTAAGTAAATCCATTTTATTGAATACAATTTGAACGGGAATGCGAAAAGCCTCCGCGGTTACCAAAAATCGATCCAAAAAACCCAAGGATGTTTTGGGCGATTTCAAAGTCATCACGAAAATCGCTTGGTCAACATTCGCCGCCATCAACTGCCCTTGCGCGGTCTTATGCACCGACTTCCGAATGATGTAATTCGTCCGAGGAAGAATATCTTCTATCACAACCGTCTCATTCGCAGCATCTTCCATCGCATACATCACATGATCTCCCACCGCAATCGGATTGGATGTTTTCGGTCCTTTTAATTTGAACTTCCCTTTTAATCGGCCGGCAAAAACCTTCCCTGATTCCGAACGAATTTCATACCAAGAACCCGTTGATCGCATGATGAGACCTTTATTTAATTCCATGGCTTTTCGTTCAGGTAATTCATGATTTTTTGTGTTGCCCCAGCTTGAAGTGCTACAAATGTACGTGCCTGAACTTGTTTATTCACAAACACGTCTTCGGCATCGTAAATCTCATGCATTTTATTCTTTAGGCTTACTGTATCTCCAATCGGATAGGCCAAACCAAATTCGACCAAATCCCGCGCTTCTTTAAATTTATTGTAATTTTTATTGCCAAAAAATACCGTAGGCCCATATACACTCGCCTCCAAGGTATTGTGTAATCCCGCCCCAAAGGCTCCTCCGATATAAGCAAAAGAAGCTCCACGGTAAATCTGGGCTAAATAACCTACTTCATTGACAATCAAAACTTGCGCCCCAGAAACGGTGGCATCTTTTGAATATTGAACGGGCAATTCAATCTCAGATTCCCATCTTTTCATTTCATCTGTATGAATTTCATGCGGAACAATGACCCATTGAAACGGAAATTCTTTCGAATTAATCAAAGGAATCAAAACATCCATATCGGCCTGCCAAACAGACCCAAGCACCATAAATGCCTGATTATTAATAAACTGATCTAAGACCGGCCAAGGTTTTGGTTGACGCAAATGCTGCACCACACGATCAAAACGCGTATCGCCACCTACCTGAACGTGTTCCAATCCTATACCATCCAATAAAGCCTTCGAAGACGCATCTTGCACAAAAATCTGGGTAAAGCAGGTTAATAGCGCGCGAAAAAAGCCACCATACCAAGCAAAAAACACTTGATTAGGCCGAAAAATGGCTGAAATCAAAATCGTAGGAATGCTTCGTTGGCGAAGTCCACGCAAATAAAAATACCATAATTCATACTTGACGAATATGGCCACCTTGGGTTTCACAAGATTCAGAAAACGTTCGCTCGAGCGAGCACCATCCAAAGGTAAATAACAGAGGTAATCAACGTCTTTGGCATTTTTCCTTACCTCATATCCCGAAGGCGAAAAAAAAGTCACCAAAATAAAATGATCTGGATATTGAGCTCGATATGCTTCCATGACGGGTTTCCCCTGCTCATATTCCCCTAATGAGGCTGTATGAAACCATGCGACAGGCCGATTATTTTCCGACAATGCCAATTCCAAGCCTTCCCAAACGCTAGATTGCCCAGAATTCCACAATTGTGCTTTAGGTTTAACATAGGAAACGAGCCGAACTAATTGTCGGTACAAAAACAAGGCCAAAGAATACAAGCAAACTATCAAGTTTTTACTAAATTTGATGTTGAATCAATAAAATTACTAAATAAGCAGCAATCTGCCTCAACAAATGAATTGGATTCCCTTAACCACTGAAGCCCAACTGGATGAAATCGTTCGACTTTCTGCGACGAAACCAACCTTGATCTTCAAACACAGCACCCGATGCTCCATTTCTTCTACGGCATTGAGTCGTTTAGAGCGCGCTTGGGATGCGGAAGAAAACCCAGCTTATTACCTTGATTTAATTGCTTACCGTCCCATTTCGGGAGCGATTGCAGAAAAATTTGATGTGGAACATCAATCACCACAGGTCTTGGTTATTGATCAAGGGAAATGTAGCTATTCGGCAACCCATTGGGACATCGCGATGGATGAAATCAAACCCTATTTGTAAAAATTATGCGGTATTGCATCTTGCTTTCTTGCCTATTTATTTCCTTGAGCGCATGGGCTCAAAGGAAATCGACGTCGGCAGAAAGTACCCTAAAAATACCGAGCAAACAAACGACTAGTAAGCAATCAAAACTCCCAACAGATAAACTTTCAAGTACTTGGGCAATCGGAATTAGTACGAGCACCAATTCAGGAATTATCGGTGGCGTAAGCTTCCGGAAATATTGGCTCAATGAAAGCAATAGTCAATCCTTTGCACAATTGGATGCCGATATCATTAAGGATTATCGGGAATTCACCTCCCCCTACTCGTACAACGGTCGGTCTTACATCGAAGGCAAACTTAATCAATTGATTGTTCTCCGACTGGAATACGGACGAAGATGGACTTTATTACAAAAAGCTACCGAAGGAGGACCTGCCTTAAAAGGAATTATCGCAACAGGACCTAGTGTCGGATTACAAAAGCCGTATTACGTGGACATATCTTACACGAATACCGCAACGGGCCAAACTTCAACCCTTGCAGTACCTTATGCGAAAACCCTAGATAATTCCTATCCCAAGGCATTTATTATCGGTGATGCAAGTTTTGTCAATGGGTTTTCAGAAGTCAAGCCAGTGCCCGGATGGCATGTAAAAACCGCATTAAACCTTGAATTAGAATCCTTTAAGCAAAATCACATGAGCCTAGAGCTCGGATTTTGCCTAGATTATTTTACAAAACCCATTGAAATGTTAAACCAAACCGAGGGTCGCGGTGTTTATACGACCGGATACCTGACATTTTTCTTTGGAAAGAGTCATTAAAACGCCTAACAAATGATTGAATTACCTCAAGTAAATCCCGTACCTGCAAATCGTAAACCCGATTGGCTTCGTGTCAAATTGCCTATTGGCGAAAGTTATACCAAGGTGCGTAAACTCGTGGATGAATATAAATTGCATACCATTTGCCAATCTGGAAATTGCCCAAACATGGGCGAGTGCTGGGGAGAGGGTACGGCTACCTTCATGATTTTAGGCAACGTTTGTACACGATCATGTACGTTTTGCGCGGTGGCGACAGGTAGACCCCAGGAATATGACGAAGACGAACCTCGTCGGGTAGCTGAGGCAATCCGTTTGATGCAGGTAAAACATGCGGTAATCACTTCGGTTAACCGTGATGAATTAAAAGATAAAGGTGCCGAAATTTGGTACCAAACCGTTCGTGCCGTGAAGGAAACGACACCCGCAACGACGATTGAGACGTTAATTCCGGATGTGAAGGCCAACTGGGATGCCTTGATTCGCATGATTGAAGGAGGACAAGAAGTGGTTTCACACAACATGGAAACAGTGGCACGTTTGTACCGATATGTACGCCCACAAGCCAAATACGAGCGTAGTTTGGAACAAATCAAACGCACAAAGGAATTTGGCAAACGAAATAAATCAGGTATCATGCTAGGTTTGGGTGAAACGGAAGTCGAAGTATTCCAAGCAATGGATGATTTAGTCGCGAACGGATTGGATGTATTAACCTTAGGGCAATATTTGCAGCCGACGAAAATGCACCATGAGGTGATCGAGTGGATTCACCCCGACAAGTTTGCCATGTACAAAGAAGAAGGCCTAAAGCGTGGATTGGCTTATGTTGAATCTGGGGCATTGGTACGCTCTAGCTACCATGCTGAAAGACATATCTAATGAGTAACGAAGCGATTGAAAATCCCAAGCAATATACCTACATCATCGCGGGTGGAGGGATGGCGGGACTTTCACTCGCTTATTATTTATCTGAAAGTTCACTCACATATGAGCGCATTTTAATCCTGGATCAGGGTAACGAATCACCCAAAACATGGAGTTATTGGAGCGATGAAGCACATCCTTTTGATGCGTTTGCGGAATATAGTTGGGGACAATTAGAAATTAATTCCTTTGCCAACAAACATCTCAATTTAACGATTGCCCCCTTTGTTTATCGGAAAATTGAAAGTGGAACTTGGACAAAGTCAATCCAGAACAAGCTACTTCAAAACACTAAATTCGAATTCATTCAGGCCAAAATTGAAGGCTTTAGCTACCAGGGAAAATTCGCACAAGTCTTGACGGACAAAGGAATTTTCGAGGCGACCGAAAAGGTTTTTGACAGCGTTAGCCCCTATCCGTGCGATTTAACAAATCCGAAAGAACTGAAACAACATTTTGTAGGACTTTTCATCGAGACGAATTTTCCACTCTTTGATCCGAACAAAGCCACCTTATTTGACTTCCGAATTGCCTTTACGAATGCCTGCGAATTCATGTATGTATTACCCACGTGCACAAGAAATGCGCTTTTTGAACATACTTTTTTTTCAAGCAACCTACTTGACGAATCGGAATATTTGGAACAAATCAAAGCCTACCTATTTGCCTACCATGGACTTAGTGATGATGATTATGAAATAAAAGGCACAGAAAAAGGCATCATTCCGATGAATTACGTAGAAATTCCTCAAAACCTTCATCAGAAAATCATTAAAATTGGTACGTCAGGTGGATTTGTAAAAGCGAGTACAGGATATTCGTTTAAGCGCACGCAGGGCTTATTAAACACGCTAGTAAGCCAGTTGGAGTCGAGTAATAAAAACGCTCAGGTTATTCAACAAAAACGCTTTAAAATTTTACTTGATCGCATTTTCATTCAGGTCTTGGTAGACCAACAAGTCAAAGGGAGTACCGTTTTTGAACAATTGTTCGAAAAAAATTCGGCACAAACGATGCTTCGCTTCCTCGATGAACAAACCAGTGTTTGGGAAGATTTACGCTTAATGACCAGCGTGCCTACTTGGCCCTTCATGAAAGCCTTCTTCAAAATTGTATTCCAAAGGCCAACCTTTTACAAATAAATGGTTGCCGACCCGAGATATTAATCTTAAATTTGCACGATTTTTTAACATAAAAAGAAACAATCAATGGCTTATCTATTTACTTCAGAATCAGTATCCGAGGGACATCCCGATAAAGTAGCTGACCAAATTTCAGATGCGTTAATCGACCATTTCATGGCCTTTGACCCAACATCTAAAGTTGCTTGTGAAACTTTGGTAACAACAGGTCAGGTTGTTTTAGCGGGTGAAGTAAATACGACAACCTATTTAGATGTTCAAGCAATTACGCGTGAGGTAATCCGTAAAATTGGATATACCAAAGCTGAATACATGTTTGAAGCTAATTCTTGCGGTATTTTATCTGCCATTCACGAGCAATCGGCGGATATCAACCAAGGTGTTGACCGTGCAAAACCGGAAGAGCAAGGTGCAGGTGACCAAGGAATGATGTTTGGTTTCGCGACAAAAGAAACAGAAAACTACATGCCATTGGCATTGGATTTGGCACACAAAATCTTACAAGAACTATCTTATATTCGCAACAATGAGCCGACTTTAATTGGCTACTTACGTCCTGATGCAAAATCGCAAGTAACGATCGAATACAGTGACGATCATACACCACAACGTATTGATACGATTGTAGTTTCAACGCAACACGATGATTTCGCTACGGAAGCGGAGATGTTAGCCAAAATCAAAAAAGACATCGTAGAAATCGTTATTCCACGCGTGAAAGCAAAATTGAAACCTGAATTGCAAGCCTTGTTCAATGATGCGATTACTTATCACATTAACCCAACTGGTAAATTTGTGATTGGTGGACCGCACGGAGATACAGGTTTAACGGGTCGTAAAATCATTGTGGATACTTATGGTGGAAAAGGTGCGCACGGTGGTGGTGCATTCTCAGGAAAAGATCCTTCAAAAGTTGACCGTTCAGCGGCATATGCAACACGTCACATCGCTAAAAACTTAGTTGCTGCAGGATTATGTGACCAAGTGTTGGTTCAGGTATCTTATGCGATTGGTGTCGCTAAACCTTGTGGTCTATTTATCGACACCTATGGTACGGCAAAAGTAAACTTGACAGATGGCGAAATTGCACGTAAAGTAGAAGCTATTTTCGATATGCGACCTTACTTCATCGAGCAACGTCTGAAATTACGTAACCCAATCTATTCGGAGACTGCTGCCTATGGCCACATGGGACGCAAGAACGAAGTTGTAACAAAAACGTTCAACGGTCCAGGCGGTCAAAAAGTAACGAAAGAAGTGGAATTGTTTACTTGGGAAAAATTAGATTACGTCGAAGCTGTTAAATCGGCATTCGGAATTTAATTTGCAAATAGATAAGGAAAAGGTGCTCCCCCAAAGAGCACCTTTTTTTTATGACATAAATTTGGCTTTATTTGAACAAATTTAGGCGCGATTGAGTTAAGGAGATCATGAGCACAACAGGTAAAAAAGGTTTTTATTTCAAAGAATTCGAAGAAAAAAGCGTTTCGCCTTTTGATAAGCTGTTCGGAATTTTCAAAGAACTCATCACGCATACTTCCGGCGATTTTGATGAAGCCATCGATTGGCTGCGTGAATTGGATAAAGAGTATGAGTTAACGGATGAAAATTATACGATTGAAGATTTCATCGAAGACTTAAAAGCCAAAGGCTACATCCGCGAAGAAATTGACGAAAATGGGGGTTCTGGCATAGGCATTACGGCTAAAACCGAACGAGCGATTCGACAAACAGCCTTAGAAAATATCTTCGGCAACCTCAATAAAAGTGGTGCAGGAAATCATAAAACCAAAGCATCAGGTCAAGGTGATGAGTTAACAGGTGAATTTCGGTCCTATCACTTTGGAGACAGCTTAGAAAAAATATCCCTGACGGAAAGCCTTAAAAACGCACAAATCAACCACGGAATTGGGGAATTTGAATTAACAGAGGAGGATTTAGTCATAGAAGACACGCAATATAAATCACAAATGAGTACGGTCTTAATGATTGATATTAGCCATTCGATGATTTTATATGGCGAGGATCGGATTACACCGGCTAAAAAAGTAGCAATGGCTTTGGCAGAATTAATCACTACTCGATACCCCAAAGACACCATCGATATTCTCGTATTCGGAAACGATGCGTGGAGTATTTCCATCAAAGATATCCCCTACCTAAAAGTAGGACCTTACCATACCAATACCGTCGCTGGATTGCAGTTGGCCATGGATATTTTGCGACGCAAGCGAAATACCAACAAACAGATTTTCATGATTACCGACGGGAAACCGAGTTGCGTGCGTGAAAAGGATGGCACCTATTACATGAACAGCAATGGCCTAGATTCCTATGTAACTGAGAAATGTTACACGCAGGCGGCCCAGGCTAGAAAATTACATATTCCCATAACAACTTTTATGATTGCAAGGGATCCGTATCTTCAACAATTTGTGGATAGATTTACAGAGGCCAACCAAGGAAAAGCGTTTTACACGGGTCTCCGTGGCTTAGGGGAAATGATATTTCAAGATTACGAAACGAATAGAAAGAAAAGACTCAAATAAGATGATCAAGAATTTAGGAGAATTAAAGGCTTCAGGCTACCATAGTAAATCCATCAAAGATGAATTACGCGATAATCTCATCAAGCATATAATGGCCGGAACAACGGTATTTGAGGGTGTACATGGATTTGAAAATTCGGTCATTCCTGAGTTAGAACGCGCGATATTATCGCGACATAATATTAACTTACTGGGATTACGCGGACAAGCTAAAACTCGTTTGGCCCGTTTAATGGTAAACCTGTTAGACGAATACATTCCTTATGTGGCAGGTTCTGAAATCAATGATGATCCCTTACATCCCATTTCCCGCTTTGCCATCAATTTGATTGAAGAACATGGCGACCAAACACCCATCGCTTGGCTACATCGGAATGATCGTTTTGCGGAGAAATTAGCAACTCCTGATGTGACCGTAGCTGATTTAATTGGGGATGTCGATCCCATTAAGGCGGCCAATTTAAAACTTTCCTACGCGGATGACAGAGTAATTCACTTTGGAATGATTCCACGCGCAAATCGTTGCATTTTTGTTATCAACGAAATCCCTGATTTACAGGCACGTATCCAAGTTGCCCTATTTAATATATTACAAGAAGGTGACATTCAAATCCGTGGTTTTAAATTGCGTTTACCACTTGATGTACAATTTATTTTCACGGCCAACCCGGAAGATTATACCAATCGTGGCAGCATAGTTACCCCGCTAAAAGACCGTATTGGATCACAGATTCTGACACATTACCCAGAAAGTATTGCGATTGCTCGCAAGATATCCGCACAGGAAGCACGTATTAATCAACCGCAAGCTGAGCGTGTATACGTCCCTAATCTCGCTTATGACCTCTTGGAACAAATTATTTTCGAGGCTAGATCGAGTGAATACATCGACCATAAAAGTGGCGTGAGTGCGCGTATGAGCATATCTATGTTGGAGAGCTTAGTCAGCACCGCCGAACGACGCGCCTTACTCAATGAGGAAAAAAATACCACTGTTCGTTTAGCCGATTTTATGGGTATTATTCCAGCCATCACAGGTAAAGTGGAATTAGTTTATGAAGGCGAACAAGAAGGTGCAGCATTTGTTGCGGAGCAATTAATTGGATCGGCAATTAAAACCTTCCTTCCAGCGATGTTCCCGAAAATAGAGAAATTGAGTAAGAAAATTGAGGAAAGTCCGTACAGCGATTTACTGGAAGCCATTTTCTCGGATGGTGGATTGGTCTTGTATGATGAAAGTCCTTCGGCGGAATATCAGTCGACCTTGGATGCACTACCTAGTTTAGAAGCATTGCTGAAAAAGTACCAACCGGATACTTCTCAAGAAGACAAATATTTCGTGAAGGAATTTGTACTATGGGCCTTATCCGAACATCACAAATTGGGTAAGGAACGTCTGCAAGATGGATTCCAGTTTAAAGATTTACTAGGAATACTGTAACAAAAAAAGCGCCCTAAATCGGGCGCTTTTTCATTTTATTCAAGGGAAAGACTGAGCTTATCCGTTTTGACTTGATTGATTTTAGATTTGAATCGCTTGATTTGTTCAGCTAATGCGTTTAATGCTAAATCAAGGGCTTCTTCAAATGAGCGTGCGGTTTCTTTCACAAATAATATCGCACCGGGTACCGCAATTTTAATTTCCAATAACTTTTCTCTCATTTTACCTTCGCCTTTGGCCAACTTCAAAAATACTTCGCCTCCGGTTATTCGATCATAAAAAGTATCTAATTTATTCAACTTAGCTTGAATGCTATCCAACAATTTACGATCAGCACTGAAGTGAATGGCATGTACTTGCACTTTCATAATCATTAAATTTAAAGGGTGAATAGATGCTTTGGGAATCTTAGCAAAGCCACCGAAAAACAGAACGTTTTAGATTCATCGAAAAGGTATATTATTTTCGAAAGCTTGTCAAGCAATTAACAAAAATTTATTTCCAAACAACGCGAATCAATGAAACAGGAATACCTAATTCAGCAAAAGAATCATGCCAAAAATGCTGTATGGCCGATAAATGATCATTCGGAGACTTCACTTCAACAAAGGCATATTCATCGCCTCGTTGGATAAATAAATCAGGAAAACCTTTTGCATGCGTCGATAAGCGTGACCACATGAGCTGCAATACATGCTGAAGCGCATGAACTTCCACATAGGCAAGCACACGTTCTATTAACTCCCAATTGAGATACACCCAATCCACCAAAGGATTAATAACACCCTGATGTTGCTCTGCGACACTACGCATATGCGCTATAACCTGTGAACGATCATGGAGCAAATCCAATAATTCCGAAAACCGAGCCGGATTTATTTGCGTAAAATCAATGGTAGGCGCATATTGAAAGGGATGATGAAAACCCGCGCTGCGATCCGTGAAAATTAATTCCCAAGTGAGCAAGCCTAATATATTCTTCCAAACACCATTTTCTGAAAACACGGCATAATATCCCTGCTCCGTATAATAATCAATGAGCCCCTGTTCCACCCTACCCTGATAAGAACCATCAATTTCAATTTTGGCCGCCTTTTTCAATCGGCCTGTCACCTGTTTAACTTGTTTTTTTGATTTCTGCCGCGCGATAAAATCTTGAAAAAAATGTAATTCTGTCGGATTTTCTACATGCAATTGTCCAAATTCAGCCCATTGAAGGGCTTCTTCCAAGCGTTTTAATTTGGCCAAAATACGCACCCGGCGCTCCAATGCTTGCGCGGAACCTGCCAACTCATAAACTTCTAAGGCGTCTGGCAAATAGTTTCGCCTTTCAAGAAAACGACCCACTTGAAACAATAAGCGTTCATAAGCTGGAATTGCTAATTCTGACAATTCATAGGCCATCGGAATGATGGACTCGAATAACGACGCTTTCAAATGGCCCGGATCCAATTGATCCTGTTGCTCATAAAACCATTCACGCCATAGACTCAATTTCCACTTCTCATCAATTTCTTTCCGAGAAGTAAAATAAGGTTGGAAATCCTCTTCATCGACCTCAACGTATTGTCGGTGGCCTAAATCTCTCACCACAAATTCCTTCAAATCCCGATTCTTGCTACCAAAAAATAGAAAGGAACAGAAATGATACAAATCTAATTGCAAGGGTTTTATCCAATCACGTGTTTGAAAGGTAGGACTCAAAGGCTGATCAACTAACAAATCTACTAAAGCCTGCTTGGATAAAGCTTTGAACGATTCTTTTCCTGTTGAAATCTCCTTAATGAGGTTAACACAGGCTTGCTTGGTCAATACCTGCAAAACTGCAGGAGTAAAAACAGTTGCGTCGTATTCTGCGACAAAGCCATTGGAAATCAATTCTTCAATAACCATATCCAAGGATTCAATTTCAGAATAGTTTAGTTGTGAACGGTTAAACCAAGTGACACTCCTGCCTGATAAGCGGAGATAGAGGCATTGTCCACCAAACGAGAGCGATTGAAAGGATGAGATAAATTCGGATTCTAAAGGATTTAGCAAATTTTTATAATGCTTATCCACATATCGCAAAACATATTGAAAGTAATCCCAGTAATAAGTTGGAGAAAAATTGGAAGGTTCAGCGCTCTCCATGAATTTTGCGAATAAATTTTACCCTAAAATAGGACTATTTGAGTATAAATTTCAAGATTTTCAACAGAAAATTAGATTTTTTCAACAATTTCAGAAATGATGCTATATTTGTAGGCCTGATATATTTCGGGTTAATCACTCCATATTAACGAAACAAAATTTATGCAAACGGTTTCAAATTTCAACTTTGCTGGCAAAAAAGCATTAGTTCGTGTTGACTTCAACGTACCTCTTAATGAGCGATTTGAAATTACAGATGATACGCGTATCAAAGCAACCATTCCTACGATTCAGAAGATTCTTTCTGATGGTGGTTCGGCGATTTTAATGTCACACTTGGGAAGACCGAAAGATGGTCCAACGGAGAAATACTCATTGAAACACTTAGTTACTCCCCTTTCACTAGTTTTCGGGGTAAAAGTAAAATTTGCAAGCGATTGCATCGGTGACGATGCCGTTGAATTAGCAGCATCGCTTCAAGCAGGCGAAATCTTGTTACTTGAGAATTTACGTTTCTACAAAGAAGAAGAAAAAGGAGACGAAGCATTTGCACAAAAATTAGCTCGCTTAGGAAATGTTTGGGTGAATGATGCATTTGGAACCGCACACCGTGCCCATGCTTCTACGGCTGTTATGGGTAAGTTTTTTACCGAAAAAGTTGCTGGCTACGTAATGCAAGCTGAACTTGAAAACGCACAAAAGATTCTTGAATATTCAGAGCGTCCATTCACGGCAATCATGGGTGGTTCAAAAATCTCAGATAAAATCTTAATCATCGAACGGTTATTGGACAAGGTTGATAACTTGATCATCGGTGGTGGAATGACCTACACGTTCTCGTTAGCAGAAGGCGGCAAAATTGGTAAATCAATCTCTGAGCCAGATAAAGTTGAATTAGCGAAAGAATTAATCGAAAAGGCAAAAGCTAAAGGTGTTAATTTAATTATGCCCGTTGACAATATTTGCGCAGATGATTTCAATAACAATGCAAACCGACAAACCGTTAGTCGCGGTGAGATTCCTGACGGTTGGGAAGGTTTAGATATCGGTCCAGAATCCGTAAAATTATTCCAAGATGTCATCGCAAAATCGAAGACAATCCTTTGGAATGGCCCGATGGGGGTTTTTGAATTCCCCAACTTTGCGGTTGGTACGAATGCCATTGCTGATGCGGTCGTAAAAGCAACCGAAGAAAATGGTGCATTCTCATTAATTGGTGGTGGAGATTCAGCATCAGCGGTAAATAACGCAGGTTACGGAGATCGCGTTTCTTATGTGTCTACGGGTGGTGGCGCATTATTGGAATACATGGAAGGTAAAGTTTTACCAGGTGTAGCGGCGCTAGAAGCATAATTGACAATACGTTTAAATTTTAAAAGGCGAGGAGTTTTTCCTCGCCTTTTTGTATTTTAGTCTTTTGGTCAATGCGCAACTATGATTTACCCCAACGAACCCGTTCAGTTAAAATCGACTTACATCAGTTTAGACAGTCGGCAAATCTATGAACCCCAAGACACGGCATTTTTTGCTGTTCGGGGTTTGCATCACGACGGGCATCAATACGTTGAATCCTTGTACCACAAAGGTGTCCGTGAATTTATCGTAGAGAAATCGGCTTGGAACGGCCCTTTGGCGGAAAAAGCAAAAAGTTGGACCAACACTTCCATCTGGGTTGTCAGAAATTGCATTGAAACACTCCAACAAATTGCACAATTACACCGGATGTCGTTTGGGCTTCCTATTGTGGGCATTACAGGATCAAACGGCAAAACTACCTGCAAGGAATGGTTATATACGTTAACGAAGCATAAATTTCAGGTTGTTCGCAGTCCCAAAAGTTTTAATTCACAAATTGGCGTTCCTCTTTCTGTATGGGGCATAAAAGCCCAACATGAACTCGGGATCTTCGAAGCGGGTATTTCGCAGAAACAAGAAATGGATCGCTTAGCCTCCATTATTCGACCTGAATTCGGCATTTTAACCCACATTGGAGAAGCGCATGGAAAGAACTTTTCCAGTGAAACCGAGAAACTAGAAGAAAAACTAAAGCTTTTCCGTCATTCTAAAAAGCTCATTTACCGGGCTAGTCCTGCAACTTCCGCAATAGTCACAGCTACGATGCAGACAAACAATCCAACATGCGAACTCATCAGTTGGAGTACCACCGACCCCAATCAATCCATCTACGTATATTGGAAAATTACAGGTAAAATCAGTCAATTAAAATTCCAAAAACGAAACCAATCCGAACCTTTCCTAAGTATACAAAGTCATTTACATGATGAAGCTTCGCTAGAAAACCTGAGCCATTGCCTCATTCAAGCACATGTGTTAGGCATGAGCAATGAAGAACTAACCCTGGCGGCTATGGGAATTAAACCCATCTCCATGCGCTTAGAAATCAAAGAGGGCGTACGGAATAACCAACTCATTGATGATTCCTACAACAATGATTTGGATGGACTTAAATTGGCCCTACCGCTTTATAGACGATACGAAGAGAAAAAAAAGGTATTAATCATAAGTGATTTTATTGAAACAGGCATTGCAGAAGAGGAACTTTATCGGCAAATCACGCAATTAATAGAAAACCAGAAGATTGAAAAAATCATAGGGATAGGCGCACAAATAGAAAGAAATAAGCACCATTTTAAGCAAATCCATACTTATTCAACAGCGGAATCTCTCATCGAATCGGGAGATTTGACAGGTTTACACGATTCAGTAATCTTATTGAAAGGAGCCAGAAAATTTGCCTTTGAGAAGATTGTTAATGCATTGGAAACAAAAACCCATTGCACGCAATTAGAAATCAATTTAGATGCCCTCCAACACAATTTAAGTTATTACAGATCAGTAATCGGTACCAATACCAAAATTATGGGTATGGTTAAGGCGCAGGCCTATGGGGCAGGTGCGGTAGAAATAGCCAAAATACTTCAAACACAGGGAATCGAATACCTAACCGTTGCTTATACTGACGAAGGTGTCCATCTGCGAAATAATGGAATATATTCACCTATCATGGTGATGAATCCACAAGTAGAAGAATTCGATAAAATGGTATCCTATGCACTTGAACCTGAAATATACAATTTCAGTTTATTGGCCGCCATTGATGAATATAGCACGAATCAAAACAAAAATATCAAGATCCATATCAAATTGGATACGGGCATGAAACGACTCGGTTTTGAGATGAGTGATATACCCCAACTCATGGATGAACTCAATCAAATGCCCCAACTCTGGGTTGTGAGTATTTTAAGCCATTTAGCGGCCTCAGAAAACCCGAAACATAAAGAATTTACACTATACCAAATCAATCAATTCAAAGAAGCTGCACAAGCGATTAGCGATCGATTAGGTTATAAGCCACTCTGGCATATTGCCAACTCGGCAGCGATCCAAAATTACCCTGAAGCACACCTAGATATGGTCCGATTGGGCATCAGTATGTATGGAATATCAGGCAATTCGGTCGAAAAAAATGCATTAGAAAACGTATTAACTCTCAAAACATTCATATCCCAGATAAAAAATGTAGCAAAAGGTGAAACAGTTGGCTACGGAAGAATTGGACAATTCGAAGAAGATGGAAAGATTGCTACCCTAGCAATTGGCTATGCAGATGGATATAGTCGGGCCTTAGGAAATGGCCAAGGAGTCTTTGAAATTCACGGCCAACTGTGCCCTACCATCGGAAGCATTTGCATGGACATGTGCATGGTGGATGTCAGTAAAATCAAAGGAATCAAGGAGGGAGATGAAGCCATCGTATTTGGAGGAAAAATACAATTGGGGCAATTAGCCAAATCTGCACAAACCATCCCTTACGAAATGATGACAAGTATCTCTTCACGCGTCAAACGAATCTATATACGCGAGTAATAATCGTAGCAATTATCAGACCCAAAAGCACTAGCCACTTGATCGTATTCAAGTGGCTATTTTTTTGCCTCGAACACAAACAACCACATAAATAGTTTTTACCAACCTACCTTAACTTGATGTAACAACAACAATAATCAACCATCGGCTTATAATCAAAGTATACAAGATAAACAAATTAGCACAAATGCTAATTATATTTACCTGCTTATCTAATTAATTAGCAAAAAAACTAAATTAAATTAGCAATAACGCTAAACAATTAGTGGAACGACTAATTAGCTATCCATGCGCGCTACAGCATTTGATTTTGTATTCTTCAAGGAATACATTAATTTAGCTAAATAAGTAATCAATATATGACAATCGAGGCGATAAGTAAGGCAATAGGTGATGAGTCACGGCGTAAGATCATTGAGATGCTCAAAGATGGTGAAATGCCAGCGAGCAGTATTTTTGATCAATTCGACTATGCCGCTCCCACCATTTCCCGACACTTATCTGTATTAAAAGAAGCTGGCCTTGTGACGACTCGAAGAAACGGAGTCTTCATTTACTATGCACTTGAAAAAGAAGCCTTGAGTCAGTTGGCAGCCTGGCTCAATCCCTTGCTCCCGCCGACCAATCCGGTAGCAAAACCCGCCCCAAAGGAACGTGTTGTAAGGGCGCCAAAAGTCAAAATAGAAAATCCATTTGATAAATTTCAAAGTGAATTTTAATTAGAATAATACAATTTTTATGAAACGATTTGTGATCATTATTCGTGGCCCAGTAGAGGGAATTTCAGGAGCAAACAGTCTTGCCTCCACCGAAGAATTGGAGCAAATTCGCACGTGGTTAAAATCTATCAAAGAGCAATACCAAGACATGCTCTACCAGAAATTTTCGGGACAAACCTTGTACCTAGGAGCAAGTGGGAAAATTGAACAAAAGATAGTTCAACTTATTGATGGCGGAGAAATCTCACAAGTCATCACACTGATCATGTCATCCTGGGAAGAAGCAACACGTGTTGCAGAAAGTTTTCCCTTTCCCAATACCTTTTACACGGTTGAATTACGCGAAATGGCATAAAAAAGCCCCATACGCAATGCATGAGGCTTTTTAGTGGCTAGGCCGCGAGAATCGCGTATTTTTTCCTTACTTATACATTGATCTCACCTACCATATTCTCAGGGCGAACCCAAGCATCAAACTCTTCTGCAGTTAAATAACCCAACGCAATAGCTGTTTCTTTCAACGTAGATCCATTTTTATGTGCTGTTTGAGCGATTTCCGCTGCTTTGTAGTAACCAATCTTGGTATTTAAGGCTGTTACAAGCATCAATGAGTTATTTACGTGCTTAGCGATGTTTTCGTGTAAAGGTTCAATACCTACGGCACACTTATCGTTAAACGCTACACATACGTCTCCAATTAAGCGAGCCGAGTGTAAGAAGTTATAAATCATCACAGGTTTAAACACGTTCAATTCAAAATGACCTGAAGCTCCACCGATATTAATTGCTACATCATTCCCTAATACCTGGGCTGCAACCATAGTCATTGCTTCACATTGTGTCGGATTAACCTTTCCTGGCATAATCGATGAACCAGGTTCATTATCTGGAATGTAGATTTCCCCAATTCCTGAACGTGGTCCAGATGACAACATACGTACATCATTACCGATCTTCATCAAGCTAACAGCTACAGTTTTTAGCGCACCATGAGCTTCCACAATGGCATCGTGTGCCGCTAAGGCTTCAAACTTGTTTTCAGCCGTTCTAAAGGGTAATCCAGTCAATGTTGCGATATGCTTCGCTACGTTTTCAGAATAGCCTGTGGGTGTGTTAATTCCGGTTCCAACTGCCGTCCCTCCTAGCGCTAATTCCGCCAAGTGATCCAAGCAATTGTTAATTGCTTTTAAACCATGATTTAATTGAGATACATAGCCTGAGAATTCTTGACCTAATGTTAAAGGAGTCGCATCCATGAAGTGTGTACGACCAATTTTAACGACGTTTTTAAAAGCTTTTGCTTTCGCGTCTAAGGTATCACGTAATTTAGTAATTCCAGGGATTGTAACCTCCATCAATGCTTGATATGCCGCAATGTGCATCGCCGTTGGAAAGGTGTCATTTGACGATTGAGACTTATTCACATCATCATTGGGGTGAACAAATTTCTGCTCATCCATCAAATCTCCCCCTTGAATAACATGCGCACGGTATGCAATCACTTCATTACAATTCATGTTGGACTGCGTACCCGAACCCGTCTGCCAAACGACTAACGGAAATTGATCTGCCCATTGTCCCGCTAAAATCTCATCACAAACCTGCGCAATTAGGTTTTTCTTTGCTTCATCCAATACACCAGCCTCAAAATTTGTGATCGCTGCCGCCTTTTTTAAATAGGCAAATGCCCGAATAATTTCCTTAGGCATCTTATTGATATCTTGAGCAATCGGGAAGTTCTCAATCGAACGCTGCGTTTGTGCGCCCCAATATACATGTGCAGGTACTTTCACCTTGCCCATGGTATCTTTTTCAATTCTATATTCCATAATGGCTATTTGTATTATTTTTGTAAGCAATCCACAAAAATACCACCAAAACCAACAAGGTGGGAAAGAAATTAAATAAAAATTATATGATTACGATCTACGGAATTCCCGCTTGCAATACGATGAAAAAAACCTTTGAATTTCTACAAGCTAAAGGCATCGAATATACCTTTCACAATTACAAAAAAGAAGGGATTTCGTCAACGATTCTACAAGGATTTATCGACAAATTAGGGCTTGAAAAGGTCTTGAATAAGCAGGGGTCTACCTACCGACAATTACCCGACGAAACTAAAGCTACACTTAAGATACAAAACGAAGCTATTGCCTTTTTACTAGAAAAAAATTCAGCGATTAAACGCCCCATCATAACTGATGGGAAACGTATCATCGCTGGATTCAATTCAGAAGAATTAGACAGATGGCTAAATACCTAATTACCCTTTATAAAAAAGCCATTTGGACAACTCTCTCCAAGTGGCTTTTTTGCCATACATTAAGATACCTACACGGTATATGCGAGCAGAAATCCAGCTGCAAGCTAAAAATCCACATACCAATAAACCCATCGAGAGAGCTAATTCCCACATAGGTACACCATAAGGCAAACGAACCATCATGTTAATTGGAGATGTAAACGGAATCATAGAGGCCCAAAAAGCAATCGTACTGTCCGGATCCTGCATTGTATATTGCGCCATCAAAAACGACACAATAATCGGTATCATGACAATGAATGTGAATTGCTGGGCTTCCGTTGCACTTTCCACCGCCGATCCAATGGCCGCAAACAAGGAGCTATATAACAAATACCCAACGAAAAAATAGAACAAAAAGGCCACAAGAATCAAGGGAATATTCGTACTTTCAAGCACTTTAGTCACCTCACCCATCGGTGAATCTTGCATGGCTTTAGCCACATCATCCGTCGCATTCCCATGTTCCACTTGGGTCATCTGGGTAAATGCCTTGGTTTTGGATGCATATAGTTTACCTGTGACTTGTGTCAAACCTATCGTCAAAACAATCCACAATACGAATTGCGTCAGGCCAACAAGACCTACCCCTATAATCTTACCTAACATCAATTGGTAAGGCTTCACAGAAGAAATAATCACCTCAATAATCCGACTACTCTTTTCCTCAATCACCCCATTCATCACCTGAGAGCCATAAAGCAATAGTGTCACATATAAAATCAAGCCCATAATACCTGCCAAAATCATCGCCCCAGCAGAACTCGAACTTGTCTCTCCCCCATTTTCCGAAACGGTTATCGTTTCGCTATCAATATTAACCTGCGTATCCTCATAAATTTTTTCAGAAATACCAGCCTTAAACATCAATTCCTGCCGCACTTTATTCTGAATTAAACGCTCCACCGATTCCTTTAAGGTTAACCCTATATTCTTCGAGGAATAAATATGTACGCCTTTCGGATTAGCCAGCACATCTACGGGAATACTTACAAAAGCATCATATCCAGCCTTAGCAAATTGCTTCTTATAGGCCTGCTCAGGTATATTGGTGAAAGTGAAAACCAACTCCTTATCTTGCAAGTCCGTCGATTTCAACAAATGACTTGGATCAAAAATGGCAATCTGTTTCTGCTCCTTTTCCTTCATGGCTAGCCAAATAGGAATCGCATAAATCGCCGTAATTAAAACAGGCGCTAATAAAGATGAAATCCAAAAGGATTTCTTCAACACACGTGTCACATATTCACGCTGGATGACGAGTAAAATCTTATTCATATCAATTGGTTTCACTTACTACTTGAATAAAAATATCATTGAAGGAAGGGATCACTTCTTTGAATTCCAATAATCGTACATGCTGAATGATATTGGCAATCGCTTCATTGGTTCCTAAGCCCTCCAAAAACCGCAAAATTGCGTGCCCCGGTTGAGTTGAAACCACCTCAATCCCAGGGATCGAGCCCAATTCTCCCTCAAATCGAATTGCAAATTGATTTTTCTTATATCGGTTCTGCACCTCATCTTTATTCCCTGACAAAACTACTTGCGCGTGATTGATCAGTGCAATTTCATCACACAATTCCTCCACAGAATCCATGCGATGCGTTGAAAACAAAACGGTTGTCCCACGCTCCTTAATGCCTAAAATCTCATCCTTCAGCATATTGGCATTAATCGGATCAAAGCCAGAAAATGGCTCATCCAAGATCAGTAATTTAGGCTCATGCACGACTGTCGCGATAAATTGCGTCTTTTGCTGCATCCCTTTTGACAAATCATCAACAGGCTTATTCCACCATTCCTTGATATCCAAACGAATAAACCACTCCTTCAATTTCGAAATGGCTTCCTCTTTGCGCATCCCCTTCAATTGAGCCAAATACAACAACTGCTCTCCCACCTTCATCTTCTTATACAGGCCACGCTCTTCAGGCAAATACCCTATTTGATCTACATGGGCTAATCGTAAGCGCTCTCCATCAAAATAGATTTCTCCTGCATCAGGCCCAGTAATCTGTGTGATAATTCGAATTAAGGATGTCTTCCCTGCCCCATTAGGACCTAGTAAACCAAAAATCTTCCCTTTAGGAATCTCTAAGCTCACATCGTTTAAGGCCACATGATCGGCATAACGCTTCTCTAAGTGGCGAATAGATAATAACATAGCTATCGTATATAATGAATATTCAAAGATAAAAAAAAGCGTCCACCCCAAACTGATATTGGGATGAACGCCATATAATTAGGATGAATGCTCCTTATTTCTTAATCACTTTAGCCTTCGGTTTAGCCGGTGCCTTAGCAACTGATTTGGGCGCAGCAGGCGCCGCATCCTTTGCCATCAACTGAGCAACTTGCTTAATCTCAGCAGCTTTTTTTGCCAGCTTCGCCTTTTTCTTTGCTTCCTTCTCTTGTGCCTTTTTCCTTGCTTTTTCTGCCTTTTCTTTCGCCTTCGCGGCTTCTTTTTCTTGTTCTTGTACCAACTTTACATATTTTTTTGCAATATCACCGACTGATTTTTCAACCGTTGCTAATACCTTTTTGGCATTCTTTTCTGAAAGTCCTTTCAATTTTGGCAATAACAATGCCGATAATTGATTTGATAATGTTTTTTTGTCGCTGCTCATTATGTAATTATTAAATTTTAGATAAATCTATGGAAACATTTAACAAGAAGAAATTTATCCGTGTTAAGTTTTCAAGGAAACAGAAAAATTTAATATTGGAAGGCCTAAAGCTGCGATTTAGAGACGAAATCCCAAGCAACTACGCCCATCGTTACGGAAACATTTAAAGAATGCTTTGTCCCAAATTGCGGAATCTCTAAACTAGCAGCAGCAGTCTCAATCCAGTAATCATTCACCCCAAATACTTCATTTCCGAAGACAAAAGCATATTTCTGACCTCCTTCTGGTTGAAAATCCTTCAAAGAAATCGACTGATCTACTTGTTCGACACAATAGACTTGATAACCCTGAGCTTTTAAAGATTCATGACAGGCTTCTGCCGTTTCAAAATAAGTCCAATCAACAGATTCATCAGCACCCAATGCCGTTTTACTGATTTCCCGATGTGGCGGCTGTGCTGTAATTCCAACCAAATATACATGCGCACAACGAAATGCATCAGCCGTACGAAATGCAGAACCAATGTTGTTCATGCTACGGATATCATCCAACACAAAAGCGAAAGGAAATTTTTCAGCTGATTTATAAGCTGATACATCGAGCCGATTTAGCTCATCCAACGATAATTTTTGGGGCATAAATTAAACGATCCAGCTAAATGGATAAGCTAATTCTGGTACCTTAACACGTTCCGCTAAACGCTCTAAACGCGCCGGCAATCCAATCACATAGTCACGTGCTTTTTCCGCCTGATCATTCAATCCTCGTACACTTTCCAAATTCCAATCCTGAATCAAACCTCGCATAATCGTTGTATAATCAGCGGTTGTATAAACTCCAATACGTTGAGCTGCATCCGAGAAATGGTCAAACAAAGAACTCTTCGCTCCATTCATTTCACGCAAGAAATGCGCCGGCATTACAATCTTCTTCTTCATCATATCAGCGAAAGCCAACATCATTTCGGAAGGATCTAATTTGAAAATCTCAGCTACAAAAGCCTTGTATGCTTTGGCATGACGTAACTCATCCGCCGCAATTTGCGCACACATACGAGACAAATTCGAATTCCCGTGTTGCTTGGCTAAAGATGCTGTTCTACGGTGGGAAATATTCGTAGCCCACTCTTGAAATGAAGTATACACAAAATTCCGATATGGGTCAGATGAAGTACCGATATCAAATCCATCTGCAATTAAATACTGTGTAGAAACCGCAACAGCACGCATGTCAACTTTACCGGATAAGTACAAGTAAGTTCCCAGTAGATTTCCGTGACGATTCTCTTCTGCAGTCCAACTGCGAATCCATTTAACCCAACCATTTTCCTGGTCTAAATGATCCACCGTTTCCATACCTAATAACCACGACTCGTACGTTGGCAATGCCTCCTCCGTAATCGTATCTCCAATCAAAACTGCCCAATAATCATAAGGCAATTCGTTAGCTGCTTCTTGCAACAATTTCACTTCTTCAAAGAAATTATCCTTTGTCGAATCAGGAAGCATATCGGCTGGCTGCCAGTTGGAGTCAATCGGATTCAAAAAATCCTTCATGTAGCCATCCATGTTTTTGGCTAGCTCAGACATAACTTCTAAACGTGTGTGAAATTGAGACATAATACGATTGGTTAACAAAATGTGCTATGAAGATACACAGAAAAATCAGGACTTTGGCTGAAAAAGCGCAAAATCAAGGCCATTTTCTGTAATTTTTAGCACATAAGCATGCTTGTAGGCCGGAGAAAACCAGTCACCCAAATTGTAATAGGTGGCACAATCGCCAAGTGGCATAGCAATCGGATGATGGCGATGTCCAAAAACATAGGCCAAAACCCCACGATCCAACTGATGATCGATCGCATAACGATCTCGTACAGCAGATAAGATAAAATCCGTTTCCGGATCAAAAGGAACTTCACCCGCTTTAATCGTTGAGGTTTTTCGCGTCCCCGACCAAGCATGAGCCAAACGTACACCTAAATCAGGATGTAACCAGCCAAAAAGAAACTGTGCGATAGGATTCACAAAAACCTTTTTCAACAGCTTATAGCCATAGTCGCCAGGCCCCATGCCATCACCGTGCCCCATGCAAATACGAATATGTTTATCCGAGAATTGAAACTCGAAATCAGTGGCCTCCCGATAGATAATTGCCCCTAATTCTTGCTCAAAATAATCCTTCATCCACAAATCATGATTCCCCACAAAAACATGCAAACGAACTCCTTGGTCGGCCAATGAGGCGAGCGCACCAATAAAACGAACGAAACCTTTGGGAACGACTTGTTTGTACTCAAACCAGAAATCGAAGATATCCCCTAGCAAAAACAAATCACTCACATCTTCCTGAATATGAGAAAGCCAATCAATCAGGACTCGCTCGCGTTCACGTGACGTTTTGGCATTTGGAAAACCCAAATGCAAATCCGAAATACAATAAACCTGTTTACCCGCAGGTATGATTAACTGTTTCATCCATCATAAAAAATGGGGCAGGAATACCCACCCCATTCGGTTAATCTTCTTTTTTAGGAGTCCTTCTTCGAGGCGCAGGCTTCTTTTTAACAACTGGCTCAACTTCCGTTTCAGACTTAGTAGTCGCTGGCTTTTTAGCCGTACGCTTAACCGTTTCTGCTAGCTCCCGCTCATCTTTGGCATCTTTACGTTTCTTCTCTGTTTCCCCTTTGATAAACTCTTGATATGAGGTTAATTGCTCAAATGGACGAGGACCTACAAGCTCCTCCAAATCACTTTGAAACAACACTTCCTTCTTCAATAATTGCTCGGCAAGTATCGTTAATTGATCCTTTTTAGAGGTCAACAATTTCTTCGTACGTGCATAAGCCTCCGCGATAATCTTGCGAACTTCTTCGTCGATTTCGCGCGCTGTCGTCTCCGAATAAGGCTTGTTAAACTGATAATCAGAACCCTTTGAATCGTAGTAAGAGATATTTCCCAACTTGTCATTCATCCCGTAAACAGTCACCATCGAATAAGCTAATTTCGTTATTCGCTCCAAATCATTTTGTGCTCCTGTTGATACCTTACCAAACACAATCTCCTCTGCGGCACGACCGCCTAAAGTCACACACATCTCATCCATTAATTGTTCGGTACGATACAAGAACTGCTCTTTAGGCAAATATTGTGCATATCCTAAGGCTGCTACCCCTCGAGGAACAATTGATACTTTTACCAAGGGATTAGCATGCTCCAAAAACCAACCTGCAATCGCATGGCCAGCCTCATGATACGCCACAATCTTCTTTTCTAATGGATTGATGATCTTGTTTTTCTTTTCCAAACCACCAATCACACGATCCATCGCCTCTTGAAAATCATCCATATCCACCGCGGATTTACTACGACGTGCCGCAATTAATGCTGCTTCATTACACACATTGGCAATTTCAGCTCCTGCAAAACCTGGCGTTTGCGCTGACAATTCTTTTGGATCAATGTCTGCTGCTAATTTCAAAGGCTTTAAATGCACTTTGAAAATCGCCTCTCGACCAATAATATCGGGTTTATCAATAGAGATTTGACGATCGAAACGACCTGGACGAAGCAATGCCGCATCCAAAACATCGGGACGGTTGGTTGCAGCCATGATGATAATTCCTGAGTCGGTAGCAAAACCGTCCATCTCTACCAATAAAGAGTTAAGCGTATTCTCACGCTCATCATTGGAACCTGGCATTTGACCACGACCACGTGAACGACCTACCGCATCAATCTCATCTATGAAGATAATACAAGGTGCTTTTTCCTTCGCCTGCTTGAATAAATCACGCACACGTGCTGCACCCACACCCACAAACATTTCCACAAAATCCGAACCTGAAAGTGAGAAGAATGGTACTCCCGCCTCCCCTGCAACGGCTTTGGCTAATAAGGTTTTACCAGTACCTGGAGGGCCTACTAACAAGGCTCCCTTCGGAATTTTACCCCCTAAATCAGTAAATTTCTTTGGAAATTTCAAGAACTCGACGATCTCTTGAATCTCTTCTTTGGCCTCATCTAAACCCGCAACATCATCAAAGGTCACACGTACTTTAGATTCTCCTTCAATCAGGGTAGCCTTGCTCCGACCAATATTAAACAACTGGCCACCGCCACCGCCACCGCCGCCCATGCGGAAGAAAAGGAAGTAAAAACTCAAGCCCATTAAGATAAAAAAGCCCCAAGTACCTAACCAATCTAATGGCCCAGTACGTGTTTCAGGCGTCGCAAAAATGCGCTCATTACGCGGAAAATCCTTTTGACGATCCTCTAAAAAATGCTCAAACCCTTCTTTGGAAATAATCGGAAATTCAAAATGTGGACCTTGTTTAACAGATACTAAACCTGGAGGCGAATTCTTGAAATATTTTGCGACAAAATTGGGCTTCAGACTAACCTCCACCAATTTATCGTTAACAATAACGACCGACTGAACTTCTTTTTGAATCACCATGGCCTCGAATTGACCTTGATTAATCTCTTGCAACGTTCGTTGTTTTGTAAAGAAAAACATACTCACCATTGCGATCACCAACCCTATAATCATCCAACTCTGCATTCCCCCAGCCGGCTTTTTGGGCAGACGTGGTTGAATTCCTGAACGTTTGGTGTTTTTACTGTTACCTTGTTTTGCCATTTGAATAATTTGTTTGGGCTATTAACATTGAGGATACTTAAAAAAGTTCGTTTTGAGAATTATTCCTCTAAAATATGCGTAAACTTCGCATCTCCCCAAAGCTCCTCCAATTTGAAAAAATCACGCTTATCTTTCAAAAATACGTGCACAATCACATCATAGTAGTCCATCAAGATCCACTCCCGATTGGCCTTTCCTTCCATCGCATGCACATGAATTTTACCTGACTCCCATACTTCCTTGTCTACAGAATCCGCAATCGCCTCAATTTGCGTATCGGATGTACCTGAAGCAATCACAAAAAAATCAGTAAATGCATTCGCAACTCCGCGCATATCCATCACAACGATATCTTGAGCCTTCTTCTCCTGCATCCCTTTCACTACCCATTGCGCTAATTGTTCTGATGCCTCTACTGCTGTCTTCTTTGTGCTTTTGCTCATATGTCTGTCTAAAATCGAATAATCGAATGCGTTACCATCCCGATTAACGAATAAAAATTTAAATTTGTTTCTTGTAAACCTAAAATTACGAAGAAATTTTGAACAATTACCAAGCCTCTACCCGCTTCGTGGGCAAATTATCAAAATATATGGATCATTGTGATTCCACGAATGCTTTGGGCTTTCAGGAAGCACTTTCCGGAGATTTCGAAGAGGGTTTTGCCTGGATAGCAGGACACCAATCTGCAGGTAAAGGGCAGCGCGGTAACCAATGGCACGCCCAGCCCAATCAAAATTTATTGGTTTCCTTTTTACTCAAGCCCAATCACGAATTACTCCAAGCGCAGTTTTACCTCAGCAAAGCGATTGCGAATGGGATTTTAATCGGGCTCCAACAATGGGCATCAGATAACTTGGGTGAAAGCTTACCACTCGAAATCAAATGGCCTAACGACATCTACCTCGATGGTAAAAAATTAGGCGGAATCCTCATCGAAAGCAATTTCCAAGCTGGCAAATGGGCCTTCTCGATTGTTGGCATAGGACTAAATATCAACCAATTAGATTTCGAAGGATTACGAGCTACCTCCCTCCGTCAATGGACACAAAACCCACAGACAATCGACATCGCTGATATCTACAATCACGTTGCTCATGGGATCGAAAATCAATACGAAGCCTTTACACGAAAGGCATACACATTCATTGATTCCACCTATCACGAAACGCTTTTTCGGAAAGAAGCATGGCATAGCTTTGAAGACAAAAATGGAATATTTGAAGGTAAAATAGTACGGGTCAACGAGCAGGGATTAGTCGAGATTGAACGAAACCTCGGCACTGAATCCTATGATATCAAAGAATTAAGTTTTATTTTTAAGGATTAACCTCGCACAAACCTTGATTGAAACCTACCAAAGCAACCTAGAAAACTTTATCCATTGGGCTATAGAAACGCCAAACAGCGTCTATTTAAAACAACCTAAAGCGGGGCAATATACCGACTATTCCTATCGAGCATCTTTAGAAATTGTTGAGAAAGTCGGCACATATTTAATCCAACAGCTAAACAAAGAGAAACCACTCCATATCGGTATCCTATCTAAGAACAGTGCACATTGGATTCTAGCGGATTTAGCTATATCTTATGCGGGTGCCATTTCTGTTCCTTTTTATCCTACACTTACAAGCGAACAGTTAAATCAAGTGTTGGTGCATTCAGATTGCCAATTTCTCATGGTAGGGAAACTTGATAACTGGAATGAAATTAAACAGGGAATCCCTTCAACAATTCAGCTTATTTATACACCCGATAGCCCTTGCAATCAAGGAATATCTTGGAATGATATTCTGAAAAGTTCCTTGGATATTTCGTCTCCTATCTTGCCAAAACATACCGAGCTTGCCACCATAGTTTACACGTCGGGAACAACCGGAGTACCGAAAGGTGTCATGATAACCAATGGCGCAATCGCTCAGGCACTTAATTTAGCAAGAGACATTGCTTATTTAGATAGACCTAACACCCGATTTATCTCTTATCTCCCACTCTGCCATATCGCAGAGCGAAATTTTGTTGAGTTTGCATGTACTGCAGCAGGCGGAACCATATTCTTTGTTGAAAGCTTGGATACATTCCAACAAAACCTTTCACAAGCACGACCCAGTCATTTCCTTGCCGTACCACGGATTTGGGCAAAATTCAAGGAGGGAATCTTGAATAAAATCGGAGGACAAAAAAAACTAAACCTCCTATTATCCATTCCAATTATCCGTGGTCTAATTCAAAAGAAAATTCAGAAAGGTTTAGGTCTCGATCAAACATGCATGGTTATAACGGGAGCTGCACCAATGCCCCAAGAATTAACAGCTTGGTTTCAGTCGATCGGCTTATACATTCAAGAAGCTTATGGCATGACGGAAAACCTTGGATTGAATAGTCTTACTCCCCGACATAAAATTAAATTAGGCACCGTGGGACGTGTACATGACCAATGCACGACGCGCATCGATCCTGAGACAGGCGAGATTCAAATGAAGGCAGATTATAACTGTTTGGGCTATTATAAAAACCAAGAACAAACCGATGCCCTGTTCGATGGTGCGTGGTTAAAAACGGGTGACATGGGCCAATTGGATTCCGAAAACTACTTGTCTATCGTGGGCCGCGTTAAAGACAATTTCAAAACAGCCAAAGGACAATACGTTTCTCCGGCTCCCATTGAGAATGTATTATCTTTACATGAACTCATCGAAGTTGCCTGCGTCGTAGGCGTCAATTTACCCCAACCTTTGGGATTGGTATTTCTAAGCCAACAATCAAACGAACTAACAAAACAAGAACTCGTTAGCGCGCTAGAAAAACTACTCAATGTTACGAATCCATTGTTCAAAAAATATGAATATCTAAAGAAACTCATTGTCATGAAAGAACCTTGGACAGTCGAAAATGCTTGCTTAACTCCTACACTAAAAATACGCCGCATGCAGATTGAAAAGAATGTAGAAGATCGCATTGAATCATGGTACCATGCGAAACAAACAATCATTTTCGAATAAGATAATCTGATTTCTGCGCCTTTTTTGTAACTTGAGAGAATGCGGTTTCCGTTTCTCATTTTGTATGTCGGCTTATTGCTCCCTTGCTATCTTAGCTTGGGACAATCGATGCGCATTGATTCCATTCGTTTTATTGGAAATGAGAAAACGCGTGAGAATATATTACGCCGCGAACTCGACTTTCATGAGCAAGATTCACTAAGCATTCAAGATTTAAATGAGCGCATTGAATTCAATCGGAGGAAATTGATGAACACGAATTTGTTTATTTGGGTTAAATCAGATTACCATCAATTACCTAATGGCCATTTGTCCATCAACTTCGAATGTTTAGAACAATGGTATGTTTTGGCATATCCCGTATTCCAGTTGGCCGACCGCAATTTAAATGATTGGTGGTCACGCGGGCATGATTTTGACAGAGCCATTTATGGACTGCATTTTTTGCACAATAATTTCATGGGGCGAAATGAAAAAGTCGTCATCAAGGCTGAGACAGGATTTACGGACAAACTTGAAATATCCTACCAAAATCCCTATGTAGACCCCAAAAAAACCTTGGGCATGACTATTAACTTAGCTTACAGCACACAAAAAAACTTAGCTTACAAGACGAATCAAGACACGCTAACCTACATTCAAAGCAACGCCATTTTACGTGAAAAATGGATAGGTGGAATCCAATTCAGAAAGCGGTTTCGCTTTTATGATTTCCAAACGCTTGAATTCAAATACAGTCATTCCATCATTTCGGACACCATAGCAAAATTAAATCCAGCTTATTTTGGCGCAGGACGGAAAGAGCAAAACTATGCACAACTCGGCTATGCATTTTCCTACGACTTTCGAGATTTTGTCACCTATCCATTGCGCGGAAAAAAAATCGATGTCAGTTTTACCAAATATGGCTTACTCCCTCATGATCAGGTCGATTTTTGGGAGGCAAGTGCTGCGGCAGCATTCTTTTTTGACTTAGGTAGTCGTTTCTTTTTGGCTAGCCAAGTGAAGACTAAAATCAGCAGAGACGGATATATTCCTTATGCCAATACACGAGGACTCGGATATGGCAACGACCTTGTTCGAGGATATGAATTAAATGTGATTGATGGGACGAACTTTTTCCTTTGGCGAAATACAGCTAAATTCCAATTACTATCAACCATTTTAAAACTACCTTTCATTACATACAAACAATTTAATCAGATGCCAATTGCGGTGTATCCAACCGCATTTATGGATTTGGGATATGTCTACAATTCGAACAAAGAAACGCGCAATAGTACGAACCAATGGCTATTCGGAACAGGATTAGGGATTGATTTCGTTACCTATTATAACTTTGTTTGCAAGGTGGGTTTCCCGGTCATCAATGGCGGAAAAACAGGTATGGTTGTAAGTATTGGTCGGGAATTTTAGGCAAAAAAAAACCAGTCAACGACCGGCTTCTTTTTAAAATACCTAACCACTAATAATCTTAAATATCGCAATGCGCAAGCGCACAAATTCTTATTCCTAATTCCAAAAATAAGAATATTTTTCAATAGAATGATTCAAGCCACCTTGAATTTATTTATTTTTGAAATGATAAGTTCAGGCCATTATGAAAATACGCTCGATTTACTTTTTGCTATTCCTTGCAGTTACAAGTCTTTATTCCTGCAACAATGACAGCTCCTCTGCAGAAAATGAGCAAATAAGTGGCGCCCCGGAACAAATCAAAATCAGAGAGGCCTGGAATGCAAGTCATGACTGGGTTAAGCAAATGACCTTGAGCGACACACTCATTATTCGTAAAACAAATTGGGGAACCGATATTACACAAATTAAGGAGTCGGCGGAATTAGCTGAAAGCCAACCGCAATCTGGAAAATCATATTCCCTGTATTTTGATGATAGCGATTTGAATTTTGTTGACATCAGCTATTTAGCAAATGCGCAAGGTCAAATAAATGAAATCGATTTAGACATCTACGTGGAAGAATATGCCCAGGTAAGCGAATTGCAAAAAAGCATCAAGGAGTATTTTGATGTAAAATTTGGCCCATCCAAATCAACTAGAAAGAAAACTTCTTGGATCCAAAATAAAAATACCCAGGTCGAAATGGAGGATGTAAGTACTTCCAAAGACCCAGGTATTAAAATTGTGCTAAAGGCGAAGTCTTAAACCTTCCAAACCCAATTGCGTGTATCAGGTATTTCGCCTAGACGGATTTGATTAATTTCATTGTACACACGTACCGAAAAATCAGATTCTTTGCGCTCCGGCAAGTCATAATCTTTTCCTTCAAAACCGATCGTTGCGATTGGTGCAATCACAGCAGCCGTCCCTGCTCCAAATGCCTCTGTAACCGAACCATTTTGGATTCCTTCTATCAATTCCTTTACGGCTAATTGGCGCTCCTGCACTTCCATCCCCCAATCTTTCGCTATTTGTAAGACCGATTTGCGCGTTACTCCATCTAAAATTGTATCACCGGTAGCGGCTGTAACTAATGCACCGTTGATAACAAACATCAAATTCATTGTACCGGCTTCCTCTACATATTGGTGCGTCGCTGCGTCGGTCCAAATGATTTGATCATACCCATCTTTATTTGCATTTTGCGTTGCGTACAAGGACCCACCATAATTTCCTGCATTCTTCGCAAATCCTACCCCACCTTTCGCAGCACGGATGTATTCCGTTTCCACGCGAACACGCAAAGGTTTTGAATAATAAGAACCCACTGGGCAATTAAAGATGATGAATTTATACGTTGCTGATGGCGTAACACCTACATATTCATCCGTTGCAAACATGAAAGGACGTATGTATAATGAGCAACCCTCTTTGGCAGGAACCCAAGCTTGATCTAATTTCAACAATTCACGTAAGCCTCCCAAGAAAATCTCTTCAGGAACTTCCGGCATGCACATGCGGTGCGCCGACTTGTTAAAACGCTTCCAATTTTCTTCTGGACGGAAAACTTGTATGCTACCATCTTTCCCACGATATCCTTTCATTCCTTCAAAAATGGATTGACCGTAATGCAAAGACATCATGGCTGGTTGGTATTCCAATGGGCCATAAGGTTGGATTTTAACAGATTGCCAAGCGCCGTCGGCATATTCAGCGACCAGCATGTGATCAGCAAAGCTGCGACCAAAGGCTAAGTGATCAAAGTCAACTTGATCAATTCTGGATTTTGAGATTGGTTCAATGTGGATTTGCATACGCTTTATTTTTTTATTTTCCTGAATTCCAAGGGATTTCAGGTATACCTAGGCTATGATGTAAAAAACGGCACACCATGAATAAGTAATCAGATAATCGGTTCATATAGGCCATCGCAATTTCGTAATCAGTATGTTCTGTGGCTTGCACCCAACGAATTAAGCTTCGTTCCGCGCGCCGACAAACCGTACGAGCGATTTGTGCCATGGCAATTGTTTCATGTCCACCCGGAAGTATAAAAAACCGCATAGGAGCCAATTGAGCATCCAAGGCATCAATATTATTCTCTAATGCGACAATATCTTGCAAGGAAATCAATTCCATATTACCCAATACTTCTTTAGAATCGCTTGCAACATGTGCCCCCAAAACAAAGAGACTAGATTGTATGGCCTGTAATTTAGCGGCAAGTTCCGCGTCAACTTTACAAACAAGAAGTCCCAAATGTGAATTCAGTTCATCTAAATCGCCAATAGCTTCTAAACGAAAGTCGGATTTTGACAAACCCTTCCCGTCGGCTAATCGCGTAAACCCTCCATCACCTTGTTTTGTATAGATCTTCATATTTTGTAAAAGAACAACAAAAATAGTTTTTTCGGCCTTGAATCCAAAGGAAAGCCCATATTTATCAAAAAACAAGAAAGATTAGGCAATCGCGCGCTTATGAACTAATTTTGAGGATATTTTTGAATCCTATGTCAATCGATTATTTCGTTTCGCGTGTTTGGCGCATAGTTTCCATGGTTGCCTTTGGCATAACCTTGTTATTCGTTTATCGCGGATTACCAGATCCTGCAGCTGTACATTTCGGTGAAACAGGGCGTGGAGATGGATTTTTGCCTAAAGAAGAAATCTTTTATTTGTCGGCCGGCATCGTAACCGTACTCAATGTACTGGCCCTATTACTCATCAAAAGTGTCGCCAACGTTTCCGAGCAAGTTTGGGGAAACGTATTCCAAATTTTCGCTAGCAAAGGGGATGCAACGATTAAAGCAACTTTAATTAATTGGTTACATTTCTTGCCTGCTCTGATTAATACCTATTTGATTTTAGTTTTCCGCGTTTTACTCCTGTTGAACGACCAACGAACCTTTGACGCTGACTACACCTATATCCCAAAACTAGGAATCGTCTTGATTTTTGTTTGGTTGTTATACTTGCCCATTCGACTATTTTTATCACCGACGCATAGCCCAGAAGAAGCATGATTTCCAACATGCCCGACATTTCGATTCAGGCGTTTGATTATGAATTACCCAATTCTCATATAGCATTTTTCCCGAGCCAGCAGCGGGATGAATCGCGCTTGCTCGTTCACCGTTCTGGGATTAGTAGCCATCATTCATTTCAAAACCTACCTGAATTAGTTCCAACCAATAGCCTTTTTATTTTCAATAATACAAAGGTCATTCCGGCGCGCATTCAATTACAGAAAGAAAGTGGCACGACTATTGAGATATTCTTATTGAAGCCTTTGGCAGACAACATCGCGACGCAACAAGTTATGGAGCAGCGCGGAGAGATCACCTGGGAATGTTTGGTGGGAAATAAAAAGCGGTGGAAAATAGGCGAAACGCTTACCAAAAGAATTGAAATTGAAGGCCAAGAGGTTGCTTTACGCATCCATTGGCATGAGCGAGAATTAAATCAAGTTCAGATTCAATGGTCAGGCGAACATACATTCGCAAGCATTTTGAATGAAATAGGTAAAATCCCTTTACCTCCTTATATGGAGCGTGATACGGAATTATCGGATCAAGAACGCTACCAAACGGTATTTTCCAAAGAACTAGGAGCCGTTGCAGCACCTACCGCAAGTTTGCATTTTACACCAGCCATCATCGACCGATTGGAAGGAAAGGGTATCCAAAAAAGTTTCCTAACCTTACATGTAGGAGCTGGGACATTTTTACCAGTTAAAGAAGATGAAATACGGAATCATCCGATGCATCGTGAGCAGCTCATCTTTGAACGTTCATTCATTCAGCAATTGATGGAACATTCAGGAACTTTTGTCCCTGTGGGAACGACTGCACTTCGTGCCGTGGAGAGTTTATATTGGTCAGGGGTATGGGTATGCGAAAAAAAAGCCATTCCCACGGAAGGTTTTGTCATCCCTAAGGAATTCGCTTATCAAGATCGCATGGAGGTTTCTAAAACGGATGCCTTACAAGCAATCTTGCATTATATGGATGCTAATAAATTATCAAATTGGTTAGCTCAAACGGAACTACTCATAATGCCAACTTATCGTTTTCAATTCTGCGATGCGTTGATCACGAATTTCCATCAACCCAAATCAACTTTATTGGTACTTGTCTCCGCTTTAATCGGGGATGCATGGAAGGATATTTACGAAGAAGCCAAACAAGAAAGTTATCGTTTCTTAAGTTATGGGGATGCGTGTTTGTTTTTCAAAAAGGAAAAATAATTCCGAAGAATCATTAATTTTGTGACCCAAGAAAATGGACCTTGGACGTTAGAAACCAAAAATAAATATTATCAACCCCAGGTTTTAACCTAGGGACCCTAGGCTGAAGACTAGGGCTATTAAATATAGGAAGATGAATTTCATTGAAGAATTGCGCTGGAGAGGTATGTTGCAGGATATGATTCCGGGATTAGAGGATCAATTAGCCAAAGAGATGACCGTGGCATACATTGGGTTTGATCCAACAGCACCCAGTTTACATATAGGTAATTTGGCAGCAATTATGTTGTTGAAGCATTTTCAATTGTGTGGCCATAAGCCCATTGCTTTGGTAGGCGGCGCGACGGGAATGATTGGAGATCCATCGGGTAAAGCTGCGGAACGCGAATTTTTGTCGGAAGACACCTTGCGAGCCAATCAGATTGGTATTCAAAAGCAATTGGAAAAATTCTTGGAATTTCATGCGGGAGCTAATTCAGCTGAGGTTGTTAATAATTATGATTGGTTTAAGGAATTCAGCTTTTTGGGATTCTTACGAGAGGCGGGAAAGTTTTTGACTGTCAATTACATGATGTCGAAAGACTCGGTCAAGAAGCGTTTGGAAACCGGTATTTCATTTACGGAATTCTCTTACCAATTACTACAGGGTTACGATTTTTACCATTTATATAAGACGAAGAATGTCCGATTACAAATGGGTGGTTCGGATCAGTGGGGAAATATTACAACGGGGACGGAAATTATTCGTCGGAAAGAAGGCCATGATGAAGATGCAACAGAGCGAGCTGCATTTGCCTTAACGACACCCCTAGTAACGAAGGCGGATGGAACGAAATTTGGCAAATCTGAATCGGGCAATGTTTGGTTGGATGCAGAAAAGACGAGCCCTTACGCATTTTACCAATTTTGGTTAAATGCTGCGGATGCGGATGTGCCTCGTTTGATACGCGTATTTACCCTATATACGAAAGAGCAGATAGAGGAATTAGAGAAGCAACACGCGGAGGCGCCACATTTACGCATTTTACAAAAGGCTGTTGCGGAGGAAGTAACGACCCGTGTACATGGAGCGGAGGTATGTGCTTTGGTTATTGAGGCCTCTACCCTCTTGTTTTCCAAAGATGCGGTTGAATTAATTGCAGGTGCATCAGAAGCATTATTAGGCCAATTACCGATCCATGAAGTATCGGCGACCTTGTTAGCTGAATGCAAAAACCTGACGGATTTAATCAGTGTAGGAACGGAGAATTTAATTTTCCCTTCCAAAGGAGAAGCTCGTAAAGCAATTCAAAACAATGCCATTAGTGTAAATAAAGTGAAAATAACGGATCCGAATGCGGCATTGGATTTTGAGAAGATTCGTGGTCGATATTTATTGGTGGGTAACGGAAAACAGAAAAATTACATTTTATCCTTTAAATAGTTAAGCAAATAAGACTAGAACAAAAAAAAGTAAAATATTTTTGTGTGTGGTGTTGGTATTTATAAATTAATCCTACATCTTTGCACTCCCAATCGCTAGGAAAACGATCTTAGCACATTGACGGAAGGGTTTACTTGAAGGTTTCGGCTGTAGAGTGGGCGTGGAAGTTGAAAGAGTTCTTTGACGTGTTGATAGAAATAAAGACGAGATTAATTCTTTAAATGAATTAGTCATAATAAGTAGCATTCAAGACAA